>BNJT01002283.1_pt1 | contig 378207 bp, 444 predicted proteins | sample 8540491 | NCBI WGS metagenome assembly BNJT01 (sample SAMD00202455, study PRJDB9452) | human saliva metagenome | host: Homo sapiens | reverse complement strand
CCTGCTGGTGTGTTAATAGTAGCAATATCACCTTTTTTCTTACCAATCAAGGCTTGACCAATTGGGCTTTCATTTGAAACTTTACCTGCAAAAGCATCTGCCCCAGCTGAACCTACGATGATGTATACTTCTTTTTCCTTTTCGCCAATTTCTTGGATAGTCACAGTACGCCCGATAGCAACCTCATTACGAGCAACGGCATCACTGTTGACAATTTCAGCATAGCGAATTTTTGTTTCCAAGCTTGAAATTTGTCCTTCAACGAAGGCTTGCTCATCTTTTGCTGCTTCGTATTCACTGTTTTCTGACAAGTCACCATATGAACGCGCGATTTTAATACGTTCAACAACTTCTGGACGACGAACTAGTTTTAGCTCTTCTAATTCTTTTTCGAGTTTTTCTTTTTCTTCAATGGTCATTGGATAAGTTTTTTCTACCATTTTTCTCAACTTTCTTTTAATTCTATAAAATATTATTTGCCTGAAAGCAAAATTATGTGGAAAACCACATAATTTTAGTTAGAGTTATTTGATTGTTTCAGTTTACTATTGATATGTTCCTCAACGTTACGATCATGTTCTTCTTGCGTTGCAGCAAAGTAAACTTTACCATCTTGAACATTAGCAACAAAGTAAAGATTTTCACTCTTAGTCTGATTGATACTTGATTCGATTGCATCCAAACTTGGGCTGTCTACTGGTCCAGGCATAAGGCCAAGATTTGTATAAACATTATATGGTGAATCAATAGCTGTATCAATAGCAACATCATCAGCCAAGCTGATGTTTTGACCAAGTTTACCTTCAGCATAAAGGATAGCAATATTACTTTGAAGTGGCATACCGATATTCAAACGGTTATAGAAGACCCCAGCAATCAACTTACGATCTTCTGTTTTTGCACCTTCCTTCTCTACAAGAGAAGCAATGGTTAAGAGCTCATTCACTGTCAAGTTCTTTTCTTTGATAGTAGCATAATAAGCGGATAAGTTTTTATCCATCGCTGCTAACATTTCATCAATTAAACTCTCTACAGTTGTACTTTCTTTGATTGCATAAGTTGCAGGGAATAGATAGCCCTCTAGACGGTAACGAACACCACTATCTTTAGCTGGTAAGCTTTCAAGAAGAGTTGGATATTTTGCTACCGCTTGAGCGATAAAGGCTTCATCTTGAACTTTTGTCATAAAGGCTTCTGCTGTCAGAGCTTCTTTAAAGTCACCTTGTAATTGACCTACCGTCTGAGCAATTTGTTCAAGTGTATATCCTTCTGGAATGGTTAAGCTTGCATGTGTGACCTCTTGAGGTTCAGGTGTTCCACCCTTTTGCAATTCTTTAATCAAATCATCAGTGCTCATGCTCTTTTGCAAGTTATAGTGACCTGATTTAAATTCTGAGTAGTTTTTATACTTAACATAAAGAGTAAATACCAAACTATTTTTTATCAAACCAGAATTCTCTAGAGTTGAGGCAATTTCTTGTATATTAGCACCATCAGGAATCTGAACACTCACATACTGCTTAGAGTTTGGATCTACAGGTTGCAATGCTGATTCAGCATATTGAAGACCAAAGTACCCCCCCGCTCCAAGTAGAACGATTAAGACTAATAATGTCACGAAAAAGCCTTTTACATGTGATTTTTTCTTTTTCTTAGCTGGTTTTTCCGACTCTCTACGTCTTCTTTTAGGTAATTCTGTTGTCTCTGTTGTCTCTGTGGTTCCTGCTATTTCTGTTGCTTTTGTTGTAGGTTTAAAATTAACTTTAACAGGAACTTCTTGACTTTTAGTTTCAATCTTTACTTCTTTTTTAGGTTTTGGAACACTTGATTTTCCACCTTGCGTACGATACGATACTTGAACTTTCGTAGGACTAGAAGTGGATTCTCCATCATTTGGCTTTATCATTTTAGAAGTATTATTTGTCTCAGAAACTTTATTAGATTCTTCAATATCTTCTTTAAATTAGAAGGACGCGGTGGTACTGTAGGTGCATTAGCAATTAATTGGTCAACTGTTGAAACTGAGTCCGCAATCAACTCCTGTGCAGAATTTTCAAATTGTTTTTTCTCTGAATCTAAATCAGAAGGATTCATTAATGTTGAAAAAAGTTCGTTAATTTCTCCAGATGTTTTTTCATCGGTTTTTTCATCGGTTTTTGCTTGTTCTAAATCTCGCAATATTTGCTCTTTAAAACTTAGTTTTTCTTCTTCTCTTGATTTGTCGCTCAAAGGTTTTACCTCCTTCTTGATAATCCATAATATTATATCTTAAAAATCAAAGAAAAGCAACCTTAGAAGCCATTCTTATGCTTTTTTCTTATTTTCCCAAACCATATCAAACCATATTTCACCAGCAAACTGAGATTTGGATATCCCTTCATTAATAAATCCATGCTTTTCGTAGTATCGAACCAGATAATCATGGCAAGTTAAATTGATTCCTTCTCGTTCATGTTCAAGGGCTATCTCTTTTAATGCCGTCAGCAATTTACGTCCCAAGCCTAAAGCTTGGGCTTCCTTAGCGATAGAAAGGCAGGTTACAGAAATATAGCCCCCTTCTCGATGACTGTGGTCTTTGATTTCTTCTGTAAATGATAAGTCTTGTAAATAACGATGGGGTACCACTGGTCCTTCAATATAACCTAAGATTTTCCCCTCTTTTTCAGCCACTAAAAAACTGGTCTTGATTTCTCTCAGGTGAGCTTCAAATACAGAACGAGTAATGGCTTCTTCGATGGAAAAATTTTCCAACTCAATCTCTAAAATCCGGTCCAGATCACTAATCTTTGCTTGTCTAATAATCATACTTCCTCCTGGTAGTAGGGATTAGACCAAAACATTCGAAAGCTCATTTGACTTGAACTTTCATCTTCATCCATGCCTTCTTCTAAAAATCCATTCATTTCAAAATAAGAAACCAATTTATCTGGACAAAGGCTTGAAATCCCAGGTCGATTTTGCTCGTAACTCTTTTCTTTGAAAGCAGCTAGTAAAAGAGTACCAAAACCTTGACAATGATAGTCTGCTAAAATTGCCAGCTCTAAAATTGTTAAGGGTGAGTTTGCTTGGTTTTGCTCTGTTCTTCCTGATTGGTTACCTCTGTTGCTACTGCGCCACAGAGGTAACCAATTACCTGCTCATCAAGACAAACTAAGAGAAACGTATCCATATAATTACGGATACGTTCTTCTACAATTTCTAGATGATTTTTTTCGTTGGGAAGTGAATTACTTTCTCGTATCAAACAGATTTGGTTTAAATCTGTCTTTTCAACCTCCCGAATTGATATTGGAAATTCCATCTTATTCCTTATTGAACATTGCTTGTTAAATTAGACAAGAGACGCTCAAATGAGTATTCATAAGTTTGGATATCACCAGCTCCCATAAAGACATAGACAGCATTGTCGTGGTCCAGAAGTGGAGATACATTTTCTACAGTAATGACTTGGTTTTTCTTACTGATTTTATTAGCTAAATCTTCAACCTTAACATCACCATGATCTACTTCACGAGCTGACCCATAGATTTTCGCTAGGTAAACTGCGTCAGCCTGGTTTAAGGCTTGAGCAAAATCGTCTAACAAGGCAATTGTACGAGTGAAGGTATGCGGTTGGAAAATAGCTACGATTTCCTTACTTGGATATTTCTGGCGAGCAGCATCCAAAGTTGCTATGATTTCAGTTGGATGGTGAGCAAAATCATCAATAATAACCGTGTCGTTAACAACCTTCTCAGTAAAACGACGTTTTACTCCTGAGAATGTTTTCAAGTGTTCACGGACCAAGTCCAAGTCAAATCCAGCTGTATAAAGCAAACCAATTACCGCTGTCGCATTCATGATATTATGACGACCAAAGGTTGGAATATGGAATTGTCCCAAGTTCTCTCCACGGAAAGAAACTGTGAAGGTTGAACCAGTTGTAGAGCGAAGTAGGTCGCTAGCTACAAAGTCATTATTCTTCTCTTCAAAACCATAATAGTAAATCGGAGCTTTTGCAGTAATTTTACGCAACTCCTTATCTTCACCATAAACGAATAAGCCTTTTGTAATTTGTTTGGCATAATCATTGAAGGCGTTAAAGACATCCTCTAGACTGGTAAAGTAGTCCGGGTGATCAAAGTCAATGTTAGTAATGATAGAATACTCTGGATGATATGGCATGAAATGGCGTTCGTATTCGTCTGATTCAAAGACAAAATACTTGGCATTTTCAGATCCACGACCAGTTCCATCACCAATCAAGAAACTAGTATCAGTGATATGGGATAACACATGTGACAAGATTCCAGTTGTAGAAGTCTTACCATGAGCACCGGCTACTCCCATACTAACAAAGTCACGCATAAAGCTACCAAGGAATTCATGGTAACGTTTATAACTTATAGCGTTCTGGTCTGCATAAGCAATTTCAACGTTATTATCGGGACGAAAGGCATTACCAGCGATAATTTCTAATTCACCTTGCAAATTCTTTTCATCAAAAGGAAGAATAGGAATTCCTGCTTGTTCAAGTCCACGTTGTGTAAAGTAGTATTTTTCTACGTCAGATCCTTGGACCTTATGTCCCATTTGGTGCAACATTAAGGCCAAGGCACTCATTCCTGATCCTTTGATTCCGATAAAATGATAGGTTTTTGCCATCTTATTCCCCTTTATTCAGTCATTTTTGTCAAGTTAAGTTCTTGAGCAACTTTGCGTTCTTTTTCTGTTTGCTTCTCACTTTTATTGTAAATTTGACTTTTCTTCAAAAAATCATAATTATTTTTCTTTGGAACAGGATTTTCTGTTTCCATAATTGTTTGTTTCTGACTTGTCATTTCAGCTAAGATATAGTGGTTTTGAGTTAGTTTTTTACTGAACTTAGTAAACTCTCCAGGATTTTCCTTTTGGAAAGGAGCTGTAGGATTAGTTGCTGATTTCGCCACAGTAGAAGTTTTATGACGTCTGTTATGGCTGATATCCTGAGTCAAGTATGTTGCTGAGCGTTTCCTTTTCAAATCAGCACGAGCTTGCTCACGAGCGAGTTCAGCATAAGACTTTTCTTTTGCTTCAGTTACTACTCCCCCCACTTGAGAAGAAGACTTCTTTTCTACAGCAATAGGTGACCATTCCATGTAATTTTTATCTTGATAATCACCTTTGATATTGCTGATAAAATCTGACTCATCATATAAATCCATAACTGGCATTTCTGTCAGCATGATTTCATCATCTGACACTATTGGAAATCTCTTTTGCATCATTTTTATTCCCTTTCAATACTCCATTATAGCGTAAAGTCTTGATTTTTCAAGTCTTGGCTCATGAAATTCCTAAAATTTCTCGAATTTCATCCAAGCTTAAACTGGCACGAGACTCTGTTCCATCTAAAACTTCTGAAACCAGATTTTTTTTCTGTTCCTGTAATTCCTGAATTTTCTCCTCAATGGTTCCCCGAGTTACAAGTCGATAAACTTCAACCTTTTGTTCTTGACCCATTCTGTGAGCACGGCCAATTGCTTGAGATTCTACTGCTGGATTCCACCATAAGTCAACTAGAATAACCGTGTCTGCCCCCGTAAGATTGAGACCAACTCCTCCTGCTTTCAGAGAGATTAAAAAGACATCTCGCAAACCGTCGTTAAATGATTTAGTCATCTCCTGTCTTTCTTTTGAAGGTGTCGAACCTGTAATCTTAAAAGAACTGAGGCCTAGTTTTGGTAATTCTTCTTCGATGAGATCCAACATGCCTCGAAACTGAGAAAAGATCAAAACACGATGACCACTTTCTGCAATCTGAGTCAGCAGGTCACGCAAACTATCCAGTTTCCCGCTGGTCCCTTCATAATTATCCATAAACAAGGCCGGTGTACCGCAAATCTGGCGCAAGCGCATGAGGCCTGTTAAAATCTCCACTCGATTTCCCTGAAATTCAGAATCTGTAACTTGCGACAAGCGTTGTTGCATCTGTTGCAACTGACCGAGGTAGATTGCTTTTTGTTGGTCTTCTAGTTCATTTTTGTATACAACCTCAATTAAGTCAGGTAACTCTGTCAGAACCTCTTCTTTCTTTCGTCTCATTACAAAAGGCTTGATAAATTGCGCCACTTGTTCAGCTGACAGTTTCATAAATTCTTTCTTGGACGGTAAGAGCCCTGGCAACACAATCTGAAAAATCGACCATAGCTCTCCTAGATGATTTTCAATAGGAGTTCCTGAGAGGGCAAAAACTGATGGAACAACGAACTGTCTCAAGGTCTGAGCAATCTTGGTTTGAGCATTTTTCATGACTTGTGCTTCATCTAAAAAGAGAAAATTAAAAGTCATTTGCTGGTAAATTTCGCTATCTTGGCGAAAAGTGGCATAACTGGTGACATAAATCTGATGTTCTTCAGCTAGGATTGATTCTCGATGAGTTTTTAAGCCGTGAACGACAACAACATCTAGCTGAGGAGCAAATTTTTTAAATTCTTCAGCCCAGTTATAAATCAAACCAGACGGAGCAAGAATGAGGACCCTACTATCCTCCGTAAGTTGACTACTTAAAAAGGCAATACTTTGTAAGGTTTTTCCTAGCCCCATATCATCTGCTAAGACCCCTCCGAAGCCGTAGTGATGAAGCATTTGCAACCACTGGATTCCTTTTTTCTGATAATCCCTCAAATCTGCTTGGATATGGACCTGCTGCAAAGGAAATTCCTCTGGATGAGTCAAATTACGCGCCAAGTGTGCAAATTCCTCGGTCAGAGATATCTGATCTTGATTGTCAAACAGCTGAGCTAATGTATAGGCCAGTGATTTACGAGCTCGAAAAGAACCACTCCCACTTTCTTCGATTCCCAAGTCTTCTAAATCTCGTCGAATCTTTTTGGTCTCCTCGTCAAAAAAGTATATCTGTTCAGATGAACTGATATAAATCTTGATGAGAAGCCAGAGCTTTCATAGCCAGATCAATATCTTCTTGCGAAATATCTTGAAAATCAAAGCGGATGTCGAGAAGGTTACCTATGGAAGAAATCTGAATCTGGGGCCTTTGGACTTGATAGAGGTCTTGGAGACTTTCAGAAATCTCTACATCTCCAAGTGCTTCAAATGCTGGAAGAATCCTATGAAAGAATGAATAAACTGCTTCCGCCTTGAGATTTTGACGCCAAGATTTAAAATCTGCCTCAAATCCAGCAGACAAGGCTAGTTGGAAAATTTTCTTTTCAAGTTGGATGTCGCTTGCAAAGGGCAATTTCTCCAATTCCTTACGATTAGTTACTAGACAAGAGTCGTAATCAAACTCCATCTCTAAACGGAGTGTACCATCTTCTTCTCTAGTAAAACGAAAGGAAGGGCGGAAAGTCTTAATCTGCAGACTTTCTGGAGCTAGAACTTCCCCGAGTTCTTTAAACTGGCCCAGACAAGAAGCCAATAGATCCCGATCACTAGTATCGAACTGTAGGATCTTTCTACCTTTTGTATCTAAAGGCAGTTTCTTAAGTCTCGCCAATAAAGCTGCTTGTTTTTTTGTTAAGAGATAAAAAGTCCCTTTTGAAAACAAAACCTGGCCTTGATAGAAGAAATTAATCCGCTCTTGTTCAAGAATTTCCATCTCATAGTAAGCAGTTTTCTCTTGAATAGAAAAAGAAAAGAGACCTGCTTCAGCAGTGAAATCCTGAAAGATATGATGGCGGTAAGTCCTTATCTGATGTTCAAATTCAAATCCATCCAAGTCCATCAACAAGGATAGACCTTGTTCAACAAATGACAATGGAAAGTAGAGGTGCCGCCCCTGATTTGGGAAAAAGAGACTATTTTCTGTCTGTTCCTCAAGAGTCCCTAGTAAGAATTGCAAGAGACTTTGACTACTTTTATCAAACTGAGAAAAATTTAGAGACGATTCATAATGTTTCCCAATTGTATAAGGCTTACTTTTGGCCACAATCTTCAAGAAAAGAGGAATGTCGCGAATAACATAAAATTTATCAAAGGGAGCTTCTGCAATTTTTAGAGTCCAGATAATCCGATTTGTTCCAATCTCAACCTGACCTTGAGCAGAGATTTGATAGGTCTTTAAAAAGTTAGGACTTTGTATAGCTTCTAAGAACTGACCTCCCAAACTCACCTGAGTTTCAACTTCTTCTAACTTCTCCTGCCCAGATTCCAAACTTCTTAAAATTTCTTTGCCTTTACTATCATTTTTTAGATAATGTTCTAGGGCCGCCAAATGAACACAGTAGTTTCGTTTCTGGAAAAAATCACAAGCGCAAAAGACTAGCTCATCATTTAGACTATAACGAATTTCTTCTTCCGCCACACGCGCATAGAGGCGATTGTTTTTTTCTTTAATGATTTCAATTTTGCCAGATTCATAGAGTTCAACTCCCTCAATACGAATCTTTCCTGGAATCAATTTGCCATAGTTTCCCCTTTACTTTATCCCTTAATTATACCACATTTCTCCCCATCAAAATAGCCTTCTAGGAAGACTTTTCTACTAGAAGGCTTTTTCTTAAAGTTTTGAGAAGCATGTAACTATTCGTTGACAGACTTCTGCTAATACTGACTTAGGCATAGCAACATTTAAACGGGCATGGTGAGCTCCTTCTTCACCAAAGTCCAAGCCTCTATTCAGGATAACTTTGGCTTCATCTCTTAAAAGCTTTCTTAGCTCTTCATCGCTAATATCATAGGCTGAAAAATCAAGCCAAATGAGATAGGTCCCTTGAGGTTTCATGACTTTAATTTTAGTCTCTTTTCCAAACAATTTGACTACATAATTGATGTGTTTCTCAATCAGTTCTTTGAGTTCTGTCAACCAATCTTCACCATATCGATAGGCAGTTTCTGTTGCCAAATATCCCAAACCTGAGATTTCATGTTGATTATTAGCCAGCTGGCGTTTTTGGAAAGCAAGTCTCAACTTTGGATTCTCGATAACTGCGTAGGAATTTTTCGTTCCGGCAATGTTAAAGGTCTTAGTTGCACTGCTTAAAATCAGTGAAAATTCTTTAAAATCTTCATTTACCGTGTTGAATGACTGGTGCTTGTTTCCAAATAGAGCTAAATCTTGGTGAATCTCATCAGATACTAGCAAAACTCCATGTTTTTGACACAGTTGTCCAATCTTTTCTAAAACTTCTTTCTCCCAAACACGTCCACCAGGATTGTGGGGATTGCAAAGTAGATAGAGTTTGACAGCATTCTCCACCAAGTCTTTCTCCAATTGATCAAAGTCAATCTCAAAAAGTCCGTCTTTTTCTACTAGAGAGTTGGTGATTAGTCTACGATTATTGAGCTTAATGCTTCTAGCAAAAGGAGGATAAACTGGTGTGTTAATGAGAACTGCTTCACCTTCTTTGGTAAAGGCTTGAATGGCTGTTGAAATAGCTGGTACTACCCCTTCGATAAAGACTAGAGCATCCTTTTCAAAGCGATAACTATGGTGTTTCCTCCCAGTTTTGAACGGCTTCAAGCAATCCATCACTAGCATAGGTATAGCCATAGACTAATTGCTCAGCATAGTCATGGACAGTCTGACGAATCTCAGGTAAGACTTCAAAGTCCATATCAGCAATCCAGGCTGGCAATACTTGACGGTCAGTCTCTGCTTCTTTCCATTTATAGGTATGATGTCCAAAACGATTGGGCAAAGTCGTAAAATCATATTTTCCCATAGTCTTATCCTTCCAAGGCTTGACGCAAGTCTTCAATCAAATCTCTCGCATCCTCAATACCAATAGACAAGCGCAGGAGGTCATCTGTTAATCCATAAGAATGACGAACTTCTGCAGGAATGTCTGCATGGGTTTGAGTAGTTGGGTAGGTAATCAGACTTTCTACACCACCCAGGCTTTCAGCAAAAGAGAATACTTTCAGGTATTTAAGATATGAGGGATACGCTTCACATCTGCTACTTTAAAGGAAATCATCCCTCCACGACCTGTATACAAGACTTCTTTGACTGCAGGTGATTGTTCCAAAAAGGCTACGATTTCTTGAGCATTAGCTGTTGAGCGCTCCATACGAAGTGACAATGTTTTAAGACCACGAATCAATTGATAACTATCAAATGGTGACAAAACAGCCCCTGTCGTGTTGAGATTGTAAAAGAGTTTTTCGTACAAATCAGCATTATCTGTCACAACAACACCAGCTAGAACATCATTATGGCCTGCAAGGTATTTTGTCGCTGAATGAAGGACAATATCTGCTCCATCTTCAATTGGACGTTGGTAAATCGGGCTATAGAAGGTATTGTCAACGACAACTTTAGCACCCTTAGCATGAGCTAATTGAGCCAATTTTTCAATATCAAATTCCAACATCAAAGGGTTGGTTGGTGTTTCGATATAAGTACATCCACATCCTTTTCTAGCTCAGCAATCAGCTCTTCTTCTGTGTTGGCATAGGTAAAGTGGAAACGTCCTTCCTGCTCCACTTGATTGAACCAGCGGAAAGAACCACCGTAAAGGTCACGGACTGCCAAAACCTTACTTCCTACTGGAAAGACACTAAAGGCCAAGACAATAGCTGCCATACCTGAACTAGTTGCCAAAGCATAGTTAGCAGATTCAATAGCTGCCAAGACTTCCTCTGCTTTGCTACGAGTTGGGTTTTTGGTGCGGGTATAGTCAAATCCAGTTGATTGACCAAATTCTGGATGTTGATAGGTCGTTGAAAAGTGAATAGGTGTAACCAAAGCACCTGTCGCTTTATCTGACTTGATCCCTGCTTGGGCTAAAATTGTGTTGATGTGAAATGATTTACTCATACAATACCTCCAAATCTATAGTAACTATTGTACCACTTATTTTGTATCCTTCGTTTTCTTGTTTTCAAGAGCTAGTTATAGTTTCAAACTATATTAAAAAACGATAACCTCATCAAAGGTTACCGTTTTTAAATTTAGAGTCATTTTTTAACGTGTTTAGCTAATTCTTCTTGGGCTTTTTTATTAGATTCTTCTTTTTCTTTCAGCCATTTTTGTCTAGCTTCTTCATACTCAGCTGTTGTCACAATCTTATCTTGCAACTTAACATACTTGTAGGACTCAACACCCTTGTTACCCGCTTGAGAGAAGGCAGCAGAGAATGGAACTGTTTTTCTGATTCCTGGTGTTCCACCAAGAGATACGCTTGGAAGCGTGAGAGAGCTATCCACCAACCAAGCTTGTGCTTCAGCGTATTTGTCATAACGTTTTGTCAAATCTTGCTCTGCATTGGCTTCTTCCAACATCTTAGTATAGGTATCCAAACCAACCGCAGTTGCTTTAGCATTACTTTCACCAGGTTCTAAGCCAGGTTTTGCAATGAACCACCACTTGTTAGGTTAAGTGTATCAAGATAGGTTGATGGATCCTGATAGTCAGGACTCCAACCACCATTGTAGAGGTCATAGTCTTTTTGAGCCGCTGTATTGGCAAGGTAACCGATGCTATCCATTTCTTCAGTGCTCAACATTTGAATATCGATGACGACATTATCTGCACCCAAGACAGACTCGATAGATTGTTTGAAGGAACTTGCCTCTTGGACACCCTTCTTATATGATTGGTCTACTGGCAAGTCTAGGTGAATAGGGAATTGTACGCCTTTAGCTTCCAATTCTTTTTTGGCTTGTGCAAAAGCTTCTTTGGCCTTATCGGCATTATAGTAAGCATCTTGTGCATCCGCAAAGTTCACATTTTGCCATACTTGACCGTAATTGACCATCTTAGAAGCTACGACATCACCAAAATCTTTACCATCAAGTGTTACAAATGATGGTGGAACGAGCAAGTTTCTGATAATCTTAGTTGCTCCATCTTCCCCTTGAGATTGGGCACCATAAGCAGTACGGTCATAGGCAAAGTTGATAGCTTGACGGAATGATTTATTCAAAACTGCTTCTTGCTGAGCAGTTTTTTCAGCATCACTTGTTTTTGAAGTGTGGTTATATGATTTTCTATCTAGGTTAAAGTTAAAATAGAAAGAAGTTGCATTTTGCATGCTATAAATAATGTTATCTTTATATTTCTCTTTCACACCTGAGAAACTTGAGCTATTTGGATAGAGACGGGCAAAGCTATAAACTCCCTCGCTAAAGCTACGAACTAGAGAATCTTGATCACTACCATCATAGTAGGTCAACTTCACTTCATCTACGAATACATTTTTTGCATCCCAATAGTTTGGATTTTTCTTGTATTCCATGACAGATTTAGATGTGAATGATTTGAGAATAAATGGACCGTTGTACAAAAGATTTGCTGGATCCACTTTACCAAAATCATCCCCTTTGGAATTCAAGAAGTCAGCATTAACGGGGAATAGAATGGTTGCAGTCGTTTTTGAATTCCAGTAAGGTTCTGGTTGTTTCAAAGTATACTGCACTGTTTGATCATCAATAGCCTTAACTCCAACTGTTGAAAAGTCTGTTGTTTTTCCGTTGATATAATCATCCAAACCTGCTACAGAATCTTGTACGAGGTACAAAGCTTCAGATTTTTTATCCGCAGCATATTTCAACCCTGTCACAAAATCTTGTGCTGTAACTGGAGCGTACTCTTCACCATCTGCTGTGTACCATTTGGCATCTTTACGAAGCTTGTATGTATAAGTCAAACCATCTTGGGATACAGTCCAATCCTCTGCCAATGAAGGAATATAATTTCCATACTGGTCGTTTTCCATCAAACCATCCACTAAGTTTGTAGCAACATCACCAGTAGTTGCACGATTTTCTAAGAGATAGTTCAGACTAGAAGGATCGCTTGCGTATACATAGTTGTAGACTTTAGAAGAGCTAGTTGAGTTACCACAAGCTCCCAGAAGCAAACCAGCACTTAAGACGACGCCTGCTAACGTCAGGTATTTTGCCTTAGACTTTTTCATAAACAGAACCTCCAAATTTAAATATTTGTATCATTATACAGCTAATGTTTTTTTTAGTCAAGCAATTTTATCTAAATTTTACCAAATTATAGATTTTTTTCAACAAATTTTATATTTTATCCTGTTTTTTTAATAAAAAATGAACGATTTGAAAATTTTAATAGATAAAAATTCAAATCGTTCATTTTATTTATAAAATATTAGGTTAATTTTAAACGAGCACGTAGTTGATCTGCTTTTGCTTTTCCGATAACCTTATCAAGGAGTCGGGTACGAAGACTCATTACTATATAAAGTCCTCCACCCAAAGCACCGATTAACGACACATAGAGGAAACTCCATAAACGCCCACTTGGCTGGAAGAAAAAGCCAATTCCCCACTGTACCAGAGCAACTACAACAAACATAACTACTGTCAAAATAGATATTAAGACTGTTCGTTTTAGAACTAATTTACGTTGAAGTCCGGTAACTTGACAAATGTCTCGATACATCAAGATATTTGGAATTATAAGACCAATAGTCGTTGAAATTAAAGGACCATAACTATGGAAAATAGCTATCGATGGTAATTGTAAAACAATCTTAGCAATTGAGCCATAAACAAAATACAAGACTGCCTTGCGGTTACGGAACATTGCCTGTAGCATTGGTGACAAGACCATATACAAACCAAGAATAGTCGACTGCAAGACAGCGAAGACAAACAAGCCCATTGCTAAACTATCTGGCTTACCATAAAAAACTGTATAAAGGGGCTCTCCTACCATTACCACTCCAACTGTTGCAGGAAATAAGAATAGGAAAAGCATGGTAATACTATCTTGAATTAGACGAGAAGCCGACTGCAAATCTCCCTTTACATAGTTCTCTGTCAAGAGAGGTAGCCCAACGCTACCAATCGAAACTCCTACCGAAATCAAAATCATGGTGATTTTATTAGGATTGGCAGAGAAATAAGAAAACATGACAATTAAGTCTTCATTACTATAGTTGGTAAACCACTTCATGCTATTGATAAAGGTATTTTGGTCCAAGATTTGGAAGAGCTGAATAGCTGACCCTGTTATGATAAAAGGAATAGCTTCCTTAATCGTATCAATTAACAGGTGTTTGCTATCAATCTTATCTCGCGTTTCAAAAACTTTTTGAAGCATCCCTTCTTTAAAAAGGAAATAAAGTAAGACAGCAAAGCTAGCTACCATTCCCACAAAGGCCGCAAAGGTAGACTGGGTGACTGCTGCTAGATAGTCTCCCGAACCAAGCTTCATGATGATAAAGGTTGCTAAGAGCATCCAAATAACACGGATAACCTGCTCCGCAATTTGACTCATGGCATAAGGTTTAAGATTATTCATTCCTTGGAAAAATCCGCGGATAACACTCATAGATGGGAAAATCAATACCGCCCAAGCCAAGCTCTGCATAATTGGAATTAAGTCCTTACCAACACCCGAAAGATCCGCTAACCACGGAGCAAAGAGATACAGAATTAAAGCAAAGACCATACCAAGTCCTGTCATAAAGCCTAGGAAACTCCGAATCAGGGCAAAACTATGTTCTTCCTCATGCATGGTATTATATTTAGCAACTTGCTTGGCCACAGCCACAGGTATCCCTGCTGTTGAAATCAGCAAGAACCAAGCATAGATATTATAACCCATGGTGAAAAGTCCATTTGCCTTGGCTGCATAAGTTCCCATCCAAATATACCAAGGGATGATGTAAATAGCCCCGAGCAGGCGGCTGATAAAATTACTAGCTGTTAACCAAGCAGTCCCTCGTAACATCTGGGCCTGCTGGTGATTATTTTCATTAGACATAGATTCCTCATTCATTCTTAACAAGTAGAAAAAGTTCCTTAACTTCCATTATAAACTTTTCCTTGTTACTTGTAAAATTCAGACTTTCGGTTTACAATAGAAAGTATGATAAAGATTGAAACTATATTAGATATTTTAAAGAAAGATGGTCTCTTCCGTGAGATTATCGACCAAGGACATTACCACTACAACTACAACGATGTTATTTTTGACAACATCAGTTACGATAGCCGAACAACCAAAGAAAATACTCTATTTTTTGCAAAAGGAGCTGCCTTTAAAAAAGAATATCTGTTTTCAGCTATCGCACAAGGGCTTGGTTGGTACGTGGCTGAGCAGGACTATGAAGTAGGTATTCCCGTTATCGTTGTTAGCAATATTAAGAAGGCTATGAGTTTGCTTGCCATGAAATTTTATGGTAATCCGCAGGATAAACTTAAAATTCTAGCATTTACAGGAACCAAGGGAAAAACAACAGCGGCTTACTTTGCCTATCATATCTTGTCTCAACGCTACCCAACAGCCCTCTTGTCGACAATGAATACAACTTTAGACGGTAAGACATTCTTTAAATCTTCCTTCTCAACACCTGAAAATATTGATCTCTTTGATATGATGGCTCAAGCAGTTAAGAATGGTAGAACCCATCTGGTAATGGAAGTTTCCAGCCAAGCCTATCTGGTAAATCGAGTGTATGGTTTAACTTTCGACGTGGGAGTTTTTCTAAACATCACCCCAGACCATATCGGACCTATTGAGCATCCAACCTTTGAAGACTACTTCTACCACAAGCGTCTCTTGATGAAAAATAGCCGAGCAGTTATCATTAATAGCGATATGGACCATTTTTCAGTCTTGAAAGAACAAGTAGAAAATCAAGAACATGACTTCTATGGTAGCCAATCTGAGAACCAAATCGAAAATTCCAAAGCCTTTAGCTTCTCAGCTACTGGTAAATTAGCTGGAGATTATGATATCCAGTTGATTGGGCACTTCAACCAAGAAAATGCAGTCGCAGCTGGACTTGCCTGCCTTCGTTTAGGTGCTAGTCTGGAAGATATCAAAAAAGGAATTGCTACTACTCGCGTTCCTGGACGTATGGAAGTTCTTACACAGAAATGGTGCTAAGGTTTTCATTGACTATGCCCACAATGGTGATAGCCTGAAGAAATTGATCTCAGTTGTTGAAACTCATCAAACTGGAAAAATTGCTCTAGTTCTTGGTTCTACTGGAAACAAGGGAGAAAGCCGTCGCAAGGACTTTGGACTTCTCCTCGATCAACATCCTGAAGTTCAAGTATTCCTTACGGCTGACGATCCAAACTATGAAGATCCAATGGCCATTGCTGATGAAATTAGTAGCTACATCCATCGTCCTGTTGAAAAGATTGCTGACCGTGAGCAAGCTATCAAGTCTGCGATGTCTGTTACAAGTCAAGAACTGGATGCTGTAATTATCGCTGGAAAAGGTGCTGATTGCTACCAAATCATTCAAGGTAAGAAAGAAACCTACCCAGGTGATGCTGCTGTTGCAGAACGTTATCTATAGTATATTTAAAGAAGGCTAGGAAATTTCCTAGCCTTCTTCTATTTTTTTCTAAAGACGAATCTTTCTTTGTCAAATTCGACAGTCAACTCATATTTCCCATCTTCATTTTGAACGATATAACCTAATAAGACTAAACAATCAACAAAGATATCACGTCGTTTCTGCATGAGCTCATCTTTTTTGAGAAACTTGAGCAAAAAGGTTGTCATATACTTTAGGGCATACTCAGGATTGACATCTCCTAAAATTTCATACAATCTCTGCTGTTCTTCCGTCAGTGGATACTGGAACTTGACCTTGTAAAAGTAATTAGACAAGGTCATCTTTTCCCTTGCAAAATCGGTGTGCTCTTCTAGGATAGCTGCATTTGTTTGATTGTGTAATTCCGTCTGAAAATGTTTCTCCAAGATTTCTTGATAGATGGGACTATCATCTCTTACAAAGACTTCTTGGTCTAGTTCAAGGGATTCTGTAGATTCTAGAAATGGGAGATTGAGATAATAGAGTTTATTCTCTCTCAAAATCAAACCCGCTTTAATATATTCCTCCAAATACTTATCAACTGTAACTCCTGGAAAATGTGCCTTAATCTCTCGCAAAATAACTTCATCATGCTGATCAAGATAGTCAACCAAATCCTTAAAGAATGGCTGTCGCGTCAAACGAGATGGATTAAAAATCTGAATCATGAAGATTCCTTTCTTTACAAACTAAAGTGGTGATGCTGCCAACTGACTGGGATTGGTCCCCGGCTGGTTCAGAGGCACAGGAAGTTCGAGTTTCTGGTAATACTCCCTCCAAAAATCACTAATCTCCTGTTCCCCATCCCCAAACTTCATGGGAATGGTCTCAAAAATAGGAAAAATGTCTGTGATATATTGGGAACAATAGAAACCCTCCCCATCAGGATAAAAAGAAAAATTATAAGGAGCTCCCAGGTGTTGGTCTGCTCTTTTCTTTACCTTTTGAATATCTATCTTTGGATAGCTATAGATATCGTAAAGACATTCAGATTCAAGAAATTCTGTTAGTTTTTGACAAACAATACCAGTTTTTCCACTAGCATGATAGACGAAGCCATCCAAAAAAATCGCCACATGGTTATAATTACCAGTAGATGCCTGGATAGCCTGTCCTATATTCGAATCATCTTTCACAAAAATCAAATCGCCATTTTCTAACATACTTCTCTCCTAGCAAAAAAGGAGTCGAAACTCCTTTTTATTACAATGGGTATCCCCATTTTCATTTTAGAATTAAGCATTAAAGCTTTCTGTCAGTTGAGGTACAACTTGTTTCTTACGTGAAACAGCACCTGGAAGGAAAGCGTGGTTGTTTTCAAGTTTGAAGTTGAAGGCTGCTTCTACCTTGTCCATATTAGCACCAAGAGCCAAAATTTCTGAGTTTGAGTTGACGATGTCTGTAATCATCAAGACAAAGTCAGAGTAGCCGTTAGCTGCATTTGCGGCTTGGATAGCAGCTTCGATTTCAGCTTGGCGTTCCAATACTTCAGCAATATCAACTGTATTGACTTGAGCCACACGGACATTGTTTCCATTGAGTTCAAATGTCTTAGCATCAATATCAATCAATTCTTCAGCAGATTTGCTTGCCAAGTTTGTACCAGCCTTGAGCATGGCAAGACCGTATTCTTCCAAGTTCACACCAGCCAATTCAGCCAATTCAAGAGCAATGACTTTATCTGATGGGTGAGTGGTTGGAGATTTCAAAAGAAGAGTATCTGAAATCAAACCTGATAGCATTAAACCTGCGATTTCTTTTGGAACAGCTACACCGTGTTCTTTGAACATGCGATAAACGATAGATGATGCTGATCCAACTGGTTCCAAACGCATGTAAAGTGGGCTGGCAGTTTCAAAGTTAGCCACACGGTGATGATCCACCACACCATAAACTTCAACTTCAGCAATATCTGAAACAGATTGTTGGAATTCATTGTGGTCAGTCAAAATAACTTGCTCTGCACCTTCTGCTTTAGCAGATGTAATCACGCGCGGTGCTTCAACACCAAAATAGTTCAATACATAGGCTGTTTCTTCATTTGGAGTCCCAAGAGCTACTGCTTCTGTATCCAAGCCATAAGCTTCCTTAGCAAGATAAGCAAAAGCTACAGATGACCCAATGGCATCTGAATCTGGATTTTGGTGACCAAATACTAGAATCTTAGACATGATAATACCTCGTTTCTTTATTCTCTTTATTGTAGCATTTTTTTCAATTTTTGACAAAAGTAAGAGGAGCCAAAGGACTCCTCATTACATATCAAAAGTATCGACTAAATTCTTATTTTGACACTCTTTGAGATAATGTTCTTTTTGCATGCGTGTCTTGCGCTTGAAAAGAGCTTCAGCAGACATGGCTTCTTCCTTGCTGTCAAAACCTTCTGCAAAGATGAGTTTTACCGGCAATCGAGCGCGTGTATATTTGGCCCCTTTACCGGTATTGTGAACGGCAATCCGTTTCTTCACATCTGTTGTATAGCCTGTATAGTAGGAACCATCACGGCACTCTACCACATACATATATGCCTTATGATCCATAGTAAATCTCTTGAATTTCTGGTGTATAAGTACCATCACTATTATGAACAATGAGTGGTGGTAAAACCTTAAAGCCACTAGTGGACCCGTCCTTGATAGCTTCAATCAAAAGCATATTGGCTTCCTTTCCCGTTTAGGATAAACAAATTGCAGACGTTTTGGAGCCAGATTATGCTGTTGGAGAGTAGCTAAGATATCTAATAATCGATCAGGACGATGAACCATAGCCAAACGCCCATTTGATTTGAGAATACTCTGAGCACTACGACAGATTTCCTTAAGATTGGTTGTAATTTCATGCCGAGCTAAAAGGTAATGCTCACTTTCGTTCAGATTAGAATTTGGATCCACTTTAAAATAAGGCGGATTGCATAAAATCAAATCAACCTTGCTCCCCTGAATATAAGTAGGCATATTCTTCAAATCATCACAGATAACCTGCATTTGCTCTTCAAGTCCATTTAAACGAACAGATCTTTCAGCCATATCTGCCAAGCGTTCTTGGATTTCAACAGAGAGAATTTTAGCCTTGGTTCGACTACTGGCAAAAAGACCAACAGCTCCATTACCCGCACAGAAATCCACGATTAAACCATTATTGGGAAAACGAGGAAAACGTGATAGAAGGACACTATCGACCGAATAGCTAAAAACCTCTTTATTCTGAATAATTTTAATATCTGTTGAAAAGAGCTGATTGATGCGCTCTCCTGATTTTAATAATTCTTCTTCCATACTTTATATTATAGCAAAACATATTAACATTTCAAAAAAACTGAGAGAATTAGTTTACGAGTTCTTTTTTTTCAGATTGGAAATGGCTTCCTTGGTCCAGATAGGCATCATGCGAGCCAAAGGAGCAAAGCCATATTTGACACGATCACTTGAAAAGCGTCTTCGTCTTGGTAGCTGGTGTTTTTCTTCTTCCAAGGTCCGAATAGAAAGACTTGCCTTGCCTGTATACTCATCAAATCTACAACTTGGACTAGAACTTCTTCACCAATCTTCAAGACATCATAAATATTTTCAATAAATCCAGTTCTTATCTCAGAAATGTGGATTAAGCCTGTAACACCCGTTTCCAATTCTACAAAAGCTCCATAAGACTGAATCCCTGTAATTCGCCCAGATAGCTTATCACCTATTTTCATCTTAGTCCTCGATTTCAATTGTTTCGATTACTACATCTTCAACCGGTCTGTCCATGGCACCAGTTTCGACACCTGCAATTGCATCCAGAACTTCATAAGAAGCTTCATCCGCAAGTTGACCGAATACAGTATGACGACGGTCTAGGTGAGGAGTTCCACCTTGTTCTGCATAAATCTCCGCAATTGGTTCTGGCCAACCACCACGAGCAATTTCTTTCATAGAATATGGCAAGTGTTGATTCTGCACGATAAAGAACTGGCTACCGTTTGTATTTGGCCCAGCATTAGCCATAGAAAGAGCTCCACGGATATTGTAAAGTTCTTCTGAAAATTCGTCTTCAAATGACTCACCATAGATAGATTCGCCACCCATACCAGTACCAGTTGGATCTCCACCTTGAATCATAAAGTCCTTGATAATACGGTGGAAAATTACCCCGTTATAGTAACCATCTTTTGACAGAGCAATAAAGTTGGCAACTGTTTTTGGTGCCTGCTCTGGAAATAGCTTAATACGCAAGTCTCCATGATTTGTTTTAATAGTCGCAATCGGACCTTCTGTTGTTTCAATGTCTACTTGTGGCAAATGTAATTCTTTTTCTACCATACCAAATCTTTCTAATGCATCAAAAATGCCATCTTCTTCTAATGTTTTTGTAATATAATCTGCTTTTTCTTTGATTTTATCGTGAGAAATTGCCATAGCGACACTAATTCCTGCATAATCAAAAAGTTCCAAGTCATTGAGTTCATCCCCAAAGACCATGACGTTCTCAGGCTTGAGACCTAAATGTTCTACAACTTTTGCTACCCCAGCTGCCTTAGAACCAGAAATAGGCACCACATCTGACGAATGCTCGTGCCAACGCACCATACGCAAAGTCGAGGCTAAACTTTCAGGCAAAGTCAGATTATCTCCCTGATCCTCAAAGGTCCACATCTGATAGATGTCTTCTTTTTCATAGAAATCTGGATCGACATCTAAATCAGGATAGATGGGATCAATTGCCTGGCTAATCATTTCTGTTCGAGTAGAGAGTTTAGCAGTATGACTGCCAACTAAACCATATTCAATCCCCTCTTGTTTTGTCCAAGAAATGTATTCTTCCACATCTTCTTTGGCAATCTGATGCTGATAAATGATTTGACCTTTTTTATCTTCAATATAAGCACCATTCAAGGTTACAAAGAAATCAGGTTTAAGCTCGCGAATCTCTGGCACAACACCGAAAATCCCACGACCAGTCGCAATCCCAGTCAAAATACCTTTTTCACGTAATTGTTGAAATACTGTTGGAATTGAGGTTGGGATAAAACCAGTCTTTGAGTTTCGCAAAGTATCATCAATATCAAAAAAAACAATCTTTATCTTTTTTGCCTTATATCTTAATTTCGCATCCATCTCATTACCTCCTTCAATTCACTCTTTCCATTATACCATAAAGTAGAGAAATCCCACATTCCCAATAAAATCCTTGTCTCTTATCCGAATTCCTTTACTAGATACAAAACCAAATCATCATTATTTTTGCTAGTTGCATTCATTTCCAAGGGTTGATTTCGATACCAGACACCTGTCCCATCTGGAATGTAGCCCCGTCTGATATACAATCTTTGGGCAGGGCCATAGCCTAAGTGCAAACCTACACCAAGAGTGACCTTACTCGAAACAAACTTGACTCGTTTTTCTGCTTCTTCTAGCAGTTGATTCCCAATCCCTTGATTTCGAAAAGGCTCAAACACATTAAAATCTGATAATTCTGGATAGACTTCTGCAAAAGGACCATGTTTAGCAGAGGGCAAAATGGTAACGTAGCCCGCTACAACACCTTCAATCTCTGCAACTAAGACTTCTCTCTCCCCACTTTCCTGTTCCAGAAAATATCTAGCCAAAATTTCCTCTCTACCAGGCCAACCCTGATTGATAAAACCTTGGGATAGGTGTTTGATATCCGATTCAATCATTTTTCTAATAATAGCGTTTCCCTTCATAAGATACTCCTTTAAAATTACTACTATTATTATAGCACGTTTATAGAGAAAGAAAAAAACCAGCCGGTTCTTGACTCGCTGAGCTCATGAAAAAGAGGTCCACTGGACCTCAACTCGCTCTCACATTTCAATACTCGTGAAAAAAAGACCCGTTGGGGTCTTACTCGCTCTCTTGTTTTCAAGCTCGTGAAAAAAAGACCCGTTGGGGTCTTTTTTTTAATCTTCGTTTACGAAAGGCATCAAAGCCATTACGCGAGCGCGTTTGATAGCTGTTGTTACTTTACGTTGGTTCTTCGCTGAAGTTCCTGTTACACGACGAGGAAGGATTTTCCCACGTTCTGAAACGAAACGGCTAAGAAGCTCAGTATCTTTGTAATCAACATATTCAATTTTGTTTGCTGCGATGTAATCAACTTTTTTACGGCGTTTAAATCCGCCACGACGTTGTTGAGCCATGTTATTTCTCCTTTATAGTATTAATTGTCCATTAGAATGGTAAATCATCATCTGAAATATCCAAAGGATTGGTTGCTCCAAATGGATTCTCATTACGTGAAAAGTCTGGTACTGAATTTGTAGGTGCTGCATGACTCGCATTTGGTGCAGAATAAGCTCCACCAGTTTGTCCTTCACGAGCACTACGGCTTTCCAACATTTGGAAATTATCAGCTACGACCTCTGTTACGTATACACGTTGTCCTTGCTGGTTATCGTAACTACGAGTCTGAATACGGCCTGTAATCCCAACAAGAGAGCCTTTTTTAGCCCAGTTAGCAAGATTTTCAGCCTGTTGGCGCCACATTACGACATTGATAAAATCAGCCTCACGTTCGCCATTTTGACTCTTGAATGTACGGTTTACTGCAAGAGTAAAAGTCGCAACTGCTACATTTGATGGGGTATAACGTAACTCAGCGTCACGTGTCATACGCCCTACAAGTACAACATTGTTAATCATAATTTACCTTCTTACGCGTCAAGTTTGACGATCATGTGACGAAGAATGTCAGCGTTGATTTTTGAAAGACGGTCAAACTCTTTAAGAGCTGCATCGTCGTTTGCTTCAACGTTAACGATGTGATAAAGTCCTTCACGGAAATCTTGGATTTCGTATGCAAGACGACGTTTTTCCCATGATTTTGATTCAACAACAGTTGCACCATTGTCAGTCAAGATAGAGTCAAAACGTGCTACCAAAGCGTTTTTCGCTTCTTCTTCAATGTTTGGACGAATGATATAAAGAATTTCGTATTTAGCCATTGATATGTTCCTCCTTTTGGTCTAATGACCCCAAGACTTTGCAAGGGGTAAGTGAGGTTTGCTCACAATAAACTATTATACTAGAAAAGCTTTTTTTTGGCAAGAGAAAAACTAGTTATATTTTATATTTTTAAAGCTTTTTAGCAGTGGTTCGAGTAATCTCTTCGACTTGAATATTCTCAGATTCAAATTTTTCCTTAAGAGATGCAAGCTCAATCTTACCATCAATTTGCACTTCAATGATAATCTTTCCATCCTTACGTGGGATGTTGATGGTGTGTGAAATATTTAGATTTTCATCAACAATGAGCGAAACAATTTTACCAAGAACACCGACTTCATTTTCTGTTACAAAACGGATACGAATTCCCTCTTCACCATAACCAGCCACCTCAAGAAAGGCCCTAAATACGTCTCGATCAGTTATGACACCATATAATTGGCCATTGTCAATAACGGGTAAAATCCCAATCTTGTTCTTCAACATAAGATAGGTAGCATCTTCTAAACTTGCATAGCCAGAAACAGTAACCACGTCACGAATCATGACATCTTTTACCTTAGTTTTATTTAGCAAGTAATTCATTTCATAGATGGATAGACTAGTTGCTTTTGAGGGACTTGCTTCTGCGATAGTTCCTTCAGTTACCAAGCCCACTAATTTATCATTCTCGATAACTGGTAGACGGTGCAAACCTTGATCACGCATCAAATCTGCAGCATGAGCAATCGTTGTATCTGGGCTAATATATACAACTTTACGAGTCATAAAATCTTTAACTGCCATAGGAATTCTCCTTTATATTTATAGCTTAATTATACACTTTTTATGGAAATCAATCAAACGCTTTCATTTCTTTTTCAAGATTCAGAAAAATCTGAAGGACTTTACGAAAAAGAGCTCAACTTAGAGCCCTTAATCTTATACTTATGTAGATTGTATGATTACTTTGCAATCTTTATCCTAAGACTAAAACAATCTCTCGGACTAGATGTTAATTGCTGACGCAATTTTTATCCACCGACTAAAAAGGTCCCCCGGACTAGAGGTAGATTGCTTGCGCAATCTCCATCCACAACCTAAACTAGTCTCCCAGACTAGTTTAGCCACCCAGATATGCTTTTCTGACTTCGTCTGATGCTGCGAGTTCTTTACCTGTTCCTGAAAGAACGATTTTACCTGTTTCCAGTACATATCCTCTATCTGCGATGGCAAGTGCTTTATTGGCATTTTGCTCAATCAAAAGAACGGTTGTACCTTGCTTTTGAATATCTTGGATAATATCAAAAATTTCTTGGATAAAGATTGGAGCGAGTCCCATTGATGGTTCATCCAAAAGAAGGAGTTTGGGTGTTGACATGAGTGCACGTCCCATGGCAAGCATCTGCTGTTCACCACCAGATAGTGTTGCCGCATCTTGGTTTTTACGTTCTTCAAGACGAGGGAAACGAGAGAATACCTTCTTCAGGTTAGCTTGATTCTCTTCTCGATTTTTTTCTTTAAGAAAGCCCCCATCTCCAAGTTTTCCAAAAACTGTCAAACCTGAAAAAAACATGACGGCCTTCAGGTACTTGAGATAACCCTGCTGCCACAATTTTTTTGTGCAGGTGTTTTTTTGAATCTCTTGACCTAAAAACTCAATTTTACCTGAACTCGGACGAACAAGTCCTGATAATGTTCGAAGAATAGTAGTTTTACCAGCACCGTTGGCACCGATAAGAGAAACAACTTCTCCTTCATTAACTTCAAAGCTTACATCACGTACAGCTTGAATCATACCATAGTGTACTGAGAGGTTTTCAACTTTTAACATAGACATTAGGCTTCACCTCCAAGATAAGCTTCGATAACACGTTTATTATTCTTAATTTCATCTGGTGTCCCATGAGCAATCAAACGACCGTACTCAAGGACATAGATACGCTCAGTAACTTCCATGACCAAACTCATATCATGCTCAATCAGCATAATCGTAATGTTAAATTCTTCTTTGATACGACGAATAAGGTCTGTCAACTCTGCTGTTTCCTGCGGATTCATCCCCGCAGCAGGCTCGTCCAAAAATAGAATCTTAGGTTCAGTCGCAAGGGCACGAACAATTTCTAAGCGACGTTGTTGACCATAAGCTAGATTCTTTGCTAAAGTATTCGCATCTCCATCTAATTCAAAGATTTTTAACAATTCTAAAGCTTTAGCTTTTAATTCCTTTTCATTTTTATAAAAGGCTGGCAAGCGTAAGAAACTTGCAAAAACATGCTTTTTATGATGATTACCAAATGCGATAAGAACATTATCTAAAACGGTTAAATCTTTAAACAGACGAATGTTTTGGAAAGTACGACCTAGACCAAGAGAAGCGATTTTATAAGGTTGTTTTCCATTTAACAAATGGCCATCCAAGGTGACTGTTCCTTCACTTGGTTCATATACACCAGTCAAGAGGTTGAAAAGTGTTGTTTTACCTGCACCATTTGGCCCGATTAATCCAACAAGTTCACCTTCATTCAATTCAAGAGTTACATCTCCAACAGCTGTTAGACCACCAAATGCTTGGTTAACTGTTTTACTTCAAGTAATGCCACTAGTTTTGCTCCTCCTTCTTAGTTTTTTTAAAGAGACGAGATAGACTCAATTCCCAAGTTCCTAAGAGACCACCTGGTCTGAAAATCATGACTAATACGAGGGCTAAAGCGTAAATAATCATACGCACGCTGGCCACATCTTGTAATAACATGTTTAAAATTCCCAACACGATAGCTGAAACAATTGCACCTGTAATTGATCCCAAACCACCAAATACAACGATAATTAACACGTTGATGGAATTGATGAATGTGTAATCTTTAGGTACTACAGAACCGATAAATCCTGCCTGAAGTGATCCTGCAATACTTGCAGTCATGGCACCAAAGACAAAAGCAATAATTTTCATCTTAGTGGTATTAACTCCGACAGATTCGGCAGCAATTTCATCTTCCCGAACTGCTAAGGTTGAACGTCCAATAGGACTACGTAGGAAGTTTAAGGTTGCGATGGTCGTCACGACTACAAAGAAGTATACCATCTGCCAGTTGGTAAAGTTTGGAATCCCTAGAATACCTGCTGCACCGTTTGTAAGGTCACCACCATTAACAATAAAGATACGAATGATTTCAGCAACACCGAGTGTTGCAACTGCTAGATAGTCTCCCTTCAAGCGAAGAGTTGGAATTCCAACGATTAAAGCCACTAATCCTGAGATAAGTGCTCCAAGTAGCATCGCTCCAAAGAAGGCTCCATAGGTTGGAGATTTAGAACCGATAATAGCTGCTGCATAGGCCCCAATAGCCATGAAACCAGCATGTCCCAGTGAAAATTGCCCAGAGAAACCAACAATCAGGTTAAGTCCCACTGCTAGGATAATGTTAATACCGATTTGCTGGAGAATTTGAATATAGAAAAGATTCAACACACCAGCAGAAACCAATACGCTAATCAAGCCGTATCCTGCTAACAGAAGGAATAACCATAGAATATTAACTTTTAAATTTTCTTTCATTGTTTACACCTTCTCTTTCAAATTCTTACCAAGAATACCTGCTGGACGAACAATCAAGATTAAGAGCAAGATTCCATATACAATAGCATCACGAAAATCTGACATTCCCAAGGCTGTTGCAAAAGTTTCCAGAAGACCGATAACAAATCCACCCAGAGCTGCACCCGGAATAATACCGATACCACCTAGAACAGCCGCTACGAAAGATTTAAGACCTGGAGTTACCCCCATCAAAGGCTCTAAAGAGTTATAGTAGAGAGCAATTAAGACACCTGCTGCACCTGCCAAGGCAGAACCTAAAGCAAAGGTAAAGCTGATTGTTCGATTGACATTAATGCCCATCAACTGAGCAGCATCACTGTCAACAGAAACTGCACGCATAGCCTTCCCCATCTTAGTTTTTTTGACAATCAATTGCAAAAGAACCATCAATACTAGAGAGACACCCAGAATTAACAATTGAATGTTAGTTAGACTGATTGAGCCCAAGTCATAACGAACTGTTTGAATGGCTTGCGGGAAGGCACGTGTATTGGCACCCACTAAATAAACCATTCCATACTCGAGTAAGAAGGATACACCAATTGCTGTGATTAAGACAGAGATACGTGTTGAATTACGTAGAGGACGATAAGCCAAAAACTCAATGATAACACCCAGAATTGCAGTACCAGCCATCGATAAAATTAAGGCAACAAAAAAATTTAATTGTAAGGAATTAATCAAGAAATAGCCCATAAAAGCCCCCATCATATAAATATCGCCGTGGGCGAAGTTGATGAGCTTGATAATTCCATAAACCATAGTATAACCAAGGGCTAATAATGCATAAACACTACCCAAGATTAAACCATTAACAAGTTGTTGGAGCATGTAGTTCACTCTTTCTAATAATAATTTTTTGGATATAAATTGCTTCTAAAATACCGAAACAGGGAGTGAGTAAAAAGCTCATTCCCCATTCTCGTTATCTTTAATTTATGGTTGTACGACTTCTGCCGCTTCAACTTTACCATTATTCATAGTCATCATGAATGCAGTTTTAACAGTGTTGTGATCTGCATCGAAGCTTGTTTGACCTGTAACACCTTCAAAGTTTTGTGTTTTAGCAAGATTGTTCTTGATATCAACTGAAGTTTTTGCACCTTTTGCTGCATTTGCTACAAGGTAAACTGAGTCATATGCAAGAGCTGCAAAAGTTGAAGGCTCTTCATTGTATTTAGCACGGTAAGCTTCCAGGAAGGCTTTTGCCTTATCAGAAACATCAACTGTTGATGAGAAACCAGAGATGAAGTAAATGTTTGATGCTCTTTCTGCTGTTGCTTGTTGAACAAACTCTTCACCATTAAATCCATCACCACCGATGATTGGTTTGTCAATACCCATACCACGAGCTTGGTTTACAATTTTACCTGCTTCAGTGTAGTAACCTGGTAATACGATTGCATCAAATTCTTTATCTTTGATTTTTGTAAGAGCTGCTTGGAAGTCTGTATCTCCTGATACAAATGTTTCATCAGCTACGATTTCACCTTTAAATGATTCACGGAAAGCTTTTGCGATACCTTTAGCATAGTCACTTGAGTTATCAGTATACAAAACAACTTTCTTAGCATTCAATTTATTAGCTACATAGTTTGAGATAATTTTTCCTTGGTAGCTATCTTGGAATGTTCCAATAAATAGGAAGTCTTGTCCTTTTGTCAAACCATCTTGAGTAGCGCTTGGCGAGATCAATGGTACACCAGCTTGAGTAGCATTCGCCACTGCAGCAGCAGTTGCTCCAGAAGTCGCAGGACCTACGATAGCTGCTACTTTTGATTGAGTAACAAGGTTCGTAGAAACAGAAGCCGCTTCAGCAGTTTCAGATTTGTTATCTTTATCTACAACTTCGATTTGTTTTCCATCAACACCACCAGCAGCATTGATTTGATCAACTGCAAGTTGAGCACCCTTTTGTTCAGATGTACCGTAAGCAGCTACTGCTCCAGTTTCCTCAAAGTTGAAACCAATCTTGATTACTTTTTCATCTACTGGGTTCCCAGTTGCGTTTGCTGGTCCTGATTTAACCTCACCACATGCAACCAGAAGTGCTGTACTAGCTAGGGCTACAAGAGATAATGCGAATTTTTTCTTCATAATGGTCTCCTTCTTAAATTCATATTTTAAATGACATGTTAAGAATATACCGAATTATCAGAAAATTGTCAATACTTTTTTTATATTTTTTAAATGATAACGTTTTCTTCCTTTCGATAAAGGTTTCCAACGAAAGGAGTTTCCAATTCTTGAATGTGACAAGGTCTAATTTTCTTGATAAATTTCTCTTTCTCTAAGCGACTAACCAAATCTTCTACTTCTGCTGTTGGAACATATAATTGCAAATAGCGATGCTTTTTCGAATGATAGCAGATATCTCCAAGACTTTGGAGCTTTTTGGCATCACGATTATAGTAAAGATAGATAATCAGACCTTTGCGATTTTCTTTTTCAAACATAATATAGCTTCCTTTTAAAAATCTTCCTTTTATTATATCAAAAAAAGCAAACTCAGTCGAGTTTGCTTTTAGCTTTGTTAGCTTAAAGAATTGTTGGTCATGATTTCATCAATGAAACCATATTCCAGTGTTTCTTGAGCGCTCATCCAGTAATCACGTTCAGCATCTTTATGAATTTGCTCAACAGATTTGCCAGAATTATCTGCTAGGATTTGCTCCAAAGTCTTACGGGTTTTAAGCAAGTGTTCAGCTGCAATAGCCATGTCTGTTTGTTGGGTACCACCACCAGTTCCACCCATTGGCTGGTGAATCATATACTCTGCATTTGGAAGCATGAAACGTTTACCTTTAGCACCACTAGATGCAATGATAGTTCCCATTGACGCTGCCATCCCCATGACAATAGTTTGGACATCAGCCTTGATAAAGTTCATCGTGTCAACAATCGCCAAACCAGCTGATACAGAACCTCCAGGAGTGTTCACATAAAGGTAAATATCTTTTGTACTATCTTGAGCATCCAAGAAGAGCAATTGAGCAATGACTGAGTTTGCCATATTGTCTTCGACTGGTCCAGTCAACATGATAATGCGGTCCTTAAGAAGTCGTGAGTAAATATCATACGAACGTTCTCCACGACTTGTTTGTTCAATAACTACAGGAATCATTCATTTCTCCTTTTGATCTTTTAAATTTAGTAGTTGTCTACTGACAATGAGGTTATTATACCTCGTTGGTCAAAAAAGGTCAATTTTTTGATTTGTTTCATCCTAGATAGGATGAAAGGGATTTTATTTAGTTCCGAACAAACGGTCTCCAGCGTCACCAAGTCCAGGAACAATGTAACCATGTTCATTCAAACGTTCATCCAAAGCTGCAGTAAAAATTTCTACATCAGGGTGTGCTGCTTGAAGAGCTTTTACTCCTTCTGGAGCAGCTACAAGACAGACAAACTTGATGTTTGAAGCACCACGTTTTTTAAGGGAATCCACTGCCAAGATAGCTGAACCACCTGTTGCCAACATTGGGTCGACTACGAAGATTTGGCGTTGGTCGATATCTTCAGGTAATTTAACCAAGTATTCAACTGGTTGAAGTGTTTCTTCATCACGGTACATACCGATGTGCCCAACTTTTGCAGCAGGAACTAGGCTCAATAGTCCGTCAACCATACCAATACCTGCACGCAAGATTGGCACAATTGCCAATTTTTTACCAGCCAATTGTTTTTGAACTGTTTTAGTAATTGGTGTTTCAATTTCCACATCTTCAAGCGGAAGATCACGAAGTACTTCATATCCCATCAACATTGCAATCTCATCTACGAGCTCACGAAAAGCCTTTGTAGAAGTGTCAGTACGACGCAAGATTGACAATTTGTGTTGAATCAGTGGATGATTGATAACTTCAATTTTTCCCATTTGTGAGTTCCTTCTTTCAATTTATTCTTCTAATTATATCAAAAAATGGTTCAAAAAGCTTTTGAAACCATTCTTTTTTTTGATTCTAAATCAAATTTACTTCCCTAATGGCTGACTGAACTGTTTCAAGTGGTAGATGGGTTAATTCCGTCTTTTTTTCTTGATAAAGGTATTGGGCATAATCATCCATACGGTATTGGTTGATATAAACAACACGTTGACAACCTACTTGAAGCAGCTGTTTTGTACAGTTAAGACAAGGAAATGCGTAACATAGGCAGTAAATCCCTTTGGCACACCTCGTTCAGCACCTTGCAAGATAGCATTGACCTCAGCATGAAGAGTTCGAACACAGTGGCCCTCAATAACCAGACACTCGTGGTCGATACAATGTTCTGTCCCTGAAACAGATCCATTGTATCCAGTTGAAATCACTTTATTATCCTTAACAAGAACAACTCCAACTTTAGCTCGCTTACAGGTTGATCGATTGGCAATCAATAGGGCTTGTGCTGCAAAATATTCGTCCCAGGCAAGTCTTTTATCTGACATCATTTCTCTCCTAATCGTCTATTTTTTAAAAAATGGTAGGCGTAAATCTGCAATTTTTTCAGCGGGCACCTTCATTCCCTCCTTGATCCATTTTAAGAGAACTGATACAATGGCCGAGCTCCAAAATGAATGTAGATAGGAGCTTACTCCCTTAGTTTTGCCGTGATATTTTTCTAAAAAGTCTTGCATAGCCTGAATCAAGATCTTTTCTAAATGGTAGTCCAAGGCCAATTGAATAACTTTGGCTTCCTTTTTAGCTTCATGAAAGAGATGTACCCATATTAGACGAAGGTCATTTTTGACATCATAGTTGCCTAGCTGCTCCATAATATTCTGAACACTACGTTTAAAGACACTTTCAAGAATGGCTTCTTTGGACTCATAATTTCTATAAAAGGCTGCTCTTGATACGCCAGCTCTTTGGACTAACTCAGAAATACTGATTTTTGCCAACTCTTTTTTTTCTAAAAGTTGCAAGAGGGCTGTTTCAATTGCTTCTCTGGTTAATAAATTAGACTCTTGATTTGACTTTCTTAGGTTTTCAAGAGACTTTTCTGAAATTTTACGTTCAGCCATGACACTTCCTTTCTACCTGTAACGACAGAGTGCTTACACTTTCGTTTTAAGGGCTTTCATGATATAATTGTAAAAAAAGACAGAACCTTTGTCAATGTATAAGTGATAAAGATGGAGAATTTCTATGACTTGGAAGATTGTAGCTGACTCTGGTTGTGATTATCGCCAATTGGCAAATCCTGCTATTGATACCGAATTTATCAGTGTTCCCTTAAAGATTCAAGTAGCAAATCAGGTCTTTATTGACGATGCTAATCTTGATATCGATCAAATGATGGAAACTATGTATGCAACTTCTGAAGCTTCAAAATCAGCATGTCCTAGTCCAGATGATTACTTAAAAGCCTTTGAAGGTGCAAAACATATCTTTGTTGTGACCATTACTGGTACTCTTTCTGGAAGTCAAAACAGTGCACAATTGGCTAAAAACCTCTATCTAGAGGACCATCCAGAGGCCCATATTCACGTCATTGACAGTTTATCAGCTGGTGGAGAAGTTGATTTATTGGTAGAAAAGCTCAATGAGTTGATTGACCAAGGCCTTTCATTTGATGAAGTTGTTAAAGCCATTACGGATTACCAAACAAAAACAAAACTTCTCTTCGTTCTTGCCAAGGTTGATAACCTAGTAAAAAATGGTCGCTTAAGCAAGCTAATTGGAGCCGTTGTTGGACTTCTCAATATTCGTATGGTTGGGGAAGCCAGTGCAACTGGTACGCTTGAACTACTTCAAAAAGCTCGTGGACCAAAAAAATCCCTTCAAGCAGCCTTTGAAGAATTACTAAAAGGTGGTTATGCTGGTGGTCGTATCGTTATGGCACACCGTAGCAATGAAAAATTCTGTCAACAACTTTCAGAACTTGTACGTGAGAAATACCCTCAAGCAGCTATTTCTATAGTCCCAACATCTGGTTTGTGTAGCTTTTATGCTGAAGATGGTGGACTTCTCATGGGATATGAAATTAACTAATTGATTAGATTCAAGAGATGGTTAGCCATCTCTTTTTTATGGTACAATACAGATATGAAACATTTTGATACTATTGTTATAGGAGGAGGCCCTGCTGGTATGATGGCTGCAATTTCTAGTAGCTTTTATGGTCAACAAACCCTTCTCATTGAAAAAAACCGGAAACTCGGAAAAAAATTAGCTGGAACTGGTGGTGGTCGCTGCAACGTGACCAACAATGGGACTCTAGACGACCTACTAGCTGGAATACCTGGAAATGGACGCTTTCTATATAGCGTCTTCTCCCAGTTTGATAACCATGATATCATCAACTTTTTTACGGAGAATGGAGTCAAACTGAAGGTAGAAGACCACGGCCGTGTCTTTCCAGCCAGCGACAAGTCTCGAACCATTATAGAAGCACTGGAAAAGAAAATAACAGAGTTAGGTGGACAAGTTCTCACTCAAACAGAGATTGTTTCGGTTAAAAAAATAGATGACCAATTTGTCCTCAAGTCTGTAGATCAGACCTTTACTTGTGATAAACTCATCGTCACAACAGGTGGTAAATCCTATCCTTCTACTGGTTCGACTGGTTTTGGCCACGAAATTGCTCGCCACTTCAAACACACCATTACCGAACTTGAGGCTGCTGAAAGTCCCTTATTGACAGATTTTCCTCATAAGGCCTTGCAGGGAATTTCGCTTGACGATGTGACTCTCAGTTATGGCAAGCACGTCATTACTCATGATCTGCTCTTTACCCACTTTGGTTTGTCAGGACCTGCTGCACTACGCATGTCTAGCTTTGTCAAGGGTGGCGAAATCCTGTCTTTAGATGTCTTGCCACAACTTTCTGAAGGTGACTTAGTAAATTTTCTAGAAGATAACCGTGAAAAATCTTTGAAGAATGCTTTGAAGACCTTGTTACCTGAACGCTTGGCAGAATTCTTTGTTCAAGGCTATCCTGAAAAAGTTAAACAGCTAACTGAAAAGGAACGCGACCAACTTGTCCAGTCTATCAAGGCCCTCAAAATCCCTGTGACTGGTAAGATGTCCTTGGCTAAATCCTTTGTGACCAAAGGAGGTGTTAGTCTCAAGGAAATCAATCCTAAAACACTGGAAAGTAAACTGGTTCCTGGACTTCACTTTGCTGGCGAGGTATTGGATATCAATGCCCACACAGGTGGATTTAACATCACTTCTGCCCTCTGTACTGGCTGGGTGGCAGGCTCAAACTTAATCTATAAATGATTTAGTATCTAAGGATGTTAGATAAGAAAGGAACTACTTTGGAACATATTATCTTACTAAGGGGAGTTACTCCTAATGGAAAAAATGCTATCCCTAAAATGTCTTATCTAGTAGATATCTTGATAGAGGCTGATTTTCAACACGTTCGAACCTATATTCAAAGTGGGAATATCATTCTTGAAAGTGACTTATCTCTGGAAGAAATACGAGAACAGGTTCACACTCTAATAAAGGAAAAAATTGGTGCTGATTTAAAAATGGTAATCAAGAACAAAAATGATTTTGCAAAAATTGTCCAAGAAAACCCATTTGGAAAACACTATCTTTTTGACCGAATACATGTGATCCTTTTTCAAAATGATATCCAAAGTCTACCATTAGAAAAATTGGATAGTGAATATGGTGAAGAAGAAATTTGTATCGGCAACCATTGTCTTTACCTCTATCTCCCTAGAACTACAAAACGAAAAAAACTTAATACCAACTATCTTGAAAAGCTGTTCGGCGTTGATCTGACCATGCGAAAGTTAAACGTGGTAGAAAAATTACTAATAAAATAGGAAAAATAATATGAGTAGAAGAGAATCAGTCGAATTAGTCAACATGTGCTTGATTAAAAATGGGGACAAGGTCCTAGTTCAAGACCGAGTTAGTCCTAACTGGCCTGGCATTACTTTTCCTGGTGGTCATGTTGAACGTGGCGAATCCTTTGTCGATGCTGTCATTCGTGAAGTGAAAGAAGAAACTGGTCTGACCATTTCCAAACCCCAACTCTGTGGTATCAAAGATTGGTATGATGATGAGGATTATCGTTATGTTGTCCTTTTTTACAAGACAGAACACTTTACTGGTGAACTCCAATCTTCAGACGAAGGAAAAGTCTGGTGGGAGGATTTTGAAAATCTTTCTCGTCTAAAACTCGCAACTAAGGATATGTCTGATATGCTTCGTGTTTTTTTGGAAGATGATCTCAGTGAATTCTTCTACTATAAAGACGGCGAAGACTGGCTTTATGATTTGAAGTAAAAAATAGGCTAGGAAATCCCTAGCCTATTTATTCTGCATTTGTCTGAACGTAAGCCGCAATGACATCTGACGTGTACTGGGCTGTTCCAGAACCAAACTTGTCAATGTTTTCCTTAAACTCTGGGTTGTAGACGTAACCTTTACCGATATGACCGAATACCTCAATAGAGCAGTCAAATCCATATGTACGAATAGCTTGCAAGAGTTTGGCTGCTTCCTCTTGGTTTTCGGCCGCTGTTGCAGGCAGACCAGCTTGAAGGTTTTGTGCCAAGGCTTGAAAAACTTGGTTGAAGGCGGCTGTGGCCTCGTCTTCACGACCCTTTTGTCGCTCGAGGGCTTGATCCATAACTTCTTGCCCATATTTCTCTATCGCTTCTTGGTGGTATTTTTGATTGTCTTGATAACTAAATCCCGTGAATTTTTCCTCAATGGTCATTTTTATTTCTCCTTTTTGTTCTTGAATGGTTTTTTGTAAGGTTGAAATCAAGGTGTCTAGATGTTGCCTTTCTCGAGTCAGATAGTCCAGTTGCCTGATCAGATGGGGCAATAACTCTGAAGTTTCTTGTTTTAACAGCTCTGCTATTTTTTCTAAAGAAAAACCTAGATATTTGTAATAAAGAATAACCTGAAGTCGTTCCAAATCATCCTGACTATAGGTTCGATATCCGTTTTCCGACTTTAACGGAACCAAGAGTCCTATCTTATCATAATGGTAGAGGGTCTTGACGGAGACACCTGAAAGTTGAGCAGCTTCTTTGATATGGTACATGATTTCCTCCTCACATGAATAGTATATCCCCTTACCTTAGGGTAGAGTCAAGTATTTTATTATATTTTTTATGAAAATATGAAAATCGCTTTCTTGACAGGCTTCAGAAAACATGATAGGATAATCAAGTCTATCAATCAAATAAAAAGCTCATAAAGAGCAATTGAGAGAAGGCTATTTGACAACTCAAGTAGCCTTTTCTTATTTTAAAAACAGATTGGAGTTTTAACGATGTCTGAAAAATCGCAATGGGGCTCAAAAATGGGCTTCATCCTTGCATCTGCTGGTTCTGCTATTGGTCTTGGAGCTGTTTGGAAGTTCCCTTACATGACTGCTGCCAACGGTGGGGGAGGCTTTTTACTAGTCTTTCTCATCTCGACACTATTGATTGGTTTTCCTCTCCTCTTGGCTGAGTTTGCCCTTGGTCGAAGCGCTAGTGTATCAGCAATCAAAACCTTTGGCAAACTTGGAAACAATCAAAAGTACAACTTTATTGGTTGGATTGGTGCCTTTGCTCTTTTCATCCTTCTCTCATTTTATAGTGTCATTGGTGGTTGGATTCTGGTATACCTTGGTATCGAGATTGGAAGATTATTCCACCTAATCGGAAATGGAGATTATGCCCAGCAATTCTCTTCCATCATTTCTAATCCAGTTATTGCTTTAGGAGCCCAAGCAACCTTTATCTTCCTCAATATTTTCATCGTATCACACGGCGTTCAAAAAGGAATTGAAAGAGCTTCTAAGGTTATGATGCCCCTACTTTTTATTATCTTTGTCATTATTATCGGGCGTTCTCTTAGCTTGCCAAATGCTATGGAAGGCGTCGTTTACTTCCTCAAACCTGACTTTTCAAAACTAACAAGTGCTGGACTTCTCTACGCTCTAGGGCAATCATTCTTTGCTTTATCTCTCGGTGTTACAGCCATGTTGACTTACGCTTCCTACCTAGACAAGAAGACAAAGCTGGTCCAATCAGGAATTTCCATCGTAGCCTTGAACATCTCTGTATCGATCATGGCTGGACTTGCGATTTTCCCTGCTATGTCAGCCTTTAATATCCAATCTGAAGGTGGACCGAGTCTCCTCTTTATCGTCTTGCCGCAACTCTTTGACAATATGCCTTTTGGCACTATTTTCTATATTCTCTTTCTCTTGCTTTTCCTCTTTGCGACTATAACTTCCTCAGTCGTTATGCTTGAAATCAATGTTGGAAATATCACCAACCAAAACAATCGTAAGCGTGCCAAGTGGAGTATGATTTTAGGGGTATTGACTTTTGTCTTTGGTATCCCTTCGACCCTATCCTATGGTGTGATGGATAATGTCCATATCTTTGGAAAGACCTTCTTTGATGCTATGGATTTCTTGGTTTCCAACCTCCTCATGCCATTCGGCGCCCTCTGCTTGTCTCTCCTTTACAGGCTATATTTTCAAAAAGGCACTGGCAATGGAGGAACTTCATCTTGATGAAACACCTTGGAAACAAGGACTTTTCCAAGTCTGGCTTTTCCTTCTTCGTTTCATCATTCCAATTATCATCATCGTGGTCTTTATCGCCCAATTTATGTAAATACAAAAAAGGACTTGAGGATATCTCTCAAGTCTTTTCTTTTTATGGATGGCTAACAATCAATTCCAAATCTTGTCCCTCTATCGTCCAGGCTTCAACATCACTTGGTAAGATAAAGTGACTACCTTTTTGGATTGGATAATCTTTTCCGTCTACAGTCAGTTTCCCTTGACCAGCCAAAATGCTCAACAAGCTGTAATCAGCTGTCTTCTCAAATTCAACTTTTCCTGTGATTTCCCACTTGTAGACAGCAAAGAAATCATTAGAGACAAGTAAAGTTGAACGCAAATCATCTGCTTTAACAGTCACAGGACGGCTGTTAGCAGGCTCACCAATATTTAGAACATCGATGGATTTCAAGATGAAGCTCTCGCAAGTTGCCATTATCATCCTTGCGGTCAAAGTCATAGACACGATAAGTTGTATCACTAGACTGTTGCGTTTCAAGGATCAAGATACCTGAACCGATAGCGTGCATGGTCCCACTTGGGACATAGAAGAAATCTCCAGCCTTAACAGGCACTTTTGTCAGCAAGGCATCCCAGTTCTTATCTTCGATTTGCTGACGGAGTTCTTCTTTTGACTTAGCATTGTGACCGTAAATAATCTCTGAACCTTCATCTGCAGCAATGATATACCAGCACTCTGTTTTTCCAAGTTCGCCTTCGTGCTTTAGTCCGTAGGCATCGTCTGGATGAACTTGAACGCTGAGCCAGTCATTAGCATCAAGGATTTTGGTCAAAAGTGGAAATACTGGCTCTGGGCGATTGCCAAACAACTCACGGTGTTCCGCATACAAAGTAGCGAGGTCTGTTCCTTGATAGCGCCCATTGGCTACCTTAGACACTCCATTTGGATGAGCTGAGATTGCCCAGTATTCTCCGATTTTTTCATTTGGAATGTCGTAGCCAAACTCATCACGTAGTTTAGTCCCACCCCAGATTTTTTCTTGCATTACAGAATTTAAAAATAACGGTTCTGACATCTTGATCTCCTGTCTGATTTTTCTCCCCTCATTATAGCAAAAAAAGAGTTCCAGTTGAACTTTTTTTCATATCTTATAAAGTAGGGAGAAGATTTTATAAAAATAGTGAAGAAATCCCTTCGTATTCTATAACTTTTGTTGGCGATCAAACTCTACTATGCCTTTATTTCATTCGATAAAAATCAATCACTAAACCAGCAGGTCCTCTAACTAATAAGGATTCTGTTCCCCAATCCGTTTCACAAGGACCGTGTAAAATCTCGACATCAATCTCTTTTAAACGTTGGTAATTCTGATTTAGATCCTCAACCTCAATGTGAAGAATGATTCCTGACTGAAAATCTTCCAAAGGAATCAAATGATGTTGAGACAACATAAGACAGTGACTGCCAATCGTAAACTGAGCAAAGCATCATCAGCATAATCAGCCTTCTTATCCAAAAGATGCTCCAAGTCAGCACAGACTTGGGGAACATTTGAAACAATAATATCTAATTGATTTAAATCCATTTACTCTCCCCTATAAAAATATTAGAAAATGAATACTCCATATCAATGAATCGATTGATTGATGATAAATAAGCCGTTAGAAATTATTTGAGCAATAACTTCAAGACCATGAAAAATAAAACTTCCTATAATCAATCCTAGAATAATTGAACAGATAATCATGGTAATACAGATTAGATAAATATCCTTTTTTTCCATATCTTTCCTCCTAATATCTACTCATTGAGATACATTTAATCTCAAGTTTCATTGACCATTATGTGACTATTATGAGGTTTCTCAGAGCCATAAAGAAGAGTAATGAACTGAATGTTATAATCATTCTTTATTTTTAATGAAATAAGAAAGCCCACTTACTACAACTATTTAAAAAATAATTCTTCTTTCCGTATCTGTCACACTTTCTATTATTACATTTTTATTATAAGATTTTCAGAAAACGCTGTCAAATATTTATATGCAACTTTTAAAACAAAAAGACCGGATTACTCCGATCTTTTCAAGTTTCACTCTATGAAAATCAAAGCATAAAATCTAAAATATTTACGTTTGATTTTCGACGAGAGGAATTATTTAATTGCGCGTGATTGCAATCCTTCTTCTTCCAAGAAGAGGCGGAATGGTACGAGTTCTTCTGCTTCGTATTTTTCCTTAAATGCTTTGATTGCTTCTTCTGAGTGTTGTTTTGGATCCAACTCAAGTACTTCTACTGGAAGTGGACGATGTGGAGTAATGTGAGCATCGATAACAACAGTTTTACCTTCTTTGTTCAATTTAACAGCTTCTGCAACAACTGCATCGATGTCTTCGATACGGTTTACAGTGAACCCTACAGCACCTTGCGCTTCAGCGATTTTCGCATAGTCAGCATTAGGGAAGTCACAACCAAACAAGTGTTTGTTTGTGTCTTCGTATTTGTCCTTGATGAAGGCATATTTACCATTTGAGAAGACCACGTTAATAACTGGAAGGTTGTATTGAACGTTGGTGATAACGTCTGGGTAGCACATGTTGAATGCACCGTCACCCATGATGTTCCATACTTGGCGATCTGGATTGTCTTTCTTAGCAGCGATACCACCAGGAAGGGCAATACCCATTGTCGCAAAGAGTGGAGATGTACGCCACATGTTCTTAGGTGTCATGTGAAGGTGACGAGTAGATGTTTGAGTAGTGTCACCTACGTCGATTGAGTAGATAGCGTCTTGATCAGCATGTTTGTTGATTGCATTGTAAACTTGATACAATTGCAATTCACCCTCAGTTTTACCTTCGAGTTTGTTCATGTAATCACGCCAGTTTTGGTTGTTCTTAACGTTTGCACGCCACCATGGAGTAGACTCAACTGGGTTTACTTTATCAAGGATAGCTTTAGCTGCTTGACCTGCATCACCAAGGATTGAAGCGTCAAGGGCGTGGCGTTTACCAAGTTTGTAAGGGTCGATATCCACTTGGATGAATTTTTCAGTGTTTTTGAATGCTTCGTATACTTCAGCAAATGGGAAGTTTGAACCAAGGAAAAGAACTGTGTCTGCTTCAAAGACCACTTCGTTGGCTGGTTTCCAACCAACACGGTAAGCAGAACCTGTCAAACCTTCGTAGTTCCATTCGAAAGCTTCGAAGTTTTTACCAGTTGTGATGATTGGTGCTTTGATTTTACGTGACAATTCAGTAATTACTTCACCAGCTTTCACACCACCGTAACCAGCGTAGATCACTGGGCGTTCAGCGTTGTTCAAGATTTCAACAGCTTTGTCGATTTCAACTTCGTTCAAAGCAGGAGCGATGAATGAACGCTCGTAAGAACCTGATCCGTAGTATGAGTTTTCGTCGATTTCTTGGAAACCGAAGTTTACTGGGATTTCAACAACAGCTGGACCTTTTTTAGAAACTGCAGCACGGCAAGCTTCGTCAATAACTTTTGGCAATTGCTCAGCGTAAGCTACACGTTTGTTGTATACAGCGATACCGTTGTACATTGGGTTTTGGTTCAATTCTTGGAAGGCATCCATGTTCAATTCGTTAACTGGACGTGAACCAAGGATAGCAAGGAATGGAGTGTTATCCATAGCTGCATCGTAAACACCGTTGATCAAGTGAGTTGCACCAGGTCCACCTGAACCAACTGCAACACCGATAGATCCGCCAAATTTAGCTTGCATAACCGCTGCAAGAGCACCTGTTTCTTCGTGGCGAACTTGCAAGAAACGGATATCTTTGTCTTCAGCCAAAGCATCCATAAGTGAGCTGAGTGTTCCTGATGGGATACCGTAGATAGTGTCTACGCCCCATGTTTTCAATACGTTGAGCATTGCTGCAGATGCAGTAATTTTCCCTTGAGTCATAATGATAACTCTCCTTCAAAATAATTTCATATATTTACAAAAAACGTTTTTATATAGTAATTGAAAACGATTCTGTAAATTTACAATCCTAATTTAACACAATTGATTTTAGATTTCTAAGTATATGCTCAGAATACTTCATTCTCTATTACAGTACAGTTTGAAAGCGTTTTGAAAATCTGTTTTAGAATAGCAAAAAAGCGGTTAAGACCGCCTTTTTATACTCAATGAAAATCAAAGAGCAAACTAGGAAGCTAGCCGCAGGTTGTACTTGAGTACGGCAAGGTGAAGTTGACGTGGTTTAAATTTGATTTTCGAAGAGTATTAATCGACTTTAGTAAAATTAAGCATAAGAGAACTGATTAAAACAGAGACTGAACTAAAGGCCATGGCCAATCCTGCAAGTTCTGGATTGAGTACCAAACCAAGACCAGAAAACACTCCTGCTACAATCGGAATACCAATGAGGTTATAGATAGAAGCCCAGAAAAGATTGAGTAGAATACGATTAAAGGTCTTCTTACTCATATCAAAAGCACGTGCCAATCCTAGTAAATTGTTGGTTGTAAGGACAAGATCTGCCGATTCGATAGCAATATCTGTACCAGAGCCCATGGCAATTCCAACATCGGCTACACTGAGGGCCGGTGCATCATTGATACCATCTCCAACAAAGGCCAATTTGCCATTCTTTTGAAGCTTGTGAATTTCATGTGCCTTTTCCTCTGGCAAGACATTTGCAATCACTTCTTCGATTCCAATTTGCTCTGCAATCGCATGGGCTACTCCAGCATTATCTCCAGTAAGCATGACCGTTCTAAGGCCACGTTTTTTCAATTTGGCAATAGCTTCTCGAGCATTTTCCTTAGGGACATCCTGCAAGGCAATTAAGCCTTTTAACTGACCATCCACGGATAGGAAGACAACTGTTTTTGCTTCTTTCTCAAGCAAATCAAATCGTTCTTGATAATCATGTGGAATAGCAAGGTCAGCTAAGAGCTTAGCATTCCCCAGCAAGACTTGTTTACCATTAATAATCCCAGTCACACCTTTTCCATGCAAGGCTTGGAAGTTTTCCACTGGGTAAAGACTGATTCCTAGTTCAGATGCACGATTAACAATAGCTTGAGCTAGCGGGTGTTGAGATACATCTTCCAATGAAGCAGCCAAACTTAGCACATCTCTTTCATCACCAATAACATCTGTCACTACTGGCTTCCCTTCGGTCAAGGTTCCTGTCTTATCAAAAACAACCGTTTGGACTTTTTGGATTTCCTGTAAAACTGTACCATTTTTGAGAAGAATCCCCATCTTGGCACTTCGTCCTGTTCCAACCATGAGTGCTGTCGGTGTCGCGAGTCCTAGTGCACAAGGGCAGGCAATAATCAAAACAGCAACTCCGTAGAGAAGTGAAGTCACAAAGCTTTCTCCTAGGAAAACAAACCAGATCCAAAAAGTAAGAAGTCCTAAAATGACAACTGCTGGTACAAAAATCCCAGAAATCTTGTCTGTCAAATCTTGAATAGGAGCACGACTCGTTTGCGCTTTCTTCACAAAGTCCACAATCTGAGCCAACATAGTCTCAGAACCAACTTTTTCAGCTCTAAAGATGATCGTACCACTATTATTGATGGTTGAACCAATGACAGCATCACCGGCAGACTTGTCTACTGGAATACTTTCCCCAGTCACCATTGATTCATCAATACTCGTTTCACCTTCTAAAACAATACCATCAACGGCAATTTTTTCACCTGGTCGAACGCGAATGAGATCCCCAACTTTGACTTGTTCTAGGGGTATTTGAACATAAACATCATCACGCAAAACCTCTGCTGTTTTTGCTTGTAAGTCTAATAATTTTTCGACTGCCTGCGAAGTATTTTTTCGCATTTTTTCCTCAAAAACTGCTCCCAAAAGAATGAAGAAGAGGATAAATGCAGCACTTTCAAAGTAAACGGGCAGACCAGTGAAGAGGGCAACTAAGCTATAGAAATAGGCCACTAGGGTTCCCAGAGCAACCAAGGTATCCATGTTGGAATTGTGCTTTTTAAAACTAGCCCAGGCGCTTCTGATATATGGAACTCCAGCTACTAGCATAATGGGTGTTGTGGCTAAAAAGGTGCCCCAACGCATGACTTGGTGACTAATTCCTCCTGTCGACATTCCGATCATGAGAATCACAAGAGGCACAGTAAAGATACTAGTAATCCAAAAACGTTGTAAAAGACTGAGAGATTTTTTGGTTTTTTCAACAACAGTATATGTCCCCTTTTGCATCTTCATACCACATGAAAATTCATGCTCACCCAAGTCTTGAGGAGTAAAACGAATGACTTTTTCCTCATCTTGAGCGATTGGTTCTAGGATTCCTTCTTCTTCGAAGAGAATCTCCTTATAGCAGTTTGATGGTGTCACACGATGAAAGGTAATCTCAGCAGGAATTCCTTTTTGTAGTTGAATATGGGCTGGATGGTAGCCTTTGTCTGCCGTGATACGGATTTTTTGAACACCATTTTCAAGACTTGCTTTTACAATTTCAGTCATATCATTCTCCTATTCTACAATCATCTTACCGTGCATCATATTCATGCCACAAGAGAAACCATACTCACCTGCTTCTTCAGGAGTGATTTCAACTACATATTGGTCTCCCATAGGCAGATCTGCATGCACTCCAAAGTCTGGAAAAACGATTTGGTCCAAGCAAGGTGAAGGATCTTTTCGATCAAAAATAATGCGAGCTGGTTGCGATTTTTTGAGGATAATAGTTCCTGGAGTGTATCCCCCCATGACTTCCACTCGAATTTCTTGATAGCCATTTTTTTGCTGGGCTCTCTTAGCATCTTCTTGCGGTTTTTTGAAAAACCAAAAGAGGATAAAAGCAATCATTCCTAAAACAACAATAGATACAAATAGATTTAACATAGCGTCTCCTTTACATACAATTACATCTTACTTCTGCCACAGCACTTGCTTTTTTCTTTGAAATCACTTCTTCCAAGCCTTCCAAGTCAGCTAGGGTAAAATCACATTCTTTAATCAAATCGGCAAGTAACTGCTTCATCCTGCGGGAACAAAGCTTGTCTTTGATATCCTGAACCATTAAACCTCTACTGTCGTCTAGAGTTAAAAGGGCTGAATAGATAAAGGACTTGCCCTGTTTTTCCCGAGTCAAACATTCTTTTTCCACCAAGCGGGCTAAAGTGTCTGAATCGTGGATTTGGACCAGCTAAACCTTTTCTCTAATACTTTTATCAGATCAGTACTTGTCTGCTCTCCCTGCATCCAGATAATCTTCATAACTTGCCATTCTGCATCCGAAATCTGCATCAGCACACCTCCAAAATCTACATTTGTCAATTACAATTATCAGTATACTCTTAAAATCTACATTTGTCAACTAAAATTCCTAAAAATTTTAAAATTTCCCTTTCCAATAGATTTTGTCTTTCATTGTGATAGAAAATACATATTATCCAAAAGAGATTTTTAAAGCTACAATTTTTTATCATTTAGCATCATTTTTCACCTGTATTATACATGATGTGTAATACAACGAAATACAAAAGAGGCTGGGACAAAAGTCCTAGCCTCTCAATTGTCTTTGGATTGTCGAGCTAGACGCAGTGGTTGAGTGGGCTCTACTACGCTGATTTCATCAGCTTTTACAGCCCTACTCAACTGTGCGGAGGTGGGACGACGAAATCGAATTCTAACGAATTACCGATTTCTGTCCCACTCTCTAAATCTCTTTCAATTTTTCGAGATAGGTGGTTAATTCTGCTTGGGCTTCTGGTGTTGTGCCTACTAGTTGGCTGCGCATGTGTGCGAGTCTAGCTTCTACCTCTCCAATCTCTTTATCAATCTCTGCGAGCTGATCTGCGAGGTCAGCTAGGGGAACAACAGGTTCTTCCTCAAAGGTATCGACATAGCGTGGAATGTTGAGGTTATAGTCATTTTCTACAATCTCTTCAAAGCTGGCTAGATGGGCAAACTTCTCGACATTCTCGCGTTTTTGATAAGTCTCCAAAATCTTGGCAATATGGTCTTCGGTCATATTGTTTTGATTTTTCCCTTTTTCAAACTCTTTTGAGGCATCGATAAAGAAGACATCCTTATTGGTGCGATTCTTTTTAAGGATAATAATGGTTGTCGGGATAGAGGTGTTGTAGAAGATATTTGCTGGCAAGCTGATAACCGTATCAATAGCACCTTCTTCTAGCAGGTGTTGGCGAATCTTTTGCTCTGCTGCTCCTCGAAAAAGAACTCCGTGAGGAAGGACAATAGCCATGACACCATTATGCTTGAGGTGGTAAAAACCGTGAAGGAGGAAGGCAAAATCTGCTTTAGACTTAGGTGCCAAAACTCCATAACTTGAAAGCGAGGATCTTGCAGGAAGCCACTATCTGCTGACCACTTCAGTGAATAGGGTGGGTTCATCAAAACCCCATCAAAGTCTGTCGGCTCGGTAGTCGGCCAATCTTCGTCTAGGGTATCGTGGTTGCTGAGGTGATAGTTCTCAATCGCAACTCCATGAAGCATCATGTTCATGCGAGCAAGGTTGAAGGTCGAAGTAATCAACTCTTGACCGTAGTAAGAAATCGTCGAAGCTTCCTTACTATAGCGCTTGGCATTGAGCAAGAGGGAACCAGAACCCATGGTCGGGTCGTAAACCGACATGCCCTTTTGATGCTCCCGCCCTGCAAAGACAATTTGAGTCATGAGGTGAGAGACTGCTTGAGGTGTATAGAACTCACCAGCCTTTTTCCCAGAATCACTGGCAAACTGGCCTATCAAGTACTCATAAGCATCACCCAAGATATCACCAGCATGACCAGATACATTGAGGTCATTGAGCTGTTTCATAACTTCAGAGATGGTCTTATTTTGCTTTTGTGGTGTATTACCTAACTTTTTGGCATAAAGATCGATATCTTCGAAAAGATTTTCAAATTTCTCATTGGCCTGCTCGATATCACGGAAACTTTGGGCTAGGGATTCTAGCTGGAAGGTTCCTTCATGGATAGACTGAACCAGCTTAGTAAAGGTCAGAGAAGGCTCAATCACATAGCCCAGCTCGTCATTTAAGACCTCGATAAGGTCTTCACGGACGTCCGCATCCGCAAAGTTGTCCTCATAGAGAAGTTGAGCTTGCTGGAAGGACTCAAAGGTCTCGTCCAAATTATCACAGACGGCTTGGAGGATGTTGTCGGATAGGTACTTGTAGAAAATCAAGCCCAAGAGGTAGGACTTGTATTCATTGGCTTCCATCTGGCCACGCAGGATATCTGCCGCATTCCAGAGGGATTGGTAGAGTTCTCTTGATAAATCAGTTTGTGACATAGGGGCTCCTATCAATGTATGTTGTTAGTAGTATTCCATATTTTAAAATATTTTTCTTTTTTATATTTTCCTTAAGTAGTGCGGACGGGAGGTAAAATTATCCAGTGGATGATTTTAGAAATCCAAGGAATTTCATCCCTAATTTTTGAGCCCTTCGCCCTTTCATTGACATGCTCAGGCTAAAATAGTTCCCCGAACTATTTTACTCTCAAAAACCCCGTCCTATACAATAACTTTGTTATTGTATAGGATACCACTATGGCGGAAAATATCTTCTAAAGGCTCACTTCGTTCGCGCTCATTTTACGATAAAGTCTTTTAAAACTAATTACTGGGCTTTTGACGGTCTTTGTATCTTATGAATTGAACACGACCTAAAAGCTGGGTGAAAAAGATAAACTGTCTGGTCTTCATCGAAGACTGCGCCAGTTTCCTATTTTTACTGGGCTTTTTGCGGTCTTAGTATCTTATATAAACATTTTTCTGAGTAGAGTTTGTTTGCTTTCTTTGAGCTTGTTGACTTTTTCCTCTTGCTTAGCAATGGACTTGTCTAGGTCTTGGAAGAAAGAACCGATGGTTTCTTGTTCAGGGAGAGAGGGTACCATAGCCTTAATATTTGAAAAGTCACTTTTATTAATAATTTGCATTGTTCCTGCACCTGCTACACTGAGCATGTATCTTGACCAAATTTCAGATTGTGTTAATAAAAAATACGATGAATATTTTTCACTAGGCGTCAATGAATTAATTTGTTGATTAAAAGCCGAATCAGTTCTAACTAATGTATTTTTCCCAATACTCGCAATACATGTTACCAATATTGAACCAGACTTAGCAATTCTAGCTTTGGATTTACCTACTTCTGATAATTGTTTTGAGGTCGTATGAAGAACTAATGAATTAATATCAGTAGGTGTAACCCATGGAAATCCATTCTTTTCGTAATTATCTTCTTCATTAGTGGGCGGAGTATTACCCGTTTGAATTTCACCAATTTCCCCCAACTTCACTTCCTTCCACTCATCTTCAAATCCTGCGAAGCGAAGGGCTGGTTTGGTTTGTCCTTTGGCTGGGAAGAGGAGCTTGAGGTAGGTTTTCTTCTGCTCCTTGAGCACCTCTAACTTACGCTGTTGAAGGCTAATGAACTGGTCAATAACTTGGAAGAAAGAACCAATGGCAGTTTGTTCTTCATTATTCTTTGGGAATGTTAACTTTATAGACATAAAATCGTCATAAGTGATATTTAATAGTCCATCCATCCTGGCTCCAGAAGAAACTAACTTACTCAACTCTCTATCAGGTATCTTAGTTGCAAACAAGAATTCAAAAAATGTACCAGATCTCCCATCTATCATCTTAAAACTATGGTATACTTTAGGCACTAAGGCTTCAGTATAATTATTCAATTGGAAAACCACCCCATATTTTGCAAGTTTAGAATTACCATGATTATACGAAAGTTCTCCTATCCTTAGTAGTGTGTAATTCTTTTGCTCTTTTCCTGCAATATTACCTGAAAAACGTTCTCTTTGATCTAACCACCCTTGTCCTGCAGATATTGTAAGAGTTGGCAGATCCATTCTACCATCATTTCCTTTTACTCTCGATGATATCTCCCCCAACCTCTTCTCTTCCCAAGATTCGGTATAACCTGCAAAGCGATAACTTGGTTTCTTTGTCATATTACTCCCTTTCTATTACTCCATTTTCTTATTTCTACACTTTAGGTTTTCTTTTTTGATTTCTATTCTTCAATTTTACCTATTTTTGCACTTTAGGATATCCATTTGCCATCTCTATTGTTCAATTTTGGCTATTTGCACTTTAGAATGACAACTATGCTATCTTATTCTTCAATTTTGCCTATTTTGAAACAATAGATAGGCAGAATTTGTGATATAATGTTAAAAAACGTTGAAATGCGAGGATGACTACCTATGAACTATAAAGAACTTAGAAAAATCTACTACAGCCATCGTGACCAATATGAGGAAGAGTATCAGCTCCGCTTACAAGGATACAGCTCCATTAGGACATCTCTTTATCCTCATTTAATGCAACGCGATACTGTCAAAACAAGTCAATACCCTTTATTTGTTACCCTGCATCTAGGGATTTCCCAACTGCTGGAAACTATCTCACAGCAGTCTCAACGAATTAGCGAAATAGCTGATACCCTCCCTAAGATTGCCCACGATCAGTTCTATAAAGAACAACTTTACCAATCGATTATTTCCACAAATGAGATTGAGGGTATCCATACAACTCGTAAAGAGTTGGTCAATGTGGAGAAACTCCTAGAGGAAGACCCCTACAAGACCGAACAAATCAAACATCTCTCCACCCTGCGAATGTACCAACAAATCCTTAAGGATGAATTTCTCCAAATTCAATCTCTTGAAGATATCAGAAGGATTTATGACCAATTAACACAAGGAGAAATCTCGCCAGAGGATGAACTCGATGGAGAGTTTTTTAGGCAGAAATCGGTCTTTATCCAAGACGACAAGACTGGAAAAGTCATCTATATCCCACCTCAAAAGGAGAAACAGATTCAGGTCATGCTGACAGAGTGGATTCGTTTTATCAACGACCATTCTATCCCAAACCTTATCAAGGCTTGTGCTGGACACTATTTTTTTGAAAATATTCATCCATTCTATGACGGTAACGGTCGTACAGGCCGCTATATCCTTGCCAAGTACTTGTCTAGAAAGCTCGATAAATTCTCGGGTCTGGTTTTGTCCCAACAAATCAATCACCATAAGCAAGACTATTATAAGGCTTTTAGAAATACTGGTGATCATCTCAACCGTGCCGATGCTACCTTCTTCGTTGAAACCTTGTTAACTTTTATCAAGGAAGGGCAGGAAAATATTATCCAAACCCTCCTTGAAAAACAAGAGCAACTGCATCGCTATAAAGTTAAGATAGAGCAAACAGAAGGGCTGGAAGAAGTCGAGAAATACATCTTGTTTCTCCTCGCTCAGTCCAAGCTCTTTGTCGATGATAAGAGAGATGGCATAGAAGATAGAAGCATCATCCAACTGGCTAATCATCATTACTCTAAGAAAAAGGTCAAGGATGCTTTCTTGCATCTTGAAGAAAGGGGGGATTTTGACCCTCATTAGTCGAAAACCTTCCCAACATTATCTTGCTGACCATTTTTAAGCCTATCTCCCCCTTAGCGGTAAGATATCCTCTGAAATCATGCGCATATAGTCCTCTTTGAGGGCTTTTTTGTATTTGAGTTTTGGCAGTGCCTCGTCTCCGTGGGCTTCCTTATAGGCTAGATAGGCCTGAGACTCCGTGATGGCTTTTTCGCCATTTTGCTTGTCTCGTCCGATGCGGTAGTTGTCCACTACGAACTGGAGTTCATCCTCTCCTATCTGCCAATAATCTGTCGTTTCACGAATCTTTTTCTGGGTTGTTAACTCAATCATCTCATCCAACTTATGGATGATAGACTGACCCTGATAGCTCTTGGCATCTGCTTGGACATTCTGCCAGAGTTTGGAGATGAGGTTGGATAACTTGGGATTGGATTTGTTCAAATCGTCGATATAGTTATCTACCAGACTCTTTTCCTTTTTACCAATGAGGTTTCCCGATTTTCAATCAAGGTTTGGATGAGAGAGAGGATATAGTGATAGTTTATCTCGTCGGTGCGGATGGATTCGAGCTCATACTCGATATCTAGGAGAACCCCTTCCTCTTCTTGGTCTTCTTTTCTGCGTCTACGGAGTTCTTCGATGACATTTTGATATTGGCCGGCAAAGTTCTCGATGTCCTCTAGGCTGAGACCAATCTCTCTGAGAATGACTTTCTCATCATAGTCAGAATAGACTTGGATAGAGGATAGGAGCTTGTCAAATTCTTGGAAGGCCTTGGCAAAGCGTTTTAATTCTGCATCTGTAGCTGTATCCAAATCAGGCACCTGCTCTGGACTTGGAGCGATAGCCAGTAGTTGATGAACCTTCTCCAGAAACTTGGCCTTCTCCTCCTGCCATTCTGGGGCTAAGACACTGGTTTCGCCGCCATTTGAGTAGAGGCTCAGAGCTTCATCTACTTTTTCTTTAAAACGGTCAGGCGTTTGGAAGGTAACGATTTGGCCGAATTTCTTGCCTTCATCAAAGAGGCGATTGGTTCGTGAAAGGCCTGAATGATATGCTGAGGTTTCATGGGTTGACGATCCATGAACAGGGTCGATAGGCAAGGGGCATCAAAGCCTGTCAACAAGCGATCCACAACGATAACCAGATCCAACTGTTCCTCGCGGAAAGCAAAGCGTTCTTTCTTACGGGCCAAACGGTCGTTGAGGTCACTATTGTAGGAAGCAATGGTTGCTAGGCTAAAGTGGGTACCAAACATGGCATTGTAGTCTTCTAGGCTCTCCTCCATGTAGGCTTGGTTGACATAGGAGTCTGCTTCATTCTCTGTCACAGAGTAGGTAATAGCAACCTTAGGAAAGTCTGGCAAGACCTTTTTAACATTTTCCGAGATGCTTAGAGACTTCTCTCCATTTTTGACTTGCTTAATCAGGTTATAATAGGCCTGCGCACGGGCAATGCTTTTGACGGTCAAAATGGCTTCATAGGTTTTTCCTACCCCATTTTGGAAACCGAGTTTGCGTCTTGAGCGATTGAGAATGGCATCTAAAACGGCAAGCATGTGGCCTTCGTCATCATAACACTCCTCGTCAATCTCATCTTCTGCCCAACCAGGCATGGTCGTCTGATACTCTACATTAAATCCAAGAACCGCCTTGTCATGGATGGCTTCTTTGACGGTATATTGGTGTAGGCAGTCACCGTACTGTTCTTCGGTCGTCTGAGCAAGGTCTCCTTTTTGTTCACGTTTATTTTCTGTAAAGATAGGAGTTCCTGTAAAACCATACCAGAGAGAATTTGTAAAGAAGTGCTCTAGGTGGCGCTGGCGTTCAGGAGTCACTGCACGATGGCATTCATCGACGACAAAGGCTAGTTTAAGTTGTTTGATACGATTGTAGACCTTTTGGTGACGCCCTTCATCAAACTGGCGAATCATAGCATTGATTTTCTGGATGGTCGTCACAACGACACGGCGGTCATCAGAAGCCAGATTTTTAACCAATTCCTGTGTATCATCAGTCTCGTCAATATCAATCATGTCGTTCTCTGCGTAAGACTGAAAGGAACTAGTCGTCTGCTGGTCAAGGTCTGTCCTATCAATCACAAAGATTGTCTTTTCTATGGATGGAATCTGGAGCAGATTGCGCGAAACCTTATAGGATGTCAGGGTCTTTCCTGAACCGGTCGTATGCCAAATATAGCCCGACTGGCGCTTGCGACTGGCTTCACGGATGGCCTCAATGGCATGAACCTGATAGGGGCGCAATAAAATCAAGGCCTTCTTGTCATCATCAATGACAGAATACTGCATGACCATCTCGTGGGCCCCTCGGTATCGACAAGACAGACTCTGCAAAGTCAAATAGTTGGGGTTGAGGTCTATTTTCTCTATCCACCCACTTGGTCAAGAAGCGTTCATTTAGCTTGTTGGCTTTGGCAGCTGCGATGTAGCGGGTGTCTGTGACATTAGAGACAACAAACATCTGAAGACTTGAAAAAATGCCTCTGAACTGTCCTTCTTGGTCGTATTTTTTAATCTGACGGAAGGCATCCATGTAAGGATGAGAACGGCTTTTTAGTTCGATCTGAATCATGGGCAGACCATTGATCAGCAAAATCACATCCCCACGGCGCTGACGAATCCCTTCTCCGCCTGTAATGACTTGGTTGACAACCTCATAGCTGGATTTACCGCCTGCGACATTGTTTCTCCACAAGACTTCCAAGCGAATGGTGCCTAGACTGGCATCTTCACGTTGAACCTGCACCTTGGCAATGCCATTTTCACCCGCTATCCACTTGGCTGCTTCATAAAAGTTGACGAAATTGAGCTGGTTTTTGATTTGATTTTTCTCTGAATTTGTAAGGGTATGGTCTTGCAAAATGCGGACATTATTGGCTTCCAGCTTAGCAAAAAGTTTCCCCATAGGAGGTCTTCTGTATTTAGCTCAGGTCGATACACCCATTGACTTTCTCCCTTTGTCAGCTGGTTAATCAAATCCCGCTCGATAGCCAATTCCTGTTTGGTTTTTGCTTTTCCTGCTACAGGGATAGCAGTCTCGTCTTTAGGGGATAGTCTTTGGCTGATATGGAAATCCTGCAAGGCTGCTTGATTGAGATGTTGCAATTTTTTGAGAAGATCTTGCTCCGTCCCTTTTATAGCTTGATAGGCTGCCGTCAGGTCTTTATCTGCATCTAGGTAGTGATGCGGATTCTTCTTTATTTGGATATAGCCCTGCACCAAATCTTCTAAACGTCCCAGCTGAATAGCAAGCTGGTTCTGGAGTTCCTGAGAATTGCTTCCAGATGCTTCTTTCTGGTGGATAGCTTCTAGGTATTCTACGATGGCAGTATAACTAGCCTGCAACTCAGGTGCTGAAACGATGAGCTCTTGTTCTAATTCTTTTGATAAAGTGTAAGACATGTTCATACCCCATTTCTACAACGCAAAAAGCCTACCAAAAAGATTGGCAGGTTTTGAAAATGGGTATGAAAACGCGAGTTTATATATATATATATATATGCGAGCTAGTTATTTGCTTAAATCTGAAAACCATAGGGACTCTTCCTTTTCATTCATCCAAGGCGTTGCGACATCGAAAAAACAGCGCCTTTACTTCCTTCCATTGTATCATAAAAGACTAGTAGTGAAAAGGTTTTCTAGGGTATTCTCTCTGAATCTAGCAATAATTCCCTGACCTCCAAACTTCTACTAAAACATGCAAAATCCCTTGCAAGCTATACTTACAAGGGATTTGTGTATTATTCTTGTACTTCTTTCTGGGCGGCCTTGCCTTGGTCTAGAAGGGCTTGGACGATTTTCTCATCGCGTAGTTTAACAGAATCGTTGATCATTTCTGCGGACTTGACGATGGTTGTTTCTAGTTGGGCACGTTTCTGGCGTCCCAACTCAATAGCAGCGACGATACCTTGGTTTTGAGCGACCAGACTTTCAGCCAGCTTAGTAACCGATTCGACAGCGACTGTCGGACTTTGGGCAATTCGTTCCATCTGTGGAATCACTTCCTTGCTAGTTTCAGCTAGCATCTGGAGGGCAGCATTATTAGCATTGACAATAGCATCTGCCACAACACCTGATTTCATTGATTGTTGCAAAATACCCAGTTGGGCAATGGAAAGCTTCATTGTCGGAATCGTATTGCGACGAAGCATGCCCAATTTTTGGCGCATATCAGATGACACCTTCACAAGATTGCGCATCTGAGGTGTTGTTGCCCAGGCAACATAGAGACGACTGACATACTCAGTGTGCTGTTGTTCGAGGGTATTGACCACTTCTGCCATACGAGCCAATTCTTGTGACTTGGTCTGGTATTCTACCGTACTTGTATCGAGTTGGTCAGCCTGGGCCTTCAGTTCAGCAGCACGATTGCCAGCTTCTGTCTGGCTGGCTTCGATAAAGGAAATCACTCCCACTAGATTTTCAATGGATTTGGTATTGTCCTCAATCAGCATCTCAGCAGAGACGATATTTCGAGCTAGCACATCTTCTTGCTTGACCACTACGGCAGCCATGCCATCGAGCTTTTGCTCCACTGTTTTTGAGTCAAAGTAAAATTCCTGTAACGTATTTTTGCTCTTGTTAAACAATCGTTGCAAAAAGTTTGGCTTTTCTTCTAGCTCAGCAATTTCAGCGTTCTTGTATTTGACTACAAAGCCTTGCAACTCACGGTTGGTATTCTTGAGTAGATCATCCACTTGGGGAATCTGCAGTTTCTTTTGTTCTGACAAGATACGGTTAACTGTATTATTCACACCTTCGACAGCAGATTGTCCAAAATCTAAGAGCGCATTTTGATTGGTGACAAACTGGTCTACTAACTGGGGCACACGCTCCTTAATTCCTTCTTGCTGCTCAGGGCTCAACTTTTCAAGGAAGGTCAAGGTCTTGTCTGAGCCAGTATTGGTCTCGATGATTTGGGTTGTTTTATCCACCTTAGCTACCGTATTGTTGGCAATCTGGTCAATATCAAAATTAAATTCTGTCATGGTTACTCCTTTATTTATATCCTATTCTTTACGATCTTTTTCTAGGATACGCAGACTGATATCAAAATCACGCATATCTGTTTCATTGAGTTCTCTCAAAACTTGGTCCAGCTCAAGGTCAAATTGTTCGATAGCTGCTTTAGCTTGCTCTAAGCGTTCTTCTGCCCGATTATAGTTTTTAGGATTGGCTTTGATCTTTAAATAGCCTTCTAAAATCGTTTGGAATTTCTCCATTTTTAAACTATGAATAGCAGTTAGTTCTTCCTTATCTCCCTCAGCAGAGGTAGCAATCTTGTCTAAAATGGCCTGATGGTCAATGGCAATATTGGCCAAGGTTTGGGACAGTTCTGGAGCTAATTCCTCTGGCTCCGCATTCTCAAGATCTACCTGACTTTCTCTATCCAAACGTTCTAGCTGAACATCGATAGTTGCCCGTACTGTACGAACCTTTTTGTCAATACGGTTGTAAACATCAGCATCGATATAGGACTTGAGACGATCCGCCTCCTGATGGATTTCCCGCAGTTCGATCAATACTTGGTTGGCCAAACTCTTATAGGACTCTGATCCTTTGTCTACTAAAGTTCCCTCCAATTGCTGAATATCTTTGTCCGCTTGACGAATCCGAGCTTTTAAAAGCTCAATCTGATCGTCGAGAGAACGATCCTGCAAAAGAGGATAGCGCCAACGTTTATAGAGACGATAACCACCATAACCCAGTAGGACACAAGCCGCAAGCGGAAGAGCATATTGGACCAAAAGGCCCAGTAAGAACAAGAAGCCCCAAAAATAGAGACAGCCTTTCCAAAAACCATTACCCGATTTCATAAACATTCCTTATTTTCAATTTATAAGTCTATTTTAGCACAAAAGACCAAAATGAGGGCGGAAAATCCCCTAGAAAAAAGTTGATTTATTTATTGTCTAATGGAACTCAGTAGCACATGTTATTATTTAAGTTGTATAGACTTAAATTACAAGTTTCAGCAATCCAGGTTTACCCAGTTAGTTCTACACGAAAGTGAAATAAAGGCTTGAAATATCGGAGCTAGAAATTCTGTGAGTAAAGTTTCTAACATATGTAACACCTCCCTTCCTTAAATTGAGGGGGCGGAAATATTACATCATACCGGACTCACATCATCAACATTGCTAAATCCAATGAAGAAGCTGTAAATGATAATCCCTTAGTTATGGAAAATCTATAAAGCCTAATGTAAGCACAACTCCGCTGATTTAAAGTAATCGTGAATCATATTATACACCACGAAAATACCGTATGGTCACAACTGCTCTATATCTAGAACTGGTATATGTATTGATAATGCCCCTATTGAGAGCTTCTTTGGACACTTTAAAACGGAGTGTTATGATTTGAAGAAGTATAAGACTTTTGAGGAACTTGTTGCTGATATTGATGATTACATCTACTTTTATAATAACAAACATTTTCAAGTTAGCTAAAAGGGCCTTGCCCCTCTTGAAATAAGGAACAAGACCCGTGCTTAATCTTTTATTATTTCATTGTCCACTTGACAGTTAGCAGTTCCTAGTGACTACCTGATTTTTCTATGCTCTAAGCATTTTGCCAATTTTCTTGGTCTTCTTTAAATCGTTTTAGGAGGTCGAGTCCTTCTGGTGTGATGTAACCTTCTTCTTGGGCTAGGTGAATGAGCTCACTGTAGTTTGAAAGTGTCACCAGTTTAACACCAGCATCTGCAAAGTTCTTATCTGCTTTTGGTAATTGATAGCTGAAAATTGCTACGACACCTAATACATCTGCACCTTCACGTTTGGCTGCAGCTACGGCTTCTAAAACTGATCCCCCAGTTGAAATCAAATCTTCAACAACGACCATTTTTTGTCCTTGGGCTACACGGCCTTCGATTTGGTTGCCTGCTCCATGGTCTTTGGGTTTGCTACGGATGTAAGCAAATGGCAGGTTCATCTTGTCAGCTATAATGGCACCATGAGGAATACCTGCAGTGGCTGTTCCTGCAATTACTTCTACCTCAGGGAATTCTGCCTTGATAGCTTCTACAAAACCATTTTCAATTAAGGTGCGAGTTTCTGGGTATGCAAGTGTCACACGATTGTCTGTATAAATCGGTGACTTAATGCCCGATGCCCAAGTAAAGGGCTCTTCTGGTTTGAGATATACGGCTTGAATTTTCAATAGATGGCTAGCAATATCTTTAGCAAGTGTCATGGTGTGCTCCTTTTTATAATGTTACATGAATCTTCTTTTTAAACCCAGTCCCGTGTCCATTCTTCTTTGATAGCATGGTAGGCTACTACTGGATCTGGCGCTTGGGTAATGGGACGTCCGACTACAATGTAGTCACTTCCAATTTGGTAGGCTTGTCCTGGACTAACTACTCTTTTCTGGTCAGCCACATCTGCCCCTGCTGGACGAATACCTGGCGTCAAGCAGATAAAGTCATCGTAGGTTTCTTGCTTGATTAGCTGGGCTTCCTGGGCTGAGCAGACAACTCCGTCTAAGCCAGCTTCAGCTGTTTTCTTTGCATAGTGAATAACAGAGTCTTTGAGGCTAGTTTGGATATTTTGAAAGTCTCTCATTTGCTCCTCAGAGGTTGAAGTTAATTGGGTAACTGCAATTAGTTTTGCTTGATTCCCTAGTCCTTCACGAGCAGCTTTCATCATTTCTACTCCACCAGCTGCATGAACGTTGGTCATATCCACCCCAAGCTCAGACAAAACCTTCATGGCTGATTTGACTGTATTTGGAATATCATGTAGTTTTAAATCCAAAAATACGCTGTGCCCCAAGGATTTCAAGTAGCGAACAATTTCTGGACCAACTGCGTAGTATATTTCCATTCCTACCTTGACATAGAGCTTTTCCTCTGCTGGAAAAAGAGCTAAAAATTCCTTGGTTGCTTGGAAGCTTGGAAAATCTAGCGCTATAACTGGGCGACTTTCACGCATATCTTTCTCCTCTTATACTTTCTATCAGCCCTTCCTTTTTTGACATAAAAAAAGGAACCTGCTACAGCAAGGTTCCACGAAAAATGGGTGGTCTCCACCCTTTCACCGTTTAACCTTAGCTGCCTCTCTGGACTGCTTTAAAGGTTTTTTACTATTCTATTATTTAAAGTTAAACTTGTCAAGCAAAAACAAGTAACTGAGTCTATTCTTGTTTTTCTTTAGTTGTTGACGTTTCTTCTTGCTTTTTCTTTTCTTCTTCCTGTCTTTTCTTCTCTTCTTCTATAGCCTTGAGTCTTGCTTCTTCTACAGCCATGTCGGCCAAGCTATAGCTATAAATCCCAACTTCCATATCGATACCACTTGGCACGGTTAATTGAGGTTTTATCTTACTGTAATAAGGTAATTTTTACCCAATTCAGATAGAGGAACCAGTATCTCATCCCCATCAATCATAGTAATCTTCAAAAGATCACTGGTCACTTTACTTGGTGCCAATTCAATCGTTTTGATCGCCTGCTTAATCTCTGGGCTGACTTCAGCCAGTTGTTCAATCAAGGTTTTGACTTGCTGCTCATCGTTAAAGAGTACGGACATATAGGTTTCTGGAAGACTGACTAGACTAACTGGACTGGTTTCCACCGTCCCACTAGAAAGAATCGGATAATGGTCCTCTCCAGAAACATAATAGGCTACAATCCCGTATTCCTTGACCTGGATGGTAAAATTGATCGGAAATTGATAGTGAATGTTAGCAGATTCAATCCAGTAATTTGATTTGATCTTTTCGGCGTGCTTATCTTTATTTAAAAATAAACTAATCGTATAGTCACTATCTTGAATTTCTGATAATTTTTTGATCTGCTCTACACTGGTCCGAACGTTTCCTGTCACCTCGATATTTTTAAGAGTAGCATAAGGCGTCAAAAGGTAAATAGAAAATAAGAAGACTAGTAAACTTGGAATTAAGATTGAAACTGCTCGCCATATATGTATCGCCGGAATAGAAGGTTTAGGTGATTTAGGGTTGCCTTTAGCTTTTTTATCACCCTTTTCTTCCTTAACTTCATCAGTTTCATTCTCTTCTTCAATAGCTTGGTCAGAGTTTTCTGAGTCAGATTCGGTAGAAGTCTCCCCCCTCAGATTTAGCTACTTCTTCATCTGGATCAGAACTTAAGTCTTGCCCTGCATCTTCCTCTGAGTCAGTTTCAGCCTTTTCCTCTTCTTCTACTTCTTTTTCAGTTTCTTTACCTTCTCGCTCTGCCTTTTTACGTAAATATTCCTGATGTTGTTTTTGCCATTCTGACAATTCTTGGGAGCTAGTTAAGGAAGGCTTGGCTCCATCTTCTGATTTTTGGCTTGTTTTTGCTTCTTGCCCAGCTAACTTGGCATCTTCTTCTGCTTTTTTTCGAAGATATTCTTGATTTCGTTTTTGCCACTCTGACAATTCCTTGCCTTGAGTCGGTTGATTCTTATTATCCTTTGACATCAATTTTCCTTATGATAGATCTTTTTTTAGTAGCTCATAAAAATCAGCTACAGATTTTAATTCATGAGAGTTTTTCATGGTGTTTTGATAGATTTCTTTGTGATTCAAAAGTACACTAACTTTCTCCTCCAAAGTCGACAAGGTCAATTCACTCTCTTGCAACTCTTCTGCATAGCCTTTATTAACAAAATAGGCTGCATTTTCAATCTGATCCCCACGACTTGCTTCGCGACCAAGTGGCACAATCACATGTAATTTAGCCATGGCTAGAAGCTCAAAAATAGTATTGGCACCACCACGAGTAACAACTACATCAGCCATATTCATAAGCGGTTGATAGAGATCTGTTACGTAGTCAACACGGTAGAGATGGTGACTTAATTCATTGAGGCTAGAGTCTCCTGTTAGATTAATGATATTGTAGCGCTTTGTTAATTCTTCCTTGTTGTCCGTCACTAGTTGGTTAAAGACACGGGCACCAGCTGATCCACCAACAAAGAGCAAGGTAGGTAATGTCGCATCAAATAGGTACGGATATCCACCATTTCCTCAGGCTCTTCCGTGATAGGACCTGCAACCTTAGTCACTGCTCCTACATGCTCAACCTTGTTAAGACCGTCAGCTTGCTCAAAGGTTGAATACATCTTGGTCGCAAACTTATAAGCAATCTTATTGGCTAAGCCCATGGATAGGTCTGACTCATGGATAAAGACTGGAACCCATAAAAGACGGGCTGCAATAACAGGTGGAACGGATACAAAACCTCCCTTTGAAAAGAGAGCCTGAGGCCGAATCATCAGCATGATAAAGAAGGATTGAACAATTCCCCATGCTACCTTAAAGACATCTAGCATATTCTGCCATGAGAAATAGCGACGTAATTTACCAGTTGCAATAGAATGGAAGGTCACATCTAATCCTGATTTAATAATTTCTTGATGTTCGATACCATGTTTGTCACCGATATAATGAACTTCCCAGCCATCCTCGATGAACTTGGGCATCAACAAAAGGTTGAGGGTGACGTGTCCGACCGTCCCTCCCCCTGTAAAGACTATTTTTTTCATATTATCCTTTAAGCTCCGCTATTGTCGCAAGGAAAAGATCTCCTCGCACTTCAAAGTTAGCATACATATCCCAGCTGGCATTGGCAGGACTGAGGAGAACTACATCTCCTTCCTGAGCCAATTCAAAAGCCTTGCGTGTCGCATCTGCGATATCTGACGCGTCAACATAAGGCACACCGGCCTTATCTGCTGCACGTTTGACACGCTCTGCAGACTGACCGAGGATGACCATTTTCTTAAGTCCAGTAATATCAGGAACCAATTCGTCAAACTCATTGCCACGGTCCAACCCACCCGCAATCAAGATAACCTTGCTATTATCAAATCCTGACAAGGCTTTTTGAGTTGCTAAGATATTGGTTGACTTGCTATCGTTGTAGAATTTAACGCCATTGATTTGGTCTACAAACTGGAGACGGTGTTTAACTCCACCAAAAGCTGACAAGGTTTCCTTGATGGTTTCATTATCAACGCCACGCAGTTTACAAACGGCAATGGTTGCAAGAGCATTTTCCACATTGTGGCTACCTGGAACACCGATTTCATCAGCTGCCATGACTTTTTCACCACGGAAGTAGAGAAGACCATCTTCGAGATAAGCCCCATCCACCTTTTCAAGGGTAGAAAAAGGCACAACTTTTGCTTGGGTTTTTGAAGCCAATTCTTTGGCTAAGTCTTGGTTGAAATTTAATACTAAGTAGTCATCTTCTGTCATATTATTTTGGATATTCCACTTGGCTGCCACGTATTCCTCAAAAGAACCGTGATAGTCAATATGAGATGGTATTAAGTTGGTAATAACAGCAATCTCAGGATGAAAGGCTTGAATCCCCATCAATTGGAAAGAAGATAGCTCCATGACAAGGATATCCTTATTATTCGCTGTTTGAGCCACCTGACTAGCAGGATAACCAATATTACCAGATAAGAGTCCATTTTGTCCAGCAGCAGTCAGAACTTCTCCAATCATAGTTGTAGTCGTAGTTTTTCCGTTTGAACCCGTAATCCCTACAATTGGTGCATCTGAAATCAAGTAAGCCAATTCTACTTCTGTCAGAACTGGAATTCCTTTTGCCAAAGCTTTTTCAATCATGGGATTGGAGTAGGGGATTCCTGGATTTTTCACCATGAGGGCAAATTCTTCATCCAGCAATTCCAAAGGATGCCCCCCTGTTACTACTTTTATCCCATCTTCTAAAAGACTTTGAGCAGCTGGATTTTCCTCAAAAGGTTTGCCGTCATTTACGGTGACAATGGCACCTAGAGTGTCCAAGAGACGAGCTGCAGACTCACCTGATTTGGCCAAACCAAGGACTAAAACTTTCTTATTTTTAAATTGATCAATTCTTTTCATAGCTAGAACTCCATTTCTACTCTTACTATTTTACCATTTTTATGAAAATAAAAAAGCCACAAGTGGCTTTCTTATTTGTTTTTATCCTCTAAGGACTATTCTACAGACTTGAGGGCTTCTAGCATATCCACCTTTCGGAGATAGTGATTGACAAAAAATCCTAGGATGGTCAAAATGACACTGACTGCTAGAACTGGGATGAGATACACTTCCCAGCCTACCTTTGGTTGAAAACGGAAGGTACCAGGGGCTATCATTTGAATTAAAAATTGATGGAGATAAAAGCCAGACACAAGTCCCAAAACAATTCCTACTAGAGACAATATGATAGTCTCTCGATAGATATAGAGAGTCACTTCCTTATTGTGAAAACCAAGGACTTTGATTGTGGAGAGTTCACGGATACGCTCAGCCACATTGATATTGGTCAGATTGTAGAGAATGACCATAGCCAAAAGTACAGAAACAATTACTAAGATTGCCATGGTTTGATTAAGGGAACTAGCAAAGGTCTCAAAGAGACGTATAGTCGAAGCATTTTGTACAACACTAGCAACCGCTGGCTGCTCCATAAATTGACCAGCTAATGTTTCAGTATTGTCTTGACTTCTGTCCTTAAGCTTTACTAGATAGGTATTCATCTTTGGAACCTGTCCATAAATGGCCTCATAGGTCTTTTGATTCATGTAGATATAGTGGCCGACATAGTGCTCAGTGATGGTTGCTACCGTAAATTCCTTACCGTCTATCTTAATGGTGTCACCAAGAGTCACACCTGCTAGCTGGGCTAATTTTTCTGTCAGGACAACACCATTAGACAAGCTGAGTTTTTCCCCATTTTTTTCTAGATGAACAAAGGGGTCCAAGTCATCCTGATCAGTGACCATGATGGTCACTGTTTGGACACCAGCATTGCCAGCATATTTTTCATCTACTTGTTTGGAGTAAATCAAGCGGTATTTGTCCACTGCGTCGGTTTGTAACTTGGTTTCCAGTTGAGCCTGGTCTGAGTCAGAAGCATGATTCCTGACTGCAAGCACCAACTGGTACTCTTGTAGATCCTTAAACTGCCTGTCGGCCACTCCTACAACAGAGGATTGGATCCCAAGTCCTGCAAAGAGGAGGGCTACTGAACCTGCAACTCCAAAAATGGTCATCAGCATGCGTTGTTTGTAACGGAAAATATTGCGGGCAGTTACCTTTTGGGTAAAGCTCAAATGGGACCAGATAAAGGTTATCCGCTCCAATATAATCTTTGAGCCCTTGGCTGGTGGCTTGGGTAGTAATAATTGTGCTGCTTCTTCATGCAATTCTCTGCGAGATACAAGGTAGGCAGGTAAAACGCTAGCTATTAAGCTTAGCCCCAGAGCTAAACAACTATAGGTCCAGTAGAAATGCTGCTGACTCTCACCAACGATCATTCGTTCAGTAATGATATGCGAGATTGTGGGAGCTAGTATGTAATGACCAATAAAAATTCCCAAGAAAGTCCCTATGGAACCTGCCACCAAGCCATAGATGACAAACTTGGCGATAATATCCTTACTTCGATAGCCCAAGGCCTTGAAGATACCAGCATTGGTTCTTTCCTCGTCTACAAAACGGGTCATGGTGGTAAAAGTAACCATGGCTGCAACAGCATAGAGAACGACTGGAAAGATATTGCCAACGGCACGAATACTCATAGCCGAGTTACTATACATGAGATAGCCTTGACCAGTTGGAGAACTCTTTCGATTGTATACATGATAGCTTGGCTCTGTCAGAGCATTGACTTCATCCTGCCTGGTCTGCCATTTAGCTTTTTCGCTCGACAGATCCGTTTCAGCTTTGCTTAGCTTTTCCTTTTCTTGAGCCAATTGCTCTTTGGCCTGGTCTAATTGGCTAGATGCTTGACTTTTGTAGGGCTCTGGTAGTTGGCTCACTTGATTTTCTTGAGCTTGTAGACGCGTTTCGATTTCTTGCAGTCGTTTCTTGCCAGCTAGCAAATTACTTTCAGCCTCGTCCAGTTGTTTCTTGCCCTCATCAAGGGACTCTTGGGCATCCTTCTTCATTTTCTCTAGCCGCGCTTGTCCATTGTCAGCAACCAGTTCCTTTAAAGTCTCCTCTTCTTCCTCTAGCTTCTTTTCGTAATCATTAGAGAAAGGATTGACATCTGTTAGACTAGCAAAACGCAGGCGGGCAATCGTGTAAACAGAGCTCTTAAAATTTTCTTCAGTTACGACAGCGTAAGCAACCAAGTTCCCATTACCACTGGCTGAACTCCCCATATCTGATTTTGAAAAGATATCTGGTGAGTGGACAAAACCTGTAATGGTATAACTATCTCGCTTCAATTGAGAACTACTGCCCTTCTTTTGACTCAAATAAATAATTTGACCAATCTGATAGCGATCTTTCCAAAAGTCCGCCAAGGCTAGTTCATCTTCTTTCTCAGGCAATCGTCCTTGGGTTACTTGGAATTTAGAAATTCTTTCTGTCTTAGAAAAAATCCGTATAGCATCTTGACTACCTTCTAGAGTCAAATCCGTCATATAATCAAACTCAACGGATGCTCGAGTAAGATTTTTAAGTTCTTCCTGGTCAGCCTGATCAAGCCCATAATCTGCTATGACAGTAATATCAGCTATGTTGGCTTTTTGAATATAATCCCATGCTGTTCGCTCCATATTTGGACTAGCTACTTTGAGACCAACCAAGGCCAAAGAACCCAACATCATCAGAGTTAGGATGGATAAAAAACGTCCCTTTGAACCTGTGAAAGACTGGAGCAAGTCTTTCCAATATGTCTTTCTTTTCATCTCAATACTCCAAATCATCAATATCCTGTGGTTGAGGATTGATAACAACACTCTTGACACCAGCATCATGCATCTGAATCACCCGATCAGCTATAGGAGCTAGAGAAGCGTTATGGGTCACGATGATAACGGTGGCTCCTTTTTTGCGTGACATATCTTGAAGAATCTTTAGAACCTGCTTACCAGTCTGGTAGTCCAAAGCTCCCGTTGGTTCATCACAAAGGAGAATTTTAGGATTTTTAGCCACCGCTCGGGCAATGGAGACCCGTTGTTGCTCACCACCTGACAACTGGGCTGGAAAATTATTAAGACGGTGGCCTAGTCCAACATCCTTGAGAACCTGTTCTGGATTCAAGGCATCAGCAACAATTTCTGAAGCTAGCTCAACATTTTCCTTAGCAGTCAAGTTAGAAACCAAATTGTAAAACTGAAAGACAAAGCCAACGTCATCTCTGCGATAGTTGGTTCTCTGATGGGAGGTATAGTCAGAAATGTTAGTCCCATCAACCCAGACTTGCCCTTCATCGTTTGTATCCATACCACCTAGAATATTCAAAACTGTTGACTTACCTGCACCAGATGACCCAAGGATAATGACCAGTTCTCCCTTTTCAATCTCGAAGTTGACATCACGATTGGCTACAATTTCTGTATCACCAGTATGATACCTCTTATAGCTATTTTTCATTTCAATATAAGCCATCCTATCTCCTCCTCTTCTCCTACTATTTTCACCTTTATTATAACTCTTTTGATAGCAAAAAAGCCATCTAATGATGACTTTTTTTGGCTCATATTTTGAGAGTCTCCTGAGATTCGTTTCCCCTCATTTTTCATAGCTAACAATGATTCGGATGTTCTTTCATATTCTTGATTGCATGAAGTAGTTATCAAGTGGAAATAGAAAAACTAACACCTATTTAACATACTCTTTTTTCGTGAATTTCCCAAACTTTCGATAAATAGAATTCCCAATAGCAAAAGGATTATCGTGCAAGGCAGTAAGACCACCCCCATGCCCCAATTTAGATTGACATTATCAATCTGCTTAGGTAATCTTCCAGATAAAATCTCCACTGAACGCAAGTAAGTAAAGGGAATCAGATGTGCAATCCTCTGAAGAGGCTGAATGGTTTGGATACCAAACAATAAGCCAACTATCCCAATTAAGGAAATAAAGAGGACAGGAATTTTTGCTTGAAATAGTATGCAATCAAGTAGACGACTTCCACAATAACGATAAAAGCTAAGAAAGCTAAGAGCAAGCTAGGAAATAACACATCCTGTATTTTCCCAATAGTTACCTCTTGATTGGTTAAGCTATAGATTGGATAGGGATAATCTAACTGTCCAAAACCACTTATCAGACTTCCCACTAGAAAAGAAAATCCGCTGATTCCGATAAACAGCACAGTTACATAACCCACTCCAACTCCAAGAGAGGATATTGCAAATTTCACTTTTGAAAAAGGATATAACTGAGCTGTATCCAGATGATTTTGATATCTTTCTGCAAATAGTTGCGTTAGCATAAAAATAATAGCAACCACAAACAAGCTTGGGATGATAGCCTCTAAAATCCAGACAATCTGATCAATCCCGTAGGTCGGATAAACTAAATTGTGCGCTTTTATGTTCAAGGGATATAGGGCTTGGTAAGTCTTTCGTTCGCGGTCAACAGCCATTTTTAAGTCAGAACTAGCAGTCGGTTCCTTTGATAAAATTTCATAACTCTTCTCTACATCTTGCCACTGCAAATAGTAGGCTTCTTTCCAGCGTCCTTCTTTTAACAAAGCCAGAATTTCTGTCTTTGCGTCAAAAGATTTTTTTGCGAGTCTAAATTTTCTTTAGCAAACTGGTATTCCTCCGAGCTGGTGTCAGATATTTGGGAGAGTTTCTCTTCATATTCATTGATGACTCTCTCATGTTTTACAAGACGGGTTTCCAACTCGCTCTCCAAGCTGACGGAGTTTGCAGTCTGACTATTAAAATAAAAGGTAACACCGAGTCCAGATACAAATAAAACTAAGATAATCCAGTTTAAGCGACTTTTGAAAACTTTTTTCAATAAAAATAGACTAACATCTTTCATAAACTAAACCTCTTCTATCTGTCCCTGACGAATGGTTACTACTCTATCGCAGACATCAACTAGTTCTTCTTTGTAGTGGGAACTTAAAAGAACCAGCTGCTCTTGTCTATCGATTTGTACTAGCCTATCAAAAAATTTCTGTCGATAATACTCATCTAAGCCATTTGTAATCTCATCCATGAGCCAACATTTCGCCTGACTGAGAAATACATGGCAATCACCAAGCGTTGCTTCATGCCTAAGGAATACTTGCGGATGGGAAGACTGATATAGTCAGACATTTCCCAGTAGGCGATTTCATCCCTCAAGTTCAGGTCTGACTTCCAGATGTTCTTGATCAGGCGAAGATAGTCCATCCCACTTAAGTTTCCATCCAGCCATTCAATACTCTCATAATAAAACAAAGAAGGAGAGACTGCGATATTTCCGCTACTTATAGGAATTAAATTGCTAATGGCACGGAACAGTGTCGTCTTTCCAGAGCCATTTATAGCAAGAATACCATAAATCCTACCCTTTTCAAATGTAAAATCAACATCTTGTAAGATGACTTGTCGCGTTTTTAAGGTAACATGAGTAAGTCTTAACATATCAAATTCTCCTTTTTCTCACTCTTTAAGGATTAAAAGTCTCCGCTGTAGTAGTTTATAACCTCATAACGATAGAAATTCCAGCCAGAACCTACTTTATATTTCATAATGAGATCACGACGAGATGTTAATATAGCTATCTCTGTGGTAATTCATACTAGACTTATAGTAGGTGTTACAATCATACCGATAACTTTTAGTGACTATCACAACAGATACACTGGATTGAAAAGACCAACAGATAATAAACTAGCTAATAAAACGACTTTTGCTGATTTTTTCATGGTTTTCATTGCATTTATATCATTATTATTGGAACGCTTTCATTATATCATTTCCCCCGTTTTTATACAACAGTTCCCATTTGTTTTAATAATATATAACACTTAGAAGTTAGCTAGTCATACTTTCTAAAAATAAGATTGTTTAACTAGCATAGAGAAAATATGGGATGTGATTTCATTTGATAAAATGGCTTAGGCTAAGACTAGCCTTGGTTTAGCAGACTAAACATCTTCAGGGGAACCTGCTATCAAATGAACGGTAATTTATGAATAAGAAGCCAGCTCTGTCTTATACTCAATGAAAATCAAAGAGCAAACTAGGAAACTAGCCGCAGGTTGCTCAAAGCACTGCTTTGAGGTTGTAGATAAGACTGATGAAGTCAGTCACATATATAATCCAAGGCGAAGCTGACGCGGTTTGAAGAGATTTTCGAAGAGCATTATACTTTCTTGTTGTTCACTACAGTTGACAATGAGCCAAAAAAGCGAACAAGACCAGTCTCTGTAGATCAGAAAACTAGCCTTATCCGCTTCTTATAATCAAGATTAGTTTATTACTCTAATCTCTATGACTTTGATGCTTGTACATCATCTTATTCGTCTTCTTTTTTCTTTCCCATTGCAAACATACCAAGAAGTGCTCCTACAACACCTACGGTTGCAAGGGTAGCATTTTCTTTAGTGCCTGTCTCTGGGAGAATTTGGTGACTACTTGCAGGCGCTTTATAAGTTCTGTCTTGTGACATAGCTTGAGCTACTAATGACTGCTCTACCTTGTAACCAGACAATTCGTGAACAGCTGCTTCTCCTCCATTCACACCACCAGTAAATTCTGGGATTTCATGGACAGTTGCTTCTGCAGCATTGACACCACCAGTGAATTCTGGAACTTCATGAACTGAGCCTTCTGCTCCATTAACGCCACCAGTGAATTCTGGGACTTCCACTACTGGGGCTGGGGCATCACCTGTTGTGCCAATTGCTCCTGTATACTCTGGAACTTCTACTACTGGGGCTGGCGCATCGCCTGCTGTTCCAATTGCTCCTGTATACTCTGGAACTTCTACTACTGGTGCTGGCTCATCGCCTGCTGTGCCAATTGCTCCTGTGTACTCTGGAACTTCTACTACTGGGGCTGGCGCATCACCTGCTGTGCCGATTGCTCCTGTGTACTCTGGGACTTCTACAGTTGGTGCTGGCTCATCACCTGCTGTTCCAATTGCTCCTGTGTACTCTGGAACTTCTACTACTGGTGCTGGCTCGTCGCCTACTGTTCCAATTGCTCCTGTGTACTCTGGGACTTCTACTACTGGTGCTGGCTCATCACCTGCTGTTCCAATCGGTCCTTTGTATTCTTGGACTTCTACTGTTGGAGCTGGTTCGTCACCTGCTGTTCCAATAGTTCCAGTGTATTCTGGAACTTCATGAACCGAACCTTCTGCTCCATTCACACCACCTGTGAATTCTGGGACTTCATGGACAGCTGGGTCTGTCTTACCAGATTCAACTTCTTCTTTCTTCAATTGGATTCGATACTCTTTAACGTTCTTACCACTTTCTGAAACAAGACGTACCAAGACTGGAAGTTTATCATAACCACTATCAACAACTGTCGCCGCTACGTTTTCACCAGCTTCCACTGTCACTTTAGGACGGTTTCCACTATAGGTTACTTGGTAGTCAGCACGATCTTCTGAGAAGTCAGCAAGCTCTCTACCATCCACAAGAAGTTTAGAAGCTGTATTGTCCTTAGGTGCTTCACTTGGTGCAATAAAGGTCATTTCAGTGATAGCCACACCATTCTTGTCTGCTTTTCTGTCCATGCGCCATCTCATAGCTTTAGCTTTGACTGGTGCAAAGGTTACATGGATGTCAGTTCCTGCTTGAATCTCTTGATCAGCACGGTATTCAACTTTCTCCCAGTTAGAAGGAGTGTTGAATGGGTGATCAGGATCGTATGGTTGGTAGTTAGAGTAATATTCAGGCGAATTAAATTCTGGACCAACATAGCGCTCTAATACGAGTTTAGAAGGTGCGTCTGTTCCACCATCTGCAAAGAATCGAATGCTTCCTTCAGCTACTGTACGTTCAACAATCTTACCAGCTTCTCTAAAGATAACCCCTACTGAAACTTCTGGATTAGAAGATGGAGTTGGGGACCAGTTAGTCCAACGACGGGTTTCATCATCTGAACCATCGTTGACATAGTCCACACGGTCATGAGAATTTGGATCAATGTCATTGGTTGCTGAAGCAAATGAGCGGTTGCTGTCATCATCGAAGTCTGGGTTGTCTGATAGGTTTTCACCGAGTTTGTCTGTCACACGTACAGCCACTTCAGCAGATAGATCAGTACCCAGAACGCGACCATGAACTATAAATTCACCAGCTTTTGTTAGATTTTCTGCTGGTACTTCTTCCCATTCGACAGCCAAGTCCTTAACTTCATAGCCATCTTTTCCTGTAAAGTAAACAGGTACTTTTGTTGGCAATTCAAGCGCTTGTCCTTTTGCAACTAGACGTGAAGACTTAGCAGCAACTAGAGGTTTACTTGCTAGCAAATCTTTATCATTTGTAAAGTGTAGACGGTATTCACCTAGGATGTCACCATTTTCAGCCTTAACAACTACGCGTACTGGATCACCTTCACGTACGCTTGGAACAACTGTAGCGATACCATTTTCAGTGACGCTTGCTGTAACAGCTGGTAGGTTACCCTCCTTAGCTTCAAGGTAGTAGTCAGTCAAAGCAGGGTTAAATCCTAGTACTTCTTTTCCGTCAACTTGAATCTGTGCTTGAGCCTTCTTAGCTGGAGCTACTTGTTTAGAGAAGATTTGCACTTCTGTGATCGAAGTACCCCATTTTCCATCTGGTCTAACCATACGGATACGGACTGCATAAGTATTAACTTTATCAAAGCTAAAGTGAGTCATTTCTCCAGCTTTCAATTGATCTGGAGCCTTAAGATTAGTCACTTGTTTCCAGTTGTTAGGATTGTTAAAGACATGATCTTCTCTAGCAACAAAACTTGGATCCTTAGGAACTGTTGGAACTTCTGAACCAACATAGTATTCGATCACGTAAGACTTAGGTGCACCAACACCATGATCCTCATGGAATCCAACATTAAGATTGTCCACTGAACGCTTCGACAAGATTCCAGAATCTCCAAAGAGTACCCCTACTGATGCTTCACTTGTTCGGTTCCAGTTTGTCCAACGGTTCGCTGGTTGGTTATTATAAGAAATCAATTTATCATTGACATTCGAAACTGGGTCGCTAGGATTTGAATCTGATGCAAAGGCAAGTGGCAATTCTGAACCCGTCCATTGGTCAGAGATATTAGCACCGGTTTCTGTCTGAGCAGATACACGAACATGAAGTTTTGTCGTTAACGTTGTTCCTTCAACTTGTCCAGTAACAGTAAAGCTACCTTCGTTTGCATACTGGCTTGGATCGATAGCATCCCATGTCACCTTAGCTGAAGAAACTTGACCAGTTGAATGGTAAGTACGAACACTCTCTGGAAGTTGTGGAGTCTCAGCTACTGGTGTTGTCGCACTAACTTCTTCAACAGCAATAATTCCCTCAACAGATACTTTGGCATGAGCCTCTTGGTCTATACCTTCTACTTTACCAAGAACATCAAAGCTATGATACTTAGCAAGGTCTTCCTTAGCAACTGCTTGCCAAGTAACCTTATGAAGTTTTGGAAATCCTTTGTCATACTCTACTGTCACAGTATCAGGAAGGTTCGGTTCTTGATTCAATCCTGTAACTACGCTAACTGGGCGAACGGCTTGAACAACTTTCTTCTCAGTATTAGCCTGGATATTCAAGTCAACTTGACCTTCTGCTCCTTCAAACTGAGCTTTCAAAGTCACCTGCCCTGGTTTATGCAATTCAAGCATACCTTTACGAACGGCTACATCTCCCTCACCTGTAGTTGAGAAGCTAACCTTGTCAGCCTTCAAGACTGCCTGAGTACCATCTTGGTAGTGAGCCAAGACCTTGATACCGACCGTTTGGTCTTCTTTAAGTGCAGACTCATTCTCTACCTCTAAGCTCAAACGCTCAATTTGTGGAGCTTCTTGTAGGAATTGGATAGCATATGTTTGAGGTTCCCCACCATCCTTAGGTTGAACATGGATAATTGCGCGCATACCAGTCGCTTCACTAGCTTGAATAACAGTCACTTCCGCATTTTCAGCTGTAGCTTTAACTTCTGGCAAAGCTACGCCATAAGCAAGTTTATGGTATTTTACTGGTTGCTCAGTTGAAAGACCTTCTACAGATTGGTCGGCTACGGTTACACTTGGAACTACTGGTGCAGATGCTTGACCTTCTGCGACTACAAAGGTCGCATCGATTTCATCCTCACCTGAAATTCCTTTAGCCTGGATACGAGAGCCTGGAATAGCTAATTTAGCTTGATCTTCAGCTGCAACTTCCCACCTATCAACGTCATAGCTTCCTACGGTACCATCTGATAATACGTAAGATACAGATTTGTCGACTGAGTTTAGGTCTGTATTTGGAGCAATTCTCTTAACTACAGGTAATTCTGCTTCAAGTGCTAAGACTTCAACACGCGCTTCTACATCACGACCATCTGCCACACCTTTAACAGTAAAAATACCAGGTTGGTTGACATCAACTGCGGACCATTCTACCGGAAGTTTTGCACGACTGCCATCACTGTAGATAAATCCTACTTTTGAAGGCATTTTCGCTGCTTGACCGATTACTGTACGAACTTTAGGAACCTCTGTACCTAAAACAGTTTTTTCTTCTTGGTCTTTCTTACCTGTAAAGATAGTTGTTTGACCAGATTTCAAGAAATCAGAGTGGGCAGTCAAGGTGAATTTACCTGCTTGCTCCGTTGATTTAACAATTACAACACCTTTACCATTGAAGGCTTTACGAATCCATGAACCATCTGCTTGTTCTTTGTAACGTTCACGGCTGGCTTGTTCCCCGTTATCCACACCGACAATCTGACCTTGTCCATGCAACTGGAAGCGTACAAGATTATTAGCAGTTGGTACTACATTGCCATCACGGTCTACAATTTCGTAGTAGATATAAGTGAGGTCTTTTCCATCAGCTGCGATAGCATGTTCTTCTTTGACTAAGCGAACTCCTGCAGGTTCTCCAGCAGTCGCAATCTTATCACGAGCAATGATATTACCAGCTTCGTCACGAGCTACTGCTTCCAGTGTTCCAGGTTGATAAGCAACCTTCCACTCAAGGTAAAGTTCATTTGCATTAGCACCCTCTTGGTAAGTACGTCCATCACTTGTTTGTTTCTTGTTAAAGTTTTTCTTACCTAGGGACTCACCATTCAAGAATAGTTCCACACTGGCAGCATTTGAAAATGCACGAACAGGAATCTTACCATCTGCATCCGCTACATTCTCTTTTAGAGTAGGATCTTCCCAGTTCCAGTGAGGAAGTAGGTGAACCATTGGTTTCTTCTGAGCAGAAACCCATTGGCTTTGGTACAAGTAGTAGTCATTCTTTGGAATGCCGGCTGTATCTACGATACCAAAGTAAGAGCTCTTAACTGGTGTGTTGTTTTGGTTGTGCCATGGAGTTGGTTCACCAATATAATCTGTACCTGTCCAGATAAACTGACCTGCATAGCCTGCATTATCACGGTCAAAAGTCCATGAAGCTGTTGCAGTTTTACCCCAACCAACACGGTCATTACCGTAGTCTGACTGCTCATAATTACGATAAGCTTGGTTGCTATGCACCAATTCACGTTCTGGACGGAAATAGCTTCCACGTGTTCGAGTTGCAGAAGAAGTTTCTGAACCGTAAATCAACCAGTTTGGATGTTTGGCACGAAGTTTCTTGTAGTTGTCTTCTGAATAGTTAAATCCAACCGCATCCAGTTCGTCAGCGATTTTTTCATGTCCACCGCTACCATCACCGAAGCGGAATTTATCTGCTCCCATTGTAACATAGCGAGTCTTGTCAACGTCCTTGATAACCTTAACCAAACGCTTAACAGTCGCTAAAGAATGTGGATCTCCTGAAGCTTCACCGATTTCATTACCGATAGACCACATGAAGATAGCTGGGTTATTCTTACCTCTTTCCACCATGGTACGCAAGTCAAAATCAGACCATTTTTCACCTTTTCTAGCTTCTGGGTGGGTTGCATCTTTTTCAAAGAAACGTCCGTAGTCATAGGGTTTCTTACCACCATACCAAGTATCAAAAGCTTCTTCTTGAACCAACAATCCCAGTTCAGCAGCAATTTGCAAGGTTTGCTCACTAGCTGGGTTGTGGGTTGTACGGATGGAGTTGACCCCCATATCCTTCATCTGTTTAAGACGACGATATTCTGCCTTGTAGTTTTCTTCTGCTCCAAGCGCTCCGTGGTCATGGTGCAATGAAACTCCATGGAATTTAATGCGTTCACCATTGAGTGAGAAACCTTCATTTGGTGTCCAATTATAATAACGGTAACCAAACAAATCTTTCTTAGCATCAACTAACTGGCCATCACGGTAAACACGAGTCACTAACTCATAAAGAGCTGGTTGGTCGCTTAGTACTGTCCAAAGTTTTGGCTTATCAACTTGTAAAATAGCATTCAAACTAGCTGATTGATGAGCTTTCAAGACTTGACTAGCTGTACGAACTAGATCACTTACAGCTTGTCCTCCACGTTCGATGATTTGGTACTCAGCTACGATTTCGTGGTCTTTGTCATCTGTATTCACAATTTTACTTGATACATGAGTATCAACTTTACCCGCTTGTTGTTTTTCAAGTTCAGGTGTTAAGATGGTTGTACCATTTTTCTCAACATGTAACTTATCAGTCACTTGAAGGGTAACATCACGGTAGATACCACTTCCTGAGTACCAACGGCTACTTGGTTGCTTGTTGATTGCATGTACTGCAATGATATTTTCACGACCATCTTTATGTAAATAATTAGTGATATCATATGAGAACTGATTGTACCCATTTGGATAGTGACCAACTAATTGACCATTTACATAGACTTGTGAATCCATATAGACCCCATCAAATGTAATGCGTACATTCTTGTTGAGATCTTTTTCATCTAGTTTAAAGGTCTTGCGATACCAAGCGTCACCTCCATTAAGTTGCCCACCTTCGTTTTGGGCAGGTGAATTATGATCAAATCATTAAAGATACTCCAGTCATGTGGAAGATCTAATTTCTTCCAGGTGCTGACATCAGCATCTAGCTTGACAGCCTCTTTAGAATTGGCATTAAGTTTAAAGTGCCAGTTTTGGTTAAATTCTAATTTGCGATCATCGATCAACTGTTTTACCTCATCATTAGTTGCGGGTTTGAGCTCTGGTTTTTCTGTTTGAGCAGATTGATCCTGAGTCACAGCTGGAGCTTGCTTTTCTACATCAGAGGTTTCTTTTTTCTCAGGAGTAGTCTCAGTAGTTGGGGCCTCCACTTTTTTCTCTACTTCATGATTAGTTTCTACTGCTTCACTGTTAACAGTTTCTGTTGTTACAGGTTGTTCAGAAGCTTTTGAATCTACAGCTTCCTCTTTAGGAGTTTCTTTCTCCACTTTTTCTGTAGCAACAGCGACTGGAGTTTCGTCCGCAGCTACTGGACTTGTGCTAGCAAGATTTGCCCCAAATAATACCGAACAAGTACCAATGACTACTGAGCAAGTACCTACCGTAAATTTACGGATACTATAAACTCTTTTACGATTCCAATGATCTTTTCTCATAAGATTCTCCTTTTTAGTAACCGCTTCCATTTATAAAAGGAAAGCGCTTAACTTTTGTTGTATAATACTTTTATTCTATAAAATAATATAGGAATTTTCAATAGTTGCCCTATAAAATTCATACTTTTGAATGTTTTTTCTAAAATTTGTAGAAAATTATAAAAAGCTGAATGTACATTTAATGAAATTGCCCAAAAAGCTGTCCCGCTATAGGACAGCTTCTTGTTTTTTTATGCATCTAAAGTCACATAATCACTTTATTTTTGTAACTAGATACTTGTTGCAGTTATTGCTTTATTTCGAAACAGTAATGACAAATCCATCTGGCAAGATGACTTGCTGTCCATCTTCAAACTGGCAATGACTCGCTAAATCAACAGAATCTCTGTCTAAAGTATATTTCTCAGAAGACTGATTGAAGATGGCTTGAACTTCTTTTCCTTGGTAATTCCACTTCAAGGATAAAACATCTGGTTTCACTTCTTCTAAACTATATGAACCATGCTGAATCATACTTGCGACTTCCTTACGAACCTGAATCAACTGTTTCATAAAATTCAGCATATCATTGTCTTCCGACACACGCTCCCAGGGCATGACACGACGGCAATCAGGGTCTGGTCCACCAATTAGTGCTAGCTCTGTTCCGTAATAGATACAAGGGGTCCCTTTTTGAAGATAGAGGAAAGTGAGGGCAGCCTTGACATGCTGGACATTTCCTTTGGCAGTTGTGAGGATACGCTCTGTATCGTGAGAATCCAAAAGGTTAAACATCACCTCTGAGATTTGTTGCTTGTAGTACATAGACTGGCTGTTGATTTCTGAAATAAGCTGCTCTGTCTTTTTACGCTGACGCAAGAAATAATCCTTGATACTTTCAGAGAGCGGATAGTTCATGACAGCATGGAACTCGTCCCCTTGTAGCCAAGGTTGTGAGGTATGCCAGATTTCACCTAAAATATACAAATCAGGCTTTTTAGCTAGAACTGCCTTTCTAAAATCTTTCCAGAACTGATGGTCAATTTCATTGGCAACGTCCAAGCGCCAAGCATCGATATCAAAATTCTCAATCCAGTAAGTTGCAACACTGAGAAGATAGTCTTTGACTTCAGGATTGGCTGTATTTAACTTAGGCATATAGCTAGCAAAGGCAAAGGTATGATAAGGGAGTTCTCTCGCGTTTTTCAGTTTATCCTCTGTAATTGGGAATTCTTGAATATGGAACCAATCTTTATAAGGTGACTTTTCTCCATTTTTTAGAACATCCTGCCATTGGGCAGACTGGTAGCCGATATGATTGAAAACAGCATCTAGCATAATCTTAATGCTACGTTTATGAGCTTCCTCGACTAGATTAGCAAAAACTTCCTTATCCCCAAAGTGACGGTCAATTTCAAAATAATCCGTCGTATCATACTTGTGATTGGTTGTAGCTTCAAAAATCGGACATAGATAAAGTCCAGTGATTCCCAGATCTTTCAGATAGTCTAAATGGTCTATAATCCCTTGTAAATCTCCACCAAAAAAGTCATCCCTTTCAGGCGCAATGGCAGCATCCCACTCTCGAGCTCCATCTGGAGTCAAATTAGGATTTCCATTGGCAAAGCGTTCTGGGAAAATCTGATACCATACTGTGTTAGAAACCCAGTCAGGAACTTGGCAACCGTCTATTTCGTGAATATAAGGAAGCTTGAAGCCATTTCCTTCAGCATCCAAGTTTTCTTGAGTATGTTCTACACAACCCTTATCACCGTAAAAAACACCTTGACCTTCTTTATCAAGGAGCTCAAAGAGATACTGAATGCGAGCAAAATCAACAGAGACCGTAACCTGCCAATAGTCAAATAGGGCATCTGAGGTTACTTTGGTCATTTCTTTCTTAGCTTCATACTTATCCTCAATGAAAATAAAGGGATCTCCATAGTGTAAGATAACCTTCTGGACATCATTTTTCTTGGTTCTAATTCGGATATGTAGCTGACCTTCTTTGTAAAGATAAGCATACTCTGATTCTGTTCTATGATAAATGGCTGTTAATTCCATCATTTGTCTCCTAAATAATCATCAGCAGCAAAAATACAAACGTTTTCATAAATAACAGGACTAGTATACTATTTTAAGGATTAAATTGCAATACTTGGTCAAAATCGACAAGAAAACAGCTCAAAATAGATACTGTAGAATAGCACCTATCAATAAAAAGCTCCCAAATTCAGCCTCACAGTCTAATCAATCTGACAAAGGGCAAGTTCTTTTAATCCTCTGTCGTACAGGAAGGTTAAACAAATGTTATCTGTTATATTTTGAACTTGGTACATTTGTCCGTTCATACGATCTCATCCATTATCCCTTCAATCAGATTTGTAAGGCTTTTAGCCACATAGATCACCTGGTCAGGATCATGGATGTAGCAAATAATCTGTCCTTCCTGACCCTCCTGGTCTGGATCAAAATCCAGCATGAGATAACAAGAGTCACAATACTGAGCAAAAGGAAGCCATTTTTTATTAAAAAGATAAGGCTTAATTCTACGATCATGCATGTTTTCTAGGTCTTGACTAGAAAAATAGTCGGGAAATTCGGTTAACAGAGCATCTCTATTTTGAAAGTACTTTTTACAAGTCTCAATTTCCTGTAGACTCATGAGAGAAAAAGTCAAATCTCTCTGGTCAATTACACAAGGTAAAATAGAGAGGTATTTACTCCCATTTTTGTAGCTATAAAGCTCTTTGAAGTCACTAGGTAGACGAATACCAAATATTTCCTCAAAGGCTTGAAGCTCTTCCTCAGAAGCACCAGAAATGTCCTGATAATCTTCCAGATATCCTTCCTCTACAGGATCATCCAAATCCCAGTCTTCAAAACACTCACAAATATAAGTTTCTATTTTTTTAACTTGGTCAATTACTTGCATCATTTCACCTTGAGTTCTTTATTTTAACTAGCTTCAAATTCCTTTTACCTCTTATAACTTGTTTTTTCTAGGAGAAGGGGTTCAGGATTTTGCTTAATCCAAGCAAGAGCTAGCTGACACAAGCGGTCTAGGCGAGGCTCGTCATCAAAATCTTTCCCATGAACCTGAGCAATAAGCTCTTTAGTCTCTGCTAATTCTTGTTCTGAAAGAGGGATTCCTAGAGACAAGTATTGAGGGAGAGCCTGAAGCATTTTTCTATAGTCCCTGTCCCAGTTGACCCCGCCATTGCGATCCAGTTCATCTCGAACTCGACCTGGTATACGGATAACTTCTCCCTGAACAGTTTTAGCTGCTCCACTTGAAGGAATCAAGAAAGACCACAGTTCCTCATATTGCTCCTCCCAGCTACCTTCTTTTACGAGAATCGGAGATACTCCATCGTGGGTTATTCGTTTGGCTACCGGCTTGACACCAAACAAAGCATAAAGTTTTTCTAGACCCTGATCTACTGCTTCTATATAGTCGGGATTGATCCCTTCTCTATGAAATTCAAAATCTTTACCAATATTTCAACCTTTTCTTTCATAGCCGATGTTTTCTTAGCACCAGCATCCAGCAGCATAGAGGCAATTTCAGCTGTTTGGGCAATATAGATTCCTCGACAGACAGTGAGTACGGAGTCTAGTGGGGTCTGTCCCCTATCATTTTTAGGGTTAACATTTGCTCCCTTTTCTATGAGAAGTGCAACGGTCTTAGGATGAAAAAACTGAGCTGCTACATGCAAGGGTGTATTACCATAAGTATTAGTTTTTTCAATGTCTGCACCCAATTCGAGCAAGAGTTTTACAGTATCTCTTCCCATGGTTGCCTGACGATACAAAGGAGTCGCTCCATAATAATCAGGGATATTGATATCCAAGCCCTCTTCTACAAGCCAAATAACCAGTTCATCAGGTACACCACCGAAATGGAGAGCCGTACTTAAGCTATATCTACCATCATGGGCAGTTAACTCACACTTATCATATACGGCCTTTAATTGGTCAATATTGCCATCAGTTAGTAGTTCATTAAAGTCCTTGGGTAATGTAACTCTTTTCTTTTTTGCCATTTTTTCTCCTGTATCCATCATTCTATCTTTTTGTACCTAGATCGGGCTCTAAGCATTTTCTAATTTCTTTTATTTGTATTATACCCTAAAAGCTATGAATATGCACGAAGAGACTGGATTTTAAAAGTTTAAAACAACTCTTCTTCCAACAAATTAAAACAAAAAGCCCTTCCTCAAGGGAACAGCTTTTTCACTTATAATTAAAGGTTTCTCCAGCCAACTTATCAGCTAGCTTAGGAAAGAGAGTGTAAAACTTGTGGGCTAGATTGAGTAAGACTGGGAGATTGAGCTCTCGTTTATTTTTTCCTATGGTCTTAACGATTTTTTTCGCAACCGCATCTGGCTCCAGTAGGAAGCGGTCAACCGACTTGAGATAAGTCCCATCTGGATCTGCTTGGTCAAAAAATCCTGTACGGATAGGTCCTGGATTGACAGTTGTCACATAGACTCCATAGGGCATGAGTTCGAGGCGTAATGCATTTGAAAAACCAATAGCCGCAAACTTGGTCGCTGAGTATAGACTAGACTTAGCAGTTGCTATCAAACCTGCCATGCTAACGATATTGATGATATGACCTTTTCGAATCTCCTTCATACGAGAAGCAACCAGACGAGATAGGTTCATCATAGCAAAAGTATTGACTTCAAACATCTGATGAATATCTTGATCAGAAATCTTGTCAAAATCCTCAAATCCCGTAGCCAGCGTTGTTAATCAAGACATCAATCTTACCATAACGCTGGTAAAGTTCCGCAACTAGTGCTTCTAAGGCTTGACCATCGGTAATATCAATCTCAATCAATTCTGCCTGAGGATGATTTCCGTATAGTTGAGCTAATGTTTCCTTATTTCGACCGAGTAAGATGAGTTGATCATTTGGTAAGAGTTTGACCATTTCTTGGGCTAGACCCCCGCTAGCACCTGTAATGAGAATAGTAGACATACTTTTCCTTTCACAATCTTCTAGATTTCCACTTCTTCCAAGTCTTTGACCACATGGACGTTTTCAAAGATACTAGAGGCATCTTTCTTAAGCTGGCTGATATCTTTTGAAAGGAAACGGGCGCTGATATGGTTGAGCAAGAGTCGCTTGGCCCCCGCTTCTGTTGCCACCTGCGCAGCCTGCATATTGGTTGAGTGGCCATGATTGCGGGCAATTTTCTCATCACCTTTACCATAAGTGGACTCATGGACAAGGACATCTGCATTGACAGCCAGACGCATACTAGCATCCGTTTTTCGAGTATCACCCAAGATAGTGATAATCTTACCTGGACGTGGCGCTGAGATATAGTCTGCTGCCTTAATCTCGGTGCCGTCTTCTAGGACAACATCCTGCCCGTTTTTGATTTTTCCAAAGAGTGGTCCAAATGGCACACCAGCAGCCTTGAGTTTTTCAGCGTCCAAAGTTCCTTCAAGGTCCTTTTGCATGACACGGTAGCCCACACAGAAAATAGTGTGATCCAACTCTTCCGCATAAACTGTAAATTTATCGGTTTCAAGAATTTTCCCTAGAGAATCTTGGTCAAATTCATGGAAATGAATCTTATAGGGCAGGCGTGAACCTGACACACGTAGACTAGTCAAGACAAAAGACTTGATACCTTGGGGACCATAGATTTCCAAATCTGTCTGCTCTTCATTGGCCTGAAAAGCGCGGCTAGAAAGGAATCCTGGCAAACCAAAGATATGATCTCCATGCAAGTGTGTGATAAAGATTTTGCTGACCTTACGTGGTCGAATTGTCGTTTCAAGAATGCGATTTTGCGTACCTTCTCCACAGTCAAAGAGCCAAACTTCGTTAATCTCGTCCAAGAGTTTCAGAGCAAGACTTGAAACGTTGCGGGCTTTAGAGGGCTGGCCAGCCCCCGTTCCTAAAAATTGAATATCCATTCGATACTTTCTAATTAATCAATATATAACATAGCGGTGCGGTTTTCCGAGCGATAATAAAGCTTGCCAGAAAAAGCTCTAGCTTCTTGTAGTAAATCCTCTTGGCTGTAGCCTTTAAGTCGCTTTCTTCCATCTGCCAAGGTTTCCAAATCTGTCAAAGCTGTAAGATTTTCCACGTTAACAACATCCTCTTCTCCGATTGCCTTCATGTAAATTTTCCCAGACTCCTCAAAAACTAGCTGATGGGGAAAAATTTGCGCTATCTCAAAGAGTAATTCATCCGTAATTGCTTCCTCGTTCTCTGAGAAAATGCGACCTAGTCCTTCTTTCTCGTAGCAAAATCCAAAGGATTTACCAGATAGATTGAGGCGAATAAAGGGCTTGCTTTCTTCCGTGAAACTTGGTTCAATATTATAAAGGTTTAGCTCCTGAGTCAATTCAGCAAAATAATCGGTTGCAGCCTGAGGACTTTTTTTCTGGTAGAGCTCGGCAAAGTAGGCATTCACTACGCTTGGTGGAGGTGTAATGAGAGCTAGTTGTTCCTCTTCAGACCTACCAGCTAAAAATTGGTCCAGATAGACCTTGTCTAGACTTGTATAGCCACCATACTTGAGTGCCAAAGTTTTGATATCAGTCATAAAATTCTTCTAATCTCCATTTGTTTCTCTCTGCAATGTAGCCTGTGATGACTTCACCATCATCTTGGTAGTCACGTTCTTCAAGAATCGCAACACTTTCTAAATCATGAATCTTGTAAGATTTAGAAAACGGTACGCGCAGTGTAAATGCTTCAAAAATTTCCTTAATCTTATCCAGCAATAAAGCCTGCAACTGTTCTCGACTATCCTTAGATTTAGCAGAAATCAGAGCATAAGGCGTTTGAGTAGGCGTAAAGTTCTCCACCAAATCTGCTTATTATAAAGGGTTAAGCGAGGAATATCCTCCATGTCCAAGTCTTTCATGATAGAAAGAACTGTTTTTTCATGTTCCTCATGGTAGGGATTGCTGGCATCGATGACATGGACTAGGAGATCTACATGCTTGCTTTCTTCCAGGGTTGATTTAAAACTCGACACCAACTCTGTCGGTAGGTCTTGGATAAATCCAACGGTATCAGTCAAGGTAACCTGAAGATTGCCGTCCAGATGGATGCTTTTAGTTGTTGCATCTAGAGTTGCAAAAAGTTCATCTGCTTCATACTGGGTCTTACTGGTCAAGGTGTTCATGATAGTTGACTTCCCAGCATTGGTGTAACCAATCAAACCAATCTTAAAGGTACTTGACTCCAAACGTTTTTCTCGAACTATCGCCCGATTTTTCTCAACCATCTTGAGTTGACGTTCGATATCTGTAATCTGGTTGCGAACACTACGACGGTTAAGCTCCAGCTGACTTTCACCTGGACCACGGGAACCAATTCCCCCTGCCTGACGGCTGAGCATAATCCCCTGACCAACCAAACGAGGCAAGAGATACTTGAGTTGTGCAAGATGAACTTGTAGCTTACCTTCATGGCTTCGAGCTCTCATGGCAAAGATATCCAAAATCAACTGCATACGGTCAATGACCTTGACACCTAAGACTTCCTCTAAATTGACATTTTGTCGAGGTGTCAGACGGTTATTGACAATGACTGTCGTGATTTCTTCTGCATCAACCATTTGAGCAATTTCTTCCAACTTACCAGAACCGACAAAGGTCTTAGAGTCGTATTTTTCTCGTTTTTGTCTGTAGCTATCGACTACAACTGCACCAGCCGTCTTAGCCAGACTAGCCAGCTCTTCCATGGAGAGGTCAAAATTATCCATGCCCTGGAGTTCAACACCAATGAGCAGGACTCGCTCCTCTTTTTTCTCCGTTTCAATCATTTAAAAACTCCTCAATCTGGCTTAAAATACGGTCTTTTACACCAGATTCTCCTATCTGATAAAAGGTCACCTGCATGCGATTGCGGAACCAGGTCAACTGACGCTTGGCAAATCGGCGAGTCGCTTGCTTAAGACTATCGCTCGCCTCCTCCAAACTCTGCTCTCCTCTAAATAGGGGAAGAGTTCCTTGTAGCCAATCCCTTTAGCAGCTTGAACATCTGGATAATGGTCAAACAACCACTTGGCTTCGTCTAGAAGTCCAGCTTCAAACATCAGATCCACTCGGTGATTGATACGCTCATAAAGCTGACTACGTTCATCATCCAAGCAAATAATCAGCGGATCATATAAACTTTCTTGATTTTCCAAATCTTGTCCAAAATGGGCAATTTCTAAGGCACGCATGGCACGACGACGATTAAATTGGGGAATTTCAAGACCTGCTTTCTCTACGAGATGAACTAACTCCTCATCCGAAACAGGTTCTAAACTAGCTCGATAAGCTAAAATATCCTCGTGTGGTGTCTCTCCACCTAGATGATATCCCTCTAGTAGACTCTGAATATAAAGTCCTGTCCCACCAGCTATTATAGCAAGTTTCCCGCGATTTTGAATATCCTCGATGGCTGCCTTTGCTTCTGAAACAAAATCAAAAGCCGAGTAAGACTCGGTTACATCTCTCACATCAATCAAATGATGAGGGACAGTTGCCTGCTCCTCCGGACTTGCCTTGGCTGTTCCAATATCCAGTCCTCGGTACACTTGTTGGCTATCCCCACTGACTACTTCACCATTGAATCGCTGAGCAACTTCAATGGCTAGGGCAGTCTTTCCAACAGCTGTTGGGCCAACAATCACAATTATTTTGCTTTTCATCGTTTTTCCTTGAAAAATTCCCATTTTTTCGTTACTATTATTATATCACAAAATAGACAGGCAGAAAAATGCTATATCTTAAGCTATTTCCGTCTGATTTATAAATAAAAGGAGGAAGACTCATGGCTAAAGGATTTGCTAAAGGTCTCGTAACAGGTGTTGCAGGAACTGTTGCTGCTGTTGCAGGTGCAGTATACGCATTCAAAAAGAAAGTGATTGAACCAGAAGAACAAAAAGCAGCTTTCATCGAAGAAAATCGTAAAAAAGCAGCTCGCCGTCGCGTATCACGCTAATAAACAAAAAGAAGTTGGAATTTCCAACTTCTTTTTATGTTCTTAAATAGCCAAATCAAACTTCAACTGCGGTTTCACTGGATCATAATCAACCAGCTCAAATCCTCTGCTTTAATATCAAAGAAATTAGTCTTGTCTGGTACATTCAAGACCAAACGTGGTTGGCAATTTGAAGGCTCACGACGGAGCAATTCTTGAGCTTGTTCAAATTGATTATCATAGATGTGAAGGTTATTGATAAAGTAGAAGAATTTCCCAACCTTCCAGCCAAAATGTTTAGCAATCATCATTTGAAGCGCCACATACTGCATGGCATTGATGTGATGAGCTACCAGCATATCGTTAGAACGCTGGGTCAAGGTTGCATCCAGATAGATGTCCCCATCTACACGACGGACATCAAACATGGTCTGGAAGGCACATGGAAGAAGGCCGTCTGTTTCCTCAAAAGCTTGGTAATCCCAGAGAGAGATGATATTGCGACGGTTCCAAGGATTGGCTTCTAACTGTTTGAGAATCTTGTTAATGATGTCATGCTTCTTAACAACAGCCCCGTAACGCTCACCGATTGTCCCTGTATCTCCTACTTCCCAGTCATTCCAGTAGTGAACATTGTACTTGTCATTGAGAACTTTTAGGCTATTTGTCTGATCTTGATAAATCCAAAGAACTTCTTTGATAGCTGATTTGATAGCAATTGGACGCAAGGTCGTGATGGGAAATTCACCCTTTGACAAATCATACTCAGCAAAAGCACCTGTAATGTACTTGGAGTTAGCTACTGTTCCGTCCTTATACTTGGGACGAGCTTGTTCTGAAAAGACTCCTTCATTGAGAATTCGCTCAATATTTTCTTTAAAAATCTTATCTGCTTTTGTCATTTACTCTCTCCTCAACGTTTATTCTTAACTAGTATAGCATAAAAAAAGAAAGGAGGAAAATCACTCGCTTCAAGATAGTGATTTTCTCCTTCTTTTGCTTCTTATTGCAAGACAAGTGATGCTGCTCCGATAACTCCAGCGTCATTTCCTAGGGTTGCAAGAGCTAGCTTAGTTGTTGTGCGTACTTGTGGGAAGGTATTTTCGTCATAAACCTTTTGAACACCTTGTAGAAGGAATTCCCCAGCAGCTGAAACTCCACCACCGATAACAATTGTTGATGGATTTAGGATAGAACCAATGTTGGCACATGCAATACCCAAGTAACGTGAGAAGTTACGGTAAACGATCAGGGCAAGGTCGTCTCCTTCTTTTGCCAAATCAAAGACAGTTTTAGCTGTTACTTCTTCTCCGTCGTCAATCAAGCGTTTTAAGGCTGCATCGCCTTCATATTCATCCGCGTAACGGCGAGTCAAGTTGACAATACCTGTTGCTGAAGCCACTGTCTCAAGACAGCCTTTTTTACCACAAGTACATGGGATTGGTTGGTCAAAGTCAACTGTGATATGTCCAAGTTCACCTGCAGCACCTGCAACACCGTGAAGCAATTTACCTTCTGCCACGATACCACCACCAACACCTGTACCCAGAGTCATAAAGACAACGTCTGGTTGGTTTTCACCAGCACCCATCCAACGCTCACCAAGAGCAGCTACGTTAGCGTCATTGTCGATAAAGAATGGAATACCCAAGGCTTTTTCCATTTTCTCTTTGATCGGTTGAAGAGTTTTCCAGTTGAGGTTGTAGGCACCAATAACAGTTCCATTTTCACGGTCAACTACACCAGGTGAACCCATACCAATACCTTGGAAATCAGTCGCAGCCAATCCAAGCAATTCAAAACGATGCTGAATAGATTCAATCATATCGTCTACGATATGGCTTCCTTCGTCCAAAATGTTGGTCTTGATAGACCATTTTTCTTGGATTTCTCCTTCTTGAGTTAAAATTGCAAACTTGACAGAAGTTCCACCAAGGTCAATCCCAATAATCTTTTGACTCATCTTTTTCTCCTTTATATTTTTTATCCATTGGAAATGCTTACAGAAATAGTATATCAAAAACCATCGATTTGTGCAAAGGTTTGCGGAATGATAGTCAAAAATTAATCATATAAAAATATCAGTTTGAAACAATTAGTCATCTAAATGTTGAATGGCATAATTCGCTTCTTCTTCTGTAAATTCTTCACCATATGGTGAAACCAATTGATTATATATAGCCGACTTCGATTGATTAAATTGTTTTTGATAAATCTTAGCCTTTGCTAAGGCATTTGCTTTATAATCTGCGTTTAAATGATCAACAGCGTATTGGGCAGCATCACTTGTAAATTTTTCACCATATTGAGAAGTCAATTGTTTATACAAACGCTTCTTAGACATATTTGCCCATGAATTATAATTCTTTGCTTTCTCTAGAGCACTTGTATAGTCTGAATTATTTTTATTGGTGATAGGTTGTGAAGTATTTGGCTCAGTTGTTGTAGATTGTGTTGTAGTAGACTGTGTTGTGGTAAGCTTATCATCCTTCTGTTTTTGCCAACTACCATCGACACCTACAAAGTAACCTCCACCATCAACCCATTCATTCTTGGCCATCTTACCATCGGACTTGAGATAGTAATTTCCTTGCCAACTGCTTTTAGCATATGATCCGTCAGATTTGAGATAATACCAGCCTTGGTAGCCTCCATCATAAATCCACTCGCTTTTAGCCATTTTACCATCTGATTTAAGATAGTAATTGCCTACCCAAGCATTTTGGACATAGTTTCCCGAAGCATTTAGATAGAAATAAAACGTATAATATCAAGAATTAAAAAATATTGATATTATACGTTATTCTGAATTTGAAGCCAATTTTCCTAGCTTCTTTACTAAAATTACGTTAACGAATCCACTTACCTGAACCATCTACACGATAACCATCTGGTGTACGTTCATTAACAGCCATTTTCCCGTTTGATTTAAGATAGTAATTTCCTACCCAGGTGTTACGAGCATAACTTCCTTCTGATGTCAAATAGTAATATGATTTGTAGTTACTATCATATATCCACTCACCTTTAGCCATCTTACCATCTGATTTGAGATAATAATTACCTGACCAAGTGTTACGAGCGTAACTGCCTTCTGATGTCAAGTAGTAGTATGATTTGTAGCTACTATCATACACCCACTCACCTTTAGCCATCTTACCATTTGATTTAAGATAGTAATTGCCTACCCAAGTATTACGAGCGTAGCTTCCTTCCGATGTTAGATAGTAGTATGAACCATAGTTCTTATCGTAAATCCATTCACTTTTAGCCATGTATCCGCCTGATTTGAGATAATAGTTACCTACCCAAGCGTTTTGAACATAATTTCCTGATGCATCTAGATAGAAGTACGAATTAGCTTTTTTATCAAAAATCCACTTATTTGTTACTTTTACGCCATTTTGATAATAGGATGTTCCTGACCAACCAGACTGAACTGAAGGTTTTGGTTTCTCATCCGGTTTTGGCGTTGGCTTCGGGTTTTCGTCTGGTTTTGAGGCAGATACTAAACCAGAAAATTTTCCATCTTTGATACTAAAAATAGGAGATTCTCCTCTATACTGATGAGTCAATTTAGTTTGAGGATCAGTATATTGCTGGCTTTCATACGCAACATATTTATATTCGCCATCAGTCAAATCTATATGATAAAATGTAGCCGTAGAACCACTAGTCAAAATTTTAGAGGTTAAACTTACGTTTGGAGAAAACGTTTCATCAATAACCTCGCCAGTCTTAACATTAATTAACTTAGACCTAATCCAAACTTCTTTAGCCTTTTCACCAAAAGAATTAAGTAAGTTAGAGTTAACATTATCAGTTGAAAAACTGCAGTAACTCCATTACCTCCTTGATAACTTGTTAAACTTAAATTTACCCTGTGTTCAACAACCCCATCTTTATAAACGCTATTATCACGTCTTTCATCTAATTTTTTATCAGTTGTTCCCAACTCAACATATTTTCGATTACGTATTCTAAAAACTGGAGATTCTCCTCTATACTGATGTTTAATCTGAGTCTTAGGATCAATAAAGTCTCCTTCAGACACAACATATTTATATTCTCCATCAGGATATTCACTAAAAACAAACGAAGATGTCGTCCCACTGGTTAAATCATTGGAACGTAAAAAAACCCTGGGCGTTAATATTTTTTCTACAACTTCACCTGTCTTAGCATTCACTAACATAGTAGTTATTGTAATTCCACTCTTTTTTTTGAACTCATCAAATAAATTAGGACTAACACTATCTGTTGAAAAGTTTACAGTTAGACCTTTACCCCCATCAGCATTTTCTAAGTAAATATTTACTTTATGATTAATAACTTCATTTACAGAATGAGTATTTGCTCTCACATTCTCTATTAAAAACGGTGAGAAGCCTTCAATCTCGACAAGAGATACTAAACTAAGTGTTGCGATTGCTAGCGAAGCTCCCAAAACTATTTTTGATTTCATCAAAAATCTCCTTTAAATTTTTATTGTTTACGGTTACATTATAACACAAATATGTATTAATATATACTAAATGCTATTAATAGATAAAACTCACAATACTATCACTTGCAACTCATACAAGCCCCTAACCGCATTGCAGGCATAAATAACTTCTGCTTCTTTCAAATCTGATAAAGTTAAGACCTTCTCTTCTACTTGCCCGATTTCAAGTAAATGCTGACGATAAATTCCTGGTAACAGGCCAAGAGTGCTAGGAGGTGTATAGAGCTTGCCATCCATTTTTAAGACCAGATTCCCAATAGAGGTTTCTAGCAATTTTCCATCAGCAGTGTGATAGATTATTTCCTGCTCTCCCACTGTCAAATGTGGTCGATGTGTCGTCTTAAAGTAGGTAAAGGCCTGCTCCAAATCAGCTTCTTGCTGACAAAGCTTGGCCTGACAAAAACTAGAGCTAAGTGGTGTCAATACTTGTCGTTCGATTTTAATCTCTCCAGATTTGCTGAGACTGATTCGCAAACGGTAGTCTTGATGAAGATCACAAGCCTGGCACTCCTTCTCTAACTTTTGTCTTAAAACTTCTTGGTCCAACGGAAAGGCAAAATAACGACTAGCCTTTTGTAGTCTTTCTAGATGTTGATTTTCAAAGAGTAATTTTTTCTGGCTGATTTTCCCTGTCGTAATCAGCTGAAAACGAGGCTGTTTTCGGTAAAGAACCGCTGCTTTTTGTTGGATTTCACGGTATTCTGACTCCCAAGTACTATCCCAAGTGATGCCACCTCCGACTCCATAAATGGCTTGCGCTCCATGCAGTTGAATGGTTCGAATAGCCACATTGAAAATTCGTCGTCCATTGGGCAGTAAGAGACCAACAGTCCCACAGTAAACTCCACGCGCTTGAGATTCCAAGTTCTTGATAATTTCCATGGTCGCTATCTTGGGAGCTCCTGTGATGGAGCCACATGGAAAGAGTGAACGGAAGATTTCAACTAGGTCAACATCTGGTCGTAACTGACTCTTGATAGTTGAAGTCATCTGCCAAACTGTAGAATACTGCTCTACTTGACACAGACGCTCCACGTGCTCACTTCCGACCTCAGAAATACGGTTCATATCATTGCGCAAGAGGTCAACTATCATCATGTTTTCTGAACGATTTTTGGGATCCTGCGCCAACCAAGCGGCCTCTTGCAAGTCGTCATGGTCGTTCAGACCTCGTTTAGTTGTTCCCTTCATAGGGCGAGTCGTTAATTCACGACCATTTTGCTCAAAAAAAAGTTCTGGACTCATGGAAATCACTGCCATGTCGTCATGCTCTACGTAAGCATTGTAACCCGCTTCCTGCTCGACAACCATACGATTGTAGATAGCAAAAGGATTGGCAGACAACTCCTGCTTGAGTTGGACAGTATAATTGACCTGATAAGTATCGCCCTGTCGTAAATGATGGTGAATTTGGGCAATAGCCTTTTCATAGTCCTCAGCAGATGTTACTTTCTGCCAGTTTGATGGCAAATCCACCTCCTCATAAGTCAGAGGAATAGGGGATGTTTCTACGCTATCATGAACAGTAAAGTAAAGCAAATATTCTCCTAGTAAGGGACCCTCGTGAACTGCCAACTTCTCCTCAAAAGCAGGCGCAGCCTCATAACTAACATAACCTACCACATAATAGCCTTGCTCTTGGTAGCTTTCAACTTGTGCTAACAAGTCTGCCACTTCCGCTAAATCTCTGGTTTTCAACTCTTTGATAGGTTGGGTAAAGGTATATCTCTCGCCCAAAGCCCTAAAATCAATCACTGTTTTTCTATGCATATCCTAAGTATACCATAAAAGCCAGACCCCAAACAGGAGATCTGGCAATTTTATTCTTTGAGAATGTTAAAGTAGATGTCACTTTCTAAGAAAATCTAAAAATAGTAGACTCTTTTATCACTCCGACTTTTATCTATCCTTTGGGAAAGAGTTCGGATGAAAAGGCATCTGTGACCTGCAATAGTTTTTGGAAGACTTTTTTCTTCAGAGCTACTGTATAGTTTGCAACTGAGCCTCCATACTTAAAGTTTCGGTAATCCGTTTCTACTGCTTGGTCAAACAAATCTTGCAATTTCTCGTAAGAATCAATTTGTTGGCCATCAATTTCAAAACTATGAATTCCTCGTTTTGCCTTGGCAATAATAGCGTCAAACCAGGCCTTCTTCCATTCTTCTAAGTTCTGGAACTTGCCCTTCGAAACCTTCTGGATAATGAAATCATCTCCAAGGGTGTCATGCCCCTCGCTTAACGCCTCATCCTTGTATTTATTAGAAGCATAGCCTAGGAAACCATTTCGTAGCCATAATATCCCCACATACGAAAGGCATTATGCTTGAAGGAGATAGCTCCAGGAGCTCCCTGACTGGTATTTCCACCGTAGATAGCATCCACCATCTTGACATTGACATAAGCTGTCTTGAGTTCTTCTGGTCGGTAAGTTCCCTGATAATGCCTATTGGTGATGATGTTATGTTTGATTAGATCATCCACAGAATTTAGCTGAGTCTTGGCTTCCTCATCCGTCAATGGACGGACATAGTCCCACTGGTTAGGAGCAAGGAGTTTATTATCCTGGTCCTGATAGCGCATTTGCTTGGTCATCTTGCTGAACCAAGCCTTCTTCAATGCAAGATCATTCTTAGCAAGAACTCGTTCTCCTTCCAGATAATCTAGAAGCATCAAGGCCTCATTATAACCTTTCATGTAGTGGTCAATCTGCTGGCGTGTTTGCAACTTGGTTGGATCTGGATTGTACCATTGATCCCCATCATTTGGTCGCATGTAGGCCATGTTGAGACCAAGAGCGCCGTATTCACCCTGATGACCTTCCTCAGCCGGTGACTGGAGCATGCCCTGAGCATAGGCTTCTACATAGGTTCCTTCACGATGTTTGTAGCCCCCCAGATAGACAATGCGATCGTTGACGTGAGTTGTCTCATGGGTGTAGACAGACAAGCCATACTCGCTGATCATATCAATTTCTACAAAGTGAACAGCATCTCTAGCGCTTATCTTTGGATAGATAGAGGCATAAGCTCCTAGCTTATTGTCTTTATAATAACGACCTGCCGGTCCAAATACTTCACGAATTGGCGCGTAGTCTGCCATACCACTAGTATGTCCATAACGCTCTACCCAGCCACGTCCATCAACGCGATAACCTTCCCAAACTGGGGTAGCTACATTAAAGTCACTCTTAACCATACGGTCTTTGACATCATCAGTAGCTAGTCGATACCAGAAGTCCAAGTAAGTCAACTGACGGTCCGCTACTAGATCAATGTCAGCTTTCATCTGGTCTATGGTTTTGCCAGATTTATCAGCTGATCCGAAAGTAATGGTATTGTAGTTGGAAATCAGGAACATCTGTGCCTTCTTGACATTCAACAAAGGCAGAATCATATTGCGATGCAACCAGTTATTAAGATTGTCATAAGCCCGATGCTTCCGATTTGCAATTTCTTGATTCTTCGAAGCTCGCTCGGCTATGTAGACATGGCCCTTGGTAGCATTCACAAACCAGTCATTCATATCCTTGTCAGTCGTCAATAACTGTCTGTTGTAGTCTAAGAAGGCATGTAAATCTTCAGATTTTGTATCTTTGGCTAAGACTCTGGCAAAGGTTTCATGAGTCTGGTCGCCTTTTAGATTGTTCTCTCTTGAACCAAGTTCAATCAATCGATCCAAGATATCCACATTTTGCCCATAAAAATCTGGTTTAAAGAGCATGAGTTCTTTCAGATTGTAATCCGCAAATCGGATACCGTAATAGCGATTAAGATAAGCAAGTCCCAGCATGATAGCTGATTGATTGTCCTGAACTTTTTTCTTCAAGGCAGCAGTTCTAGCAGGCGAATCGTTCCACTGGTAGTCTAGATTGGTAAGTAACTTATCAACCAGACTTCCCAGCTGCGCTTTGACTTCTGCAAAGCTTTCTTCCAGATACCAGTTCTGCACTGCCTCAACCTTCTTATCAAGGCTAGTTGTTTGATCATCTAGGATTCGATAAACTCCATCAGACTGTAAGTCCACTGTTTTCAGGATAGATGTTAGCTCCTTGGCTAGGGCTGAACGATCCTTAACCAGCATATCTGGAGTATAAAGTACATCCAAGTCAGCAATCTTGTACTCCTTAACAGCAGTCAAGCTAGAATTTTGCGAAGTGATTGCAAATACATCCTTGGTCTGGTCTGCATAATGAACCATAATATGGTCTGCCACTGAAAGGTCTGTCACAAAATCTTGTCCCTTCATAGCAATAACAGAGACTACCTCTTTCTTGGCTAGATTGTGATCAAGATCCAGTTTATTCCCTTGATGAACGATCCATTCTTTATTGTAGAAAGGCTGTAATTTTTCAAGGTTGCGATAGGCTTGATCATGGGGACTATCATAATCTTGGATATCCTGATAAGCGTATTCTTTTACACCAGTAATAGCAGGGGACTCAGTTCTTGACTTAGCCATATAGTAGCTGTAGCCTTCTTCAAAGGTTTTCTGAGCATTCCGTTGAATCAAGTCAGTTGCTTCAGCAGTCACCTTGTAATACTCTTTTCCATCTATTCTCTCAGTTTGGATGGACTTGATGGCTAAACGGCTGGTCTTATGGTCCTCTGAACTAATCTTGAGGTAGTAGTTTGCTAAATCGCTTGGTGCTTCGGTTAATTGTTGAATCTCAGACTCTTTGCCATTTTCAACCTTAACAAGGCTTGTTTCCTTGATATCTTTTATTTCTAGCTTTTTAAGATCTAATCGGAGCTTTTGGTCTTCGAGTAGAGTACTTTCCTCACCCTTACCACGATTAAAGACCATTCTTGTAGATATGGTGTAATCCGTATAAAGTTTCAGATTGTCAACTGTTGCTTCCAGTTGATCACTCGTTAAGTCAATGGTCTGATCCTCTAGCCCCTTAGCTTTAATAGTGGCACTAATTTTTGAAACGGTAACACCATCTGCCTTGTCCAAGTTATAACTTAAGCGAGCTGAACGGCCCATCGAATTTCCAGTAATATTTGAAAGAGTTAGGACAGGTTCAGGTTTAATTTCTTCTTTTTCCTTACTACCACGGATGATAACCTGATCTTTAGCTTCTGTTAAAATCCGTGTTGTTTCTTTCGGCTCTGAGATACGTTTCCCATCTTTTTCCTCATAGCTGGTAACAATCTCTTTCTCACCATCTTGACCGACTTGCTCGATTCTTGTTTCACCGACAAGCATGTCTGGATCAATCTTTTCCCTAGTTTGTTTAGGAATCAACTCTTTTCGGACTTCAATATGTAAAGTCGGTTTTGCATCTAAAACTAGCGCTTCAGTAGCATTCACACCACCACTATAGCTAGGGAGTTCCTGTTTCAGAGCATCAACTGAAACTACGCCTCCTTCATATTCTGGCAAGGCTTCAGCTACTGTACCCGGACCATTAACGCCACCCTCAAATGTTGGTTTTGTTGGCTCAACCAAGGATTCGCCTGATATCCCACCTGTAAAGTCTGATTTGTCATGAACTTCTGGGACGCCACTTTGGCTACTAAATTCTGGTGTATACTCTGGTAAGGCTTCAGCTACTGTACCTGGGCCATTGACTCCGCCCTCAAATGTTGGTTTTGTTGGCTCAACCAAGGATTCGCCTGATACACCGCCTGTAAAGTCTGGTTTGTCATGGACTTCTGGGATGCCACTTTGACTGCTAAATTCTGGTGTATACTCTGGTAAGGCTTCAGCTACTGTACCTAGGCCATTGACTCCTCCTTCAAATATTGGTTTTGTTGGCTCAACCAAGGATTCGCCTGATATCCCACCTGTAAAGTCTGATTTGTCATGAACTTCTGGGACGCCACTTTGGCTACTAAATTCTGGTGTATACTCTGGTAAGGCTTCAGCTACTGTACCTGGGCCATTGACTCCGCCTTCAAATGTTGGTTTTGTTGGCTCAACCAAGGATTCGCCTGATGCCCCACCTGTAAATTCGGCTTTGTCATGGACTTCCGGGATGCCACTTTGACTACTAAATTCTGGTGTATACTCTGGCAAGGCTTCAGCTACTGTACCTGGGCCATTGACTCCACCCTCAAATATTGGTTTAGACGGCTCAACAAGTGATTCACCATTAACTCCATCTGTAAATTCGGGTTTGTCATGAACTTCTGGTAGGCCACTTTGACTACTAAATTCTGGTGTATACTCTGGCAAGGCTTCAGCTACTGTACCTGAGCCATTGACTCCTCCTTCAAATGTTGGTTTAGGTGGCTCAACCAATGATTCGCCAGATACTCCGCCTGTAAACTCTTGTTTGTTGTGGACTTCTGGGACGCCACTTTGGCTACTAAATTCTGGTGTATACTCTGGTAAGGATTCAGCTACGGTACTTTCTCCATTGATCCCACCTTCAAATGTTGGTTTTGTTGGCTCAACCAAGGATTCGCCAGATACGCCGCCAGTAAATTCAGGAATTTCATGAATAGCTGCTTGATTTACTGGTTTTGCAGGAATTTCTGTACTCGCACTAGATGTTAGCTCTTGGCCTCTTTCTCTTAAATCCGACTCTAGTAAATAGCCGACATAGTCATAGCCTTTAATGTCTATAATCCCTTGATATAAACCATCTGCAGACACAAGGGTTTTAGTCTGATCATAAGCTATCAAGTCCTTGTGTTCAAAAGCAAATACTTGATAAGGTAACAATAAACTCTTACCCACCGAAGCAATCAATAGCACTCCAACTATCTTTGAAGGTTTTTTCTTAGAAAATAGGAAAACCACCAAACTAGCGGACAAAAAACCTACACCAGCCAAGGGGAAGGTGACAGTTCCTGTTTGAGGTAAAATGGCTTGTCCCTGCTTGCGATAAACTAGATAATAACTCTCTTGGCTCAGTTCTTGTGGCAATTCATGGTGAATGAGTTCGCGTTCAGTAGCTGTCAACTCCGACTCTGCCAAATAGTGAAAGGAAACTTGCTTGGTTTCATCAGCCTGAACCAGTTTTGGTTCAAGTATTCCCCCAATAAAGGCAAGTCCAATCAATACCGATCCCACTCCCATGCTTAGTTTGCGAATGGCAAATTTTTGTAGCTTTTTTCTATCTTCCATATCAGCTTTGTTCTTGTCCTAAAAGACATCTCCTTTGCTCCGTTTTTATAATCTTATTATAATATTTTATTGATTTTTTTACAAAATTTTTTCTAGACAAATTGATCATTATTTGAATAAAAAAAGGTTCAGCTTATGCTGAACCACTTTTTAATCTGGCACATATTCCAATATATCACCAGGTTGGCATCCTAGTTCTTTACAAATAGCTTCAAGTGTTGAAAAACGTATAGCTTTAGCCTTGCCTGTTTTCAGTATTGAAAGATTTGCGGGAGTAATACCTACACGTTCTGCTAAATCTCCTGAACGCATTTTTTTCTTTGCTAATTCGACATCTAGATTAATAACAATCATGTGATATTCTCCTTTCTCTAAATTGTAAACTCATTTTCTTCTGCAATTTCGTTTGCTTTTTCAAGGACTTTACCAATTGTCCAAACAACGAGAGCAGTAACCATGAAAGTTATATTCAGAAATGAATAACCATTGAGTGTCAAAATACCATCTCCTAGAAATGAGGCAATAAAGAGGGAAATAGAGATACGATTAGCAAGTTTGACATTATAACTTGTAAAAATCTGTTCATGAATAATATTTTGGAAGAACTGTCTAACACAGAATAGTACAAACAGAATGATAAAACTATTGATAAAGGACAAAGCACTCACTAGTATTGAAGTATTCACCATATCAGGTTTTAAGGAAATAGTCCCAAGGTTAAATAGGCTAATCTCAGTTACATTGAAAACTGTTAAAAGGATGGATATAACTAAAGATACTCCCAAGATAAAAAGTAGGATATTAATAAAACCTAAAGCAAATGGTAAGTAGGAATTTTTCTTAGACATTAATTTCAAAACCTCGTTTCTAATCTCTACTATATTATACAATATTAGTAAGTTTTACGTGCATGTCTTATGCTACTTTATTTGAAAATTGATTTTTGATAAAAGCAAGAACTAAGCTAGCAATGAATAAGAAGGCTGCGATTGAGAAGTTAAAAATGATGTGGGCAGGATTCAAAATAAGTTCTGTAATACCTTGAATTGCTCCTACTAGCGTCATTAAAACTGCACCCTTTTTCAAGAATGAAATGGTTGTATCTTCAAAAAGATCTCTTTCCTTAAAGTTCTTAGCAAACTGTTTTAATTTGATAAGGCCGTAAGTCAGAAGTGTATTACCAGCAACAAAGGTTAGAACAAAGGCATTAACTCCTCCCCACGCTTCGTAGCCTGACCTTGTTACCTCCCCACCTTCAGGCATTAGTTGGCTGATATCAAATTGACCAAGGAGAAGAACTAAGGAAGCGATACTAAAGAAACTGAGGGTAAAGATTCCGAAATTAGAGCCTAATGTAACAAGTGATTTAGTAACGTTTACGATTTTAGTTGATGTAGTTTTTTTCATGATGATTTCCTCTTTTATAAAATATTTTTGTTTTAGCAACAAATGAGCTCTTTTTGTTACTACTCGAAAACTTATTATTGTTTATCGATATATCTAGTATAGCATAATTTTTTTGAAATGCAACACTTTTTTATCGTTTTTTAATAATTTTTTTCTTTTATTTAAAAATATCTTTATTTAAGAGCAATTAGGCTTCAAATATTAAAGTCAACACTTCTAAAAAAATCAAATATGAATCTAAAATATTTTTAGTAAACTCTTTTTAAGAATATCACGTTCACTCAACATAATCTAACAAATAACCATAACCCTTTTCTTCCATTTGATCCTTTGGAATAAAACGGATAGACAGGCTGTTAATACAATAGCGTAGGCCTCCCTTGTCCTGAGGCCCGTCTGTAAAGACATGTCCTAAGTGGGAATCACCAGTTCTACTTCTGACTTCTGTTCTGACCATATTATAAGACTTGTCTTCCTTGTAGGTCGCAACATCTGGACTGATAGGCTGGGTAAAACTTGGCCAACCACAACCCGATTCAAATTTATCTTTCGAAGCAAAGAGAGGTTCTCCAGTTGCCACATCTACATAAATACCTGCTTCAAACTTATCCCAGTAACGATTTGAAAAGGCCCGTTCTGTTTGACTGTTTTGAGTCACTGCATACTCCTCTGGAGATAGGAGTTTTTTCAATTCATCGTCACTCGGTTTTGGATATTTACTCGCATCAATAACAGGATAGGCTGCTTGATTGACATTGATATGGCAATATCCATTAGGATTTTTCTGGAGATAATCTTGGTGATAGTCCTCAGCCACGATAAAATTAGATAAGGCTTCCTTTTCAACCGCTAGAGGTTGGTCATACTTTTTAGCAACTTGCTCAAAGACTTGATTGATGACTTCTAGGTCCTGCTCGTCCTTATAGTAGACTCCTGTTCTATACTGAGTCCCCACATCATTTCCTTGCTTATTCTTACTGATTGGATTGATAATGCGGAAATAATGGAGCAAGATTTCTTTTAAAGTAATTTGATTGGCATCGTAGGTCACATGAACAGTCTCAGCATGGCCTGTTTGGCCAATCAATTCATACTGGGTTGTTTCTCCTCGACCGTTGGCATAGCCAGAAACAGCATCTGTCACACCAGCTACTCTTGAAAAATACTCTTCTACTCCCCAGAAACAGCCTCCAGCTAGATAGATTTCATGTAGGTCGGCATCTTTACTTGGCTCAGTTTTTTTCGTGACTTTTTGCCCTTGACTAACTGCTGCCTTCTCGATTTGAGAAGTGTCAGTGTAGCTTGTGCTTCTTTTTTCCAAAAGAAATAAAAGTCCTAGGATAAGGAAAATAATGATTCCAATCAATACGATTATTTTTAATTTATCATTCATGATCAACCTCTAATTCATGCTATTTAAGGTCTCTAGAATAGTTTTCTTGTCCATAAAGCCTGGTTGAGTCTTGACTAGTTTTCCTTCTTTATCGATAAAGGCCTGAGTCGGATAAGAACGGACTCCGTAACTCGCTAAAAGTTGTCCCGAAGGGTCAAGAAGTACAGGGAAATTTTTATAGTCCAACCCTTGATACCATTTTTTAAAGGCTTCTTCTGCTTGTTCCCCTTTTTGACCCGGAGAAACCACTGTCAAGATGACATAGTCATCGCCAGCTTCTTTTGCCAGTTCATCGGTATCAGGGAGGCTGGCTAGACAAATAGAGCACCAAGATGCCCAAAATTTGAGATAGACTTTTTTGCCTTTGTAATCTGATAGATGATACGTTTTACCATCAACTCCCGTAAGCTCAAAATCTGGAACTTCTTCTCCTTTTTTTGCAGTTTGAGAGCTAACTTGCGCTTGTTTGTCTCCATTTTCGCTCGTCGTCTGATTGTTACAAGCCGATAGACAGACCAGACTAGCACAGACCAATACAGTTGCTTGCCATGTTTTCATTTTCATCACCTTTCTCGCTCATCATATGAATATAGATATTGTATTATAGCTCCATTATATACCTACCATCCTAAAAATACTTAAAATCTGTTTGGAAAATAAGGCATCTTTTGGGACACAAAAAACTCCCACCTGCTTAGCCGGTGAGAGTCAATTGATTATTTAAAGATAGAGGTTTTGAAACTGTCAGTTTGTTGCAGCAATTTCTTAAAGATTTTTTCTTTCAGTGCAACAGTATTGTCAAATTTGACAGCGCCGTTACTTAAGGTAGCTTGATCTTTATCAACTGCTTCAGCAAATGCACGTTTCAAGTCTTCATAGCTATTGTATGTTTTACCATAGATTTCAATAGATTGAATTCCATTTTTGGCACTTGTTACAACTTCATTGAAGTAAGCTTTCTTCCATTCTTCAAGATTGTTGAATTTTCCTTCAGAAATCTTGTTAATGATGAAGTCATCACCTAGAGTATCTTTACCAGCTTTTTTAGATTCAGCTTTTAGCATGTTAGAAGCATAGTTCAGGAAGCCTTTTTCATAGCCGTAGTAACCCCAGATTCTGAAAGTATTGTGTTTAAATGACATCGCTCCTGGAGCACCTTCACTTGTATTACCACCATAGATACCAGTCATCATTGGAACATTCACATAAGCAGAATCAAAGTCAGATGGATTATAAACTCTATTACCTGGACCACGGTTGGTCATGAAGTTGTTGGTAATGAGGTCATCTACTGTGTGTAAAGGAATAGCTTTTTCCTCATCACTTAAAGGTCGAACCTTGTCGAATTGATTCTTGGTGTTATTTCCTCGGTATTGCTTATCAACCTTCTTGAACCAAGCATTGTTTAAATCTTGATTTGCTTTATCGAGGACAGCCTCTCCTTCAAGATAATCCAGAAGCATAAGAGTGTCGTTGTAGCCCTTCATGTAACGATCAATTTCGTCACGTGATTTAAGGTCATTTGGATTAGTGTTATACCATTGATTTCCGTCGTTTGGACGTTCATAAGCCATGTTGAGACCTAGGGCTTTGTACTCACCATTTGGATTTGATACTGACGGAGTTTGTAACATCCCTTGAGCAAATGCTTCCAAATCAGTACCTTCACGGTGTCTTGAGCCACCTAGATAAACCATTCGGTCATTGACGTGAGTCGTTTCGTGAGTGAAGGCAGATACCCCAAAATCACTAATCATATCCGTCACCATAAAGAAGACAGAATCATCCTTATATGGATTCGCATAAACGCGAGCCACAGCTCCCATACGCCAATCTGTTGCGTGGTAACGGTCGGTAGGTCCATACAATTCACGGATAGGTGCCACATCTTTACCACCATTTGTATGGCCATAACGATCAGTACTAATGCCTTTATAATTCTGGTTGTCCAGTACAGGTGTTGGAACCATATTATTGCTCTTCAAGAGCTGATTACGTACTTTATCTAGAGATAGACGTGACCAGAAATCTAGGTAATTCTGTTGTCCTTTAGCAACCTTATCAATTTCAGCTTTAAAGGCATTACGCTCTGCTTCAGTGTTCTTACCATATTTTTCAAATGAACTGTAGGCCATGGTATTATATGTTGAAATCAAGAACATATGGGCATCTTTTAAGTTCAAGAGTGGTAAAATCATCTTGCCATGCATATCGTTATTTAAGCCTTCGTAAGCTCTATGTTTCTTATCAGCAAAATCAGGATTGCTTGTTTTTGGTTCCACGATATAGACATTATCTTTAGTTGCTTTTATAAACCAATCATTTAGATCTTTGTCTTCTGTGAATAGACGCATATTATAGTCTAAGAAACTGGTTAACTCACCTATGCCGATAACTCCACCGATATTTTCGCGATAAGCTTCTAAAGTTCTATCACCTTTAATGTTATTTTCTTTGGAACCAATCTTGATCAAGAAGTCTAACACACTTACATTTTTACCATAGAAGTCTGGTTTGAACAACATGAGTTGCTTGATATTAAAGTTATCAAACTTAACTCCGTAGTATCGGTTAAGGTAAGACAAACCAAGAAGAACAGCAGCCTGTTGTCATCAATCTTCTTGATCAAGGCACGTTTAGCAGCTTCATCTGTGTTTAATTGATGATCTTCATTTTCAAGCAACTGTTTCACAAATTTAGCCAGGTTATCCTTGACTTCTTTGAAGGTTTCTTCAAGGTAAAGGTTCTTAATCGCATTTACTTTGTTTGGACCAGTTCTACCAAGGTGCGTGTAGATTGGGTCAGATTGTAATTCCACAGGACTCAATTTTTCAACAATAGCATTGATGAGATCACTACGGTCCTTGTCAACCATATTCGGAGTATAAACAACTTCACCAAGTTCTGCAATACCGTACTCTTTCACTTGTTTCACTTTTGAATCTTTAGGTGAAATGGTAAAGATATCTTTTGTCTTATCTGCATAGTGGATCATAATATGATCAGCATCAGCCAATTCCGTCACAAAGGTATTGCCTTTCATAGCAGTTACAGACAATACTTCTTTAGTTAAGAGAGGACTTCCTGCAGCTAATTTATTACCTTGGTCTACAATCCACTCTTTATTATAGAAAGGTTGAAGTTTTGCAATATTACGGTAAGCTAGCTCACGAGTTGCATCATAACTATCAATTGCTTTGTACTGACCGTCTTTGTTTAGACTGTTATTAAGCTTGTCTTCAATAGGTTTGCTGCTGGTAAATTTATCAGCAGTGATTCCCATTGCTTCAATTTTCTTCTCAGCTTCAGCCAGTGAGATACTTGGAATTTTACGTGAATTGTTAAAGGATTTTTTACCTTCACTCACGTCATCAACACTATAATTACGTTTGGTTCTTGAATATGTGAAGTAGTCGTCAGCATCAATATCTGAATGACCAAACACCATCTCACCTGTTTTGACTTTCATCATGGTGATATTGTCTTCAATAGCACCTAAGGCCCAGTTGGTACCCAGCAATCCACCAGACTGAACAGCTTCTTTCAGTTCGATAGAACCTTTAGCAACTGAATTTCTTAGGACCCCTTCTGTACCGACCGTGTAGTTATTAGCACCATTTTGAGATGAATAGACTAGTCCTGCAGCTTTTGCTTTATTACCAGTGATCTCAGCATCAACGTATGCTTTCTCAACAACACCCTTCCAGTTTTCACCAAGAATACCAGCTAAATAGCCTCCTCTATTGCCGGCAGCGTGAAGTTTACCGATAAAGGCGACATTACTTACTTTTCCACTACCATCAATTTTATTGATAATACCAGCTACATCATTGTTACCAACAACACTTCCGGTTACTTTGACATTTTCAATAGTTGCATTGTTTTTGATAACACCTGCGATTGGTGCTACTCGATCAACTCCAGGCATATCAATATTGACATTTTCTAGTAAGAGATCCTTAACAGAACCACCTTCAATGTTTCCAAATAATGGTCTAGTAATATTATGAATAGCAAATTTATTACCATCAGTACTTCCTAATGAACCTTTAAAGGCATTGGTTACATAAGATTTGCCAGCCGGTGGTACATTATTAGCATTCATATTGCTACCAAGCTTAAAGGTACCCGTAGGATTTGCTTGCATAGCTTTTACAAGTTCATTAAAGTCGTAGTACACATCACCTTCATGAGCTTTTGGCTTAGGCAAATAGTGTACATACTCTTCAGTGAAACGATTTTCTGCAGTACGTTGAATCAAATCAGGTGCCTTAGCCGTTACTTTGTATAGTTTATTTCCATCTACAGTAACTTCTTCGATTTTATCAACAGCTAGTTTCGTAACCTTGTTATCGTAAGTCGTAACTTTTAAGTAGTAAGGCTTAACATTCGATGGTTTCTCAGACAAGAGACTACTATCGGTTTCATTGCCTTGGTCATCCACACTGATTAAGCTTGTTTCCTTAATATTTTTGACTTCAACTTTTTTAAGGTCGATTCTCAATGGTTCTTCCTTAAGAACTTCTTCCTCGTCACCATTACCACGATCATACACCATGGTCGTTGCAAGTGTATAATCCTTGTAATAATCTAGATCAGCTAAAGCTGTCTCAAGATTAGACTCCGAAATAGCAAATGTCTTAATAACTTGATCGCCTTTTTTCAACACTGCTTGAATAGACTTGATAGTCACTCCATCTGGTTTTTTAAGGCTATAAGTTGCTTTTGCACTTCGATTCAATTCTTCTGTATCAACATTAGTTAATGTTAGAGTCGGTTTTTCTAATTCCTTAGTACCTTTTTTGATAATGTGGTCTTGTGCCTGTTCAAGAATTTCTTCTGAAACAGTAGGTGCATCTGCAGTTTTCACACCCTTGATAGTTTTGTAGACTTTGGTAATTTTCTTCTTACCATTCTTACCTACCTGAGCAACTGTTTCAGTTCCCTTGAGTAGACTAGAATCTTGTTCCATTATCGTTTTAAAAGGAACTTCTTCAACAGAAACTTCCTCTACTTGACCTTCAATAGGTTTGGTTCCGCGACTGATTTTTTCAGCTAGAGGAGCTTTTACAACTACAGTGCTCGTGCTGATAGCTTCGCCAACTTTCTCCCCATCTACAGTTTTATAGACTCGTCGAATTTCTTGACTTCCAACTTGACCTGGTTGAAGTACACTCTCTTCATCTGTATAACGACTAGAATCGGAGATGTATTCGGTAGAATACGGTACTGGGACGGTTTCTGTTTCTGTCACAGTTGACTCAGTCACATTGTATTCTGGCAAGCTAGGTTGAATGAGGGGTTCACCTTCGTGTCCCTCTTCCTGAGTACCTTTAGCTGTTACTTCTCCTGTATAGGCTGGGAGTTCAGATTGGATTGGAGATTCGCCTACATGACCTTCTTCTTGAGTACCCTTGGCTGTCACTTCTCCTGTATAGGCTGGGAGTTCAGGTTGGATTGGAGATTCGCCTACATGACCTTCTTCTTGAGTACCCTTGGCTGTCACTTCTCCTGTATAGGCTGGGAGTTCAGGTTGGATTGGAGATTCGCCTACATGACCTTCTTCTTGAGTACCCTTGGCACTTACTTCTCCTGTAAAAGCTGGAGTCTCAGGCTGGACTGGGGCCTCGCCTACATGACCTTCTTCCTGAGTACCCTTGGCACTTACTTCTCCTGTAAAAGCTGGAGTCTCAGGCTGGACTGGGGCCTCGCCTACATGACCTTCTTCCTGAGTACCCTTGGCACTTACTTCTCCTGTAAAAGCTGGAGTCTCAGGCTGGACTGGGGCCTCGCCTACATGACCTTCTTCCTGGTGCCCTTAGCTGTTACTTCACCTGTATAAGCTGGGGGTTCCGGTTGGATTGGAGATTCCCCTACATGACCTTCTTCCTGGGTACCCTTGGCACTTACTTCTCCTGTAAATACAGGATTCTCAGGTTGAACTAGTGCTTCACCTACATGATCTTCTTCTTGGGTACCCTTGGCACTTACTTCTCCTGTAAATACAGGACTCTCAGGTTGAACTAGTGCTTCACCTACATGACCTTCTTCCTGGGTACCCTTGGCACTTACTTCTCCTGTAAAAGCTGGAGTCTCAGGCTGGACTGGGGCCTCGCCTACATGACCTTCTTCCTGGGTGCCCTTAGCTGTTACTTCACCTGTAAAAGCTGGAGTCTCAGGCTGGACTAGGGTCTCACCTACATGATCCTCTTCCTGAGTACCCTTGGCACTTACTTCGCCTGTAAATACAGGATTCTCAGGTTGAACTAGTGCTTCACCTACGTGACCTTCTTCCTGGGTGCCCTTAGCTGTCTCCAGCTTCTCAGTCACTGGATTTGAAGGATTCTCAGTTTGTGTTTTTTCACGTAGTGATGGGTTTAAATCAGCTTCCTTGAAGTAGCCAACATATTCATATCCCTCAATTTGAATGACACCTTTAGCTAATTCTTCCTGGCTACATGCAGCGACTGTCTGATTGTAGGACTTCAAGATATGATTTTCAAAGGCTGAGGCCGTTTGAGGAATAAAGTAGCTTCCACCTAAAGCACCAATCACAAGAAGACCCGCAACCTTATTACGATTTTTCTTTGAAATTACCAAAACAGCTAGCGATGCTGTCGTAAGGCCAAGGCCAGCAAGTGCTAATTCTTTACTTCCAGTTTTTGGTAATTCCTGAGAAATAGTGGCTTTCTTTCGGTAAACAAGATAAACAAGGTCATCTTGTTTTAATTCAGAAGGGAGCTCCCTATGAATTAAGGCCTTTTCTGCTTCAGTTAATTCTTGCTCTGCCAAGTAGCGAAAATGGACCTGATTGTTTTGACCTAGTTCATCAGCATCTACCTTACTAACCATGAGGTTGTTGCTACCAAAAAGGAAGGCTCCGATAACTACAGAGCCTACTCCTACTGAGAATTTTCTAATCGAATATTTAATAATCTTTTCAACTTGTTTCTTTTTCATTTTATACTTTCCTAATAAGATCTTGTGGGTAGTGAGCACGCGCTCCTCCAATAAGTTTTGGACGACTAGCAAGGGCGGTTACATGGGCCTGACCAATCTCTCTCAAAACCGGGCGAATAGGTACTTGAACATGTTTAACATGCATACCAATAGCTGTATCTCCGATGTCTATACCTGCATCAGCTTGGATAAACTCAACCTCAACTGGATCTTTCATATATCGAAAGGCAGCTAATTGTCCCGAACCTCCGGCATGTAGAGTCGGAAGTACGCTAACAATCTCTAATTGATGGGTTAAAGCAACTTCTCTTTCCACTACCAGAGCACGATTTATATGTTCACAACCCTGTACTGCAAGGTGAATTCCCCTTGCTGACAAGATTTCTAAAAGTCTTTTGACAATGACTTCCCCAATTTCTGGCTAGAATCCTTGCCGATATACCCACCTATCACTTCACTGGAAGATAGGCCTAAAACAAAGATTGCCCCCTTATGAAGAGTCATTTTATCAAGTAAATCAGTCATTATTTTTTCAACTTGAATTTCTATTAGTTCTCGGTCCATTTTTCACCTCGCTTACGTCTCTCTATCATATCTTTTTTTCACTATTTTAGCAAGCTAAGTGATGCTGATAATACAACTTTCAGTTGCCTGTAATTTATATATTTTCATCCATAAATATATCAGTCTCTTTTCTGAAAATTTGATAGATATTTCAGGAAAAAGATCAACCAATCCCTCGGTTTTTACAAATAAAAAAGCAGAGATTAGAATTCTCTGCTGATTTCTAGATTTTTAAATCTTTTGTAATCCTTCAACTGCATCATGATTGATTAAGATTTGACCGTATTCTTGTAGGACCGAACGACTGAGATCAGTATCATCTGCAAATTCTCGCATACGGGCTAATAACCAAGCAGGATAAAGATTTGGACGATCTTCAACATCAACCAAGACTGTTAGATAGTATTGGTCGTTCATCTTATAGAGTTCTGAAGTCTCCATTTGGTAATTGACCGTCTTCACGAAAGCCACCAAACTCGCTAATTTGTCAAAACGTAAGATATAGTATATATAAGGTTCTCTTTTACTCTCTTCTTCACTGTCAGAGTCTGCATCAAGCTCTGCTTCTTCCTCTTCTTTTTCAACCTGCTCTAAAGATTGGATTGCTTCAATATCATCTTTTGTTTTCTCTGCAAGAGTTTTTTCCAAAGTTTTCAAAAACTCATCTGGAGACATTTTTGATAATTCTTCCATATCCGGAAGATCTGCCAAATCCTCAAAGTCCAAGTTCTGATCAATTTTAGACTTGGTCACAAAGACATCCACCTTGTCAGGTTTAGGAGTCACACGAAAACTCAGCATTCCTGTATCCAAGAAACTATCTGGCATTTCCAATTCGTCCAAAATTGCATAGAAGAACTCTTCTGTTTTTTCTTGGGGAACGAGAAAATCTGCAATTTCCATTCCACGATCCATCAAGTCCTCTAATGACATGGTGATTTTTAGTGTTGTATCACTGATTTGTTTCATTTTCATAGCTAGTAACCTCATACTTTCAGTCTATCTATTATACTAGATTTTAAAGATTTTATCAAAAGAATGGCGTTGGAATGTGATATAATACTAGTATCTATTTTAGAATCTAAGAAAGAAAGTTTCATGAAAAATATAAAAGTAAATGCTTTGGCTAGCTTGCTGGTCAATATTTTAAATATCGTTTTCCCTTTGATTACCAATCCCTATCTGACACGGATTCTCAGTAAGTCAAACTATGGATACTTCAACACTGCCAACACTTGGGCTAGTTTTGTTATTCCACTAGCAGCCTTTGGGATTTACAATTATGGGATTCGAGCTATCAGTAAGGTTAAGGATGATAAGAGTAAAATCAATTATGTCTTTTCTAAGTTGTTCTATATCTCAGTAATTACTTCAGTTCTAACAACTGGTATTTACTTCCTCTTTATTCATTTTGACACCAGTATTGTTAATCTAAAAATTCTATACTATATTCTAGGAATCCAAGCCCTCTTCCAATTTCTGAATATTGAGTGGATGAATGAAGCCTATGAGAATTATTCTTTTATCCTTTATAAAACACTGGTTATCCGAATTGGAATGTTAGTGGCTATCTTTGCATTCGTTAAGACTCCTGATGATATCGTCCCTTACGCTACCATTATGAGTGCAACTACCATCATCAACTATCTGCTTAGCTTCCTTTGGATCAAACGCGAAGTTTCCTTTGTAAAAATTGAATTCATGGAACTCCTCAAATCAGCCAAACCTCTCTTAACCATGCTCCTTCTAGCAAATGCGAATATGCTCTATACCTTGCTAGACCGTATGTTCATCACTAAAGGACCTGATGAGAATTTTATCTCCTACTACACCATCGCCTCCAGTATCGTTATGCTGATCGCTAGTGTCCTCAGTGGAGCTATCAACGTCAGCATCCCACGACTTGGTTATTATTTAGGAAAAAAAGATTTTACTTCTTATAAAAATTTGGTCAATCAGGGCGCATCCCTCTTTTACTTCCTCATGGTTCCTACCAGTATTGGTATTATGGTTTTGGGAACCTATGCTACAGTTATCTACTCTTCTGAGAAATATCTAGAAGCAGGAATCGTAACGAGTATCTTTGCTTTTCGAACCATTATCTGGGCTATCGAATTAATCCTTGGAAAACAGATTATCTTTATTAATGACCATGAAAATCGTTTGACTGCCTTTTACTTTATCGGAGGTGGTGTCAATGTAGTCCTTAACTCTTTGCTACTTTTTAATAACATCTTTACTCCTGCCTACTACATCGGGACAACGATTATTGCTGAAGCAATTGTGGTTCTGCTTGAAATCCGCTTTATTCAGAAACATAAACTCTTGGATTTGAAAGAAATCTTTGGAACATTGGCTCGCTACACAATTGTGTCACTAGGCTTTATTCCAATTTACTATATCTGTAAAATTCTCTTCCAAGTTCAGTCATACACAGTGAATATGGCTATGCTCAGTATGGTGGTAGCTACAATTGCCGGATGTGCTATCTATTACGCTGTCGCTCTCTTTGTAATGAAGGATAAAACCCTTCACTATGCACTGGATCTAGTTCGTGCTAAAATCAAACGAAGTTAACAAAACACCTATAAAGCTTAAGCTTTATAGGTGTTTTTATTGTAGAAAAATTTAATTAAAAGTCATTTAGAAACTTAATTCTTTTCTTGGCTCGTTTGTGTCTTAGGTTCAGTAGATTGATTTTTTTCCTCAGACGCAACAGATGAGCTTTCTGTTTGTTGAGTTCTCTCTACTTCTGTTGTTTCGAAAATGTGCCCCTGACTATTTGCTACCGTTTGTTCCTGAGTTGTTACCTCGGTTGTAACAGTCGTCCAAATTCCATCTGCGTTGAGCTTGTACCCGTCAGGACTTGTTCCATTTCTTAGGAGAGAACCATTTGTTTGGAAATAGTACCAGTTACCATTCAGTTGTTGCCAACCAGTTTCCATAGCACCACTTGCATTGAGATAATAGCTGGCTCCATTTATCTCTTGAAGGCCTGTTAGCATGATACCTTCCTTGTCGAGATAGTACCAAAGACCTTTGTCTTTGAACCAACCTGTTTTCATGGCACCACTTCCTGTGAAGTAATAATAATGGTTATCAAGCCATTTCCAACCTGTCTGCATAGCGCCACTTGCGTTGAGATAATAACGGGAACCATTAATTTCTTGAAGGCCTGTTAGCATGATACCTTCTTTATCTAGATAGTACCATAGTTCCTTATCTTTGAGCCAACCTGTCTTCATAGCACCACTACTTGTGAAGTAATAGTAATGGTTATCAAGCCATTTCCAACCGGTCTGCATAGCACCGCTTGCATTGAGATAATAACGAGAACCATCGATTTCTTGGAAGCCTGTTAACATGACACCTTCTTTATCTAGATAATACCAGATGTCCTTATCCTTGAGCCAACCTGTTTTCATCGCACCACTGCTTACGAAGTAGTAATAATGGTTATTGAGCCATTTCCAACCTGTATGCATAGCGCCACTTGCATTGAGATAATAGCGAGAACCATTAATCTCTTGAAGGCCTGTTAGCATCACACCTTCTTTATCTAAGTAGTACCAAGTATCTTTATCCTTGACCCAGCCAGTTTTCATAGCTCCGGAACTAGCAAAATAGTTCCAATGACCCTCAATTAAGGCCCAACCAGTTTGCATGATACCATTTTGATTAAAGTAATAGGTAGTGCCGTTAATATTCTTTTTACCAACTGTTCGAATACCATCTTCATCATAATAATACCAGCTTGAACCTTGCTTTTGCCAACTAGATGCGCTACCTTCTGTTTGAAGAGCGCCACTACTTGCAAAGAGCATCTTCTTGCCATTAAAGACTTGTAAGCCAGTCAGCATTTTACCATCTTTATCAAAGAGATATTTTTGACCACCAATTTCAGCTAGTTCATTGTAACGTCTTGCACCGTTTGACTGGATATAGTACCAAGTATTATCATGATGGAACCAACCACCCGTCTGCATTTTGCCATTATTGTTTAGGTAGTAGTCATTAAATTTTGGTTCTCCGTTCCATTCGTCAGTGATACGGAGCCAACGACCACTCTGCATTTGACCTTTTCCGTTAAAGAAATATGTAGCACCAGCAATATCTTGCCAACCAATAGCCATCTGACCATCTTTCAAGCGATATTTCCAATGACCATCTTCTTGATACCATTTCTCATCAACAGTAGGAATATTCGGAAAATCTCCTGAAACATTTGTAAAGCCTTTATCACTAATATCAAATACAGTTGCATCCTGAGTTTTACTTGATGCATGAATCACTTGAATATTTTTCTTTTAGAGATAATCTCTCGTTGAAGCAACGTTAATATCACCTCCAGTCGTTTGAATGACCATACTAGGAGAAAGGTGATCTATGAAACCAATTGTATTAGAAATCTTGGCATCGTAGTGGTGATTCCATTTCATCATATCTACTTTGCCAATCACAGGACCTAACTTATCTTATGCTCCTTCAGCGTTATCTAAGTCGCCACCAAGATAAATTCTTTCTCCTGCTACAGTTACTACTGCAACAATTGAATTGGAATTATCATCAAGAACTCTTTTTAAGTTCCCATCAGAATCATATTCATTTTTATAATTATAAAGCTGAATATCCATGTCACCAAATTTGAAATGACTATCCTGATCTTTGATATCTTGAATTAATGTAACACCCTTATTCTGTGCAGCACGAAGAGCATTATCGTAATTGAAAAGATTATCCCACAATCCCCAAGTGCTTGTAATTCGTTGATCCGAATATTTTTTCAAATAGAACTTATCGACTTGATAGCGATTAAGAATTTCATCTGCTCCACCTATGTGATCACTATGAACATGAGTCCCTAGTATAAAGTCTAATTTCTTTACTCCTAACTGATCAAGATGACGAATTAAGCGATCTTCTAATACTTGATAATTGTTAGTAGAAATTCCCCATCGATTTGGATAACGTGTATCCGTTCCATCCGGAAAGTCATAATCCTCTCCCATATCAATCAAAGCATAGTGACCATTACTTTCTAGTAAAATAGCATCACTTCCAGAGTTAGCTTTGGTATTGATAAAATGGATTCGATTCCCTGCACCTGCTGAGATTGTATCTGCATTTACTGTTTGCGCATGAATTATTGTTGCAGATAGAAGCACGGCACTAAGTAATATTGATTTTGTAAAACTTTTCATAAGGCATTCAGCTTTCTCTATTAATTCGCTACTCTTTCGCTAATCAATCCAATAATTCTTCTCATTTCCTGGTATCTGTTTGTCAGCAGGAGGTGGAATCATATAATCTTCCCCAAATTCATAGACAAGAATCTCATGATATCTTCTTGGTACTTTTAGGATTAGATTTTCATAAGGCATATCAATTGTATCGTATAACCATTCTGTTTTAATACCAGCTGGATAGTAAGAGTCATAAGTTGAACAAACCAAGTCTGTAGAATTTTCAACACTGTATTTTAAGGCAAGTTGTTCTAGCTTTTGATTCCAGAATTGAGGAGATGTAAATCTGAATATTGCTGACGCGATATAACGAGGAAGATTTTTAATCCCTCCGTTTTCGTATTTAATTCCTTTAAAGTTCAAAGACGATAGACGAATTAGTTGTTTATATAGTTTCATTTTCTTACGATCTTGTTCATCTGTAACAAGACCATCGTACGGGAAGACATCTACGCAAGTTCCAAGCACAACACTTGGATCTAAAAGATTCGAATCTCTCCGTGTTCGAATATCGTAAACACGCATATAACTATATGGATAACCCTTCGTTTCTCTAAAAGAAATCAGCTTATAGTATGGGTGGTTATCGTTTTTTAGAACTGCGTATAACTTTTCAAATTCATCTCTAGCTAAAGAAATGTCTGTATCATCATCCCAAGGAATAAAACCTTTGTGACGAACTGCTCCTAATAAAGTTCCAAAATCGATAAAATATTTGATATCATGTTTTTCACAAACTTGGTGTAAGTATTCTAGAATTCCAAGCTCAATTTGCTTGATTTCTTCAAGGCTTAAGATTCTTTCTGACATTATTTGTCACTCCTAATCTTTACTTCTTTTTTATCTAAACAAAAATCTATTACTTCCCTATAATCTTCCACAACTTAAAATCATGGTGAGATACTCTCTGCTCGACTGGAGGTAACTGCATGTAATCTCCATAATCTGAAGTTAGAATTTCATGATAATGTTTTGGAATCATAAATTCCTTACCTTCAAAGTTACCACTTTCAACTTGTTCTAACCATTCACGTTTCCAAACAGGCTTATTCATATCCTTATAGATAACATAGTCTACAAGTTCATAATCTTCTACTTTTCTAGATTTAGCAAGCTCATCAATTTGGGCAACATACTTATTTGTGTTAGTAAAATAAAAGATAATAACAGAAATATAGCGGATAATTGAATTCACTACACTTTTAGTATTCGTAATTCCTTTGAAAGTGTAACAACTTAATTGACGCTTTTTAATAATCTTTGTCATCTTATCTTTAAATGCCTGATCATCTTCATACCCATCAACAGGGAAAATATCGACATAAATTCCCATGTCTGAATCAATTCGAACATCTTCTTCAACCAAATAGGTATGATTATCTTGAACTTTCATGAATGGATAGACATAATTGACATTATTCTTGTATGACATTAATTCATAACGCCCATTTGGGTGTGCAATCATATAATCTTGCAGCTTTTCATAATCATCACGAAGCATACAAATATCCATGTCATCATCCCATGGAATAACCCTTGATGGCGCACTGCACCAATTAAGCTACCATAAGCTAAGAAATACTTAACACCAATTTTATGGCAAACTTCATGAATGTACTCCATGATTCCTAATTCCATCTGTTGGATTTCAGAGATATCTGTTACTTCCTCGTAACGGATATTTTTTTCTCTATTACAGATTACCAAACCATACCCAATTACTAACCAGAAAATAATATTGATAAAACTAGTGGAGTAGATTATCTGACTTTCAAATAATTGTCCAAATAAAATCCCAAAAAATAGAATCAAAATTAACTTTTCATCATTTTTCTTAGTCACAACTAAATAAGTTATAAAACGTAAACTTACATAAGCGATTATAAGAATAAAAGAAATGAGTCCCAAGAATCCCGAACTTACGAAAATTGTAATAAATATATTGTGGAAATTACCACCAATGAGTGAATTTTGAATTTCATATTTACTAAAATATAGGGTATAATAATCTGAGACATTTCGAACACCATAGCCAAATAATGGTTTCTCAATTCCCATTTTGATTGCATTTTTCCAAATATAGGTACGACCACTAGGAGTTGTTTCAATCAAATGAAGTTCTGTGTTTTTCTTTTCTATATCCAAGTCTGTTTCAGAATATGATTCACCCTTATCTAAATCAATAATGGTAGTCCTTCCAGATGAAATATAAATAGAGGACAAATAACTTAGTCCAATATTAGCACTGATAACCAAGGTAGCAACAACTGCAAATGTAGCAATTTTTTTGACAAGATTACCTCTAGTAACAAATAGACAATATAGTCCAAGCATCAATAGGACTGATAGAAGTGCTCCTCTACTTTGCATAGCTGCAAAATTTAGAAATTGAATTACATTATTTATCTTTAGATAAACCGAGTATTCACTTCCTTTATGAATAAGATATAAAGCAAAAACAATACTGATATAAGAAAAAATAGCACTTGCATTTGGATTAACAATACCCCATAGGCGACCATTCATAACACCATAATAATAGGATTGTTCTCCAATTTTAAATAATATTAAAACTCTAAATATTAAAAGAACAAAAGCAAATATAGCTGAGAAAAAAGAAACAAATTGAACTGTTCCTGCAATCAAGCGAATTAACTTCTTAAGATACTCTGAATTCACCATAGTAAATAGTAAAATGTAGGTTATCATAAAGAAAATTTCAATCATATTTCCTATCAAGTGACCCGAGCGATTAACCAATGCGGCAACTAGATGACTACCTGCTAAAAGCCCGAATAAACCTAAAAACTTCTTATCGATTTCTATTCGTTTCCAATTTAATAATAATGTTAAACAAATACAAAGAACAACAACTGCTGATAATCCCTTATAAACAGGGTTTGTTACTTTATAGACTAGAGAACTCATACTTAAAATCGAAATAAAAACAAACAGATATGAAATCCAAAATTTTGATTTTTCAAAGTATTCATTCGTTTTTGAAAAATTCATATTCAACTCCTTTAAATGACATTATTGATTCAAGCCGACAATTTGTCTATAAATCCATGGAGAAACAAGGAGGGACAAAACGGCTATTTTTCTAAAATTAGTAAAATAAGGATCTTTTAATATTTCAAATAAATGATTAATAATCCACTTTCTCAACTTATTTTTTTCAGTTCGATATTGACTTGATTCTGTAAAGATTATTTTATCGTACACAGTAATATAGGACCAACATTCTCTGTTCACTAATTCAGCTTTTAGTTGTGGAAATATTTGAAAAACTTCAGAAATGATAATCTTATAGACCTCTATAGTATCAAATACATGCGTATTGATAGAAGTTGTCGCACTACCCTGTCGATGATCATAATAGTAAATTGGTTTATCGATAAATACACTTTTGCATTTGGTTTTTAGTAAGATTTCTGTTAAAAACAAAGCATCCTCTGCCAAATGATAATCTGTATTGAATGTAAAATCTAAAATAATCTCTCTTTTAAATAATTTTGCAACAGGAAAAAAAGAAGTTCTAGTTGTCGTCAATAATTCCCTCATTGTCTGTTCTGTCGACCACTTCTCTACTTTTCCTGAAAAAACTGGTAATTCTGTCACTTGACCATTTTTTATATGGTGGAGACGTGCTAAACTAAATCCTATAGAATCATCACTATCAACTACGCTTATTAAAGTTTCCAAATAATCTGGCGTAATAAAATCATCACTATCAATAAAAGTAATCCATTTTCCTGTTGAGTTCTGAATACCTACATTTCTAGCATTGGAGACTCCAGCATTATCAAGATGCAAAACTTTGATATTATCATTTTCAGAACATAACTGATCACACAAGTCACCACTCTGGTCTGTCGAACCATCATTGACAAGGAGGATTTCTAAGTTGCTATATGTCTGCTTTAAGATTGATTCTACACAGCGTTCCAAATAAGCTTCCACATTGTAAACTGGAACAATAACACTAATTTTTTCTTGCATTATACTCTCCCATGTATTCTAGGTAACTCTTATCCATATCTGCTATCAGTGCATCATGATGGGGTACTTGCTTATCTGCTGGTGGTGGTGTCATGTAGTCACCAAAGGCAGTACTAAGATAGGCATCATAACCAACTGGAATAGGCATTTCTGTTCCTTCGAATGGTAGGAAAATATTATCCTCAAAGGCCTGGATAGGGTATTTCTTCTTCATGTACCCTGGTCCTGAGCATAACTCTGTAATCCCATCACTGTCAGCTGGCCCATACTTGGTCATTTCTTTTTCAGCCTTTTTCCAGATGCGATAGCGGAGTGATTTTGGAGTCAGCCCTAAGAGAATGGTGCTCCCCCATTTCATAAGAGCCCCATGCTTTTCTGGAATGGTTTGCGCACAAAATAGAGAATAAATCAAAGCCCAACGAACCTGTTTCTTACGCTCTGCTGGATTTTTTGGATAATAGTCCAAGGGTAATACATCCAGGGCCAAGCCGTGTGGAAGGTCCAAATCCTTCTGATAAGGCTTGATACACGTCGTTTCCTTATCACGGATTGTGATAAAAAGGTTGCGATCTACATAATCTTTGTGACTCTTTGACAAGAAATAACGCTCATCTGCATATTGAGGCCAAAGCTCTGCTAATTTTTCATAATCCTTACGAGGCATAAAGAAATCCAAATCATCATCCCAAGGAATGAAGCCCTTATTGCGTAAGGCTCCAATAGCACCTCCGCCACACAAATAGCAGAGTAAATCATGTTCTTTACAAAATGCGACAAAATATTCAGCCATTTCCAGACTACGAGCCTGAATTGCCTTTAAATCACTCATCTATTTCATATCCTCTTCTGTAGAATTGTATCATTCTATTATACCATAAAAAGGCCTCGAAATTCTATCCAATTATAAGAAAAATCAAAGCCCAAATCAACCCATTACAGGTCGTTCAAACTTTGATTCCTTTATTTTTTATCTTAGTCCAAACTGGCTAAGTTTATTCTTGTAAGCCTCCTGGTCTATTCTGAGAGATAAACCTCCATAAACATCATAATCATCAACCCAATCACCAAGTTCTGGAACTGTTATTCTTTCAATTCCATTTTGAGCACCATCAAGGACAGAAAGTCCATTGGTCAGCAAGAAGGTATAAGGTAGGTTGGTTGACGTCATGGCAAAGACTTTCCCTAAGGCTTCAGATCCCGTAAAGAGTTGGTTGGATCCTTAATCTGCTGGAGTACAGCCGTCATGACTTGTTGTTGTCTGCGAGTTCGACCATAATCACCTTCGTCATCATCTCGGAAACGAGCATAGTTGAGAAGGGTTGAACCATTCATCTGTTGCTTACCAGCTCGAATAGTTTGAGTTGGTGATTCAGTTTCAGTTGCGTGTAAATCGTCTCCAACGGTTGCTTCTGTAACAGGAACTCCATTTAAGGTTGAAAATTGGGCATCGATGGTTACACCATCAGGGAAGAGGGTATCAATGGCTGTCGCGAAGGCCTGGAAGTCAACAAGGGCGTAGTACTTGATATCTAAATCAAAATTGTCCTTGAGAACCTTACGAACCATCTCAGCTCCTTGATGTCCTTCTTGTTCTCCGAGTTCATAAGCTAAATTCAATTTATGGTCGACTTGTTTTTGACCATTAATAATCTGGCTATAACCATCAATATAAACCAAATTATCCCGCATGAAACTAACCAGCTTAATCTTTTTGTCTTTACCGCTAACATTCAAAACCATAATAGAGTCTGTTCGAGTTTCAGTACTATTTTGTCCGATTCGCCCATCTGTCCCCAAGATTAAAATATTTACCCCATCACGAGTATCCTGACCATTAAAGACTTCCACTCGAGCGGCTTTAGCATCTTGGGGTTTATCTGGATTAGCTGCTTGTAAACCTTTCAAGAACATGATGGTCATTCCAACAAGTACACAAAGCAAGAAAGTGAAAACCCACGCAAACAAACGTTTAAAAGAGAATCCTTTTTTCTTTTTTGGTTTCTCCATTTTTTCTGGTTTGAATATCTCTTTCTTAACTTTTTGCTTTGGAACTTGATGTCGAGAGCTGCGACTTCTATTGCTATATGTTGGAAGGCCTATATTGGATTCTTCTTGAGGTAATTCTTCTAAATCCTCAATTTCTTCCATGTCCTCACGATAAAGCTGATGAACCTCTTGTTGTGGCTTGTCTAATTTAGCTTGTAAAAAGTCGAATTCCCGTTTTTCTCTCTCATTTAAATAGTGAATATTCTTCAAGAGATAATCATAACGTAGTTTTTCGTGATGAGATAGAGGATTTTCTCTAGTCATAGATTCTCCTTTCCTTTATCGTGTATAGTATAAATAGGGTAAGCTCCCAAAATTTTATATTGGATTCCAATTGTTTTTAATTCTTCTTGAGCAAAATGGACCAATTCTTTATCTCTATAGTCGACATCTATGATAAAGAAGTATTCTCCAAGTGCAGTTTTGAGAGGACGACTCTCAATCTTGGTCAAGTCTATTCCTCTCCAAGCAAAGGTAGAAAGTGCCTTATAGAGAGCTCCGGGAAGATTATCTGGCAAGGTAACAGCCAAACTCATCTTTAGTCGATATTTTTAATGGCAAGTCTGGTAAACTAGCTCCCAAAACCCAAAAACGAGTGAAATTAGCTTCCATCTCTTGGATATCTTCAGCAATCAATTCTAAACCATATTCATCAGCAGAATTTCTCGGAGCAATAGCTGCAAAAGGTTGATCTGGATGTTCTGCGACAAATCTAGCTGCATAAGCTGTACTGGCTGTCACCTCAAATTCAGCATTTGGAAAATGCTCAGTAATATACTTTTTTCCTTGAGCTAGTGCCTGGGGATGAGAAAATATTTTTTCGATGGTTGAATGCCCAGCAACAGCCATTAACTGTTGTTGAATCGGTTGTACTATCTCTGCAACAGCCTGAATCTTTGCTTGATGATAGAGATAGTCTAGGGTTTCATGCACACTACCTTCAATGGAATTTTCAACTGGCACTACCGAATAGTCTACTAAGCCCTGTTCGTAAGCCTTGATAACGTCCGTAATATTTGAAAAAGGCTCTAGTTCCTCATGAGGAAAAGCCGTTTGCACCACATGGTGCGAAAAAGATCCTTTGGGACCTAGATAGGCAATTTTCATCTCAGTTCCTCTATAATTTCCTCTGGGCTTAGCCTGGTTACATCGATAACTCGACTAGCCACTTCCTCATACCAGACCTGTCTTTCTTTAAAAATTGCAGTTAATTCTTCCTTACTATTCTTTAAAAATAGCGGTCGTTGATTCTCTTTATCGGCTGAAATTCGCTGGTAAAGAGTCTCGAAATCTGCTTTTAGATAGACGTTGTCTGAGTTTTGCTTGAGCAAAACCCGATTACGTGGAGAAATGACTATTCCTCCTCCTGTGGAAATAACTTTATCTGTCTTCAGCAGTTCAGCCAGTACTTCTTCTTCTAGCTGACGGAAGGCTGCTTCTCCTTTTACTTCAAAGAAACGAGCAATCGGCATACCTAATCGTTCTTCAAGCAAAGCATCCATGTCTACAAAATCAGGATCCAGCTTTCTAGCAATGGTTGACTTCCCTGCTCCCATAAATCCTAATAAAACTTTAGCCATGAATCAAAGTCTCCAAATCCTCAAAGAAACTTGGGTAGCTAGTATTAATGGCTTCTGCACGGTCAAGCTCCACTTCTCCCTCGGAAACCAATAGAGCTGCAATGGCTGTCATCATCCCGATACGATGGTCTCCGAATGTATTAACCCTCGTTCCATGAAGGGTAGATTTCCCTTTGATAATCATGCCGTCTGCTGTTGGAGTAATAGCTGCTCCCATGCTATTTAAGGCATCTGCAACTACCTGAATACGGTCTGTTTCCTTAACCTTAAGTTCTTCAGCATCTTTGATAATCGTCACTCCATCTGCTTGGGTAGCAAGAAGGGCGATAATTGGTAATTCATCAATCAAACGTGGAATCAAGGCTCCGCCAATCTCAGTTCCTTTTAGGTCTGAAGTTTCAACAGTCAAGGTTGCAGATTTGGCTACGGAATCTATTTCTGTTATTTCTAGTTTTCCACCCATAGCACGGATGACATCGATAATCCCAGTACGTGTTTCATTGATACCAACGTTCTTAAGTTCCACTCGAGAATTTGGCACAATCAAACCAGCAACCAGCCAAAAGGCTGCACTGGAAATATCTCCTGGTACGACAACTGTTTGTCCACTTAGTTTCTGTGGTCCTTGGACTGTAATTTTCTTACCATCGACACTCAAGTCTCCATCAAATTGACGCAGCATATCTTCTGTGTGGTTACGAGTGCACTCCTTCTCAATGATGACAGATTGACCCTGAGCCTGCAAAGCCGCAAAAATCAAGGCAGATTTGACTTGAGCAGAGGCGATTGGCAATTCATAATGAATAGGTCTTAAGTTTTTCGTTCCTTTTAAGTGCAAAGGTGGCAAGTCTCGCTCTGTTTGACCTGAAATGCTAACTCCCATTTTTTTCAAAGGAAAGGTCACACGATCCATAGGGCGTTTAGAAAGGCTGTCATCTCCAAACATTTCTACTTCAAAGTCTGCACCAGCAAGAACACCCGAAATCAGGCGAATAGAGGTGCCAGAATTCCCCATGTCTAAAGCATTTTTCGGAGCTTTTAAGCCGTCCATTCCAACACCTTGAATGGTAATGACACCGTCTTTATCCTCAATCTTAACACCAAGGTCACGAAAAACTTGCATCGTTGAGAGCACATCCTCACCACGCAAAATATCATAGACTTTGGTCACACCCTCAGCCAAACTTCCAAAGATAATCGAACGATGACTGATGGACTTGTCCCCTGGAACTCGGATAGAGCCATTTAAGTGGCCAATGTTTGTTTTTAATTTCATTCTGGACCTCATACTTGCAAGAGTATTTCTTATTTTATCACAAATAAGCCAGAGATACCTTAAATTTTCATGATTTTTGGAGGCAAACTCTTATTTCAACAATTCTGAAATCGGCTCAAAAACGATGCGTTCAATATCTGATAAATAGATTGATAATTGTTGTTGTTTAGCAAAGAAAGCTGATAAAAGAGCATTTCCTTGAATTTGATTGCCAAAAGACTCCATTTTTTCTTGGAAAGAAGCATCGGGCATTTGACCAGTTTGGGCCATGACTTGGATTTCATGCTGAAAAGCAATATAATCTGCAAATCTTGCTCGCTTCAGCATCCGCTGCAATAGCATCTTTGGCTTCCTTAACAGCCTTGTATTCTTGGAGTTCGCGAAGTCCACGACTAAGTTCATTTGCACTATCATAAATATTTGACATGATTGTCCTCCTTATTTTATTACGACTGTGTAGTCAGTATTTTCTGTAATGACTTGCTCAGCACGTTTTAAATCCTGAGCATTCTTAAATGAAATTTGTAGAATCCCGTGAACATCCTCACGGTTTTCCTCATTGATATGGATATTGACCAAGGAAGTTCCTCGTAGCAATTCCAAAATTCGCAAGATAACATCTTCCTCATCGGGAACGTCTATGTAAAGATCATAAGAACTATCTACACCACCGCGCTTATGGATTTCCATAGCCTGCCGTTGCTCACGTGCTTGGTTAAAAAAGTTCCAAATTTGGTTTTCATCACCTGCACTAATTGCCTGACCTATCTCATCCAAACGCCCCTTGAAATCCTCAATGCGTTCAATAATGGTCTCCCGATTGGATAAGAGGATAGAAGTCCACATACCTGGCTCACTTTCGGCAATCCGAGTCATATCTCGAAAACCACCGGCCGCAAAGCGTCGAGCCATTTCATGCTCTTCAGCATAACTTGCAGTTTGTTCCATCAAGCCTGATGCTAAGATATGCGGAAAATGGCTAATCTGAGAAGTCACTCGGTCATGCTCTTCAGCATCAATCTCGATAAAGCGAGCATGGAGACCAGACAACAGGTTCTTCATTTCTTCAAGAGTATCTGAAGTGGTCAGACTTGACGGTGTAAAAATATAGTAGGCATTTTCAAAGAGATTAACATCGGCTGAGGCAGCTCCTGTCTTATGGCTCCCTGCCATAGGATGGGCTCCAACAAAGCGAACAGGCTTATCAGCAAAATATTTTTCAGCTGTAGTTACAATAGCTGATTTGGTCGATCCAGCATCAGAAATAATGACACCTTCTTTTAAGTCCAAGCTTGCTAACTTCTTGATAAAGGTAAGGGTCTGCTGGATAGGAAGTGTCAAAATAATAATATCTGCTAGGGGAGCGAAACTGGCAAAGTCATCCGTCCCTCGATCAATCATTCCTCGCTCCAAGGCAATATCTCTGGACGCTTGACTACGATTGTATCCTAAAATTTTATAATCAGGATGATCCCGCTTGATTCCCAGTGCCATGGAAGCACCAATCAAACCTAGTCCTGCGATATAGATGGTTTTTGCCATAAGAACTCCTTAATAATTCGTTGTATACTCCCGATGTTTCGCAACAGCTTCTTTTAATTCTTCCAGATTATCTGAGGAGAATTTCTCTAGGATTTCTTGAGCCAAAACCGTTGCTACGACTGCCTCCATAACGACACCTGCTGCTGGAAGAGCGGTTGGATCACTTCTTTCCACCGTTGCCTTATAAGGCTCATGGGTTTCAATATCGACACTCATTAATGGCTTATAGAGAGTCGGAATTGGTTTCATAACCCCACGGACAATAATCGGTTGGCCATTGGTCATACCACCTTCGAAACCTCCGAGATTATTAGTACGACGAGTATAGCCATCTTCTGGCGACCAGAGGATTTCATCCATGACTTGGCTACCCTTGAGATAACCTGCTTTAAAACCAAGTCCAAACTCCACACCCTTAAAAGCATTGATTGAAATAACTGCTTGAGCTAATCTTGCATCTAGTTTTCTATCCCATTGGACGTATGAACCCAGACCAACCGGAACACCTCCGACAACTGTTTCTACAACACCTCCGATGGTATCCCCATCTCGCTTAATCTGGTCAATATAGTCCTTAATCTCCTGCTCACGTTCTTGGTTGACGATAGAAACTTCTGACTGGGCAGCCAGTTTCTTAATCTCTGCGACTGTTAAGTTTTCTGGAATATCAATTTCTTTACCACCAAAGATAACAACATGGTTAGCAATTTCGATATCAAGCTCAGCCAATAGACGCTTGGCCACAGCTCCAACTGCAACTCGCATGGTCGTTTCACGAGCAGATGAACGTTCCAAAGAATTTCGCAAATCATCAAAGCGGTATTTGATCCCGCCAACTAAATCTGCGTGACCCGGGCGAGGATGAGTGATTTTTCGTTTACTTTTAAGGCTGTCTTCAATGTCCTCAGCAGACATGATACCTAGCCATTTTTGATGGTCTTTGTTAATGACATCCATGGTGATAGGAGCCCCTGTCGTCTTCCCGTGGCGAACACCAGAAGTAAAGAAAACTTGGTCACTTTCAATCTTCATACGACCACCACGTCCGTATCCACCCTGGCGACGTTTGAGATCCTCATTGATATCCTCGGCAGTCAATGGAAGACCTGCTGGGATTCCTTCAATAATTGCTGTCAGACGCGGTCCGTGTGATTCTCCTGCAGTTAAATATCTCATACCTTCTCCTTATTTTACCAAGTATTCTTTCATTTCTTCGAGAGAAACTGGGTGAATCGTCGCTGAACCAAGCTCAGGTACCAAGACTAACTTCATGGTATTTCCACGCGCTTTTTTATCATGAGTTAAAGCCTGATAGAGTTTTTCAACATCCCAGTTTTCATAATCAACAGGAAGACCAAACTTCAGACACATCTCTTGGATGGACTGGGTTATTCCAGCTGGCATAAGCCCTTTTTCTTCAGCTACCTTAGAGACCTGTACCATTCCCATCGCTACTGCCTCACCATGCATGACATGTCCATAACCAGCAGTTGCTTCAATGGCATGGCCAATTGTGTGACCAAAATTGAGATAAAGACGAATGCCATTGTCCAATTCATCTTCAACTACCATCTTGCGCTTCACTTGGCAAGAATGCTCAATCAATCTCTCTGAATGTTCCAAAATACTCTCTACAGAACCATCCATTTCTATCAGAAGATTCCATAGTTCTACATCCTCGATCAAGCCATACTTAATGACTTCACCCATTCCTTCAATCAACTCTCTCTTGCCTAAGGTCTCAAGAACAGTTGGGTCAATCAAAACACCATCCGGCTGAGCAAAAGTCCCCACCATATTCTTGGCAAACGGCGTGTTCACTCCAGTTTTTCCACCAATAGAAGAATCCACCTGAGCAGTCAAGCTGGTTGGAATCTGTACGAAATGAATCCCTCGCATATAGGTAGAGGCTACAAAGCCAGCTAAATCTCCAACCACTCCACCACCGAGGGCAACGATACCATCACTGCGAGTTAAACCTTGCTTAACTAAAAATTCATAGACCTTTTGGACTGTAGTCAGATTTTTTCGTTCTTCACCCTCTAAAAAATCAAAAACTGCCACTTGAAAACCAGCATCCTCAAAGCTCAATTTGACCTTTTCTGCATAGAGTGAAGCCACACGATTATCCGTTATGATAACAATTTTTTGTGGTTGCCAAAGTTCTCGCAACCATTTTCCTGCTTGAGACAGGCATCCTTTTTCAATCTGAATATCGTAAGGATGATGTGGAAGGTCTATTCTGATTTTCATAGCAGGTCTCCTTTTTCTTTAGTCATATTTTTCTGTTAAGGACTGCCAAATTTCATCTGTTGGCATATCCTTACCTGTCCATAGTTTAAAAGCCTCTGCTGCTTGATATAAAAGCATACCAAGCCCGTTAACAGCTACATTCCCTTGGCTTTTAGCCCATTGTAGAAATGGCGTTTCAAAGGGTTGATAAATGATATCAGCCACCAAGAGGTTTTCAGGTAATAATAGGTTTTCTGGAACAGGAGATGACTTTCCATCCATGCCCACACTGGTCGCATTAACTAATAAATCCGAGGCAGCAATCCTTTCCTGCAATACTGAATGTTCTTCTAAGGCATACAAGTCTACTCGAAAGCCCGTCTCACTCTGCAACCTTTCAAGGTAAGCTTTTGTTTTTTCCATCGAAGTTGAGCGTACAAAGACAGATACCTGACTGGCGCCGTCTAGAATTGCCTGTGCCAAAATTGCCTTGGCTGCACCGCCTGCTCCTAACAAAACCAGTCTTTTCCTTGATATTTTAAAAGAAGGCAAGCTCTTAAAGAATCCCTTGCCATCTGTGTTATATCCGATTAAAGTTCCCTCTCGATTCACCACTGTATTGACAGCACCAATCAACCGAGCTTCTTCACTCAACTGGTCCAGATAAGAAATCACCTGCTCCTTGTAAGGCATGGAAAGATTGATCCCAAACATCTGATAGCGACGAATATTTGTAACTGTTTCTGCCAAGTCAGTCGCTTCTACTTCCCAAGCTACATAGACACCATTGGTATGAGTTGCTTCAAAAGCTTGATTGTGAATGAAGGGAGAAATGGAATGTTTGATAGGATTAGCGACCACAGCTGCTAGGCGTGTGTAGCCATCAATCTTCATTTAAGATCTCCCGAATTTTCTTCATACTCGATAGGGAAATTTGCCCCGGAGCACTTGCTTCATCGAGACTAGCAAAAGACCAACTTGAGCCCGTTACATCTGAAGTAATCCGAGATACTTTCCCTATTTTCCCCATAGAAATTGTGACGTAATCTTGTTCAGGATTAAGAGTTTTAAAACCTCGGGTGTAGTTCATAAGGTCTAAAACATCTTGTTCTGTATGCGCCATTACAGATACCTTAACTACTTTCGGAGTTAGGCTAGTTAGCTCTGACAAAATTTCCATCATATTGTCTGGAGTTTCTTGGAAATTATGATAACTTAGGACCAAGTTTGGGAAATCCAGCATCTGATCAAAAACATCCTTATGTGTGTAATACTCAAAATCCACATAGTCTGGCTGATAAAGTTGAGTAACATCCTTGATAATTTGGACATATTCCTCTGAAGACAAGTCAATCTCTCCACCCTCTGAACGAGTGCGCAAGGTGAAGAGAAGTTCACGACCTGCAAATTTTTCAAAAACAGCTGGTGCTACTTGTAAAATAGCTTCCTTGGCTAGGAAGTCTGCACGCCACTCAATAATATCTGCGTCCTCATACCGCGTGACATCGATTGCTTGCACTTCTTCTATATTCCTTGGCATGATTGAAACGACTAACTTCATTTACTTACCTTCATACTAATCACCTTGAGGTAATTACTGCTTTCATCTTTTTTATTATAGACAAAGTCAGCTGGAAGACCATATTGGGTCAATACTTGATACTTTCTTCCTGCAAAACCTTTGTCGATTTGTTCTATAAATTTTTGACGGGAAACATTGGCAGCATTGGTGCTAGCAATGATCATACCACCTGGATTTAAATTTCTAAACTCTGGGAAATCAACTTGTGATAGTCCTTAGCTACAGAGAAAGTTTGCTTTTTATTACGGGCAAAGCTAGGTGGATCAAGAACGATCACATCGTAAGACAAGCCCTTACGTTTAGCGTATTTAAAGTATTCAAAGACATCCATGACGATGAAACGATGACTGTCAAGACTGAGTCCATTGGCCTGAAAATGAGCTTCTGACAACTCTCTGGAACGCTTAGCCAAGTCAACAGAGATCGTTTCACTAGCACCACCCATGGCAGCTGCAACGGAAAAGGCCGCTGTATAAGAAAACATATTGAGTAGGGATTTATCCATGGCTAAACCATCTACTAAACTGCCACGTACCTCATGTTGGTCCAGAAAAATTCCCGTCATCAGTCCATCATTCAAAAAGACTTGATAAAGTACACCATTTTCAAGAACTGTGAAATTCTCTGGTGCCTCTTGACCGTAAATATGAGACGATTCATAGTCCAAGCCCTTAAAACGAATCTTTTCGTAAGCTCCCAATATTTCTGGAAACACTTGGGCAAAGGCAGCTACTATCAGCTGGCGTAGTTGATAAACATAGGTGTTATACCATGAAAAGACGACATAATCTCCGTAAAGATCCAAGGTCATCCCTCCAAAGCCATCGCCCTCTTGATTGAACAAGCGAAAGGCTGTTGTCAAATCATCTTGATAGTAGGTAGAACGTTTTAGTTTGGCTTGAGTAAATAGTTTTTCAAAGAAAACTTGGTCAAAAGAAACTTTCTGATTCGTTACGAACCAACCAATCCCTTTATTTTGACGAGATAAATAAGCCTTACCCAAAAACTGTCTACCTTGACTGAATAGCTCAACTTCCTGGTCAGTTTCAGATAGTTCTGGAAAGTCAATTTCCTCCAAAACTACCTGACCCTTATTTAGTTTTTTTTCAACTCGTCGGCTGACAAATACTTTTTTCATAGTTACTATTATAACAAATTTTGTGACAATTCACAAAATAGAAACTATTTAACTCTTCTATAAAAGGAGTAAGATTTGATACATAAAATAAACTAGTTTGCATTTTTTCTTTTATACTAATTTTAATCTAAAGCCAGAAGAGAAGAAAAAGGTTAAAAGCTATGGCGATTATTTCTCGAACGCAAACGTTTGCGTAGAAGCTAACTTTATGCTACAATAATTCTCATCACTGTTAAGTAAGAGGACTATCTATGAAAAATCAAACCCTAATGCAATACTTTGAATGGTACCTACCAAGTGACGGACAACACTGGACACGGCTCGCCAATGATGCTCAACACTTAGCTGATTTGGGAATTAGCCATATTTGGATGCCACCTGCTTTTAAGGCCACAAATGAGAATGATGTCGGCTATGGTATCTATGACCTATTTGACTTGGGTGAATTTGAGCAAAAAGGTACCGTTCGAACCAAGTACGGTTTCAAAGAAGACTATCTCCAGGCTATACAAACTTTAAAGTCTCATGGAATTCAACCCATGGCTGATGTCGTTCTCAACCACAAGGCGGCTGCCGATCATTTGGAGACCTTTCAAGTTATTGAAGTAGATGCTGAAGATCGGACCAAGGAATTAGGTGAAGCTTTCACCATCAATGGTTGGACAGGCTTCACCTTTGATGGTCGCCAAAACACTTACAACGATTTCCACTGGCACTGGTACCATTTCACTGGTACTGACTACGATGCCAAACGCCGTAAGTCAGGTATTTATCTCATTCAAGGAGATAATAAAGGCTGGGCTCAAGAAGAGTTGGTCGATAACGAAAATGGTAACTATGACTACCTCATGTATGCTGACCTTGACTTCAAACACCCTGAAGTCGTTCAAAACATTTATGATTGGGCTGACTGGTTCATCCAAACAACTGGTGTGGCCGGCCTCCGCCTTGATGCTGTCAAACACATTGACTCTTTCTTCATGAGAAATTTTATCCGTGACATGAAAGAAAAATACGGTCAAGACTTTTATGTTTTTGGAGAATTTTGGAACCCTGATAAGGATGCTAATCTAGACTATCTCGAAAAAATCGAAGACCGCTTTGACCTTGTCGATGTCCGCCTTCATATGAATCTATTTGAAGCTAGTCAAGCTGGTGCAGCTTATGATTTGCGAAATATTTTAAATGACAGTCTTGCTCAGATAAAACCGAATAAGGCCGTAACCTTTGTCGATAATCACGATACCCAAAGAGGACAAGCTCTCGAGTCCACTGTTGAAGAATGGTTCAAGCCTGCAGCTTACGCTCTTTTACTTTTACGTCAACAAGGACTTCCTTGTGTCTTCTATGGTGATTACTATGGCATTTCTGGGAAGTATGCTCAGGAAGACTTCAAAGAGGTACTTGATAAGCTTCTAGCCATCCGAAAAAATTTAGCTTATGGAGAACAAGTCGACTACTTTGATGATGCTAACTGTATTGGCTGGGTACGTTTTGGAGCTGAAAACCAAACTCCCCTTGCTGTCGTTATCTCTAACGCCCAAGCAAATAGCAAATCAATGTTCGTCGGTCACGAGTGGGCTGACCAAACCTTCGTCGATCTACTAGGAAATCATGCTGAACAAGTGACCATCAATTCCAATGGATACGGTGATTTCCCAGTTGCTGAAGCTTCTGTTAGCGTTTGGGGCTTGCCCAACTAGCCATACTCAGCTAACTAAAAAATAAAAACTTGCCTATAAGCAGCTAGAATTTTACTCAATCCAGCTCCTAGGCAAGTTTTTTATATTATCTTAGTCTTTCCATAGATCCATAGCATTTTTAAAATCAGACGAGACTTGAACCTTCTGAGGGTTACTAGCCTCTCTCTCCGATCGTTTAGCCTCGACCTGGGCTACACTCTTGATACCTTCGTGACGCCAATTACGTAGGATAGCTTGGATATACTTCCAATTTGGCTTTCCATTTAAAACTGCTTCTCGTAAAGCTTCTTTAATCAAATCAGCACTGGTACCGTCTTCTTTAAGACTCTTCTCTAAATCTTCAATCTCAAAAGGACTCAAGAGACGACCTAACTCTTGTTGAAAGGTTTCTACCAATCCCTTTAAATCATTCTGAGCTAGTTGAATACATCCCGCATCTTGCTGCTGAGACAATTGGTCCAATCGTTCAAGGGCAAGAGTTGCATCAAAGATTACTTCAATTTCGCCATTGAGTTCAATTGTGCGATACTGGAGCAAACCCTTGTCTGTTAATCTTGAAATAGCTTGGTTAACGTCTAGAACTTGCTTGCCTATCTTTTCTGCAATCTGACTTGGCGATAATTCTCCTAAAGCAGTCGTATTTTGCAGATAGAAGAATTGCCAGACTAAAAAGTCATCACTAGATGAAAAGAGTTGATTGTAATGCATTAATAGGGCACTCGGTAAAACCAAATTGCCAGATTTAAAAGCGTCTAAATAAGTCATAATTCCTCTTATAAATATCCAAAATGAGAAACATCATCCTCCACACTTTTCCAGTCAAAAGGTGTCTCTTGATAAACCGCATAGTTTACCCAGTTATTGAAAAAGAGTGCTGCAGAAGAACTCCATAGCATACAGGGAACTTGATGGATGTCGTCATTTTTAAAATAATTTTCGGGTATGTGGGGTTCTAAACCAGCATCTAGGTCACGGAAATATTCTTTGGCAAGTGTGTCACGATCATACTCTAGGTGTCCAAAGCTGTAGACTTCTCTTAAATCTCGGCTAGCAAGGATAGAAACTCCAACTTCTTTTCCCTCTGCTAAAATCTCTAGATTGGTTTGATTTAGAATATCTTCTTTTAAAACTTCAGTATGTCGAGAATGTGGAGACACAAACAAATCATCAAAACCTCTCAACAAGAGATGATTCCCTTTTAGAACATCTTGAGGGAAAATCCCTGATATCTTCTGGTCTATTTGATGTTTCTTGACAGCATAGCGATAGTAGAGACCAGCCTGGGCTCCCCAACAAATATGCAAGGTTGAAAAGACATGAGTCTTAGACCAATCGATAACTTGGGTAAACTCTTGCCAATAGTCAACCTCCTCAAATGGAAGGTGCTCAACTGGAGCTCCTGTGATAATCAAGCCATCAAAATAATCGTCTTTAACTTCCGAGAAGGTCTTATAAAAAGTCTCCATATGCTCTGAGCGAGTTGTTTTTGATTGGTGACTTTCCATATATAGAAAGTCTATATCAAGCTGCAGAGGCGTATTGGCTAAGTGTCGCAATAGTTGGGTCTCTGTCACAATCTTTTGTGGCATGAGGTTTAAAAATCAGAATTTTTGAGCGGTCGGATATCCTGATGAGCCGCCCGTTGATCATCCATGACGAAAATATTTTCTGTTTGTAAAATCTCAACTGCTGGTAATTTTTTATCAATTCGAATCGGCATGGAAATCTCCTAACTGTATCATACTGGACTCAAGTAACCTGACTGTCATCAAATGGAATAATCCAGCTGATGACACTTCTTCCCTTTATTATACTGTAAGAAGATATAGTTTTCAATTATAGTTTTTCTCTAACTAGATATAGCCTTTTTTTATATCATCATTAAGAGAAAACAGCCCTAGGGACTGTTTTTCATTAATAATGCATCAAAACTTTATAATCGTAATCTCCGATTGCCTCACGACCTTTTAGCTCATCAAGTTCAATCAAAAAGGCACAACCAGCAACAATACCACCTAATTTTTCAATCATTTCGATAGTCGCCTTAACAGTACCACCTGTTGCCAATAGGTCATCTACGATAAGAACACGTTGGCCTGGTTTGATAGCATCTGCATGCATAGTCAAAGTGTCAACCCCATATTCTTTTTCGTAGTCAGCTGAAATAACTTCACGTGGTAATTTTCCAGGTTTACGCACTGGTGCAAACCAATTCCCAACTCAAAGGCAACTGGACATCCAACAATAAATCCACGTGCTTCTGGTCCTACGATCATATCAATTTTTTTGTCAGTAGCATATTGAACAATTTCACGAACAGCATAACTGTAGGCATTTCCATCTGCCATCAATGGGCTGATATCACGGAAAGTAATTCCTTCTTGTGGGTAATTTTCAATACTTGCAATGTAATCTTTTAAGTTCATAGCATTTCTTTCTTTTAAAGTTTTTACTCCCTATTATACCATAATTCCTAGAAAAGCAAAATAGAAAGAAGCCTTGATACTTGGTTCAAGACTTCTCATTTTTTCTTCAATTGTTGCTGGAAGTACTTACTTCTTTTTGCTTTTAGAAGTTTGATTTCGCTCGCGATTCTGTTGGATGCGCCACTCTCGCTCAAAGTAATACATGGTTTCAAATACTCTCTTTGGTAAGCCAACATCCAGCAAATAGATTGGGATTTTCAAAATGTTAGAATGTTTTGAACTTGTAAATCTACTTCGAAGACGACACCAGAAAAAGTTAGATTTTAAAAGTTCCTTGTCATAAAACTGAACTTCAATCATATAAAAATCCCTTGTATTTCTACTGCCCTTAATTCTCGTGAGAGCAAACTTTTCTACCTGTTCCCAGGAATAAAACTGCCAGTCTTTCTTTGGATATGGTTTATAGAAAAATCCTTGAGCCGTACATTTCAAATACTCTTTATCAGAAAAAAGCCGTCGCAAATGTTGATACAAAATGAAGCCAACGATGATGATTAAGAAACCGATAAAGAGAATTAAAGCCACCAATCCCGCAGGTGGTTCTTCAGGATAGCTCAGCAAAAACGAAAAGATCCAAAGTAGAATAGCCAATTCTAGTAGATAAAGAATAAGGCTCAAAACGATTTTCTTACTACTCCATTTAATAATTGTTTCTTCCATTATACTAACTCACTTAAATATTCATAGCGTTCATATTTTTCCAGCAAGTCTTCATTTTTCTCGTCTAACTCTTTTTGAAGGGTAGCTAGTTTCCCAAAGTCAGACCCATTTGCTAGCATTTCTTCCTCTATAGAAGAGATGCGGTTTTCCAAGGCTTCGATGTCACCTTCAATACTTGCCCACTCCTGCTTTTCTTGGTAGGTCATCCGTTTCTTCTCTTCACGGACTTTAACGACTTTTTCCTTCTCAACTTTTTGACTTTGTGTTACTGTTTCTGCTTCAAAGGCCTTTTCATCTAGATAATCTGTATAATGGCCAAAGAAAGGACGGATGGTCCCGTCTTCAAAAGCAAGAATCTTAGTTGCTACCTTATCAAGGAAATAGCGGTCGTGACTAACTGTCAAGACTGGCCCTGCAAAACCTTGTAAGAAATTTTCTAGAACTGTTAAGGTCGCAATGTCTAGGTCATTTGTTGGTTCATCTAATAAAAGTACATTGGGTTTTTCAAGGAGTAATTTGAGGAGGTACAGACGCTTCTTCTCTCCACCTGACAGCTTCTCAATCAAGGTACCGTGCGTTGAACGAGGGAAAAGAAATTGTTCTAGTAATTCTGCAATGGATGTCGTAGAGCCACCGCTAGTCTTAACCTCTTCTGCCACTTCCTGCAGGTAATTGATAACCCGCTTACTTTCATCTAAACCTTCGATTTGTTGAGAGAAATAAGCGATACGAACTGTTTCACCGATGATAACTTGTCCTTCAGTAGCTTCAAGTCTTCCTGCAATAAGGTTAAGAAGGGTTGACTTCCCAACACCATTGTCCCCGACGATTCCGATACGGTCTTTGGCTTGTACCAAAAGATTAAAATGTTTCAGAATCGGTTTATCGTCATAGGCAAAGGAAACATCCTTAAATTCGATGACTTTTTTCCCGATTCGACTAGTTTCAAAATTCATGCTTAGGTCCGTTTCAGCTGTAGTTCCTGAAACTTCCTTTTTCAAGTCATGGAAACGATTGATTCGAGCCTGTTGCTTGGTCGCACGAGCTTGCGGTTGCCGTCTCATCCAAGCTAATTCTTGTTTGTAAAGTTGTTCCTTTTTGTGAAGAAGAGCTGCGTCACGCTCATCCTGTTCAGCCTTGAGACGGACATAATCTTGGTAATTCCCCTGATACTCTGTTAATCCACCTCTATCCAATTCAAAAATTCGCGTAGAAAGAGCATCTAGGAAATAGCGATCGTGGGTGATGAAGAGGACGGTCTTCTTGGAATTCTTCAAGAAAAGTGTCAGCCACTCGATGGTCGCAATGTCCAGATGGTTGGTTGGCTCATCAAGAAGCAAGAGATCATGATTTCCTAAAAGCACTTGCGCCAATTGAACCCGTCTACGAAGACCACCCGACAAAGCTCCAACAGGAGTTGATAATTCTTGAATGCCTAGTTTACTGAGAACAGTCTTGACCTGACTTTCGATTTCCCATGCTTGGAGAGAATCCATCTCCGCCATGACCCGTTCTAGACGCGCCTGCTTGTCCTCACTGTAGTTGAGCATAAGCAGTTCATACTCCCGAATCAACTGGATTTCCTTGAGGTCACTAGATAAAACAGTATCCAAGACAGTCTTACTATTATCAAATTCCGGATTCTGTGTCAAATAACCAATCTTGTAATCACTCTTTGCTGAAAAAGGGCTAATATCGCCATCAAAACCTGAAACACCTGAAAGCACATCTAGAAGGGTCGTTTTCCCAGTTCCGTTGACCCCAATAAGACCGATGCGATCTAAGTCGTGGATGATAAAAGAAATATCCTTAAAAACGGTCTTGGCACCAACTGATTTGCTTAGTTTTTCAACGATAAAATCACTCATTTTCTCTCCCTCAAATAGGCATGAATCGCCTCAGAACTATTTTCCAAATCTCCGTCCACAATGGCATATTCAATTTCTTCTAAAACATCTCCCAAGTCTGGCCCAGGCTGGTACCCATAATGCTTGATAAGAATGCCTCCATTAATTTGGATTTCTTTCTTACCATGAATGGTCAAACTTTTATAGGTATCTATGATAGCTTGTGGATTGACTTCTTTCCCTTGAGCTCTGCGAAGATTTTCAGCCTGTAAGAGTGAATCGAGATCAAAACGGTAACAATCACGCTTGCTCAATTCTCCCTTTTCACGCAAAGTTAAAATAGTCAGTAAATCCTGTACTTGCTTGGCAAACTGGCGTGACGTTTTCCAATGTTTTAAAAATAGTTGAGCATCTTTAATCTCTAAAACCCACAGCAAAGCTGCCCAGGCTTGTTCAGAAGACTCGAAGGTGAAGTCCGCATCCAAATCAAACAATTTTTGAAGCTTTTCTCGACTGGCTTCCATATCAGGGAGATAATCATAAGCTTGACTCTCAATCATGGAAGACAAGCCAACTCGCCAAAAAGGTGCCAGCAAGAGTTTATCAAACTCAACAAAGGTACGCTCTATAGAAATTTTCTCTAAGAGTGGTGTCAGATCTTTCATAGCTTTGAAGGTCTCTGCTTCAAGTTCAAAACCAAGACTGGCCTGGAAACGAAAACCACGCATAATTCGTAGAGCATCTTCGTTGAAACGCTCACCGGCAACTCCAACTGCTCGCAAAACTTGATTTTCTAAATCTTTTAGCCCGTCAAATAAATCAATGATTTCCCCAGACTCATCTAAAGCAAAGGCATTGACTGTAAAGTCACGACGCTTGAGATCTTCTTCTAGCGAACGTACAAAAGAGACCGCGCTTGGTCTACGATAGTCTACATAGACATCCTCTGTTCGAAAAGTGGTGACCTCGTACTCTTCATCTCCATCTAAAACCAAAATGGTCCCATGCTCAATGCCGATATCAGCTGTGCGTGGAAAAATCTGCTTAGTCTCTTCAGGATAAGATGAAGTCGCGATATCCACATCATGAATAGGACGTTGAAGAATGGCATCTCTGACAGAGCCACCAACAAAATAGGCTTCAAAACCTGCTTCTTTAATTTTTTCTAATACTGGTAAAGCCTTCTGAAATTCAGAAGGCATTTGTGTTAATCTCATAATAAGTATTCTAATCCATAGACAAGCTCATGACGCTTGACAACTTCTTTGATTCCCAAATTCACCCCTGTCATGAAGGAGCTACGATCATAGGAGTCATGACGCAGGGTCAAACCTTCTCCTTGATTTCCAAAAATGACTTCCTGATGGGCTACCAATCCTGGCAAACGAACCGAATGGATACGCATGCCATCAAAGTTGGCACCACGTGCACCAGCAATGAGTTCCTCCTCATCACTAGCACCTTGTTGAATAGACTCACGAACTTGAGCCATCAACTCAGCTGTTTTAATAGCTGTACCACTCGGAGCATCTTTTTTCTTATCATGGTGAAGCTCAATAATCTCCACATTTGGAAAGTATTTAGCTGCCTGTGCCGCAAATTGCATCAGCAAGACAGCTCCCAAGGCAAAGTTTGGAGCAATCAAGCCACCCAAGTTTTTGGAACGAGAAACATCTTTTAATTCTTCGATTTCCTGACTAGTGAAACCGGTTGTTCCTACTACAGGAGCAAAGCCATTTTTCAAGAGCAAAACGAGTATTTTTCATAAGCTACAGCTGGGGTAGTAAAGTCCACCCAAACATCAGCAGAAAAATCCAATCAAGTCCACCTTATCATTGAAAACAGGAACTCCTTGCCACATTTTTTTGATGATTCTGAAGGATCCAAAACTGCTAGAAGTTCTAACTCAGGATCTGCCATGACCATCTGACAAGCAGCTTGGCCCATCTTGCCTCTAAAACCTGCGATAATTACGCCAATACTCATTTAAATCTCTTTTCTAAGATAGGAAGAACCTTGAAAATTTCTTAAATTATAGGGATATAGCTCAAGGCGATACTACCTTCTCCAAGGTGGGTTCCAATGACACTACCAATAGTCGCAATCTCAACATTTGCTACAACTCCACTTTCGAGCAATTGTTGGCGCAAATCCTCAGCTTTTTGCAGGGCATTCCCATGAATGACTGTGATTCGATAGTTTCCTTGATGTGTGGCTTCCTGGATAATTTCAACCAAGCGTTTGGTTGCTTTCTTCTCTGTACGAACCTTTTCATAAACCTCAATCACACCTTGATCATTGAAGTAAAGAATTGGCTTGATACTAAGGAGATTTCCCAAAATGGCGGCTCCATTTGAAAGACGCCCACCCTTAACCAAGTGATCAAGATCATCTACCATAATAAAGGCTGAAGTCCCCTCGATTTGTTTAGACAGTTTATCATTGATAGTGGCAAAATCATCCCCATGTTCTAGCCATTGGAAGACACTTTCTACCATAAAACCTAGAGGCGCACTTGTAATCTTAGTATCTGGAAAGGAAATTGTTAATCCTTCATACTCATCTATCATATATTGGATGTTCTGATAGAAGCCAGAAATCCCTGATGAAAGAAAGAGGCCTAATACATGTGTGTAACCTACTTCTTTCAATGTTGCTAAAATTTCATCCAACTTAGCAATACTAGGCTGACTGGTTTTTGGTAATTCAGCTGCTTTAGCCATTTTATGATAAAACTGGTCAGCAGTTAGATTGACACCTTCCACATACTCTTCTCCATCAATATTGACAGGAATATCTAAAATAAATACATTCTCTCTTTGCAGAGTCTTCGCTTCTAAATAAGCTGAAGAATCTGTAATGACAGCTAATTTCATGACTAAAACTCCAAATTGATTCCTGGTAAGTCTAGGGCGATTTCTGTTACTTCATAAGTCAAACGGTTAAGCATATTTAAACAAGGTCTAGCTAGATTTTCGACTTCTTCTTGAGTGAAATCACCTGGTTGCTCAACTATACGACCCTCCACATGGTTTACTTGAGATATAGTTCCACTAATTACAAATCTATCAAAAACAATCATAAAACTGAGAACCACAACGAGTGAGGTAACTTGGTTTTCTTTATCATGTTGAAGTAGTTGGAAATTCACGTCCACTTTTGTTTCAGGTAATCCATTCTCATTTTCCCATTCAAAATTACGCGCATCAAAGTGATACTGACTGACAAATTCTTGTTCACGTTTTAAATTCATGATTTTCTCCATTATTACAATTTATTTTGACATTTTAGCAAATTTTCTTATTTTCTGCTATTTTCCTAAATTCCGATTTCTTTTGTGACTACAGCTGCGATAGTATCTACATAGTAGTCTACTTCTTCTGTTGTTGGGGCTTCTGCCATGACGCGTAAAAGTGGTTCTGTTCCACTCGGACGGACAAGAATACGACCATTTCCAGCCATCTCGGCTTCCATTTTCTCAATAATAGCCTTGATAGCAGGTACTTCCATAGCTTTTTCTTTCATGGTATTTTCAACACGGATGTTAACCAATTTCTGAGGATAAATGGTAACTTCTGAAGCTAATTGAGACAAGCTCTTGCCAGTTTCCTGCATGATTTTTCGTTAATTGTACAGCTGACAATTGACCGTCCCCTGTTGTGTTGTAATCCATCAGGATGACGTGTCCTGATTGTTCACCACCAAGGTTATAGCCTGATTTTCTCATTTCTTCAACAACGTAGCGGTCACCAACTGCAGTGACTGCTTTATTGATACCTTCACGATCCAAAGCCTTATGGAAACCAAGGTTAGACATGACAGTTGTGACGATAGTATTTTTGAGCTAGTTGACCTTTTTTTCTGATAAGTATTTTCCGATGATATACATGATTTTATCACCATCTACAATCTCACCATTTTTCATCTACGGCAATCAAACGGTCACTATCCCCGTCAAAGGCTAAACCAATAGCTGATTGAGTCTCTTTAACGATTTTTTTGTAAAGTCTCAGGATGTGTAGAACCAACATTCAAGTTGATATTAAGACCATCTGGAGTTTCCCCAATGATAGTCAATTGAGCTCCCAAGTCTGCAAAAATCTGGCGAGCGCTTGTTGAAGCTGCCCCATTCGCAGTGTCTAGAGCGACCTTCATTCCTTCAAGAGGAGTTCCTGTTGAAACTAGGTAACCTTCATACTTGCGCAAGCCTTCTGGATAATCAACAACAGAACCTAACCCTTCTGCACTTGGACGTGGAAGAGTGTCTTCAGTAGCGTCCAACAAAGCTTCAATTTCTGCTTCCTTGTCATCATCAAGTTTAAAGCCATCACCACCAAAGAATTTGATCCCATTATCAAGAGCAGGATTGTGGCTGGCTGAAATCATAACACCCGCACTTGCACCTTCAGTTTTAACAAGATAAGCGACTGCTGGTGTAGCAAGAACTCCAAGTTTATACACATGGATTCCAACCGAAAGGAGACCAGCAATCAACGCTGATTCAAGCATTTCACCTGAAATACGTGTATCACGTCCGACAAAAACTTTAGGTGCCTCAGTTGCATGTTGACTAAGAACATAACCTCCAAATCGACCTAGTTTAAAGGCCAATTCTGGTGTTAATTCTACGTTTGCTTCCCCACGGACCCCGTCCGTTCCAAAATATTTACCCATATTATATGATTCCTTTTCTATTCTAGTTTTTTAATCATTATTCGAAGTGTTAGGTTTTGTTTCAAATACTGTAGCAGTTGAGCTGGTTGTCTCAGAACTAGTTGTTGAAGTCGTTGTACTACTTGTGTTCCGAGCAGGTTTGGTAACTACTTTTAAGGTTGTTTCAAATGGCGTGATAATAGTCGGTAGAACTGTACCATTTTTATCTACAGCCTGTAATGGAACCGAGCCAGAATAATTTCCAGTTATTTTCTCACTAGTTGGTAAGACTGCAACCAATTTATCAATCTTGGATAAAGTATTGGAGTCACTTGTCACAGAAACTCTTTGATCTGAAACTGTAACACTTTCGATAATCACACTTTCATCAATTTGACTGTAGTCAATCTGTGGAATAACCGGAACCTTTTCTCGTGTAACTTTTTTACCAATTTTAACAGTAATTTTTTGAGGTGTTGCTACCGCTGTCAAACCACTTGGTAAATTCTCGATGGTTAATGGGACCTCAACAGTACCCTCAGTAGCCTGAGTCAAATCTGCCTTAACAGAAACTTGCGGGTACTTTCTTGCATTTCACTAGCCAAGGTTACCCGATTTGAACCAGTCAAAAAAACTGTTACTTCTGAGCTAAAACCACTGATAAAATACTGTTCACTATCATATTCAATATCTATTGGGACATTTAATACCGTATTGGTATACGTTTCTGTCCGAGTAGATCTTGCGTTATTATTATTTTGATAATTAATAGAAGTGGCATAAATGAATAAGACACATGCAAAAAGTAGAGAGGAGATAATATAAAGACTATTTCTTTTCATGTTTGAAGCCCCCTAAAATACGTTCTCGCAAACTAACTTCTTGTGTTCCTTCTGGTATGAAAACTCTTCGTAACTCTGATTCAAATTCTTCCAAACTTAAGTCATGTTTAAATACACCGTTATAAGTAATGGAAACTCCACCTGTTTCTTCAGACACAACAAAGGTAAGAGCATCGGAGACTTCAGATAATCCAATAGCCGCTCTATGTCGAGTTCCAAATTCCTTTGAGATTCCTGTATTTTTTGTTAGGGGAAGATAAGCAGATGTTACTGCTACCCTGTCTCCTTTAATAATGACAGCTCCATCATGCAAAGGTGTATTGGGGATAAAAATATTAATCAACAACTCAGCTGAAATCTTGGCGTCTAAAGGTATCCCCGTTGCAATGTATTCCTGCAATGTTCTGACACGCTGCACAGATACCAAGGCCCCTATCTTACGAGGACTCATATACTCAACAGCTTTGACGAAAGAACGAATCATCTGTTCTTCTGAACTAAGGGGAGTATTGGAAAAGAATTCCGTTGCACGACCCAAACGCTCCAAAACTGTCCGAATTTCAGGGGAGAAAATAACTACTGCTGCTATAACCCCATATGTAATCAATTGATTCATGAGCCAAGAAATGGTCGTAAGACCTAAGGCATTGGCTAAAATTTGGGCTAAAATAAAAACTAAAACCCCTCGAACTAAAATCATAATTTTAGTTCCCGCAATTGATTTTGTAAATTGATACAAGATATAGGTAACAATCAGAATATCTATCAGATTTATCACAATACTCCATGGACTGGAAAATAGACTAGACCAGTACTGGAGATTTGATAATTGCTGGAAAATCATCCTCGGCCTCCTCCCCATTAAAAAAGCTCTCTTTATTATATCATTTTCTAAAAAATTTTTCTTCTTCCTACTTTATTTTACATTATGTAAAAATATGATAGAATAAGAAAATAGATATAAGAAAGGAAAAACCATGTCTGAACTATATGATATCACCATTGTAGGAGGTGGTCCTGTAGGCCTCTTCGCTGCATTCTATGCTCACCTTCGTCAAGCCAAAGTACAAATCATCGATTCTCTTCCTCAACTAGGTGGTCAACCTGCTATCCTATATCCTGAAAAGAAAATTCTCGATGTGCCGGGCTTTCCAAATTTGACTGGCGAAGAGTTGACCAATCGCTTGCTTGAGCAGGTTAATAGCTTTGATACTCCAATCTTCCTTAATGAAACTGTTTTGGATATTATAAACAATGGAGACCATTTTAGCATTGAAACTAATAAGGGAAGCCATCTTTCAAACTGTTATCATTGCCATGGGAGGAGGAGCCTTTACCCCTCGTCCTTTGGAATTAGATGGTGTTTACACTTACCAGAATATCCACTACCATGTTTCTAATATTCAACAATACGCTGGTCAGAAGGTAACCATTCTGGGTGGTGGTGACTCAGCCGTTGACTGGGCACTAGCTTTTGAAAAGATTGCTCCAACTACACTTGTGCACCGTCGAGATAACTTCCGTGCTCTTGAGCATAGCGTCCAAGCCTTGCAAGAGTCTTCTGTGACTATCAAAACACCATTTGTGCCAAGTCAACTTCTTGGTGACGGCCAAACTCTTGACAAACTTGAAATCACAAAAGTTAAATCCGATGATACTGAAAGTATTGAACTCGATCATCTCTTTGTCAACTATGGCTTCAAATCTTCTGTAGGTAATCTAAAAAAATGGGGACTTGACCTTAACCGCCACAAGATTATCGTTAACAGCAAGCAAGAATCAAGCCAATCTGGAATCTACGCTATCGGTGACTGCTGCTACTATGAAGGTAAGATTGACTTGATTGCCACAGGTCTTGGTGAAGCACCAACTGCTGTCAACAACGCCATTAACTACATTTACCCAGAACAAAAAGTACAACCAAAACACTCTACAAGTCTATAAGAAAAAACCACGAATCCTAGGGTTCGTGGTTTTTATAATTCCTCTGCTATTTTGTTGATTTTTCTTAGTCTGTGATTGACACCACTCTTGGTCATTGGATTACTCAGACTATCTGCCAATTGCTGGATAGAATAATCTGGGTGTTGGATACGCAAACGAGCGACTTCCTGCAAATCTGCCGGAAGATTGTCCAAACCAATTCTATCTTTGATTTTACTGATATTGTTAATGGTCTTCATACTGGCTGAAACGGTACGAGCAATATTAGCAGTTTCTGCATTATTAGCTCGATTAAGATCATTACGAGTTTCTCGTAGAATTTTAACACCTTCATAGGTATCACGGGCCTGCATAGCTCCAATGACAATTAGGAAATCCATGATATCTTCCGCTCTCTGGAGATAGGTCACTGCCCCTTTCTTACGCTCAATGACCTTGGCATCCAGTAGAAAATGCTGCAAGAGCGAAGCAATCCCTTGGGCGTGATCTAGATAAACTGAACTAATTTCAAGTTGATATTTGCCTGACTCTGGATCGCGGATACTCCCATTTGCCAAAAAAGCACCACAGAGATAGGCACGACTAGCTTCCTCATCTGCCAGAATTTCTGGATCAATTCCCGTTTCTAATCCAAAGAATGAATCAGCCAAGCGCAAATCTGCTAAGAGTTCCTGGACTCTTTCATCTGTAAAAACGGTATAAACACGATTTTTACGAAGATTGCTCCTCTGATGATGGCGAATCTCTGATTTGATGTCATAGAAATGTAGAAAAGACTCATAGAGATGACGGGCCAGCTTGGGATTTTCTGTCACAACTGATAAGGTTAAGCCCGAACTGGATAAACCAACACTACCCGACATTTTGATAATAGCTGATAGCTCATGTCGCCTTAGATGATGTTGGCCCAGAATTTCTTCTTTTACTGCAACTGTGAAACTCATTTTCTCACCTGTATGATACTCACCAATTCATCCACAATCAAATCGCCATCATGAAAGGCACCACCGTTTTCCAAACGAAGAAAATTTGATGAAATGACACGAGGAACCTGTTTACGCAAACCATCAAAATCATGCTCTACCTGAACCAAATATTCATCAAAACGGTTAGTATCCATGTATTCTCTTGGAACTTTCAATATTGACAAGAACTGTATCGATGAAAGGTCGGCCCAGATGACGGTGCAAGACTTCTACGTGGTCACTGTCGGTAAATCGTTCAGTCTCACCACGCTGGGTCATGATATTGCAGACATAGGCAATCTCTGCCTTTGTTTCTAGCAATGCTTGCCCTATCTCCTCAATGACGATATTAGGTAGAATGGAGGTAAAAAGAGAACCTGGTCCTAAGACAATCATATCACTCTCAAGAATCGTATTTACCACTCGACGACTAGCTTGTGGCTTTTCATCGTCCAGAGTATTGGATACATAGACATGGTCAATCATCCCAGGATGATCGGCAATATGACTTTCTCCTACTACTTCTGAACCGTCTTTGAAGACCGCATGAAGCGTCAAAGGATGGTCACTTGATGGGTAAATCTTTCCAGTCGTATGAAAAAATTTACTGAGTAGTTGCATGGCATTATAGGTTGAACCCTGCATTTCCGATATACCTGCAATAATCAGATTTCCAAGAGGATGACCAGCGAAGGCGCCAGCCTCATCAGAAAAACGATACTGAAAGACTTTTTCATAAAACTTTGGCATATCTGACATCGCAACTAAAACATTGCGGAGATCTCCTGGAGGGGTTAACTGCTGGATATTTTTTCGAAGCTCTCCTGAAGAACCTCCATCATCAGCAACAGTTACAATCGCTGCAATCTCGACATCTTTTTCCCTTAAACTTTTTAAGATAACGGGGATTCCAGTTCCCCCACCAATCACCGTAATTTTTGGTTTTCTCATGAACGGTTTACCGTTTCCTTTCTGCGGTCTTTATCACGATGACTTTCGTTTACTGGCCAATTTTTAGCCAAGTCATTGGCTAAGCGTTTGGCAAAGCCACACTTCGGTGTTGACCACCCGTACAGCCAATAGCAATGGTTAAAACTGATTTGCCTTCTTTTTTATAAGCCGGTAAAATTGGTTCAATTAAGGCCAACAAGTGACGGTAAAAGTCTTCAGATTCTTCATGCCTCATTACGAAGTCATAGACAGCTTGGTCCTCACCTGTCTGATTGCGAAGTTCTGGTTGATAGTAGGGATTTGGCAAAAAGCGGACATCAAACACCAAGTCAGCATCAATTGGAATTCCATATTTGAAACCAAAGGACATGACCTCAATACGGAAAGACTGCGTTTGTTCTTGGTCCGAAAATTGCTCTGCAATAGTCTTGCGAAGTTCACGAGGAGTTAACTCTGTTGTGTCAACCACATTTTGGCTCATATTTTTTAATGGAGCTAAGAGTTCGCGTTCCAACTTGATACCGTCCAAGATACGACCATCTGCCGCAAGAGGGTGACTTCTTCTAGTTTCCTTATAACGTGCCACCAATTCCTTATCAGCAGCATCCAAAAAGAGAATCTTGAAGTCCAAATCATTTTGGTTTTCCAATTCATCCAAGACAGCCTGAATCTCTGAGAAGAAAGAGCGGCTTCGCATATCTACCACCAAAGCTAGTTTATGGTCGTCATCTCTAGTCTCTACTAATTGGATAAATTTTGGTAGAAGGGCTGGTGGCATATTATCAATCGTAAAATAACCTAGGTCTTCGAAGGATTGAATAGCAACAGTTTTACCAGCACCACTCATACCTGTCACAATTACAAGGTGAAGTTGTTTCTTTGTCATCTTTGTCTCCTTATATCAAAAGAAGTTTGGAAGAACCAAACCTCAACTCGCTTATCCAATCTCTGCGATGACTTCAATTTCTATTTTTACATCACGAGGTAGACGAGCTACTTCTACAGCTGAACGAGCTGGAAATTCCTCTTTAAAGGCTGTTTGGTACACCTCATTGAAAGGTACAAAGTCGTTCATATCGCTCAAGAAACAAGTCGTTTTAACAACATGGTCAAAATCTGTACCTGCTTCTGCTAAAATAGCTCCAATGTTTTTCAAAATTTGTTCAGTCTGTTCTTGGATCGTTTCTCCTACGATTTCTCCAGTTTCAGGAGATAGTGGAACTTGACCGCTAGCAAACAAAAGATTGCCAACGATTTTTCCTTGAACGTAAGGTCCGATTGCCTTTGGAGCTTTATCTGTATGAATTGTTTTTGCCATATATATTCCTCACAGTTTTTCTAAAATAGCATCCCAAGCCTGGTCCATTCCTGCTTTTGTCACAGATGAAAAGAGGATAAAGTCATCACTTGGATCAAAGTTTAATTTCTTTTTAATTGCAGCTTCATGCTTGTTCCACTTGCCACGTGGAATCTTATCCGCCTTAGTCGCAACGATGATAACTGGAATCTCATAATACTTGAGAAATTCGTACATCTGTACATCATCAGCTGTCGGATCATGGCGAAGGTCAACGAGACTAACAACCGCTCTAAGATTTTCTCGAGTGGTCAAGTACTCCTCAATCATACGTCCCCATTTTTCGCGTTCCTTTTTGGAAACACGGGCATAACCGTAACCAGGTACGTCTACAAAACGCATCTTATCATCAATGTTAAAAAAGTTCAGCAACTGAGTTTTACCAGGTTTTCCTGATGTCCGAGCTAGGTTCTTACGATTAAGCATGGTGTTGATAAAACTTGATTTACCAACATTAGAGCGACCTGCGAGAGCAATCTCTGGAACTTCATCCTGGGGATAGTGAGATTTGTTAGTAGCACTCAGCAAAATCTCAGCATTGTGTGTATTGATTTCCATGGTCACCTCTAGGCAGTTTCCAGGATTGGTTTAGCCGTCCCATCAACTGCTTCTTTTGTGATTCGAACTGTTTTCACATCTTCTTGACTTGGAACTTCAAACATAATATCTAACATGGTTTCTTCAATGATAGAGCGAAGTCCACGAGCTCCTGTTTTACGTTCAATGGCCTTATTGGCAATTTCTTGCAGAGCCTCATCATCAAATTCCAACTCTACATCATCATAAGAAAGTAAGGTTTGATATTGTTTAACCAAAGCATTTTTCGGTTCCTTCAAGATACGAACCAAGTCATCCACTGTCAACTGTTCCAAGGCTGCAAAGACTGGCAAACGACCAATCAACTCTGGAATTATACCAAATTTTTGAATATCTTCAGCTATAATTTCTTGCATATAAGAACTATTTTCATCAATAGCTTTATTGTTCTTTCCAAAACCGATAACTTTTTCACCTAGACGTTGTTTAACGATTTCTTCGATTCCGTCAAAGGCTCCACCCACGATGAAGAGGATATTTTTGGTATCCACTTGAATCATTTCTTGTTGAGGATGTTTACGTCCTCCTTGAGGTGGTACGCTAGCTACAGTTCCCTCGATAATCTTGAGGAGGGCTTGTTGCACACCTTCACCAGAAACATCACGTGTGATGGAAACATTTTCGCTCTTCTTAGCAATCTTGTCGATCTCGTCAACGTAGATAATTCCACGTTCTGCACGCTCAATGTTAAAGTCAGCAGCCTGAAGAAGTTTTAAGAGGATATTCTCCACGTCCTCACCTACATATCCTGCTTCAGTGAGAGCTGTCGCATCCGCAATAGCAAAGGGAACATTTAGACTCTTAGCCAAGGTCTGAGCAAGGAAAGTCTTCCCTGATCCAGTTGGGCCAATCATTAGAATGTTTGATTTTTGTAGGTCCACATCTTCCGTTTCTTCACGATTGTCGTGAAAATTGATACGTTTGTAGTGGTTATATACAGCCACTGCCAGAGCACGTTTGGCACGATCTTGACCAATGACATAGTGATTTAAAATATGGAGAAGCTCCATTGGTTTTGGAACTTCTGAAAGGTCAGTTAAGACTTCCTCTGCTAACTCTTCTCGGATAATTTCCTGAGCTAGTTCCACACATTCATTACAGATAAAAGCGTTATTACCCGCAATAATCTTTTGTACTTCATCTTGGCTCTTACCACAAAAAGAGCAGTAAACCATCATATCTTTTTTCCTATTTGTAGGCATAATTTCCTTCCGTCCTATAAAATACTCATTTAATTGTTAATAGTTATATTTTCATTATAACTTTTTCTAGAGAAAATACTCTAAATTCTTATTATTTTTTTATTTAAAACAAGGTCATATAAAAAGCGTGAATACTATTTACCAGGTTAGTAAAAGCATTTAACCAGAGTAAGATAGCTAGTCCGTAGCGCTTTTTACGAAAAGCTTGTGAACCAGCAATCAGACAGACAGCACACAAAAGAGCTGTAAAGAATCCAAAAATACTGCGCTCCATTAGACTTCCTTTCTCTTTCTATATTCGATGGTAAAATCATAGGCATTTTTCTCATCTTTGGTAAAGCTATTGCTTGCGACTGTTTCAAAAGCTGTCAAGTCAAATTCTTCTGGAAAATGAGTATCTCCATCTACTTTAGCATGAATTTGTGTCACGATAAGCTCATCTAAATAAGGTTCAAAAAGTTGAAAAATTTGTTTGCCACCGATTATATAAAGATTTTTATCCTGATTTTGATACCAATCTAATACTGTCTCAACATCTTGAAACACCATTGCTCCCTCAATAGACTCCTCTGGATTTCGAGTCAAAATCAAAGTCTGACGTTTAGGAAGCAATCGACGCCCCATGCCATCAAAGGTTACACGTCCCATTAAAATAGCATGGTTCAGAGTTGTTTCTTTAAAATGTTTTAATTCCGCTGGCAAATGCCATGGTAGACGATCTTCTTTTCCGATGACACCCTCTTGATCTTGTGCCCATATCGCTACAATTTTCTTTGTCATGCTTTCATCCTTTTCATTGATAGTACTATTTTATCAAAAAACTTCAAAAAAGACAGTTTTGGAATGTCTACATCAATAGAAAAATCCGTAGAAAATCTACGGATTCTTTCTTTGGTTAAAAATTCTTACAAACCTGGTGCTTGACCCAACTCAGCTGCAAGCATCCAAACAGTTTTTTCAAGTTCTGCTTTAGCACCAACGAAAATGTCATTAGAAACATCATCGCCTTCTTCATCAGTTACATCCAAAGCTTTTTGGAAAGAGTGATAAGGTAACGATAAATAGCTAGAACACGCTCCAAGCTTTCTTCAACGTTACGGAATTCTCCTTCTTCTTCTTCGATTTCACTGTGTTGAAGGAATTCTGTCAAAGTAGAGTAAGGTTTGCCACCAAGAGTGATCAAGCGTTCGCTGATTTCATCAAGGTAACCATCAAGGCTATCCATGTATTCATCCATCTTAGGATGCCATACCATAAAACCACGTCCACGCATGTACCAGTGTACTTGATGAAGAGCGATATGCGCTACGTACAAGTCTGCCACGGCTTGATTCAAGACTTCCTTCGTTTTTACTAGCGTTTCAGGAGCTGTCTTAGATAATGTTGTTACATCTTTTAATGCATCTTTTTTCAATTCAACCATTTTTCTCACCTCGTAAAATTATTTTTGTAACCATATTTATTGATTACTACCTTAGTATACTACTCCAAGTAGACAAAAGCAAGGAAATTAACTCATATTAAAAAAGTTGTAATTGACTGATAATTTAAGAAAATGAGTGGCTATTTTTCCTAGCTATTTTCTCTGTTTTTACTAGAAAATTGACTTTGATAAAGATCATAATAGAAACCTTTCGCATCCAAAAGACTTTCATGATTTCCCTGTTCGATTATCTGTCCATCTTTAAGTACCAAAATCTTATCAGCTTCTTGTATCGTAGAAAGTCGATGTGCAATGACAAAGCTTGTTCTTCCCTTCATCAAACGCTTCATAGCTTTTTGAATCAAGAGTTCTAAACGGGTGTCAACTGATGATGTCGCTTCATCAAGGATTAGAATTTTTGGATCTGCCAAGAGGGCACGCGCAATGGTTAAAAGCTGTTTCTGACCAAGAGAAATATTACTTGATTCTTGGTTCATTTCCATGTTATAACCGCCAGGAAGAGTGCGGATAAAGTGGTCCACATTGGCAGCCTTAGCCGCTTCAACGATTTCCTCGTCTGTTGCTTCAAGATTCCCAAAGCGAAGATTTTCCTTGATGCTACCTTCATAGAGCCAAGCATCCTGTAAGACCATACCAAACTGGCGACGATAGTCCTGACGAGATAAGTCTCGAATATCTTGACCGTCCACTAAAATAGCTCCAGCAGTTACATCATAAAAACGCATGAGAAGGTTAATCAAGGTTGTTTTTCCTGCTCCAGTAGGACCAACAATGGCTACCATCTCCCCTGGTTCAACATCCAGATTGAAATTGCGAATCAATGGTTTGTTTTCTACATATTGGAAATCAACATTCTTAAAGCTAACTTGCCCAGTCAAAGGTGGTAGTTCTTTCACTTCAAGATTTTGAACTTCCTCCGTTTCATCCAAAACTTCAAAAATACGATCAAGGGAAGACTTAGCGCTCTGCATTTGCCCTGCTAACTGGGTGATGTTTTGGATAGGCTGGCTAACTTGCCAGACGTATTGGACAAAGGCCTGCATATTACCAATCGTCAAACGCCCCGCAATAACCTGTATACCTCCTAAAACTGCAACAATCAGATAAGTCAAATCTGATACGATATGTAGGGCAGGCATCATCAAACCTGAGATAAAGCTAGCCTTAAAAGCCAACCTGTTGCAATTCATCGGTAATATCTGCAAATTCCTTCTGCGTATTTTCTTCACGTCCATAGAGCTTCAAAACATTAAAAACCTGTCAAGTTTTCTTGCACAAAACCATTCATGCGTCCCAAGATAGCCGCCTGTTGTTTAAAAATAAGGCTGGGAACGATTCATGATGGTCTTAGCTCCAAAAATAGGTCACTGGAATTGATAAAATAACGATCATAGCTAACTGAAGATTTAAGTATAATACCATTCCCATTACTAGAAGGATCGTAAATACAGCATTGACAATCTGTAAGAAGGATTGCTGAAGAGCATTGGACACAGTCTCTACATCACTGGTAAAACGTCCCAGCAAATCTCCAAACTGATGCTTATCAAAGTAAGAAACAGGAATACGATTGATTTTTTTATTCATTTCTCTACGCAAATCCTGTATCATGGACTGCACAGCATTGGTCATAAAATAATTAGAATAATATGAACCTAATTCGTAGAGGACCCCTCGTAAGAGGTAGATGACCAAAATGATTGCAATATAGCTAGTATTAAGTCCAGCGCCTGCAACTCCTTTAGCCATGTCAAGGAGATTAGAGGTTAATTCTGTAATGGCAAGCCCTAAGACAAAAGGCTCAATAACACTCATAACCGCACTCAGAATCTTAAGAAATACTGCCAGAAAGATAGAGAAACGGTAGGCTTTTAAATAGCTCCATAGACGAGCTAAAATAGATTGTTTTTTCATCCTTTACCTCCTATTCTTCTGTTAGGGACGCATTTTTTAGTTGCGACTCTGCAATTTCTCTATAGATGTCATTGGTTGCCATCAATTCCTCATGGCGACCACGTCCAACAATTTCTCCCTTATCGAGGACGATAATCTGGTCAGCGTCCATAATGGTTCCAACCCGCTGGGCAACAATTAAGACCGTTGCATTTTGAGTGACTTCCTTAAGACGACGACGTAAAATAGCATCCGTACGATAGTCCAAGGCTGAGAAAGAATCGTCAAAGATATAGATATCCGGCTCTTTGATAACTGCTCTGGCAATCGATAAACGTTGCTTTTGTCCACCAGACAGGTTACTTCCACCTTCAGCTAGATGGGTTCCAAAACCCTCTTCACGACTTTCGATAAAGTCTTTGGCTTGGGCAACATCGGCTGCTTGATTCAACTCTTCACGACTAGCATCCTCTTTCCCGTAACGCAGATTTTCAGCAATCGTTCCAGTAAAGAGCAAAGCTTTTTGAGGAATAAAACCAATCTTTTGACGAAGGGACTTGAGTCGGTATTCCCGCACATCAACTCCATCAACCTTGATTTTCCCTAAGGTAACATCATAAAAACGTGGAATCAACTGAACCAATGAAGACTTCCCAGAACCAGTCGAACCAATAAAGGCAATGGTTTCTCCTGGTTTAGCAGTAAAGGAAATATTGTGTAGAACCGGGTTCTCTGTCTCTCCAGGATAGGCAAAGGTCACATTTTCAAATTCTAGGTAACCATGTGTTTCTGTCTCTCTGATGCCATTTTCATTTGGATCAATGGAAATGGGCATATCCATAATTTCCTTCAAGCGCTCACTGGATACGGCAGTACGTGGGTACATGGTAAAGAGGCTAGACAAGAATAAGAAGGACAAGAGGGCATGGAAGCTGTACTCAATAAAGGCTACCAAATCCCCAATCTGCAAACTTCCTTGTTGGAGAGGATCTAGAGCAAACCAAACAATTGCCACAATCATAGCGATAATGATTTGTACAAAAAGAGGTTCGGTCAAGCCTGTCAATTTAAACAAGCGGCTCGAATTATCAGCATAGATTGCATTTTGCTCTGCGAAGCGTTCTTCTTGGAATTCTTCTCGCGCAAAGGCTCGAATCACTCGTAAGCCCATCAAATTCTCTCGGACATATTGATTAATCTTATCCAGTGTTTTCTGTTGTTTTTCTGATAGAGGTCGAGTTTTTACAGCTACATAGACAACAACGACTGCTAAGAAAGGTACTGAAAAAGCTACAATCCAAGCTAGTGAAGGACTAGTCAAGAAAATCATGAGAATACTCGACAGCATCATCATGGGAGTGATGACACCTAATTTAAGGGTTTGTTCCGCAAACTGCATAAGAACAAAGGCATCACTAGTAATACGAGTAACCAGTGAAGATACACCAATCTTTTCATATTCGTGATGAGAATACTCTTGTAGCTTAGCATAGACATCATTGCGCATGTCTTTAACCATGTTGGTAGTCAATTTACTAGCAGCATAGGACAGGACAATCCGTCCAAATGTCCCCAAGACGATAATGACCAACATAATAACAGCCCAAATAGAGCTTTTCTTCATTACCTTGATTAATCCCCTGGTCAATCATACGAGCCAGAACAGTCGGTAGACCTAGATTGACAATGACAAAGAAAACTGCTCCGAGAAAGTCTAAAATCAACCACTTGGGATAACGTTTGAGATAAGACCAGATATAAAGCATGATTCTCCTTTCTTTTTCATTCAAAATGCAGAAAAGAGCGTGCTTACGCACGCCTTTTTACTAAAAAGAAGACAGGCAGTCTTAACCTCGAGGAAGGGAACTGTCTGTCTCAGATATTTGAAGCTTATTTTACAAAGTCAAGCAATGCCAAGAAGCTTGCAGGCTCAAGTGATGCACCACCAACAAGAGCTCCGTCAACGTCTGGACAAGCCATGTATTCTGCAACGTTTTCAGGTTTAACTGAACCACCGTATTGAACACGTACTTTTTCAGCTACTTCTTGACCAAAGTCAGCTGCTACAACGTCACGGACAACCTTACACATTTTTTGTGCGTCATCTTGTGAAGCTGATTTACCAGTACCGATAGCCCAGATTGGCTCATAAGCGATAACTGATGCAGCAACTTGTTCAGCTGTCAAGCCAGCAAGAGCAGCTGATACTTGAGCACCTACAAATTCAGCAGCTTTTCCTGCTTCGTAAGTTTCAAGAGACTCACCACAACAGATAATTGGAAGCATACCGTTTGCAAAGATTGCTTTTGCTTTTTTGTTGATATCTTCGTCAGTTTCATGGAAGTAGTCACGACGCTCTGAGTGACCAATCACAACGTAGTCAGTACCGATTTCTTTCAAACTTGTGGGCTAGTTTCACCAGTGAAAGCACCAGCATTTTCAAAGTAGCAGTTTTGAGCTGCAACTTTAAGATTAGTTCCTTTAGCTGCGGCTAATACAGTTGTCAAGTCAAGTGCAGGAACTGCGATACCAGCTTCAACAAGGTCTGATGAAGGAAGTTTTGATGCAACTGCTTCAACAAATGCTTTTGCTTCTTCTGGATTTTTGTTCATTTTCCAGTTACCAGCGATAAATGGTTTACGTGACATTTCACTTACCTCTTTTTTCATTATATTTTCTCTTTATTTTATCATAATTCAGGGTCGCTTGCAAATCTTACTCGGAAACCAGACATCTTATTTTCAAAAATTTTCGTGCTCTTATTTCTATTTAGAAGTTGATTTGCGCTTGGTCAATTTAACCACTGCTTCCGTCCGCGCGGTGTGCGGAAACATGTCAACTGACTGGATATAATGCAGGTCATAGACCTCCATCAATCTGACTAAATCACGTGCCAGGGTAGATACATTGCAGGAAACATAGACCATCTTTTCAGGAGCGTATTTGACGATGGTATCCAAGAGCTTGTCATCTAAACCAGTACGTGGCGGGTCCACAATCAAGGCATCCGCACGATAGCCTTCCTTGTACCATCTAGGGATAATCTCTTCTGCTGTACCTGCCTCATAGTGGGTATTACTAAACCCCATACGCTGGGCATTTGCCTTAGCATCCTCGATAGCTTCAGGAATAATATCCATCCCTCTCAGGCTCTTAACCTTCCTAGCAAAGGCAAAGCCAATAGTACCAACACCACAATAGGCATCAATCAGATGGTCATTCTCATTTACGTCCAAGGCCTTAACGGCTTCACTGTAGAGGACTTCAGTCTGTTCAGGATTGAGCTGGTAAAAAGCTCTTGGTGAAAGAGAAAATTCATAGTCAAGAACACCTTCGCCTATACTATCTTGGCCCCAAATAATCTCAGTCTTGTCCCCATAAATCTCACTAGTTTTAGCAGTATTGGTATTGACTGCGACAGTCACTACTTCAGGATAATCCTTGACTAAATCTTTCACAAATTGAGTCAGATTTAATTGACGATTGGTCACAATGATAATCTGAACTTGCCCAGTTTTCCGTGCTCGACGAACCATGATGGTTCGAACTCCAAGGATTTTCCGTTCATCTGTAATCGGAATTTGATGATAGGTCAAGAGCTCAGCAATGCGATTAGCAATAGCTTGCGTTTCCTTATCTTGGACTAGGCAGTCCTTTAACTCGACCAAACAATGCGAATTTTGAGCATATAATCCTGCCTTGACCTGACCCTTAAACTTTCGAGTTTGGAATTGTAGTTTAGCTCGATAATACTTTGGTTCCTGCATACCAATGGTTGGTCTAATCTCAAAATTTTCATAGCCTGCAGGTGCAAATTTTTTCAGAGCTTGATGGAGAAGATCCGTCTTGAACTCCAGCTGCTTGTCATAATGCAGATGCATGATTTGACAGCCACCACACTCGTTATAAATGGTGCAGTCTGGTACCACTCGAAACTTAGATTTTTTATTGACCTCAAGCAGTTTGGCCTCAACGTAGTTACGCTTAATAGAAGTCACCTGACAATAGATATCTTCACCCTTGAGGGCGCCTGGAACAAAAACAAGGGTTTTCTGGTAAAATCCGATACCTTCCCCGTTTATCCCTATACGCTTAATTTTTAATGGAATTTTTTGTTTGACTTTAAGACTCATAAGTCTATTATACCACGTAGTTTCTCAATGTTTAAGAATATGTTACAATAAAACCATGAATACAAAGATATCTCATTTTTCCCCATTGGATTTTCCTGAGCAATTACGAACTTATATAGAGGGAGCAACTCTTTCTGACAGCTCTTCTCATTCAGGCGCAAGGGTTCTCTATCTTGATTCAGGTTACTATTTGAAAATAGATCAAAAGGGAAGATTAGAGCGAGAAGCTAGAATTGCAAGTTTGTTTGAACAAGAGGGAATAGGAACTCCAGTCATCCACTATCTATCTACAGATAAAGACTACCTCCTGACTAAAGAGGCTATTGGTCATGATACTCTCACTTTTTTAGACCAGCCAGATAAAATTTGCCGAACCATGGCCGAAGCTCTTAAAAAACTTCACAGCTTTTATCCGCAAAATTTTCCATCAGAAAATCATTTACAGGCCTATAAAGACAGAGCCTTTAAAAACTATGAAAAAGGTGAGTTCTATGCCAAGGCTCTCCTACCCCAATTCCGGATTAGCAGCCGTGAAGAGGCCTTCCAGTTCATTCGAGAACAAGGGCACCTTTTAAAGACAGATGCCTTTATTCACGGGGATGCCTGTCTACCGAATTTTATTCTAAAGGATGCTGACCACTTCTCTTGCTTTATTGACCTTGGCTTAGCTGATTTCAGTGACCGGCATATCGACCTCTTTTGGGCAGTTTGGTCCCTCAACTATAACCTACATGACCCTAAATACGCTGAACTATTTCTTGACTATTATGGGAGAGAACAGGTCGATGTAAATAAACTTCGACTCGTTGCTGCCTTTGAAGCGTTTGGATAAAAGGAAAACCATGAAAATCACAAAACTAGAAAAGAAAAAACGTCTCTATCTGCTAGAACTTGATAACGACCAAACCTGCTACATTACAGAGGATACCATTGTTCGCTTTATGTTGACCAAGGATAAGGAAATTAGTCCCCAAGAATTTTCAGATATTCAGATCTTTGCACAATTTTCCTACGGAAAAAACTTGGCGCTCTACCACTTATCCTTCAAGGCCCGTACTGAAAGAGAAGTCCGAGATTATCTTATCAAACATGAAATTGATGAGAACATCATACCACAAGTCATCCAATCTCTAAAAGAAGATAACTGGATTAACGACCGTCAGTATACCTATACTATCATCAATTCCAATCAGCTATCTGGTGACAAGGGAAGCTACATGCTGATACAAAAGATTTCCCAAAAGGGAGTTGCTAAAGCCCTTATCCAAGACATCTTACAAGAATTTAACATGATGGAAGTCGCAGAGCGTACAGCCGAAAAACTACTGAAAAAATATCAGGGTAAATTTCCTGCTCGCGCTCTACAAGATAAGATAATCCAAAATCTTACCAACAAAGGGTTTTCCTACTCAGAAGCTAAAACAGCCTTTGACCAACTGGATAGCCAGATAGAAGAGGAAACCGTTCAGGAGCTAATCTTCAAAGAGTTAGATAAGCAATATCGAAAATATTCGCGTAAGTATGAAGGATACGAACTCAAGCAGCGTTTAACCCAAGTTTTAGCACGAAAAGGCTACGATTTTTCGGATATAGCCAGCGCTCTCAGAGAATATCTTTAATTTTTTCATGAAAAACTAAGAACTTTAAACAAATGTGATACAATAGTAAACGATAAACTTATAAATTGTAGAAAGTTGGTTAGTTATGAAACTTCCAAAAGAAGGCGACTTTATTACAATTCAAAGTTATAAGCATGATGGGAGTCTTCACCGTACTTGGCGGGACACCATGGTACTAAAAACAACAGAGAACGCTATTATCGGCGTTAACGACCATACACTTGTTACCGAAAGTGACGGTCGTCGTTGGGTGACTAGAGAACCGGCTATTGTTTACTTTCACAAGAAATATTGGTTTAATATTATCGCTATGATTCGTGAAAATGGCATCTCCTACTACTGCAATATGGCAAGTCCTTACTATCTAGACGAAGAAGCTTTAAAGTACATTGACTATGATTTGGATGTTAAAGTTTTTACAGATGGTGAGAAACGTCTCTTGGACGTAGAGGAGTATGAACGACATAAGCGAAAAATGAAGTATTCTTCTGACTTAGACTATATTTTGAAAGAGCATGTCAAGATTCTTGTTGATTGGATCAACAACGAACGAGGCCCCTTCTCAGAAGCCTATGTCAACATTTGGTACAAACGCTACGTAGAACTAAAGAATCGGTAAAGTTGTCAAAGGTCAGGAACAAAATCCTGACCTTGTTTTTTTGGTTGTGTAAAATATGTTGTGTAAACACAAAAAAGGAATAAAACCGCTATAGTAGAGTTGCAATACATTACTAGAAAGAGATTTATGCAAAATTCACGTGATATACAAAACAAATAGATATACTGATATTTTTTAATTTCTTTCTTCCTTGTAAGTTAAGAACAATCTTCTATCGTTTAATACAAAAAAATACGAAGATAATCTGTATAAAAAAATACAAATCACCTTCGTATCAAAAATATTTAGTATTGTCTTTCTACATAGCATCAATCCTTTAGAACAATCTTTGAAAAAAATGACTTAACAAAGAAAATGTTATTTAAACTACTAACTGATTTAATCGTTTTTGAAAATATAAAGCAATATTTTTAGACTCAATAAACTCAAAATATTTAATGACATTTTGCATTTGCTTAATTCCAGATTCTTTAGATTCTGTCAGGTATATTTTATAGCCTTCTACAAATTTGAATGTAGATTTTTTTCAAAAAAACTTTTTGTGTCATCTTTTTAATAATTTTTTTTTAATTTCATTTCAAAGTAGTCTGCATATATTAGATGTGAATTCTCAAGGCAGCAGAACCAAAAATTTAAACAAGCTGACACAACTAAATTTCTATTCTTGCCGATTTTTTCATAATAGTGTGTACGCTCTAGTATTTCTTTTCCGACCCTGTAAATATAATCTATTTCAAAAAGATGATATAAATTGCCAATCAGCGTTATCTCATAGGATTCCCATCGTTCCTTCTGAAATAAATAGTCATATACTAAATTTAGATCGTCTCTACTAACTACATAATTACAATCTATCTGATTTAATAATCCCTGAACCATAATTGTATTTATTCTATAAATTTTTTCCCCACTCTTCTCAAAAAGTTTTTGTTGCTCATTTTTTATTTCCTCCAATCCTTTAGTATTCAAACTATAAAAATTTGGAGATAAATTAACCAAAAAATCATCAAGCTCCGATCTTTTATAATGTTCTAAGTAATTACAAAAATTCTCTATCGAAACATTGATATTTGATAATAATTCAAAAAACGTTGAAAGAGAAATGTCGTTTTCTCCCCTTTCAAATCTAGAGAGTTGAGATTTTGATATAGAATCAGCTGCAGCATACTCTAAAGAATATCCGTTTAATTTTCTAAAATATCGAAAAGCTTCTCCGTAATTTTTCACACTTTCGTTCCCTTAACTTTCTTTTCGAGCGATAAACATACCATATTCTTTAGGAATGATCAACACACCATTATTAAATTCACTTTCCAATCTTTTACGTATTATTTCCTCTTCTAGTGAACCTATTTCTGAAATTCCTTTCAAGGATTGAATATATTGAACTAGATCGTCTATACTTGTCACCTGTAGCTCATCATCATAAATTAATTTTTCCACAGTGTCAAAATACCTATTTAAAAAAGCTTTCCCGTTTTGTAAAGTAAAAGTTTTATTTTCCAAATTTTGATTAACCACATCTTTAAATAAGCTTGCCAAATAATCTACAACTCCATTTTCACCAAATGTAGCACAGTAAAAAATTCCTCCTTTTTTTAATACTCTATTCACTTCAGAGATAGCTTTATCAATGTCATTTACATGATGTAGAAGCATATTAGCAATAACAATATCAAAAGTTTCATTTTTAAAAGAAATATTTTGGATATCCATTCTTTCATAGTTGACATTGTCTCTATTTCCAATCACTGATTTCGTTGTTTTTACCATATCTTTAGAAAAATCTGTAACAACCAACTGCTTCATTTTATCTATAGAATCACTATTACTTTTCCACAGTTCTCCTGTACCACATCCCAATTCTAGAACCTTTACTTCATCAGTGATTTGGTAGTTAGAAAATATCCAATTGTTAAATCCCAATTTATTTTTTGAATACTTCTTATGCAATTCTACTCGAATATCAAGATTATCATGATTTTTATATTGTTCAATTACTTTATCAATCATTCTAAATGCCCTCCACCCTATAATTTGACATTATATCACAAGAATAAAGGTAGTGTAAAATAAGTTGTATAAATGCAAAAAGGAATAATTTTACTACAGTATTGAACTATTTTGGGGTCTTCTAAATTCCCAAAAGCTCCTTTGAGCAAAAATTCATTTTTCATCCACAAGTTTTAAGTCTCAACTAATTTATTGAAGTCTCGCAAGACACGGACTAAAAATTTAAAGATTGGTTCCATCGATTTCTCTCCATTACCTGTTGCTAGCAAAAAACCTGCCACATTAGGCAGGTTTCCCTTTAAATATCTAACTTCGTAACGGTGAACTTGATATGGGAATAATCTTTCCCGATATCCTTATCTACCATAAAGGCTGTTGCATCCTTCTTGACCTGTACCAAGTCAATATTTTGAGCTTGAGCTGCATAGACACAGCCACAGTAACATTGGCGATAAATGTCGTACTCTTCACACATTTCTACAGAGCGTTTGTAGCCTTGATTTTTCTTAAAATCACTGGGAAGATAGTGAGTGGTGTAGATTTTCTGCACATCAATCCCAATACTATTGATGGTTTGTGAATTTTTGTGAGGGCTGATAGTAAGAGCTGAGCCAAAGTAATCAAATCCTAAGTCCATAGCCACCTGGGCTGTCTTATCCAGACGATAGTCAAAACAAACCTTGCAACGGTCCCCACCTTCAGGTTCTTCTTCCAAACCTCGAACCAGTTTACGGTATTCATTTGGTTCATAGGGAGCTTCTAGGTATTGGACCTTATTTCCAGTTCGTTCATTGAAATCACTGACAAACTTTTTAGTTACATAGGCACGCTTGTGATACTCAGCTTTGGGATGAATATTTGAATTTGCAAAATAGATAGTCACATCTGCATATTTGGTCAAATACTCTAGAGTGTAAGTGCTACATGGAGCACAACAGACGTGCATGAGAATAGTTGGTCTTTCTTCATTTTTTTCCCAAACTTGAACCATCTTTTGCATGACACGGTCATAGTTGATCTTTTGATTGGGATTCATTTTGCTTAGAATTTCTTCTACATCAATCATGCTCTTCTCCTTTTCTTCTTGTTATTGTACCACAGGATCTTTCTTTGGGCAAATAGGGTTTCGTGCTTTATTCAGTTTAAGTCCTAATTTAATAGCTTGCCCATCCTTTTTAGACCAATTCTTAAGATAGGATAGGTTAATAGTAAGATAAGGCCTAGAACTAAAAAGACAGCTACAAGACCCCAACGATCAATCAACCAACCTGTCAGTGGGAAAATGACAATCATAGATAAACTAAAGAGCATCGAATTGATACTAAGCATAGTTGCTCTTACACTGGACGGTAAATAGCCTTGTAAGTCATTAAAATAGATTGGTTGATAAACTGCATAGAGTGTATCGGTTAAAAGATATACGAGAAGAAAAGCAAAGGGAGTTCCAAAAAACACCAATAGCAAGGCTAAACCCGTTAGTGCAACAAGAGTCGGAAAAACTCGATTGCTATTCCATTTTTTACCAATTTGACTAGCTACATAAACTGCTATAAGATTTAAGCCACTACCAATCAGCATGACCAGTGAAACCTGCCATCCTGCTAAGTCACTTATTTTCTGCTGATAGTAAAAGTAAAACATACACATGAGTGTTCCGACTAGCTGATAAGTCATCATCCAATAAAAGAGTACTGGTTTTTCCTGCCATTCTTTTCGAACTTGCAGGACAATCGTTTTAAAGGTTAAGCCTTCGTTTTTCTCTCTCTTAGCCATTGGTTCTTTCATCAAATAAATCAAAATGATAGAAAGAAAAGATAATCCAATAGCAATTAGATAGGTCCAAGCCAAGGCTCCGTGGATAAAGAAGCCTGCCACAACTGTACCTAGGGTTCGGGTGACTTCTGCCACACCAGACAAAAAGCTAGAAATCTGAAGATAACGGTCTTTTTGACCCGCTTCAACCGCCGAATCATATAAGAAAGCGGTGCTGGTTCCCGAGTCAAAATTATAGGACCAAGCACTGACCATCATGGCAAGAGCATAAATCCAAAAATTCCCCTGACCAAATAAAATCAAGATAGAGGATACAATACTGGCCAAGCGAGCCAAATAGAGATTGGTCTTGTAGCTAAATCGATCGGCCAACATACCAGATGGGATTTCACATAAGAGACTTGTCCCATGAAAGATACTCTCTAATAGACCGATTTGAAGCAAGGAAAGACCATTCTGAATGAAAAATAAAATCCAAAAACTAGTAATTCCAAAATAAGATGTAAATTCCAGACCTGCTAGGAGTGGAATATTGCGTTTGTAAGTTCTTTTAAACATTGTTTTCTCTCTTTCAATATGTAATATGATTGTTTCTAAAAGACTTACTTAGATTTGCCTACATTTTCTCCACCTCTTTCATTTAAAGTAATACTCAATGAAAATCAAAGAGCAAACTAGGAAGCTAGCCGCAGGCTGTACTTAAGTACGGCAAGGTGAAGCTGACGTAGTTTGAATTTGATTTTCGAAGAGTATAAAAACGCCAGATGGCGTTTATAGTTATTAAGGTTTGATACGGTGCAACATACGTGGGAATGGAATAGCCTCACGGATGTGTTTTGTACCTGCTGCGAAGGTTACCATACGCTCGATACCGATACCAAATCCACCGTGTGGTACTGTACCATATTTACGAAGGTCAAGGTAGAATTCGTACTCTGTACGATCCATTCCAAGTGATTCCATCTTAGCGACAAGGGCATCGTAGTCTTCCTCACGCATGGAGCCACCAATGATTTCTCCGTAACCTTCTGGTGCAAGCAAGTCTGCACAAAGCACGCGATCTGGATTCCCAGGAACTGGTTTCATGTAGAAGGCCTTGATGTCTGCTGGGTAGTTAATCACGAAAGTTGGTACACCAAAGTGGTTTGAAATCCAAGTTTCGTGTGGTGAACCAAAGTCATCTCCATGCTCAAGATGTTCGTAGTCAGCATCTGCATCATTTTCATGCTCTTGCAAGAGGTCAATCGCTTCATCGTAAGTAATGCGTTTGAATGGCTCTGCAATATAACGTTTCAAGAGCTCTGTATCACGCTCCAATGTTTCCAAGGCTTGAGGTGCACGGTCAAGAACACCTTGAAGTAACGCTTTTACATAAGCTTCTTGCAAGTCAAGTGACTCATCGTGTGTCAAGTATGAGTACTCAGCATCCATCATCCAGAACTCTGTCAAGTGACGGCGAGTCTTAGATTTCTCTGCACGGAATACTGGACCAAAGTCAAAGACGCGACCTAGAGCCATAGCACCTGCTTCAAGATAAAGCTGACCAGATTGACTCAAGTAAGCTGGTGTTCCAAAGTAGTCTGTTTCAAAAAGTTCTGTAGAATCTTCTGCAGCATTTCCTGAAAGAATTGGGCTATCAAATTTCAAGAATCCGTTCTTATCAAAGAACTCATAAGTTGCGTAGATAATGGCGTTACGGATTTGCATAACAGCGACTTGTTTGCGTGAACGCAACCACAAGTGACGGTTATCCATCAAGAAGTCTGTACCGTGTTCTTTTGGAGTAATTGGGTAGTCTTGAGATTCACCGATGACTTCGATGTCTGTAATATCCAACTCATAACCAAATTTTGAGCGCTCGTCTTCTTTAACAATCCCTGTTACAAAGACTGAAGTTTCTTGGCTCAAGTGTTTGATGGTTTCAAATTTTTCAAGACCTACTTCTTCTCCAAATTTTTCGATAAAGTTTGGTTTGAAAGCCACGCCTTGGAAGAAGGCAGTTCCATCACGCAATTGCAAGAAGGCAATTTTTCCTTTTCCTGACTTGTTAGCAACCCAAGCACCGATAGTGACTTCTTGACCAACGTAGTCTTTTACTTCGATAATTGTTACACGTTTTGTCATGTTTTATCTTCCTTTTCATTTAACTTGTCCGAAGACATCATTACCCACTATTTTACCACAAATAGCCTCTGATAGCTAGGTTCTATCAGAGAAAAATCTCAGTTTTTAGCCAGAAAAAAATCTCCGTCAAGACGACGAAGTTCTCATTTTTAATTTCCATAAATTGGTGCAAGCGACGAATAGCTTCTTTAAGAGTTTCCAAGTCTGTCGCATAGCTGAGACGAACATTTTCAGGAGCTCCAAATCCTGCTCCTGTTATCAAAGCCAGACCAACTTCCTCAAGAATAGCCGTTGTAAATGCTGTTACATCTGTATAACCTTTCATCTCCATAGCTTTTTTGACATTTGGGAAGAGGTAGAAAGCTCCTTGAGGTTTGACTACTTCAAATCCAGGGACTTGGCACAAGAGAGGATAAATGGTATTGAGACGTTCCTCGAAAGCCTGTCGCATAGCTTCTACAGAATCTTGTGGACCAGTTAGCGCTTCGATTGTTGCGTATTGAGATACCGCAGTCAGGTTAGAAGTCGTTTGACCAGTCAATTTGCTCATAGTAGCAATAATTTCTGGATCACCTACTGCATAACCAACACGCCATCCTGTCATAGCGTAGGCCTTAGACACTCCATTGATAACAATAGTTTGTTTGCGAATAGCTTCTGACAGACTAGAGATTGGAACGAACTCATTCCCGTTATAGACCAAACGACCATAAATATCATCGGCCAGGATGAGAATATCATGTTCAACAGCCCAATTTCCAATGGCTAAGAGTTCCTCACGAGAATAGATCATCCCAGTCGGATTAGATGGTGAGTTTAGTACCAAGACTTTAGTCTTATCTGTTCGAGCTGCTTCTAATTGCTCCACAGTTACTTTAAAGTGATTGTCTTCCTTGGCTTGGACAAAGACTGGAAAGCCTTCTGCCATCTTAACCTGATCCCCATAGCTGACCCAGTAAGGAGTAGGAATGATAACCTCATCACCTGGATTAATCACAGCCATAAAGAAAGTATAAAGGGAAAACTTGGCACCAGTCGCAAAAGTCACCTCGTTAGCTGCTACAGAATACCCATAATATCGTTCAAAATAGGTATTAACTGCAGCTTTCAATTCAGGCAAACCTGAAGCTACCGTATAGAAAGACGCGCGACCATCTCGAATGGCTGCAACCGCAGCATCCTGAATATTATCAGGAGTATGAAAATCGGGCTGACCTAAAGTCAAGAAAAGAACGTCTTTTCCTTCAGCTTTTAACTTCTTTGCTCTTGCATCACTAGCCAGAGTAACACTTTCTTCAATCTCTAAGACACGTTTGGATAATTTCATTGTTTCTCCTTCTCAAGTATGACGCCAGTTTCAAAATCAACTAGATAGTAGTTTCCACCCGATTGTACCTCCCAGACAGGCTTTTCAGCGTACCGTCCGAAGGTAATCTTGTCGATCTCAGTTGCTCCTTTTTCTCTGACAACTGCTTCTGCTTTTTCTTGGCTAATGCCATTCTCTAGTTGATAGACATAAATTTTTGACCATTTTTTTCAATCAATACAGCAATAGACTTCTGGTTCTTGTCCTGACCCAGAACACTATAGTAGCTCTCTAAGCCGTTAAAGAAGTCAATCTGGCTGACCGTCTCTAAATTGGCATATTGCTTAGCTAATCTCTCTCCTTCTGTTTTAGCATTTTGGTAGGGTTTCATGCTCAACCAAATCAGATAAAGAAAGGAAGAAGTCACCACTAGAACTAACAGTGTGATGCCAATGGTGTATTGAAATAATAAGGAATTTTTTTCTTTTTTTTGTCTCTTTTTCACTCGTCTATTTTACCATCTATCTACCTTTATTACAAGTAAAGGACAGGTGACTTTTTAGATTTTCCCAGGTACTTTTACCTATCCTTATAAGGTATCCACAGCTTCTTTGCTTCATTTTTATTACTTATGGCTCCTTTAGTTTTTTGGTTGATCATCTTTTAAAAATTTTTTTAATTTATGAGCAAATAAATTGAAAAGATTATCTCTTTGTTGTAATGTAGATTGCAACAACAAAGAAAGACTCTAAAAATTATTTCTAAAGGAGAAACCCTATGTCTAAAAAAGTATTATTTATAGTTGGTTCACTTCGTAAAGGTTCATTCAACCACCAAATGGCACTAGAAGCTGAAAAAGCTCTTGCAGGAAAAACTGAAGTTAGCTATCTTGATTACTCAGCTGTTCCCCTCTTCAGCCAAGATTTGGAAGTTCCAACTCATCCAGCTGTAGCTGCTGCTCGCGAGGCTGTTCTTGCTGCAGATGCTATCTGGATTTTCTCTCCAGTCTACAACTTCTCGATTCCAGGAACTGTGAAAAAAACTTACTTGACTGGCTTTCACGCGCCATTGACTTGTCTGACACTCGTGGAGCATCTGCTCTTCAAGATAAGATTGTTACAGTATCATCTGTAGCAAATGCAGGACACGATCAACTCTTTGCGATTTACAAAGACCTTCTACCATTTATCCGTACTCAAGTTGTCGGTGATTTTTACCGCGACTCGTGTCAATGATTCTGCTTGGGCAGATGGTAAATTAGTTCTTGAAGAACCTGTGGTCGCTTCTCTTAAGAAACAAGCTAAAGACTTGCTCCAAAGCTATTCAATAATATTTTTTTACAACCTAATCCTCATAACAAGAAAAAGCAATAGTAGATAATAAACTTCTACTATTGCTTTTTTTATTCTTAATCTACTAATTCTTCCACCTGAGAACTATGCTTGAGCGGTAGACTACACATCACCAAGAGGAAGATAAAGGATGATTGAATCCAGAAAAGAGCTAAATCAAAAAAATTCCATGAACAGCTACTACTGTCAAGAAGGAGAGATAAAGTCCAACAATTGGACGCTTCCCAGGATCCTGACTCATATCAATGAGTTTTCGAATAGGGTCTGCTGAAGCAATTCCCAGAAGAACTGTCCCTACAACTCCATAACTTAGAATCGTATCGATATAGATACTATGGGCATGTTCATGATAAGGTGCTCGTATTCGAGGGAAGGCGTTCATATAGGTTAAGGGACCTTCTCCCCAGAATGGGTTTTGCTTAAACAAGGTCATACCAGCATTCCAGATGGAAATTCGCTCTTCCATGGACGAATCGAGAGTTCCCATCCGAACCCCTAAGTCACTGGAGAAGAGAAATGAAAGTCCAACTCCAAATACCCCAATACTAAGCCAGAAGGCCCGCCAGTTTTTAATAGTTGTAAAGAGATAAATAATTGCCCCAAAGATAATGGCTGGAAAGGCTGTTCGATTCTGCGTAAAATTTAAACCGAACAAATTGGCAAAGATAGCAACAAAAGAAAATATTTTTAACCATCTTAGTTTAGTCGTATTAATTAGATAAAAACCTATCATAATGCAGAAACAACAGATAATACCGTAATAATTCGGATTAAAAAAGGCAACTTCTGCACGATTTTGATGCCAAACTTGCATCTTAGGGGATAGGAATGTATAGTCAAACTTTTTAACAATTTGAAAATGTTCCAAAGCTGCAAACACTGACGCTAACATACTACCCGACAACACGCCTTGTAACGTGATTCTAAAAAACTTAGGAGTCAGGTGAGCCTGATAATAGTAAAAGAAAATTGCAAAGAGGAACATCGCTAAAGTGGAAACCATCCCCATGACATTTTGTGCTAGGAGAGAGATAGCTCCGCTATATCCAATAAATAAAAGTAAAATGGCATGGTTAGAGAGTCGTTTTAGAATGCCCTTCATTTCTCCTGTAAATACCAGACCTATTAAATAAGCGATAAAAATAATGATGAAAATATAAAAAGGCAAAAAAATACTTAGAATAACTGCTAGCAAGACTAGTTCTTGCTTAGACAAGCCTTTCAATTTTTCAATGATACCTATTGATTTCACAACAGATCCTTTCTCTCTGAATCCAGAAATTCAGATTTACATAAAGTATTAAACTATTCTACCACTTTTCAAATGATTTGAAAACTGCTAGCTTAGACTGGAAACACTAAAAAATAGGTAAAAGCTTATCATTTATGACGCTAAACCCTCTGCTTCTAGTAAGAAATTAAAAATATGGTACAATAAAATAAGTACTTTCAGAAAGGTTATTCTATGAAATCCTATCAACAAGTTTACAATATATTAGTTTCCGAAAAGAGATTACTTAAGCGGGGAAAAAGATCGCGGAAAAATTTAAATATCTCGCGAACAGCTGTATGGAAAGCCATCCAACGCCTCCAACAAGAAGGACTTGAAATTGACAGTATAAAAAATCGTGGCTATAAATTAATACAGGGGGACCTTATCTTGCCTCAGGAAATTGAGAAGAGAAGCCCTGTAGTTGTCCAATTTAAAGCAAGTACCAAATCCACTCAAACTGATGCTAAAAAAGCTGTAGAAGCAGGTAGCACTGGTGATACTCTCTACCTCTCAACTAGTCAAACAGCTGGACGCGGTCGCTTCCATCGCCCCTACTTTTCTCCTCCTCAAGGAGGAATCTATATGTCCCTCCATATCAAACCCAATCTCCCCTATGATCAGTTACCTGCTTATACACTCCTAGTTGCAGGAGCTATCTACAAAGCAATTAAAAATCTAGCTATGATAGATATTAGTATCAAATGGGTAAATGACATTTATTTGAATCAAAAAAAGATTGCCGGTATTTTGACCGAAGCCGTCACTTCTGTTGAAACTGGGTTGGTTACTGACATCATCATCGGTGTTGGACTAAACTTCTCTATCATAGATTTCCCACAAGACCTAAAGGAAAAAGCAGGAAGTCTATTTACTAATGGAGCTCCAATTACTCGCAACTACCTCATCTCTGAAATCTGGAAATATTTTTACGAAACAGATCATGAGGAACTACTCCATCTCTATAAACAACACTCTATGGTCCTAGGAAACGAAGTGAGTTTTAAGCAAGGAGAAGAAATACTCTCTGGTAAAGCAACTAATATCTCAGATAAAGGTGAACTCCAGATAGAGCTAGCTAATGGTAAAAAAATATGGCTTAACAGTGGAGAAATCTCCCTAACAAAATGGTAAATTGTTTTTCATAAACAAAAAATCGACCTACTAATAGAGGTCGATTTTTCATTTATCTGTCTATTTCAAACGTTCAACATCGCGTGCAATCACAAGTTCTTCATCAGTTGGAATAACAAGTACTCGGACTTTAGCTGCAGCTGTAGAGATATCTCCAGTCACACCAAAGACATTTTTCTCTGGATCAACATCACAGCCAAACCATGAGAGTCCCTCGATAACATTCTTACGTACTAATGCAGAATTTTCACCAACCCCTGCAGTAAAGATAATAGCATCAGCACCATTAAGAACTGCGAAGTATTGACCGATATGTTTTTGAATACGATCCACATACATTTCGTAAGCTAAAATTGCATCTTTGTCATCAGCTTTAACGCCTGCTTCTACATCACGCATATCGCTAGATTTACCAAAAATACCTTGTAAACCTGACTCACGGTTCAATACATTGATCATATCTTGAGGTGTATTAAAGTCATTTGTGTGTTCCATAAGGTAAGGAATGATAGCTGGATCGATATCACCAGTTCTTGTTCCCATCATCACACCTGCAAGTGGTGTGAATCCCATAGATGTATCAACAGATTTTCCACCATTAACTGCAGTAATAGAACCACCGTTACCGATATGGCATGTAATTAATTTTAATTCTTCTAGAGGACGTCCCAAAAGTTTTGCTGCTTCTTGGGCTACGAATTGGTGACTAGTTCCATGAGCTCCATATTTACGAACTTTATTTTCTGTGTAATATTTAGTTGGTAATGGATAGCGATACGCTTTCTCTGGCATAGTTGAGTGGAAAGATGTATCAAAAACAGCAATACTAGTTACGTTTGGCAACAATTCCTTGAAGGCACGAATTCCGGCTACATTAGCTGGAGTATGTAGTGGTGCAAGTAAACCCAACTCTTCGATTTGAGCCAATACATCACCTTCTACTACTACAGAGTCTGTAAAGACTTCACCACCAGCAACAACACGGTGTCCAACTCCAGTGATTTCATCGTAAGATTTGATAATATCAAAACGAATCAAATCATCAAGCAAAATTTTAACCGCAACAGTGTGATTTTCAATATCAGTGATTTCTTTTTCAGCACGACCGTCAAATTTAACTGTTGAGATAGAATCTTTCAGACCAATACGTTCAATCAAGCCTTTAGCAAGAACTTTTTCTTCTGGCATTTGATAAAGTTGCCATTTTAAACTTGAACTTCCCGCATTAATTGCAATTGTTTTAGACATAAGTTTTCCCCTTTTAAGCGTTTTCAACCATTATATCAAATTTAAGTTCAAATTTCATGAATCTTGACTCCAAATTTGAAATTTTTCCTTGAAGTCCATCAAGATATGGGGCTCTCGAAGACTGGCAAGTGGATAGACAAAAGGCTCTAAATCTTTGTCTTGTTTCTTTTGTAGCACAAAGATAGCCTTAGATTGAGTAGCCTGGGCGAATAGATCTTCTGGCAAACTTATCATTGCTACAATCTGAGCATTTTCTCTGAGCCAATCTTTAAGGAGCTCACTCTGGGGACTGGTTAAAAGATTACTTGGTGCAAGAAAAATTGCATAACCATCTTTTTGAGATATTTAAGAGATTGTTCCATCAACAAATGGTGAGCATAGGTATGTTCATTCTTGGCAGCCACTTGATAGCGTGAGGCGATTTGATCATCTGGATAGTAACCAAGAGGCAAATCACTAACAACCACATCACTTTCCTTTAAAATCTGTGGTCTAACTGCATCTCCCTGAACATAGACAGCTGGAAGTCTCATAACTTCAGATATGCTGGCTGCTAAATCAATCAGCAGATCATCTAATTCTATTCCTAAATAGTCTACCTTTTTAGATATAGAGGTTAAAAAACTAGCCCCCAAAATTCCCATACCGGAGCCCAACTCAAGGATGCTCACTTCTTTAGCTGGCCAAAGTTGCTCAATGATAAAAATCATCAAGTGACCAATCGCATCCGGTGTGAACTGGTGATTGGCTTGAAGAGGTTCGGTCTGAGCCGCCTTAAGCAGGAGAAATTGATAGGTACGGAGCCACTCTTCTTTTCTCAAAGCCAATCTCTTAAGGGCTTGGTTATTGGTCTTAACCTGTTCAAGTTCGGTCTGACCGTCTAGGTAGATCCCATTTTTGCTCAATGAGGGCATCATAAAAAAACTTGTCGCCAAATCGTTTTGAATGATTTGGACATTTTCTAGTAAATAGGTATATGCTTGTTCAATTTTTTTCAAAATACATAATCTTATCTTACCAAATTCAGAGCTGATTTTCCAGATTTTTCATAATTGTGAAAATGAAAAAAAGAAAAATCTACCTCCTCAGTAGACTTTCTCTGTTTAACATTTATTTCCAAGCACCACTGGCATCTACATAATATCCATCTGGTGTGCGTGTATTGCTAAGCATATTACCAGATGAAGCCAGATAGTACCACTTACCATTATCTTTGATCCAACCTGTTGCCATTGCACCAGAATCTTTTAGGTAATACCAAGAGCCGTTATCTTTGATCCAGCCTGTTGCCATTGAACCTGAGTCTTTTAGATAATACCAAGTACCACCATCTTTTAAAGCCAGCCTGTCGCCATTGAACCTGAGTCTTTTAGGTAATACCAAGAACCGTTATCATATAACCAATCAGCTGAAATCATAGCTCCTGATGACTTAAAGGCATACCAGCTGCCAGCTTGATAGAGCCAAGTTTTATTGAACATGACTCCTTTGTCATCCATAAAGTACCAGCTTCCCGAATCCTTGATCCAAGCACTTTGAACTAATTGACCATCTTTTTGATAGTACCAGTTTTTGGTGTGATTTTTAGCCAGCTAGCAGTTTCAAAGATTGGAGAAAGTTCTACATACGATCCACTACTATTATATTTCCGAGCAATTTTTCCTGGTTTAATTAAATTAAGAGTTCCTTCTTCACGCCAAGCAACAACAGATTTTCCTGATGTTACAGTTGGAAGCGTTGCAATATAAGATTCATTTAGAGAATCCCATGAAGTTTCTAAGATTTGGTCCCCATCGAGAACGAAGTAGCCACTCTTAGTGTCATCTGAATAAACATCATCAACTACTTTAGTAGACCAAGTCTTCACTTCGTTTCCACTCTTAGCCTCTACTACAATATCTCCACGGTATCCATAAGGGATATAAAAGTGTAGAAAACGTCCCTTATCTTCAGTTTTAGATACTGTTCTTTCCTCAGCTAAGAAGTTAGTATTTTGCTTTTCTCCATTTAAACTAACTGTCCATTCGATTTCGCTAGTACTAGGCAGATCTAATACTTTAATATTTACTTCGTATCCATTATTAATCTTACTAACTTTTCCATTCTCGTATCGAATACCTCCCTTAATAATCCATTCTTCTTTCAGCTCGAAGGCCTGCCCTGAATGAGGGAAAGCTAGTAAAGCTAGACCTGCCAAAGACAAACTAAATAGTGTGATTTTTTTCATGGGATTTCCTCCTATTTTTTATCTATATTAATTATATAACCATGTTGTTTTTTTATCAAATCATATCAAAAAATTTTTCTAGATTTTCCAGACCAAAATGTATCTTTATTTTTAGTATTTCTAATTTAGACAAAATGAAAAAACAAGGAAAGTTTTCCTTGTTTTTTGGCTTATTCTTCTTCTTCCTCAGCATCTTCGTCATCTTCTTCAACAAGATCGACGTCTTCACCAAGGTCATCTGGTGCGATTTCATTAATCTCAGCATCGTAGGCTTCTACTTCATTTTTCTCATCATCTGGGTTTTCATCATCGTAAGAAAGGGCTGGATCTTCTTCGTAAACATCTTCGTCTTCAGGATCATCTGCACCGTAATCAATAGCATCCGCATCTCCATCCATAAAGGCATTAACACGTTTTTTCTTCGCTTTTGGTGCTACTTCTTCATCATCACTTTCTTCAAGGGCGATGATTTCTTCATCGATTTCATCCACTCCATACCATGAGCGAAGGCCCCATTTATTATCCCCCAAAGAGATAAAGCTACCGTCAAAGTTCAACTCTGTATAGAACAAAGGCAAAGCTTCACGAATATCGCTGTTTGAAGTACCAAGATAGTTTTGGATTTCATTGACCAAATCACTAAAATGCATTTCGTGATCACGACCACGAAGTTCCAAGATGGCACGAGCCACCTCAATCATTGATAGTTCACTTTTTTTCTTGCCCAGCAAATACTTCTAATTCCAAAGCGTTTCTCCTCAATTTTACTACTATTACCAGAGCAAACAAACTCTGGTCTCATTTTTATCATGTACTCTTTATTGTACGATAATTTTTCCTTATTAGTCAAAGGTTTAGGAGTAATAAATAGGAAATATTTAGCTTGCCTAAAAGGCCTACCAAACTGACATGGTAGATCTTGTCATCATTTATAAGCTAAGGCACGTTTAAAAGGTTTTTCCAAATTCCTAAATCATCCGTCTGTAAAAACTAGACTAGCATACATGCGACCGATAAAGACAGTTGCAGTTACTGCAAAAAAATCACCGTAATTGCTAGGGAAATCCAAGCTTCTAAGTCGCTAGCGTAGCTATTAATTGCTCTAAATGGCATAAAGAAGGTTGAAATAAAGGGAATATAGGAACCGATTTTTTTAGAATCAAATTGTCTCCTGCGGCGCCCTAGTGCAGTAACGCCAGCAAAAACCTGCAATAATCAAAAATCATCAAAGGGGACAAGGCCTTACCTGCATCTTCGGGACGAGAAACCATGGAGCCAAGGAAGGCTGCCAGAACGACATACATAAAGAGACTGATTAAGATAAAGAAGAGAGTATTGATAGAGAAAGCATCTCCCAAATGATTTAAAATACCTGTATTTGCTAGGAAAGGTAAATCTTTAAAGAAGAAAATAGCAGCTAGACCACCCACAACATAAATACCGATATGGGTCAAAATGACTAGGAACAAGGCTGTCATGCGAGCATAGAAATAGTGACTAGCTCTGATACTTGAAAAGACCACCTCCATGATTTTGGTTCCTTTCTCGCTAGCTACTTCCTGAGCAGTTACACTAGCATAAGTGATTAAAATCATATAAAGGAAGAATCCAACCGCTGCGGCGGCAATGGTTTGAATCATCTTTTTACTTTCTTTAACCTCGTCAATCTCCTCTCTATACTGAATGCTTTGTCCCAGAACTTTTTCCTGTTCCTGAGACAAATTTGCTGCAGAAAGATTGAGTTGGTTTTGAAGTGCATTTAACTTGCTTGTTACTGCTAACTTGATGCCACTTTCAAGAGAAGTTTCCCCATGATAGACTGCCCGGAGGACACCTGCCTCTTGGTCAATTATCAGATAGCCCTTGATTTTCTCATCCTTAATAGCAGCTTGGGCACTGACTTCATCCTGATAATCAAAATTAAGACCATTGGCTGTTTTAAGACCTTCTGTAACAGTTGGAACCGAGCTAATCACTGCAATCTTATTATTTTGAGCCAAAGAAGATCCTTGCAGATAGCCGATACCTCCTGAAAGTCCAAGGAACAAGAAAGGCGAAATAACCATGAAAAAGAAACTCCAAGATTTGATGTGTCGCAAATAAGTTTCTTTAATAACTACCCACATATTTTTCATACTTCCACCCCTGATTCTAGTTTAAAGATTTCATCGATTGTTGGAGCTTGCTGGTCGAAGGTCGCAATATAGTGTCCTTGGGTTAAGATCTCAAAGAGCTCCTGTCCAACATTTTCATCATCTAGAATGAGCTTCCAAGTCCCCTGCTTGGTCAAGCTAGCATGAGTGACATGAGGAAGTCTTTCCAATTCTTCCTGACTCTTTTCACTTGCAACGAAGAGTCGCGTTTTTCCGTATTGATTGCGGACATCTTGAACTGGTCCATGCAGAACCACACGCCCATCGCGAATCATAAGGATATCATCACAAAGCTCTTCAACATTGGTCATAACATGATCTGAAAAAATGATAATCGCTCCACGCTCTTTTTCTTTTAGGATAACACGTTTGAGTAGTTCAGTATTGACTGGATCTAGACCACTAAAAGGCTCGTCCAAGATAATCAAGTCTGGCTGGTGGATAAGGGTAATAATGAGCTGAATCTTTTGTTGATTCCCTTTGAGAGGCTTTTGATCTTATCTGTCAGTTTTCCCTTAACTTCCAATTTTTCCATCCATTGAGGGAGTTCTTCCTTTATTTCCTTAGCGTCCATGCCTTTTAACATGGCTAGGTAACGAACCTGCTCTAGCACTGTCAATTTAGGCATGAGGCTCCGCTCTTCTGGCAGATAGCCGATACGGGCATAGGTTTCTTGACGGATATCTTGCCCATCAAGGATAATCTCTCCCTGATATTCCAAGAATTTCAAAATACTATGGAAAATCGTCGTTTTCCCAGCTCCATTTTTCCCTACTAGTCCTAAAATACGACCTGGTCGGGCTTGAAAGTCTACACCAAACAAGACCTGCTTAGGTCCAAAACTTTTTTCTAGATTAGTAATTTCTAGCATAGTTTACCTCCGAATATTTTCACTCTTATTATACTCCTTTTTTTAGGCAATACAATTATTTATGTACATTTTTTAATCTTTATTTTTAAAAGGATATTTACTGAATTGGTTTTTTATCGGCTCTTCGCCAAGTATTTTATCCCCCCAGATTTTAAGTGATAAATTTATTATACTCTTATTTTAATAAATCCGTGGGCTATGTCCTCAAATGTTCATTTTCAGTCCTGAATTGTGACTAGCAATCTTCATCATCCTGCCTAGCTTATCGTGCTATTTTATGGTATATTTTTGATATACTATAGATCATCAAGGCAAGGAATCTGATATGAAAACAAGACTAAAACTCGATCCAAACAACAATAACTTAATCATTTGGGAAGCTGAACAGCCAAAAGCAGTTCTTCAACTTGTACATGGGATGGTTGAATATGTAGAACGATATGAGGAATTTGCTCTAGCCATGAATAAAGAAGGCTTTACTGTTATCGGCCATGATCATCTCGGACATGGTTTTACTGCTCAAAATCCAAGTCAACTCGGAGTCTTTCCTGAATCTCCCGAGGAACTCATCGATGATATTGAAAGAGTGACCTCCTTCATTCAAGAAAGCTATCCAGGATTTCCAATCATCCTTCTAGGGCATTCTATGGGTTCTCTTATGTGTCGCTATTATGTAGCTAAGCGAAAGCCACCCATTAATGCCTTCATTATCATGGCAACTGGTCAACAACCTCAATTACTGACTCGATTCGCTCTCATCCTAACAGATTTCATCCGCCTTATAAAAGGGAATAAACACCGTAGTAAACTTCTGACCTATCTATCAACTGATAGTTTTAATCGAAGAATTAAGAATCCTAAAACATCTGTAGATTGGCTCTCAAAAAATGATGAATCCAACCAAGCTTATCTGAAGGATACATTCTGTCAATTCATACCTACTATTCCCATGTACAGATCTATTTTTTACTTCTCAAATCAAGTAGCTAGCAAACAAGTAATAGATGAGATTCCAGCTCAACTTCCCATTCTCGTAATTTCGGGACAAGAAGACCCTCTAGGTGAAAATGGCAAAGGTATAGAGAGATTTGTAAAACTCCTAAACGCTTCACATTCTAAAGTAAGCCTTCGATTAGTTGAAGATACTCGTCACGAAATTCTAAACGAGATCAATCGAAAAGATACCTATTATTTTATAGCTGATTGGATGACCAAAAACATTGGTGACTGACCTACTTATATCAGTATTAAATAGGACTTATTCCCCTCGTCAAGTTGATTAAATCATCAGGTTAAAACTTGATGATTTTTTGTACCAAAAAATCCATCCCTAAGGATGGATTTTAGACCATTAACGCACTTCTGCATTCACTTTCTCTTCAAGAGAAGCTTGGATTTTTTCCATGTAGCGTGCGACTTCTTCATCTGTCAGGCTATCTTCTGGATTTTGGAAGGTCAAGCTATAAGCCATAGACTTCATACCAAGTCCTAGTTTTTCACCTGAGAAGACGTCAAAGAGTTTGATATCTGTTAAGCGTTTCACGCCCGCAGCTCTGATGGCATCGACTACTTCTTGGTGAGTCACTTCTGCTTTGAGAAGAAGGGCGATATCACGGCTCACCGCTGGGAACTTAGTAATTTCCACAAATGGAGCTGCTGGTTGAAGGGCTGTTTCAATATCAGAAAGATTAAGCTCAGCTACATAAGTCTCTGGAATATCATAAGCCTTAGCTGTTACAGGGTGCACTTGACCGAGGAAACCGACTACTTGATCACCGAGTAAAATCAAGGCTGTACGTCCTGGGTGAAGGCTCTTGATTGCTTGCGTTGCGGTATAAGTCACCTCAAGACCCAAGCGAGCAAAGAGGGCTTCAAGAATTCCTTTAGCATAGAAGAAATCAACTGGAACGGCTACCGTTTGGAAATCTTTTTCAGCGACTAAACCTGTCAAAGCAAAGGCAAAGCTATTGATTTCATTTGGCAATTCTTCTTTTGGATTACCTGTTTGCTCGAAGACTTTTCCAATCTCATAAAGAGCCAAGTTTCTGTTCTTACGAGCCACGTTGTAAGCAACGGTATCCAAAATACCTGAAATCATATTTTGACGAAGGACTGAACGATCAACAGTCATTGGCCACATGAGTTCTGTCAAATGACTTGGTTGAACAGTGAACTCCACAGCTTTTTCAGGGGTTGTCAGAGCGTAGGTGATGATTTCAGTCAAACCTGCTCCTTCTGCAATGGTGCGAACTTGACGACGGATTTTTTGAGTCGCAGTCAATTCACCAGCTGTTCCATCGTCTTTTGGTAGACTAGTTGGCAAGCGGTCATAGCCATAGATACGAGCGATTTCTTCAAAGAGATCCGCTTCGATGGTAATGTCCCAACGGCGACGTGGTACGCTAACTGTAAAGCTTTCTGCATTTCCAGAAAGGCCAAATCCGAGACGACGGAAAACATCCTCTACATCCGCGTAGGAAAGCTCAGTACCAAGGACACGGTTAACGTCTGCAAGAGTAGAAGAAACTTCTACATCAGATGTATCCAACTGGCCTGCTGAAACAATGCCCTTACGCACTGTCGCACCAGCCAATTCCGCAATCATGCTTGCTGCTGCATCAAGGGCTTCATTAACGGTTGCCACATTGATGCCTTTTTCAAAGCGAGAAGATGATTCAGAACGAAGGTTGAGACGACCACTTGTCTTACGGATAGATTTGCCATTGAAGACAGCAGCTTCAAGGACGACACGAGTAGACTTCTCGGAGATTTCTGTAGCCTGACCACCCATGACACCTGCAAGGGCTACTGGTTTATCAGCAACAGTAATCACTAAATCAGTTGTTTCCAACTCACGTTCTTCCCCATCCAAGGTCACCAATTTCTCACCAGCACGTGCTTCACGTACACGTATATCAGTCCCTTCAAAGGTATCCAAGTCAAAGGCATGCATAGGCTGACCAAAGTAGAGCAGGATATAGTTAGTCACGTCCACGACGTTATTGATTGGACGGATACCTTCATTCATGAGAAGATTTTGCAACCATTGTGGACTTGGTGCGATAGTCACATTGTCCAAGATGCGGGCTGCATAATAAGGAGCCTTGTCTGTATCAATGCTGACAGAAAGAGCATCCGCTGCAACTTGGTCTGTTTCTGTTAAAGTAAATTCTTTGAAGTTGACTTCCTTGTCATAGATAGCTGCTACTTCGTAAGCTACCCCACACATAGAAAGAGCGTCTGCACGGTTTGGAGTGATAGAAAGTTCGATGATTTCATCATCCAAGTCTAGATAAGAAAATACTTCCTCACCTGGAACAGCATCATCTGGCAAGATTTGGATGCCATCTGCAAATTCTTTGGGTACAACAGAGTCAGAAATCCCTAATTCACCAAGTGAGCAGATCATTCCGAGAGATTCCAAACCACGGATTTTCCCTTTTTTAATCTTGTAGTTGTCCGCGATGCGAGCACCTGGAAGAGCTACCATCACCTTGATGCCTGCACGCACATTTGGTGCTCCACAGACGATTTGACGGGCTTCTTCTTCACCCACATTGACTTGGCAGACATGCAAGTGTGTTTCTGGCACATCTTCGCAAGACAAGACTTCTCCGACGACAATTTTTGAGAGACCAGTAGCAGGTGATTCCACACCTTCTACTTCGATCCCTGTGGTTGACATTTTTTCAGCCAACTCTTGTGATGGTACATCAATGTCCACCAATTCTTTTAACCATTTGTATGATACTAACATAATTTAGTTTCCCAGAATGACAGTTGTCACTCTAGTTTTTTTCCTTTCCTATCATTTCATTAGAAGAATCATCTTCTTACCTTAATTTCTTTTTCAGTAACCAATCCGTATCCACCTTTTGCCCAACCATAAAACGATGTTGGCTAAATTTTTCAAAACCATATCGATTATAAAATGCTTGAGCTTTTGTATTATGCTCCCAAACACCTAGCCAAGCCCAGGAAAAACCATTTTTGCGGCATGTTCCAGAGCGAATTCAAATAGTTGCTTACCAAGTCCAAATCCTTGATATGTTTGTAGCACATAGAGTCGTTGAATTTCAAAAGCGTTCTCTAATTCTCTCTCGGTTTGAGCATTTCCCCAGTTGACTTTGAGAAAACCAGCTATCTCCTCTTCATGCATAATGAAATAGGTTTCGGAGTCAGGATCTTCCAACTCAGTTGACAAAACTCTCAGATTATAAGCCTCTTTAAAATATTCCTGTAACTGCTCTTCTGTATTATCATGAGCAAATGTTTCACGAAAGGTTTGTTTGGCAATTTTTGCCAACACCTCAACATCTGCTATTTCCACTTTTCTAATCATTATTTAAACTGTTCTGAGAAGCGGACATCTCCTTGGTAGAATCCACGGATATCGTTGATTCCGTAACGAAGCATAGCGACACGCTCTTGACCAAGACCAAAGGCAAAGCCAGAGTATACAGTTGCATCGATACCACTCATCTCAAGGACACGTGGGTGAACCATACCGGCACCCATAATCTCGATCCAACCAGTTTTCTTACATACGTTACAGCCGTCTCCTCCACACTTAAAGCATGAAACATCCACCTCAACAGAAGGCTCAGTAAATGGGAAGTAAGATGGACGCAAACGAATTTGACGCTCTTCACCAAACATTTTTTGCACAATCAACTGAAGCGTTCCTTGAAGGTCAGCCATAGAGATGTTTTTCCCAACAACCAAACCTTCGATTTGGTGGAATTGGTGACTGTGGGTTGCATCGTCCGTATCACGACGGAATACACGCCCTGGTGAGATCATCTTCAAAGGACCTTTAGAAAAATCATGGGCATCCATAGCACGCGCCTGAACTGGAGACGTGTGAGTACGGAGCAAGATTTCTTCTGTGATATAGAAAGTGTCCTGCATATCACGAGCTGGGTGGTCTTTTGGAAGGTTCATGCGCTCGAAGTTATAATAATCTTTTTCAACTTCAAATCCATCCACGACTTTGTAACCCATCCCGATGAAATATCTTCGATTTCTTCACTGGTTTGTGTTAGGACGTGACGGTGACCAGTCGCAACTGGACGACCTGGAAGCGTAACATCGATGCTCTCACTTGCTAGTTGAGCTTCCACTTTCTTTTCTTCCAAGAGTTTAGCTGATTCTTCAAAAGCAGCTGTCAAAACATCACGAGCTTCGTTAACGTGTTTTCCGATAATTGGACGCATTTCTGCAGAAACGTCTTTCATCCCTTTAAGGATTTCAGTAAGGGAACCTTTTTTACCAAGGACAGAGACACGCAAATCTTGCATCTCTTTTTTATTTTCAGCAGTAATTTGCTTCAAGCTAGCTAGCGTTTCTTCACGAAGCGCTTTTAATTGTTCTTCAATAGTTGACATAATTCCTCCATCAGTCTCTCGTAGATAAAAAGAAAACCACATGCCAAAAACTCCACTCGGAGCGTTGACACGCGGTACCATCCGTTTTTATCTGACAAGTCAGACCTTTATTTCTGAATCTATAGGCAAGTGAATTCACCCAGCTTTCATATAGAGAGCTTTCAGTCACGGCTCTCCTCCCTGATATACTTCCCCTGAGATACTAGTCTTGCAGATTCCTATTTAATTACTATTCATTTTATCAAATTTCAAGCATTCTTGCAAGATATTTTACGACTAATCAACATAGTCCCCACCTTCAAAGCCGTAATACTCTTCCAAGCTGAGACCACTTGCAGCGATATCCTTGGCTTCTTTTCCGACGTAGCGAAGGTGCCATTCTTCAGCCATATAGCCTGTTTCTTTTTCCTTACCTTTGAGATAGCGAACGACGAAACCATAGTCTGCAGCATGATCTAAAAGCCATTGGGCAGCTTTTTCTTCAGTGACTAGATCTCCATTTGTTTCGATCAGGTCAAAAGCCAGACCAGTTTGGTGTTCACTATAACCAGGTCTTGCCGAATAGCGGTCAGCTTCAGCCTTACCATCTTTATTTACATAGTTTTGATAAAGCTGAGTTTGAGTTTCATAACTTCTAAAGCCACTATAGTGATCACTAATTGGGAAACCTGCTTGCTGCATAGCTGCAATGAGTTTTAACAGTTCTGCCTTTGCGGTAGGATTTTCTCCTGGATTGTAATCTTTTGACATAGGATAATGCTTATTAGCGACAACAATCTCATCGTACTTTCCTTGAATGCTGTAGTGATCTCCTTTGTTGACCACTTCTGCTTTCTTTTGACTAGCTACTTGAGACTCACTTCCCGCGGTTCCTTCTTCTACAGTCTTTTGTTCTGTAGAAGACTTGGCCTCTGAAGTTGCCGACTTTTCTTGTGAACAAAGTTTGCCAATGTCAAGGCTAATAATCCTGATAAGATAAAGGTATCTTTTTTTCATCTGTTATCCTTTCATTTAATCATCTGGTTTAAAGTCTCAGATAATCTTGCAATCAAAGCCATCTAATTTACTTCCCTTAACTTGATATTCTTCAGCAATCATTTCTTCCCAAAGGAACCCACCAAACTGGACCACGACCATTAAGACCGTGTCCCTTCATATCACCCTCTCGTCTTGGAAAAATATGCCAGTGGGCATGTGCATCTCCATTTCCTAACAACTCTACATTCATCTTTTCAGCAGAAAAAGCCTTAGAGACAGCTTCTTGGACTAGGCTCATTTCCTCTAAAAAAACGAAGTTTGACTGGAGCTTCCATATGGTGTAATTCTGTGATATGTTCCTTAGCTAGGAAGAGTATAGCCTTCAAAAATACTGGTGGTCTCCAATGACAACATAGCCTGTTTCTAATTCCTTGACAAAGTAGGGATTTTTCCCCTGCCTTAATCCATTCAATTCGTTGACAAATCAGGCACATCCTAGTCCACCAATTCACTCTTGAGGTAGCGTCCACCATACGCTCAGTAGCAAGAACAGAATCAATATGAGTACGCTCATAAGGTGACTAGATTCAATACCAGCTCCTAGAAGAGCGTGTTTTACTTCTGCTCCAGCTGACATAGTTTGCAGAAGCATCCGAACCGTAAAAATGGATAGATATCTAGTTTAAACGGAATGTCCTGCTCTTTTTCTTAAGAACGACCAAATGCTGACGGAATTCATAGTGATACGGACCTGAAGCATCTTTGACACAGATAGACACTGTGTACTCATCTGTCTGTTGGTCATCTCCCATTGCTCCCATATCTACTGCTAGATATTCGACAACTTGACTTGGAATACTTGAGTTTGCACCATGTCCCACTTCTTCAAAGACTGAAAAAGCAAAATGCGTAGTGACAGGAAGTTCAACTTCCTCCTCTTTATAGACTTTAAGAAGATTGAGGAGGATAGCTGCACTAACCTTATCATCCAAATGACGCGATTTGATAAAGCCTGAATCAGTCACGACAGTTCGTGGGTCAAAACTGATAAAGTCTCCAACTTCGATACCGAGTGCGCGTGTTTCTTTCTCATTGGTCACTTTTTCATCCAAACGAACTTCCATATTGTCCTGCGTGCGTTCAGCAGTTCCAGCATCTTTATAAACATGACAAGAAGTTTGGTGGATCAAAATCGTACCTGAAACGGTTTTTCCTGTGCTAGCCACATGGACTGTACAGTTTTCGCCTTCAATCATGTTCCAAGGATAGCCACCGATACGATCCATCTTGAGACGACCATCTGGTTTAACAGCGCGAACGATGGCTCCCAGGGTATCCACATGGGCGGTCACATAACGCTGTTGCTGGTCATTTTTACCTTTAACAGTAACGTTGACACCACCTTTGGCAGTACGGATTGGTTGATAACCTAGTTTTTCAAGAGTCTCAACCAAATAATTCGTAATCTCACGTGTGAAACCAGTTGGTGATGCGATAGCAGTTAGTTCTTTGATATATTCTACAGTTTGATTCATTTCTTCACCTCTTCTTAATATTATATCACTTTTCCCATCTGAGTATGTGTAAAAAAGAAACATTCAAATACTTTGAGTTTGAAATTATCCTATGTTATAATAAATTTAACTTCATTAGGAAAGGATGTATTATGAAAAAATTTTTTAGGATTGGACTGTGCCTTGCTATATCAATCTTTTTCCTCTTAGGATGTTCCAAGGGTTCAAGTACTTCTTCTGCTCAAACTAGTACAGAAGAAACTACTGAAGCGAAAACCACAGTGCAAGAAACAACTGAGATAAAAGCAGAAACAAAAAAACAGTAATTTTTTTCAACGACACTCGTCCGGGTTTAACGTCTACTCTAACCTACACTGTTGAGGGGGATAAAGTCTTGAAACAAACTGGCCATAATGTCTATGATCCAGAACCTTTAAACAAAACACCATAGGAGTTGAAAGCTCTGATCGAAGAAACCTATAAGGGATATCAAGAGATTAAAGGAGTTACGCAAACCATTGACATTCAAGATGGAAAAAGTTGTTCAAGATGTAGAATTTGATTTCTCAGTTGCTAGTCTTGACGAGCTTAGAAAAGCTTTTCCAAAAGAATACTCTGGAACCGGGCAGACTGTAAGTTTTGTTGCTTCCAAAAAAATGCTCACAGAACTTGGTTATACGGAAAAAACTAACTAATCAATTTGTATAATAAAAAAACTTGGCAATAAAAGCCAAGTTTTTTTATTCCATTCAAATACTTCACTTTCTTGTTTGTTTGGAAGAACCAGAGAAAGCAAGATACCGATAACAGCTGGTACCAACCATGGCAGAGAAGCCTTGGCAAATGGTAGAGCATTAACAAGATTTGTTAGTACTTCAATCTTAAATGTATTACCTAAAACACCTGCGATAGCAATTGCTGTTACCAATCCCATTGTCAATTGCATCCTGGTTTTGAAAAGAGCCACAAATTTATTGATAATAACAATCATCACAATCGCAATAGTGATTGGATAAAGAACAAGAAGGACTGGGATTGAGTATTTAATAATGTTACCTAGTCCTAGATTTGCAATAGCAAACCCAATTAAAGTAAAGGCAGTCGCGTAGACCTTATAGCTGATTTGCGGGAAACGTCCGTTAAAGAACTCCGCAGTTGATACAATCAAACCAACAGTTGTCGTAAAAGCAGGTTACAGTTACCATGGGTCGCAAGGAATAATTGAGCAGTTGACCCAAAAGATTTCCTGAGTTGCTTGTGACAAGATGTAAACACCTGGAGTACCAGCCTTCATCGCTTCTTCCGTCACAGGGAAATGATTTCCAAGGAAGGCCAAGCCAATATAGAGAGCACTAAATCCAAGAGCTACAACAATTCCAACTACCCAAATTGTAGAAATATATTCTCTCTTGCTTGAGAATCCAAGTTGTTTCATGGTTTGCACAGCGATTACACTGAAAGCTACTGAAGCTAGGGCATCCAAAGTATTATAACCTTCAGGAAGCCTGCTCCAAAAAGCTGAAGCTTGATAAAGTTTGCTGTCATGACTTGTGGTGCATTTCCACCGTATTTAAAGGCTCCAAGAACTACCAAAATGATAATCAAGATGGCAAAAACTGGAGTCAAGACACGCCCAATACGATCCAAAATCTTAGAAGGATTAAGAGCGATCAAATAAGCTGCAACAAAGTAGATAAGTGTGAAAACAATCAAACCTAATCCCTTATCTGCTTCGGCCAAGAGTGGACTAATCCCTACTTCATAAGCCGTTGTCGCAGTACGTGGAATGGCAAAGAATGGTCCGATTGACAAATACAGAACTGCTAAGGTAAAGCGTCGCAAACCAAGGGGCAATCTTCTTTGAAATCTCATAAATATAGCCTTTAGGATTGAGGGTTCCGATAATCAAGGTCAAGACTGCAAGTCCAACACCTGAAAAATACAAATCCTGCAATAGCAGGGAGAAAAATGTTCCCCAGATTGGCGCCTAGGGTAGGGGGAAGATTAAGTTACCCGCACCAAAAAAATATTCCAAACAGGAGTAAACCTGTTAAAAGCACCTTTTCTAGCCATAAACTCTCCTTATATAAAAAAATAAAAATACTTTCTTAGTATAACATGATTAAAAGGCAAGAAAAAGGCTATCACAAAAATAACTTTGAAATGTTTTCAATTTTTCTGACTATTTTACTACAAAAAAATTCCCTGGAGATGATGGCTCTAATAACTCATTTCTCCAAGGAATCCCTTACCTATTCGAAAAGCATCCATACCATATGGAACATTGACGACATCATAACCCTTTTTCTGCTAAAAATTGACAGGCATGAGCTGAACGGATACCAGACTTACAAATGACATAGTAGGTTTGATTTTTTTATCCAATACCTCATAGGTATCTGCTAAAGAACTCAAGGGAAGGTTTTGGCGCTTTCTATATGAACTTGCTTAAACTCTACTTCTTCTCTCACATCAATAATGGTCGAACAGCCATTCTGACATAGTTGGTAAAAATCCTCAAAGGCGATTTCTTTCATCTCTATTCTCCAATTATTTTCTTTACTCTCTTTTTCAAGTCAGGTAAAACAACTGCTTCAAACCAAGGATTCTTTTTCATCCAGATTTGGTTCCGAGGTGACGGGTGCACCAAAGGGTAATAATCTGGCAAATAATCCTTAAAGCGATACACACGGTCTGTTACCTTGCCAGTGACTTTCTCATGCAGATAGTAGGCCTGAGCATACTGCCCAATCAAGAGGGTTAATTGAATATCTGGTAATTCTTTCAAAAGTTTAGGGTGCCACTTTTCTGCAAAACCAGGTCTAGGCGGTAAATCACCGGATTTCCCATGCCCTGGAAAATAGAAATCCATGGGCATGACTGCAAAATAACCTGAATTGTAAAAAGTATCCTCATCCACACCTAACCAGTCTCGCAAGCGGTCCCCACTTTTATCCTTCCAGTAAAGTCCAGCCTCTTGAGTTTTTAGCCCAGGTGCCTGCCCAATGATATTAATACGAGCTGTTTTGGGAGCAGCAAAGAGGGGCTCTATCCCCTGTTCTGTATAGCTTTGGTTTTGTGGATCTTCCATGATGGCTTGTTTGATTTTTTGAATTTCTGACATGGTTTCTTCTCTTTCTCTAGCAATTTCAAAAAGAAGTCTAAGAGTGAATCTCAGACTTCTAAATGATTATTTGATCAATTCATAGATAGCTTCAGCGTAGATGGCTGCTGCTCGGAAGAGATCGTTCAAGGCGATAAATTCGTTGGCTTGGTGCATGGTATCGATAGAGTCTGGGAACATAGCACCATAGGCTACACCACGTTCTAAGAGACGTCCGAAAGTTCCACCACCGATAACTTGCTCGTGACCTTGAAGACCTGTTTGTTTTTCATACACGTTCAACAAGGTTTGTACAAGTGGATCTTCCATTGGAACATAGTGAGGTGTGTGACCATGTTCTGATAAGCTAACAGATACAACTGGCAAGTTTTCAAGAACTGACTTAATTTGCTCTGGGCTTGTTCCTTTTGGATAACGGAAGTTGAGGGCAATGGTATTATCAGCACTTGCTTCGTCAAAGCGGAAGACACCAGCATTCATAGAAAGGGCACCCATTTTTTCATCCACATGAGCAACCTTCAAATTTTTACCTTCATGGTCATTCAAGAGAATCTTACCAGCAATGTCAAGGAAGTCTTTTGCAGGACCTTCAAAGGCAAACTGGCTGAGGAAGAGAGCAAGGTAAGTCGCACCATTGACACCTGAAGCAGGCATAGCACCGTGAGCAGATTTACCGATAATCGTAACCTTGTACTTGCCGTTCTCTTCTTGAATTTCTCCTCTAAGCTTGTGTTCTGCAACAAAAGGTATCTAGTTTCGCTTGTAAATCAGCCAAATCCCTGAAACGACTGCAGTTGCTGATTCTGGCACCATGTTTTCACGCAAACCACCTGTGAAGCTGTGAAGACGAGCTGAACCCTTGTTTTCAGCAGCAAAGTGGAGGTATTCTGTGATATTTCCTTTTTCACCATTAATAATAGGGAATTCAGCATCTGGAGAGAATCCAAAGTCTGGTTTTGCTAGTCCTACATGGTCAAAATAGTAGTCCATGTCAGCCCAACCTGATTCTTCATCAGTTCCCACGATGAAACGAACTTTCTTAGAAGTTGGAAGTCCAAGCTCCTTGATGATTTTCAAACCATAGTAACATGCTGTTGTAGGTCCCTTGTCATCTGACGCTCCACGCGCATAGAGGCGGCCATCCTTGATGGTTGGTGTGTAAGGGTCTGTATCCCAACCACTACCAGCTGGTACTACATCCATGTGGGCAAAGATTCCAAGAACTTCTTCCCCTTCACCAAACTCAAAATGTCCTGCATAGTTGTCGACATTTTTTGTTGGGTAGCCATCACGGTCTGCAATTTCAAGGAATTTTTCCAAGGCTTTCACTGGCCCTGGTCCAAAAGGATGTTGCGAATCAGCCTTACTGTCATCACGTTCTGAGTTGATTTCCAAAAGGCTGAATAAATCAGCTAAAAGGTCTTCTTTGCGTTTCTCTACTTCTGCTGTAAAATCAATTGTTGTCATATTTTCTTCCTATCTTTTCTCGATGATTTCATCTACTGGCAAGCGGTAGCTTGGTTCTAATTTTTTATCTGTATAACCCACGGTAATCAAAAGTTCTGGGCGAAAACGTGGATCGATTTCTAGAACTTCATTAACTTTTGATTTGTCAAAACCAAGAATAATATTTGAACCAATTCCTTGGTCTGTCAAAGCTAAAACAAGGTTCATGGCTACTAATCCAGCATTGAGGGCTAGGTAGTCACTGATTTGTTGCTCACTATAACGAGCATACTCTGCTGGAAGGTTTTTCAAGAAGTATTGAAGTTTTTCTTCCGAAAAATTCTTAGCCCCACCAATACGAGCAATCTTACGCGCACGTTTTGGCAAATCTGTATCAGAAAACAAAGCGATAGTTACGGGTGCTTCTGAAACTTGGTCAAAGTTCATACCATAAGCCAACTTAGCCAATTCTTTATTTTTCTCACGGACTACAACAAATTTCCAAGGTTGGATATTGTGAGCACTTGGTGCTAAAGTAGCAATCTCAATCGCTGTACGAACATCCTTTGGATCTACTGGCTTATCAATAAATTGCTTTGTCGCATGACGTTTTTTGTTTAATTCAAGAAATTTCATATACATATTCCTTTTCTATTTCTACTCTTTCCATTTTACCACATTTTAACAGAGCTGGCTGGTATTTTCTTTAGGAAAAAATAACCTTTTCTTCCTTTTGGATAGTTTTTATTTCTCCAAGGCTCAAATCCTGTAGAATAAGCGTTTTTACAAGTAAAAAGCAGACGAAAATCACCTGCTTGATTCTTATTATTGAGCTGAAATAGCTTGGTTTGCTGATTCTAGGGCTTTTTTCATTACATCACGTGCAGTCTTCAATTGTTGTAGGAAAATAGTACGTGCTTGTTCAGGCATTGCAGTATCATCTGATCCAGCTGCTGAAAGACCATCGTTAAAGGCTTTTCTTGAATCTTCCATAGCTTCAAGAGCTGGTTCTACTTGCTCTGTGTAAGTTTCTTTTTGATCTGCTGGAAGCTTATTGCCGATTTCTTCTACATATTTCTTGTAGCTATCAATCAACTTACCGTAAAGAGTTTTCATATCTCCAATTGACTTAGCATTATCAATTTCTTCATCAGTCAGAAGAGTAAAAATCAGATGCTGAAGTATTTGAAGTCTCCGTTTTTTTGATCGCGACTGTTGTTGTTTCTGCAACAGTTGTTTCTTTGCCGGCAGTCTCTGAAGATTTATTTCCAGAGCAAGCAGCTAAAGTAGCAACAGATAAAAGTACAAGGCTAGTAGCAAGAAGTTTTTTCATAATGATCTCCTTAGATGATTTTTATATATTCTATTTTACTGCAAAATAATTTAACAGTCAAAATTTTACTGGATTATGAATAAATTTCTATAAATTACTTGCTCTATAATCATTCAAAAATAATCTTTTCCTATCACTTTGATAAAAAATATATATTAGCTAATTTATCTGTTCTCTAGTAATCTATTACTAACAGAAAGCAAAAGGAGATTCTTATGAAAAAATTATTCTTATTATTAGCCATTAGTCCCTTGTTGGTGGCCTGTGGACAATCTAAACAGGAAAGTGCTTCAACTTCTACTACTAGCCCTAAAACCATTGTCGTAGCCACTGCCGGAGATATCCCACCTTTTGACTTCGAAAAAGATGGTAAGTTGACTGGATATGATGTTGAAGTTTTAAAAGCGGTTGATGAAAAACTGGACCAATACAAGATTGAATTTCAAAAAACAGCTTGGGAGAGTATCTTCCCTGGAGTTGATGCTGGTCGTTACCAAGCTGCTGCCAACAACTTGAGCTACACCAAAGAGAGAGCCGACAAATACCTCTACTCCCTACCTATCGCAAAAAATCCTTTGGTTCTTGTGAGCAGAAAAGACAAGGCTCTTACCTCTCTTCAAGACATCGCTGGTAAAAACAACTCAGGATGATACTGGAACATCTACTGCCAAGGTCGTTACTGACTGGAACCAAAGCCACTCTGACAATCCTGCAACCATCCAGTACTCTGGTGAAGATGTGGCTAAACGCCTGACTGACCTCGCCAATGGTGAATTTGATTTCCTAATCTTTGATAAGATTTCTGTTCAAAAAATTATCCAAGACCGAGGATTAGACTTGAACCTAGTCGACTTGGAGAGCAATGACAATCAAACAACTACATCATCTTCTCAAGCGACGAAAAAAAGAATTTAAAGAACAATTTGACAAGGTTCTCAAAGAACTCTACCAAGATGGAACTCTTGAAAAACTCAGCAAGACCTATCTTGGTGGTTCTTACCTACCAGATGCATCTGAATTAAAATAAGAAATATTAAAAGAGAGTGGGACAGAAATCGGTAATTCGTTAGAATTCGATTTCGTCGTCCCACTCCGCACAGATTGAGTAGGGGCTGTAAAAGCTGATGAAATCAGCGTAGTAGAACGCACTCAACCACTGCGTCTTGCTCGACAATCCATAGACAATTGAGAGGCTAGGACTTTTGTCCCAGCCTCTTTATTTAATATCTGTTCGTTAAAAGCACCTTTTTACAAAAAAATCAAAAATAATTCTTGACATCCTCTACATATCCATGCTTTTCAATTAAACTAGCTAACAAATCTCTATTATGGCCTTGATAGTTGTCCTCACGTCGTAGTTCTTCATACATTTCGATAAAAGGAAGACCTTTGGTCTTGGCTGATTCTAGCTCTGCTTCATAGTCATAGGCAACTTTTTCGAAATTGAATATTGACTAATTCACCATTTTCAACCTCAAGTAAGGCATACTGGGCTCGGTGATTTTTCAGCCCTACCCAGTCAAAATAAGGCATACCAATCGAACCTGGATTGATAATTTGTTGACCTTGGCTACCATAACGAAGCAACTGCTTGTGAACATGACCATAGACCGCTACATCAATAGTTTCATCAAGTAACTGGTCAAATTTTTCTGTACCATTTCCAACCAGCAAATCACCACCATAATTTTTCTCAGGTAAATTATGAGAAAGAGAAAAAAACGCAAACCTTCTGCTTCTTTCTTGGCTACCATAGGTAGATTCCTCAACCAATCAATATGCTCTGGGTTTTAGACGCTCCATCAGATACTGGGTCATTCTGAGAAACTGAATTTCTTCGGGATCATCTAAACCATATTGCCCATCTAAAGCCTCTAACACACAATCATCCCAGTTCCCTCGAACGGATGCTGTAATGGGTAGGTCTTTCAACAGAACCACCAAGTCATTTGCTCATAGATGGGAAGAAAAAAATATCTCCCAAAAAGCCAATATTCAGTCGCTCCCAAATTTTTTGCGTCCTCAAGCACTCCAGCTAAGGCCGTCGTGTTGCCATGTATGTCTGATAAAATTGCAATCTTATGGTTCATTTTCTGCTCTTTCTTTAGTGGATAGCTTTCAGTCTATCCAATTCACTCTTATAATTCTGTACTTTTCTTCATTATAGCATAAAAATCGCTAGAAGATTTTCACTTGACAATATTCTCATCAACTTTCTCTTAAAAATATGTCAAAAATAGTTGACATTTTATTTTCAAAAGAATATACTATAGTCAAATATATGTGACATAAACTAAAAAGGAGGAAGCATGAATCGTGTAAAAAGAATTTCGCAAAGGAACTGGGCATGTCCCAGCTTGAGACTCGCCAAGGATATCGGTGTCTCGAGACAAACCATCAACATGATTGAAAACGACAAGTACAATCCCACCCATGGAACTCTGTCTCAATCTCGCTCGAAGCCTCAAACTGACCTCAACAGTCTCTTTTGGGAGGACGATTTTTAAAAAGGAGAAGAAAAATGAAAAAAGAACCCCTCAATGAAAAACTGATCAAACGTATCTATGGCATTTCAGGTCCCCTTGATGAACACAAACGGCGCGAAGCTGAGCACATCGGAAATAAAATCTTTATGATTCTCTTTTACCTCATGACTTTAGGCAATCTCATCCCCTTTGTCCTTGCTTTTAGATATCCCCAAGTAGTCGCTTTTGGATATCCAATCATTATCTTTCTAATTTCCATGGTTTGTTCTATCTATGTCACTAGTCAAACTACAAAAACTGGTATTGCTGCTATTGATCCTGACGTGTTGAATCAGAAAGAAAAGAAACAGTTACGTAATCCTGGTCTTAAATCTGGTCTTGGCTATGGAATAGCCATGTTGTTTGGAATGCCACTTCTCAATATCCTAATGGATGATAGCAAGAGCTATCTTACCTCTCTTCTGAATACCAGAAGTATCTTGTCGACCATCGTTGCAGCCTTCTTTTTCGGATTAACAGTGCATATTGTCGCAACACTTCGGATTCAAAAAGCCAAGGAAGATCAAGACGATGATTAGGAGGAAGCTTATGAAATCACTAGTAACTTTACTTACCTATCATCTTTTGTTTGCTTCACTGCTCATCTTCATCATCGTTTCAGGGAACTTGCCCATCTACGAAATAGTCCTTGTTCTTGTCTTTGTTCCAGCACTCAACAAAGGACTGACTTATCTAAAGATAGATTCCCAAAAAACGCGCATACTCAACTTAGCACTATGCTTTATGATTATATCCTTGCCACAACTGACGGTTATTCTAAGTGATTGGAAATATTATTTACTATTCACTATCGCTATCCTTTCTTCTGTCACTTATCTCTATTGTCTCTATCAATTCGTAAAAGAAACAAAGTAACATCGTTCATTTAGGAGAAATCATCCATGAAAAAAGAACCCCTCAATGAAAAACTAATCAAACGTATCTATGGCATTTCAGGTCCCCTTGATGAACACAAACGGCGCGAAGTTGAGCACATCGGAAATAAAATCTTTATGATTCTCTTTTACCTCATGACTTTAGGCAATCTCATCCCCTTTGTCCTTGCTTTTAGATATCCCCAAGTAGTCGCTTTTGGATATCCAATCATTATCTTTCTAATTTCCATGGTTTTGTGCTATCTATGTCACTAGTCAAACTACAAAAAAACTGGTATTGCTTCTATTGATCCTGACGTGTTGAACCAGAAAGAAAAGAAACAGTTACGTAATCCTGGTCTTAAAGCTGGTCTTGGCTATGGAATAGCCATGTTGTTAGGAATGCCACTTCTCAATATCCTAATGGATGATAGCAAGAGCTATCTTATCTCTCTTCTGAATACCAGAAGTATCTTGTCGACCATCGTTGCAGCCTTCTTTTTCGGATTAACAGTGCATATTGTCGTAACACTTCGGATTCAAAAAGCCAAGGAAGATCAAGACGACGATTAGGAGAACGCTTATGAAATCACTAGTAACTTTAATTCTCAGCCATATTTTGGTCAGTATCTTTATGACAGTTTTCCTAGTTTATGGACAAATTACGCGTCCTTTTCTGATCATCTTCCTCTTAGCCCTTCCTGTCTTGAACAAAGGACAAAGATTTCAGAAAATCAAATCAAAAAAAATACGCCTCTTAAACGCATCTCTCTGCTTTATCCTCGTATCTCTCCCACAACTGATAACGAATTCTATGGATTGGAGATATCTACTATTTCTAACCATCTGTATTGTTTTTAGTCTAGTCTACTTCTATACTCTCTATCAACTCTTTAAAGAGCTTAATCAAAAACAATGTTATTAAGAGGTCCCTACCATGAAAAAAGAAGACTTAACAACTCGCTTACTTCGAAATTTCTTTCATATACAAGGACCTTTTGACGAATGCCGTCAAGAGGTTATCTACAAGGCTTGCGCCCGTTCCATGGTCCAAATCTTTTACTCTTCCTTCTTTCTCTTCCTGTTCTATATTTTGTTCGGACGCTTTATAGAAATTGTTCGAAATGTTATGCCCTACATCTATTTTGGACTCATTCTGTTCATGAGTATAAAAGCTCAAAGAGCCGTCCAAGAGCTTCATCTTGAAAAGGATGATAAATCAGAAATCATTTACAAAACCTACAGCAAATACCAAATAAAAGTTCGTAGTTGGTTGGTATTTATAAGTATTGAGATTGGCTTATTTGTCCTGCTACTCTTTCATAAACTCTTCGTTCAGCAGATACCTCTATCAACTTTCTTGGAAAAAATCATTCAAACAGAGATAATGATTCCTTTACTTGTCTTTGGTCTTAGTATTGGAGCAATCTTTGGCACTATGGTCTACAGCTTTCTATCGTTGCACAAGGAGAAGTAAGAAACTGCATTGTTTGTTTTTGAAGTTTCGGGATATATTGTGACGGTAAGACAAAGCAGAGTTAGAGAGGTAGTTATAAATAAAATAAGTTTTTCATAGCATTTCTCCTTTATTTTTTGTATGATTGTATCAGAATATTTTAAAAATGAAAGGGTTTTCTATGGAGAGTGATGTGTTTTTTGATTATTTTTTAAAATCACTTAGATCTCATTTTGGTGATGGGTGTAAGGATATGGGATTTATAAAGTTTTTTAAAGATGAAAACAATAGTTTTATTACCATAGAGGATTATGTTTTAGAATCATTAGTAGTATTGTCAAATATTTTGAGTAAGGAGAGAATTGTGTTTTCTTGTGGAATTATTCATAGTAAGGGGGTAGTTACTGGAGTAGAAGTATGTATGAATGTATTAGAGTTAGAAAGATTAAATAATTTGTATAAAATATAGCTTTGAAAAATATTAAAAAACATAAGAGAATCTGTCTATGTAAGATGTGTGGAGTTGATAGAATTATGTTTCCTAGTTTTAGAACTGCCTTGTTTCGAATGGTTCCAAAATACTTCTAAAACTAAATATAGAATAAATCCCTAACACTTCTCCGTGCTAGGGGTTCTTTTAGTTCCTTAAATATCGTATATACTCTACTAATACGTAGATGAGGATTGTTAAACAAATGATAATCTCTAACCAAACAGCGAGGTTGAGGACCGGAAACTGCAGAATGCCTTGGGACATTTTCAATGAAGTTGCTGTGATGATGGTTGGAAAGGTTAGGGCTGAGAAGGCTGGTTGGAAACCTTGTTTTAAAATCCTTGGCAAGCGACTAAGGACAAAGAAAAAGAAGGTCTGTGATGCAAGGATCATAACTAGTAAAATCCAACTAGGAAGACTGTATCCTCCCACTCTCACTAATGCTGCCAAAAGGAGAGAAAATGGAGCGCAATAAATTCCTTCTTGCCCCAGCAAAGCGAGTGGTAATGGATTTTTCCTCAAATCTTGATAAATTAGAGGGTAAAGGATAAGGGTTAAGATAAAACCAAAAATCCAAGCTCCATAGGCAATTCCAACAATGCCCACCACGGGGTAGGTCAAACTTGCTACTGCTATTCCTACATAAAGAACCGTCCAAGTTGGTGTTGCACTGGCCCTTTGTTTAACCAAGACATAGTTCTTTGTAAAGTATAAGATGAGGTAAACATCTAGAAGAAAAGCAAACCACCAGAGAATCTGTGCGACAATGCTCATGTTCGGGGGTAAGATTCGTAATAAATACGTTGATAAAATCATCCCTGCCATGGGAAAGGTTGCCATTCCTGACAAAACAGGGGCTTTCTTTAATTCTTTCTTACTTTCATGCCAGTTATTGAGGTGGCTCACCAAAAAATATAACCATAAAATCAAGCCTGACAAACTAAAGATGTGTGATAAACGCGGAAAAATATCCAAGATGAGGTTTCCTGCTCCAGCCAATCCCAATAAGCAACCTGAAAAGGCTAAGGGGAGTTTTTTCATACCAACCTCCGAAAATAACGTTACTATCAGTATAGCATAAATAAAGCTCAGCTAGACAAGCCTTCATAAATTTTTTTTGCTATAAAACGATTGTCCCCTTTTAAAACACTCACTAACAATCATGATTAAAATAAATTCATCAAAAAAGTACCTATCACTTGATAGGTACTCTTTTGACATTGCATTCTATAGCTTGGTTAGCCTTTAAAGGTAACGATTGTTGCACCACTTCCACCTGCATTTTGTGGCGCATAGCCAAAGCTCTTGACTTGCTTGTTTCTCTGTAAGTATTTGGTTACTCCTTCACGAATGACTCCTGTACCGATACCATGGATGATGTCCACTTGAGCCATGTTGTTGAGTAGGGCTTGGTCGATAAAGGCATCCAAGGCTTCCATAGCCTCCTCATAGCGTTTGCCACGAAGGTCTAATCGAGCCTGTGGTCCTTTACCACCTGCCCGTTTGACAACGTTGACTTGTTTTTTCTTGACTGGTACTTCTTGCTGAGCCTGAACCAAGTCAAACTCTTTTTCTTCAAGGGTCATCTTAATCAAGCCAACTTGAGCTTCCCAGCGACCATCCTTGAGTTGATTGGTCAAGGTACCTCGTTGACCATAGCTTAAAACGATGATATCATCCCCAACTTTTGGAGCTCGTTTTTTCTTAGCCTTTTGGAGAACCTTATTTTTAGAAAGATCAACTTTTTCAGGTGCTAACTTCTTGAGTTTGGCCTTGGCTTCGATAATCTCGTGCGGTTTCAGTTGAGATTTACTGTGAAGATTTTTTAAAATATCGTCACTTTCAGCCAGAGCCAAGCCAACAATCTCAGTAGCTTGTTCACGCGCCTTATTGAGCTCTGTTTCCTTCTCACGGTTGAGCTCATTGTAAAGTTTTTTTAGCGCACGGTTCATCTTGAGATTTTCTTGCTCGACTTGGCGAATATTCTCAAGGCGTTTCCGGCTTTCAAGTGTCTGCTCTTCCAACTGCTCAATAATGCGATTGACATCATTATCTTGGTTAATCTGCTTGCTAGCGTCACCTACAATGATATCTGACAAACCGAGACGTTTAGCAATCTCAAAGGCGTTGCTTCGACCAGGTACGCCTTGCATAAAGCGATAGGTCGGGCGCAAGCTAGCTGTATCAAACTCCATGCTGGCATTCTGAACATAAGCCGTTTCAATTCCGTAGGCCTTGAGTTCAGGATAATGAGTAGTTGCCATAGTCTTGACCTGACGCAAACGCAAGTCTTCTAGGATAGACATGGCAAGGGCTGCACCTTCTTGGGGATCTGTTCCTGCTCCAAGCTCATCTAGTAACAAGAGCGAGTTTTGATTGACCTTACCAAGAATATCAACAATATTAGTCATGTGACTAGAGAAGGTTGAAAGACTTTGTTCGATGGATTGTTCGTCTCCGATATCCGCAAAGACCTCCTCGAAAATCCCCACACGACTTCCCTTGTCAGCCAAAATCGGCAAACCTGACTGAGCCATCAATTGCGTCAATCCTAAGGTTTTGAGCATGATGGTCTTACCACCCGTATTGGGACCAGTGATAACGATTGCTGTTAGATCCTTACCAAAGTGTACATCATTGGCAATAGCATTTTGCACCAAGGGATGACGAACATGGAGGAGTTGAATCTCCTGTCCATCCGAGACTTTAGGGACAACTGCTCCTGTCTCTTGGATAAAGCGGACCTTAGCACGAATCAAGTCCAAATGCCCAATAATCCAGGCATCATTTGCAATTTCAGCTGCATGAGGTCGCACTCGCTCAGAGAGTTCTTGAAGGATACGCATCATCTCATAGCGTTCATCTGCACGAAGACTAGCAATTTCCTCACTCAGCTTGACCACTTCACGCGGTTCAATATAAACAGTGTTCCCACTGGCAGAGATATCATGAACCACACCAGAAATCTTGTTACGATAGGTATTCTTAACTGGAAGAACCTGGCGCCCATTTCGACTTGCTATGATACCTTCCGTAAGCATCTGTGCTTTTTGCTTGAGCAAATCTTGCAAGACATCGCGGACTTGACTCTCACTATCATGGATTTTGCGACGAATTCGTGCTAGTTCTTCACTAGCAAAATTCTCAATAAATCCAGCCTCGTTTATGGCTTGGAGATTGCCCTGCAGATGCGGAAAATCATGAAGTTTCTCAAACCAATTTGCCAAGTGGTCCAAGCGTACATTTTCAAGATTATCATAGAAATTTTTCAGTTCACGGCTGGCAACTATGACACGTTTGAGAAGGAGAAATTCCTCAATGTTGAGGTCCGCACCCATCTCCAGACGTTTGCATGTGGCTGAGACGGCTTTTGTTCCCAAGATGCTAAAATGAGGTTGTTCAACAAAGAGTTGCTGCATCTCTTCCATCTCTGCAAAAGCCTGCTTAATCTTATCTTCTCTATCTGTTGGAACTAGCTCTTTCAGCTGTTCTAGTCCCTGTTCGGTCAATAAATGTGGCTCAAATAAAGCCTTGACCTTATTAAATTCTAAGGTTTCTAATATTTTTGTATTCATGTTCTTTCCCTAATTCATGAGCTAATAGAACTTTTCAAAAGAAATTTGCATTCTCTCATAAGCTCATAGAATTGTAAACAAAAGGCTAGGAATAATTCCCGCCCTTTTTATCCGATTAATTTTGTTACCCAGAGCTGTTTAATCAAATCAGTAGTGAATGGTATACTCTGGATCATATGTTTGGCTACTATACTATTTTCAAGTGAATTTTGAACAACTCCCAGTGGAACCGTTGCAAGAATAGTCAATATCATCTGGAGAACAAACAAGGTCACTCCAATAGATAGGACACCCGCCCCGATTCGGAAGTATTTTCCTCCTAGTTTTTTGCTTGGCACAAGGTTTAAAAATAGACCGATAAAACGACCGAAACTATAGAAAATACCAAAAGCTAAGAGATAACCAATACCTGCGTAATAGACCTTGTCCAGTTGGAAAAGCTGGTCAGAAGGAAAGAAGAAGGTTCCCTGTCCTTCTTGAGGATTGGCATAAGGCAAAAGTAAATGAAACTTTTCACCTAAGGACTGATAAAAGTTTCCTGCAAGATATGCTGAGACTACTGTAGCCACAAGATAATAAACTTGTAGAAGTAAGCCTCTGCGATAACCGATGTAAAAGCTCCAAGCAAGAATCAATAAAAGAATAATGGAAATCATAAAGGATCCTCAATCTTGCTCTGCTCTTGTTTTGCCGCAACCACTTGATAACGAAGAGCCTCTAGTTGCTGCTCCTTCTCATCAAATTCGATTTCACGACTGAGCTGGGTTGATAAGCAATTAATGGCTAACAAAATAGCCAGAGTCTCATCATCCGTCCCAGGCATTTGCTCCTTGAGAGCTTCATATTTTTCTGTTGCAACCTTTGCAATCTCCTCCATAAAAAGATTATCATGCTCGGTTGTTAGGGTTAATGTCTTTTTTCCGAATGAAAACTTATATCGATTTAAATTTGCCATAAAATTCACCTCACGATATTATACCAAATTTCACTAAGTTTGTCAGTTTTTACCAATTCTACTGCTTTTATGGTACAATAAGAACTATGGCAAGTATTACATTAACTCCAAGTGAAAATGAAATTCAAGCGTTTGTTCAAAAGCATGAAAAAAACCTCGCTCCAAGTAAAAACCCATATATTCGCTACTTTTTCAAGCTTCCTCAAGCAAGTGTTTCCGTCTATACATCTGGGAAAGTCCTCTTGCAAGGAGAAACTGCTGAAAGCTATGCTAGCTTTTTTGGTTATCAAGTAGCACAAGTAGTTAGTGGACAAAACTTTCCGATGATTGGAACTGATGAAGTAGGAAATGGTTCCTACTTTGGTGGTCTAGCTGTAGTGGCATCCTTTGTTACTCCTGACCAGCATGACTTCTTACGAAAACTTGGTGTCGGAGATTCGAAGACCCTGACCGACCAGAAAATTCGTCAGATTGCGCCTATTCTCAAAGAAAAAATTCAGCATCAAGCACTCCTCCTGTCACCTACCAAGTATAATGAGGTGATTGGTGAGCGCTACAATGCTGTGTCTGTCAAGGTAGCTCTTCACAATCAAGCAATCTTTCTCCTCCTTCAAAAGGGAGTTGAGCCTGAAAAAATTGTTATTGACGCCTTTACCAGCTCACAAAATTATGAAAAGTATCTAAAAAATGAAGCCAATCATTTTCCTAATCCAGTCACGCTAGAGGAAAAAGCTGAGGGCAAGTACTTGGCCGTTGCCGTTAGCTCCATCATTGCGCGTGATCTCTTCCTAGAAAATCTTGAAAACCTAGGTAAAGAGCTAGGTTACCAACTTCCAAGTGGGGCTGGAACTGCTTCTGATAAGGTAGCTAGCCAAATTTTACAAGCCTATGGAATGAATGGTCTTCATTTTAGTGCCAAAGTACACTTTAAAAATACTGAGAAAGCTAAACAGCTTCTAGAAAGGTAAAATATGAAGTATTTTAAAATATTTTTAAAAGAGTGGGGAATTTCCTTCCTGATTATTGCATTAGTAGGTCTCAGCCGTCTCTTTCTCTGGAGCAATGTTCGTGTAGAAGGACACTCTATGGATCCTACTCTAGCTGATGGAGAAATTCTCTTCGTTGTCAAACACCTACCAATCGATCGCTTTGACATCGTGGTAGCCCATGAAGAAGATGGAAATAAAGACATTGTCAAACGGGTTATTGGCTTACCAGGCGACACCATCCGTTATGAGAACGACAAGCTTTATATCAATGGTCAAGAAACTGATGAGCCTTATTTGGCAGAATACCTCAAACGTTTCAATGAGGACAAGCTACAAAGTACTTATGCCGGAACAGGATGGGAGGGTACTAAAGGTGAATATTTTAGAAATCTTGCTAAAAAAGCATCAGCATTTACTCTCGATGTAAACTTTAACACTAGCTTTACCTACACAATCCCAGAAGGTCAATATCTACTACTCGGGGATGACCGTCTGGTGTCTAGCGATAGTCGCCATGTTGGTACCTTTAAGGCAAAAGATATCATTGGTGAAGCCAAGTTCCGTTTCTGGCCACTGAAACGAATTGGAACATTTTAAGAACACTAAGAGGCCGAGAAATATAAATCTCAGCCTCTTCTCATTCTATCCTGAATGATAGATTTCATTCAGGAATGTAAAGGAATTATATGGAAGTCTATTTTACAGGTACGATTGAACGTATTATTTTTGAAAATATCAGCAACTTTTACCGTATTCTCCTTTTAGATATAGAGGATACCAATGCTGAGGACTTTGATGATTTCGAAATCATTGTTACAGGGACCATGGCTGATGTTATCGAGGGAGAAGAATACACTTTCTGGGGGCAGATTGTCCAACACTCCAAATACGGAGAACAACTGCAGATCTCCCGTTACGAAAGAGCAAAACCAACTAGTAAGGGATTGGTCAAATATTTCTCTAGCAGCCATTTTAAGGGAATTGGTCTCAAAACTGCTCAGAAAATCGTGGATATCTATGGAGACAACACCATCGACAAAATCTTGGAAATCCGGAGAAGCTGAAATCCATCTCTGGACTATCTTCTAAGAGTCGTGAAGCCTTTGTTTCTGCTCTTCGTCTCAATTATGGGACTGAGATGGTTTTAGCCAAACTAGCCAACTACGGCATTCCCAACAAGTTAGCCATCCAAATCCAAGATACCTACAAGGAAGAAACTATAGACATTGTTGAAAATTATCCCTACCAGTTGGTAGAAGATATCAAGGGCTTGGGTTTTACCATAGCTGACCAATTAGCCCAAGAACTGGGGATTGAGAGCCAAGCTCCCGAGCGCTTCCGTGCGGGTCTAGTCCATAGTCTCTTTCAAGGTTGCATGGAGAGCGGGGACACTTATGTTGAAGCCAGAGATTTATTGGAGCAAACCCTTAATCTTCTAGAATCCTCTCGTCCAGTTGAACTAGATCCGAATCAAGTTGCCCAAGAGCTTGCTTATCTGATTGAAGAAGATAAGGTTCAGCAGATTGACACCAAAATCTTTGATAATAGCCTCTTTTTTGCAGAAGAAGGTATTCATAATCACCTCATTCGTATCCTTAAAAAAGAAGAAACCAAAAAACAAGAAATAAAAACCATCCAGAAACATATCGCAACTGTCGAAGAAGAATTAGGCATCCAATACGATACCATTCAAAAACAGGCAATCTGCGACGCTATCCAAAACAAGGTCTTTATCCTAACAGGTGGTCCAGGAACAGGAAAAACTACTGTTATCAATGGTATCATCGCAGTTTATGCACTTTAGAAGGACTAGACCTCAGGAAAAAAAGTGATATCCCTATTCTATTAGCAGCTCCAACAGGCCGTGCGGCTCGTCGCATGAATGAACTGACAGGTTTGCCAAGTGCAACCATTCATCGTCATTTAGGAATGACGGGAGATGACGACACTAGTCATCTAGAGGATTATTTAGATGCTGACTTTATCATCGTGGATGAGTTTTCTATGGTGGACACATGGCTAGCTAACCAGCTCTTCTCTAACATCTCCTCTAATAGTAAAATCCTCATTGTTGGAGATAGTGACCAATTGCCTTCTGTCAGTCCTGGTCAGGTCTTAGCTGACCTCCTCCAGATTCCGATGCTTCCCCAGACTCGCTTGGAACGGATTTACCGTCAAAATCAAGAATCTACCATCGTAACTCTGGCCAGTCAAATCAGACAAGGGATTTTGCCAGAAGATTTTACCCAGAAAAAGGCAGATCGCTCCTACTTTGAAATCGTCAATAGTCACATCCCAGCTACTATTGAAAGATCTTGGATGCAGCCCTCCGAAGCGGAATCCCTGTTCGTGACATTCAAGTCCTTGCTCCCATGTACCGAGGAACTGCTGGTATTGACGCCATCAACCATCTCATGCAGACCCTCCTCAATCCTCCACAAAAAGACCAGCTTAGCTTTGAAGCTCCCCAGTGCCTCTACCGAACTGGGGATAAGGTCATTCACCTAGTCAACGATGCTGAAGTCAATGTCTTTAATGGAGATTTGGGCTATATCACAGACCTAATCCCAGGTAAATACACCGAGTCCAAGCAAGATGAGATTGCCATTGATTTTGACGGCAATGAAGTCATCTATCCACGCAACGAATGGTATAAAATCCGTCTGGCCTACGCCATGAGTATCCATAAATCGCAAGGTAGTGAATTTCCAGTTGTCATTCTCCCTATCACCAGCTCTAGCAAGCGAATGTTGGAGCGAAACCTCATCTACACAGCAATCACACGAGCTAAAAGTAAGCTAATTCTCCTAGGTGAATTAAGAGCCTTTGACTATGCAACCAAACATATGGGAACTGCTCGCAAGACTTATCTGATTGAACGATTCAGTGAGCTCATGGAAACCATTGAACAAACTAGTACTCCTCATACAGAAAAAACTACTTCTGGACAATCCTATGTCCTCACTGAGGACAATTGGTCAACCATTCCAGCCATGATTGGGATTAGCCAAGATGACCTTGATGATTTTTTTCGGAAAAATAAAGCACAAAAAAACCACCGAATCCGGTGGTTTTTTATCTTTTCAGATTATTTTACTGTTGCAGTGCTTGTAATCAATTCAACAGCTTTTTTGATTGTGATATCGTGTTTCAACATGTCAGCTGAAAGCAAGCTTTGTACTTGGGCAACTTCCATGTTGTAATCTGCGACCAATTGCTCGATTTCTTTTTGGATTTCTTCTTCAGTAGCGTCAAATCCTTCAGCTTTCGCAACTGCTTCGATAACAAGGTTAGTCTTAGTGCGTGACTCAGCTTCTGCTTCGTATTGTTTGTGAAGGTCTTCTTGAGTAGTTCCAGTGATTTGGAAGTACATGTCAGGGGTTGATACCTTGACGTTGCAAGTTTCAAGGAACTCATTTACTGAGCGGTGAACTTCTTCGTGAATCATTTCTTCTGGAAGTTCTACGATTTCAGCGTTTTCAACTGCTTTATCGATTCTCTGCACCTTCAACGGCTTCAGTGTATGCTTCTTCTTTAGCGTGACTAATTCTTTGCGATATTTTTTTCTTTCAATTCGTCAAGAGTTTCAACTTCTTCGTCGATATCTTTTTGCAAGTTCATCGTCAAGAGCTGGAACTTCTTTAGCTTTAACTTCGTGGATAGTTGTTACGAATTTAGCTTCTTTACCTGCAAGGTCTTCTGCTTGGTAGTCTTCTGGGAATGTTACGATAACGTCAACAGTTTCACCAGCTGAATGTCCAACCAATTGGTCTTCGAAACTAGGGATGAATTGACCTGAACCAAGTCCAAGTGAGAAGTTTTTCACCTTTTTCCGCCGTCAAATTCAACACCGTCGATAGAACCAACAAAGTCAATAACAACAGTGTCGCCGTTTTCAGCGAGCACCTTCTTTGATCACCAATTCAGCCAAGTTGTTGCGTTCACGTTCGATACGCTCTTCAACATCAGCGTCAGTTACTTCTTTATCTACATCAACTGATACTTCAAGGTTTTTTTGTATTCACCCAATTTTTACTTCAGGTTTTGTAACAACTTCAGCAGTGATAACCCAATCTTGACCTTTTTTTCCATAGAAGTTACGTCAATTTTTGGTTGAGCAACTACTTCAAGTCCAGCTTCTTTAACAGTCGCTTCATAAGCGTCTGGTAAAAGAGCGTTCATTGCATCTTGGTAAAGTGCTTCTTCACCAAATTTTTGGTCGAAGATAGGACGTGGAAGGTGACCTTTACGGAAACCTGGAACGTTAAGAGTTTTCTTTACTGAGTTAAATACACGGTCCAATTCTGGTTTGATTTGGTCTTGAGAGATAGTGAAAGTCAAGACACCACGGTTTGTTTCTTTGTTTTCAAATGATACAGACATTCTGTCATTTCTCCTTAAAATTTTTAATACAGTCCATTATACCACATAGTAGCGAACTTTTTCAAGTAATGGATGCGCTTTTCGTCCATGCTTCAGTTACATCCTATGTCCCCTAAAATTCATCAGAAGCCACCAGATGATGTTGAAAAGCATAAACCGTCGCCTGGGTACGATCGCTGACCTCAAGTTTGGCTAGGATATTGGAGACATGGGTCTTGACTGTCTTTAGGGAGATAAAGAGCTCATCTGCAATACGCTGATTTTCATAGCCCTTGGCAATCAGTTGAAGGACATCGCGTTCTCGCGCAGTTAATTCTTCGTGAAGTTCCATATGATTGCGGTGGTATTCTACTTTCTTACTCACCTCTTGTTCAATTGCAAGTTCTCCAGCTGCTACTTTACGAACTGCATGTAAGAGTTCATCAGCACTGGAAGTTTTGAGCATGTAGCCCCTGGCTCCAGCATTCAAAACTGGCATGATTTTTTCATTGTCTAGATAAGAAGACACAATCAGGATTTTAGCCTCCGGCCATTCTTTGAGAATAGCTAGAGTTGCGTCAATTCCATTCATTTCAGGCATGACAATATCCATCACAATCACATCTGGGCGAAGAGCCAAAGCCATGGAAATCCCTTCGGCTCCATTAGTTGCTTCTCCAACAACCTCTACATCATCTTGTAGTTCAAAATAACTTCTTAATCCAAGACGTACCATTTGGTGGTCATCTACTAATAATAGTTTCATTTTATTTCCTTTTGTTAGTCAATCAAGCAAGGGTATGCGAATATCCACTGCCAAACCCTGCTTGGGCGCTGTTAATAATTGCAGGGTTCCTGCCATATCTTCCACCCGCTCCTTGATATTTGCTAGCCCATAGCTCAAATCATCTACGTCAGCCGGCTCAAAACCTCTGCCATTGTCCACTACTTTCAATTGTAATTCTGTTTCAGTCTGATAGAGATAAACATCCAAACAAGAAGCTTGAGCATGGCGAAGAGTATTACTTAACAATTCTTGGACAATACGGAAAAAGTGCTCTTCAATCTTTTTAGGTAAGCTAACTACCTGAAATTTAAAGGCAACCTTGAGGTCACTCTTTTCCTTCAACTCTTTCAGGAGAGATTGAATCCCTTCTACCAGACTCTTTTGTTCTAATTCAACAGGCCGCAAATGTAAGAGCAGGATACGTAAATCTCTCTGAGCAGTCTCCAAAATAGCTGTTACACCTTGGAGTTGGGTTTGCATGTTTTCTGGCTCAAGCTTAGTAGCTTGCTGACTAAGACCTGACAAGATCATATGGGCAGCAAAGATTTCCTGACTGACCGTGTCGTGCAAGTCACGCGCAATTCGCTTGCGCTCTTTTTCGATAATATCTTCTTCCTTAGCTAAAATTTGATTGTCGACTTTCTGGATGGCTTCCGTCAGGAGACTTAGTTTCCCAGACAGACTCTTAAAACTCGCATCCAAGTCTGCATCTCCTACAGAGGCTACTTCCTTACCAGCTAATAAGCGTTTCAGATTGATTTGAATAGTTTTACGTGACACTTCGTCAATCAATCTCCAAAAAAGAATGAAAAAGAAGGTCAAGGAAATACTGAAAATCAAGGCTAGAAAAACCAATTTTTGTGTCTTTTCTAAATCTTGGAGTAAATATTGCCAGTCTATTTCTAAGACATTGAAGAGACTTCGAAAAAGGAAGACAACAAATAAAAGTGAAGTAATGCTAATTAAAATATAGGTTTGCTTTTTCATCCTCTCACTACCTCAACATCTCCAACCATGGTCGTCAAGACAAGCTTAACACTCTTATGGCTCTTGAGATAATCTCTCGTTTCTTGATGATAGTGCTCATTCCGAAGTGCTCGTTTAGGTTGGTCTAGAAAAGTCAAATCTCCATACAAGGAGTTGATACTGAGACTAATTTCCACATCAACTGGGACAATGATTTTTGTGGTACCAACAATCTTTCTCAAAATAATGACATTATCGTGATTAGTTAAGATAACTTTCTCCAGATGGATAGTATCCTTACCCATGAGACGAAAAAGATTGATATCATCAAAACGACAAGTCTGGTAGCTTGAGAAATGGTGAAGATTCCCAAACCAGCGATTTTTGTCCCTCTTTACAGTCACAACATCTTCATATACCAGATTGGTAGGCTCCCTTTCCTCATTCATCATAGGGTAAAGGAGGAAGAGACTGTATATCAAAGCTACAAAAATAGCTAAGATAACAAAAGGATTGAGCATAATGATGAAGAAAAATAGGATGCTCACCGCCACTAAAAAGAAGTTATTGCCTTGTCTACCTGTATAATAGCGAATCAGGAGTAAAAACAAGAGTAAAATGAGTAGAAAACGGGAAAAATGCTCTGATACCATCATAATCAGAGCTCCTGTCAATAAACAAGCTTCAATAAATAGAAAAATTTGAAATTTTCTCATGTAACCGTCCTCTCTACTTAATTGTATCACAAATCCCAAAAGTCACATCAGTCTGAGGAATGAAAAAGAGACCGGGACTAAAATCCCGACCTCCTTACATTTGATCTTTTGCTTCTTTTAATTTTCCATATAAGAGATAGTCGACTTCTTGCAAATCTTCAATCCTTGCACAATTAAGGCGCTACATGATCAAGCGTAGATCTTCCTTCCACCCTTCAACAATGGAAATAACGACATCAACAGAGTAATTCTCTACCAGCTCTAACATGGTGCGTGATAGACCAACTGCCTTTGCTCCAAACACCAAGCATTTGATGATATCTAGTGGATTGCGAACTCCTCCACTCACCAAAAGCTCCACCTTGTCTTTCCAGTCTTGGGCATTCAGAAGAGCCTGCATGGTCGATTGACCCCAGTCATTTAGGTAATCACGCTGTCCACCGCGACGGTTTTCAATATAAGCAAAGCTAGTCCCCCCACGACCAGACAAATCAACGGTTCGTATTCCCATCTCATAAGCCTTAGCAATGGTCTTAACATCCATACCAAAACCAACTTCTTTTAAAACAAGAGGTACAGAGATTTGCTCAGCATAATCTTTCAGATTATGCTTCCATAATCTAAATTGACGTTCACCCTCTGGCATGAGTAACTCCTGCATGACATTAACATGAACTTGCAAAAGAAGTGGATTCATCTCTTTCACTGTTTGTAGACCCAATTTAACTGGTTTGTCTAAGCCAATATTGGTTCCAAGAAGGAGGTCAGGGTAACTAGTTTTGACTGAAAAAGAGTCATCTGAAGGATCCTTAAGAGCAGCACTGTAAGAACCCGTCACAAATAAAATCCCACAGGCTTCAGCCACCTGAGCCAGCTTTTGATTGATTTCTCTCCCCTTATCACTTCCACCCGTCATGGCATTGATATAAAAAGGAAAGTCCCACTTTCGACCTGCAAATTCTGTCGTAAGATCAATTTCATCTAAGTCATATAAAGGCAGGGAAGAATGAATCAGCTCCACCTCATCAAAACTATTATAAGTACTGTTTTGTTCAAGGGCATAGCGGATATGTTCGTCCTTACGGTTTGTCGTCATGTCCTATCCTTTCTTGATATAAGAGCTCAATTTCTAAATCAGCCCAGCGTTTTTTAAGTAAATTGGTCGAATCTTGGTCAAAACTGAGAGCAATTCCACAGTCGCCACCACCAGCACCACTACTTTTTGCGACAGCTTTTAAATCTAGACAGGCATCTTTCAATTTTCTGAGGGCTGGTGTGTAAATGTCTGAACTCAAGTCTTCTAAGAGCAGGCTAGCTTGTTCTAGTTGCTCAATCATTTTTTCTTTTTGACCTGTCTGCAAAGCATTCACCAAGTTAGCTACTGTTTCTTTTGAAGCTTGCAAGAAGCTGGCATCCATATTATTCTTGATTTGCTTAACCATGTGACTAGACACAGCAACTTCCTTGGTCCAACCCACCAGAAAGTCAAATGTCAAGACCGGTTCAACGCTCTCAATAGAAAAGCCCCAATCTTTCTTTAAGACTTTCTCTAAGGTCTCTTCATCTAACCAAGTAGCCACAGTTTGACGGTTAAATGACTGGTAGATAACCAAGTCCTCTGCGACGATACAGGCAATGTCCCCCATAGAACCATTGTCCCCTCGTTTGAGCAGAACAGCACTAGCTAGCTTAAACATGAGATTTCGGTCAACTGAGAAACCATAGAGAGCCAACATAGCTTTGATGACTAAGACTACGACACTCCCACTGGAACCCAGTCCAAACTTCTTGCCCTCACGCTCCATTTTCCCACGAATGTCTATGGAAAAAGCTTGCAATTGCTGGCCTTTAGCAGTGAGAAATTCTTCCATCAAAGTGATTGTATCCTGAATCAGACTATATGCAGGGTCAGGTGTCAAATCCACTGCATAATCAAACATATCTGAATAGAGACGATAGTTGGCAGCAACATCAATCTCAGCCGTCATGTAGATAGGGATTGCCTTAATCAGGGCTAATTGACCTGGCTCTAAGATAGCATATTCACCAGCCCAATAGAGTTTCCCGCATGTCCTAACAGCAATCATCTTGGCTCAAATCCTTTGTTTTCGATACGATTAGGCGATAACGCTGACCCAAGATTTCCGATAAATGGTCCAAATCCTTTCTTGGCAGAGGACCTTGACATTGGGACCAGCATCCATGGTAAAGTAACAAGCTTCTCCTTGCTCACGCAATTGGCGAACAAAGTCCATAGCCTCATAACTAGCATCTGTCAGATAAGAGTAAGGTGGTTTTGCAGTCTGAGTCGTAGCGTGCATGGCAAGGGCATTCTTCTCCGTTAATTTCCCAACCTTTTTAAAGTCATTAGCCTTTAGATAGACTAGCATGTCCTTGTAATCTTGCTCAGACTGACGCACCCAGTCATCAAAGGTAGTTGAAGTCTCCACACAGAGTTTCATGCCATCTCGACTAGAGATTGGTTTTTTCTTGTCTTCCAAGACCAACATAATCATGGCTAATTTCAAGTCTGTTTCTACCGGGTAAATATCTCCACTATCCTTATCCCAAGCACCAAGTGGGCCATAAAAACTACGAGATGATGAACCCGAAGCAAATTTAGCTTCTTGGGCCAATTGTTTACGGTCTAGCCCAAGTTTAAAATAAGCATTGCAGGCCTTGACCAAGGCTGATAAACCACTAGAACTCGATGACAAACCCGCTGCTGTTGGCATATTGTTCTTGGTATCGATACGAACAAAACCTGCTCCTTCAGGGCGGTAGCGATCAATGATTTTACTCATTTTGGCATGTTCAGCTTCATTTTGCAACTGACCATTGATGTAGAAGGCATCAGCTATCGCATCAATGGGTAGGGCTGACAGGGTGGTTTCAGTATACATATTTTCTAAAGTTAAAGAGATGCTACTAGTTGCTGGAACCATCTCCTTCTCTTTTTTCTTTCCCCAATATTTGATAATGGCAATATTGGCATAAGAACGCACTGTTACAGGCTCTCTATCCATGTCTGAACAGCTCCTTTCTCTTCTAATCTTTGTGCTAGTTCTTGTGCTTGCTCAAGATTGGCTGCCAAGGCTATAATGCAACCTCCTAGACCTCCACCACTCATTTTGGCACCTAGTGCACCATGATGGATAGCAGTTTCTACCAGGCTATCAGCCTCTTGAGAGCTAACACCGATCTCTTTTAGATTTTCATGGGCTTGGCTGAGAATTTCTCCCAGTTTCAGCATCTTTATGATTGATGGCATCTTCCGCTTCTTGGGTTAAATCTCCCAGAGTCTGTAAATAAGGAAGAGCATCTTTGCCTTTACTTTGAACTACCTGAATAGCCTCTCTCGTATGACCATAAACACCCGTATCTGCAATCACTAGATAAGTCGACAAGTCCATCTCAAGCTCTGTAAAGCCAAGATTCTTGATAAAACGAATAGGATGGTCACTGAGACAGGTCTTGGCATCCAAACCACTAGGATTCATATGGGCAATCATCTCCGCACGATTGACTAAAATCTCTAGAGTTTCTTGGGAGAGTTGCGCATCATAGTAATCAAAGACTGCACGAATAGCCGCAATACTGATGGCTGCTGATGAACCCATCCCCCGTTTTTCCGGGATAGCTGATTCAATTTGACACCGAATGCAAGCATCTTTAATCGTTAGATATTCTAAGGAGGCATAGACTGCCATTGATAGAGTATCCTCTTCAAAAAGGCACCAAGGTGTCTCTGCAGGAAGCACGCGACAAGTGACCTCCACCTCTAAAAGAGGCAAAGATATGGCTGGATAGCCATAAACAACTGCATGCTCTCCTATTAAAATAATTTTACTATGTGCCTTTCCGACACCTATTTTTTTTATCATTTAATCCTTCTGTTCGACGAAATATGTCTCATATCTTAGCAAAAATTATAGTTATATTCTATTCTATTTTATTATATTTTCACAAAAAAAGCGATTGTTTCCTTCACAATCGCCTGTTTTCATTATTGAACCCACTCGCCATTATAGTTAAGAGAATATCCATCTACAGTTGTACTAACTGCCAAAGCACCTGAACTATAGGCATAGTACCATTTACCGTTAACTTGGAACCAGCCAGTCTTCATATCGCCATTACTTGCATTGAGGTAGTACCAAGTTGAGCCGTCTTGAAACCAGCCTGTTGCCATAGCTCCTGATGAACGGAGGTAATACCAATAGCCATTGATAGAAGCCCAACCTGTTTTCATATCCCCATTTTCAGCGTCAAGATAATACCAAGTTGAGCCGTCTTGATACCAGCCAGTTGCCATAGCACCTGATGAACGGAGATAGTACCACTTGTTACCAAGATATTGCCAACCCGTTTGCATTGTAGCAGTTGTTGGATCTAGATAATACCATGGAGTAGCTTTTAGCTTATCTTCATCATATGTAAGAGGAAAATCCTTAACCCAACCACGTGCTAGCTCCCCAACAGTCAATCTGTTAATGCGAGAATCAAAGCCACCATCCTTCTGTAAATAATACCAGTGCCCCTCATCATGAACCCAACCAGTTTTTAAGGTGTGATAACTTCGTTTGTCTTCAAAATAATAAACTCGTTTCTCTGCTGGACTATCATATTGTTCCCCATGATGTTTGTTGGTATTTGTAGCAGTTTTTGCTTCTAAAACTTGCTTACCAACAAATTCTTGTAGTACCCCATCTTGACCAAAGTAAAACCAATCTGGTCTAAAAGCAACATCTTGCCTTAGAGAAGAACCAATCGTAACCCCTTCGTGTGGAGCAGGTATATATTGCCAGCCGACAACCATCTCTCCAGATAAACCATCAAAATAATAGTACTTACCATCAATCACTCGCCAGTAGGTTTCTTTGAGTTCCCCCTTCTTGTAGTAGGTTCTACCATTTTCTTGGACAAATTTCCATCCTTCAGAATTCGAATCATCCGCAAATACTGTATTAGTAGCTAGCAAACCAAAGAAAATCGCTGTTAGTCCAACTTGCATCATTTTTTTCAAAAAATTCATTTTTGTATCCTCCAAAATGATTATAGCAAAGATACTTGGTTTGGTCAATATATTGAATAGTAGTTTACAAATTGCTTCATTTGGTCTAAAAAGATACTCACAAAAAAGCAGTTACACAAGGTAACTGCTTTCTACTCCTGCATGGTATATCCTACACCACGCACCGTTTTAATATAACTCTTTTGACCTTTGACATCTATCTTACTACGTAGATAACGAATATAGACATCAACAATATTTGTCTCTGTAGCACTTCGTACTTCCAGACACTTTCGAGCAACTGCTCTCGGGTCAAGACTTTCTTGCTTCCCATCAGCGTCGCTAAAAGATCATATTCACGACGAGTGAGAGCTATCATTTCATCTCCACGATAAACCGTGTGGTTGGCAACATCTATCCTCAAATTTCGATAGCTGGTTGGAACCTTCATTTGGTTACAATGTTGATCAATAAAATCTCTGCCACGGAAAATCGCTGAAATCCTCGCTACCAAATCTTCAATAATGATTGGTTTGTAGATATAAGAAACTGCAAAACGTTGAATAACTTCAAGCTCTGCTTGTAAGTCTTCCCAATGGTCCAAAATCATAATCACAGAAGCTGGTTTGGTCTGACTCAACTTATCCACAAAATCTTGGGCTGTCATATCTCCTAGATTGACATTCAATAATATCAAATCATAATCATTTTGTTGAGCCAGAGAAAGGGCCTTTTTCCCCTCCTCTACCAAGTCAACTCGGTATTGCTCTTTCTGGAGTTCCAAACTTAAAAAATGAGCTAGACTTCTTTCTTTTTCAAGCAATAAAATCCGTTTCCCCATAGCTGACCTACTTATTTTTCGTCATACCAAGAGTAGTGGAATGTTCCTTCTTTGTCTTTACGTTGGTATGTATGGGCACCAAGTAATCACGTTGTGCTTGGATCAAGTTTGCTGGAAGATCCGCTGAACGATAGCTATCAAAGTAAGTGATGGCAGCTGAGAAAGTAGGTACTGGTACACCTGCTTGAACAGCAAGAGCTACGATAGCACGAACAGATTGTTGGTACTTAGCTGTTACATCCAAGAAGTACTCATCCAAAAGAAGGTTAGCAAGGTCTGCATCACGGTTGTATGCATCAGTGATCTTTTGCAAGAAACGAGAACGGATGATACAGCCATCGCGCCAGATAGAAGCGATATCTGCAAATGGTAAGTTCCAGTTATTTTCTTTAGAAGCGACACGCAATTGAGCGAAACCTTGTGCGTATGAGATGATTTTTGAGAAGTAAAGGGCTTGGCGGATCTTTTCGATCAACTCGGCCTTATCTCCTTCAAATGTGAAAGTAGCTGGCTTTGGAAGCACCTTGCTAGCGTGTACACGTTCTTCTTTATAAGTTGAAATGTAGCGCGCAAATACTGACTCAGTAATCAGTGACAATGGCACACCAAGGTCAAGCGCTGATTGGCTAGTCCATTTACCAGTTCCCTTGTTTCCTGCAGCATCCAAGATGTAGTCTACGATTGGTCCATCTTGACCTTCATCGTCTTTACGCCCAAGGATATCAGCAGTGATTTCAATCAAATAGCTATCCAATTCACCCTTGTTCCACTCAGTGAAGATTTCAGCCATGTCTTCTGCAGAAAGTCCAAGCAAGTGTTGCATCAAGTCATAACTTTCTGCAATCAATTGCATATCACCGTACTCGATACCATTGTGGACCATTTTCACATAGTGACCAGCTCCATCAGGACCGATGTAAGTCACACATGGTTTACCATCTTCTGGTGCTTTTGCTGAGATTTCTTCAAGAACATCTGCTACCAATTCATAGGCTTCTTTTTGTCCACCAGGCATGATAGAAGGACCTTCAAGGGCACCTTTTTCACCACCAGAAACACCAGTACCGATAAAGTTGATACCAGAGTTCGCCAATTCTTCATTACGACGGATAGTATCTTTATAGAAAGTATTTCCTCCGTCAATCAAGATATCGCCTTTATCCAAGTGTGGAAGAAGGGCTTGAATGGTTGCATCTGTACCAGGTCCTGCTTGAACCATAAGCATGATACGACGTGGCTTTTCGATTGAGTTTACGAAGCTTTCAATATCATAGCTTGGAACAAAGTTCTTTTCTGGATGGCAAGCAACAACATCTTCTGTTTTTCTTTACTACGGTTATAAATGGCAACTGTATAGCCACGAGATTCAATATTTAGGGCAAGGTTACGACCCATAACGGCCATACCAACAACACCAAAATTAGCTTTTGTCATGTGACACTCCTCTTGTTTAATATGTTTTATTTTATCACGTTTATCTGTGAAAAGAAAGAATTTTATAACAATTTGACTAGTAGTCTAAATCATCCGCATGGCCAGAACCATTCCCTACAAAGTAGCCTGTCTTACAGTTAAGAGTAAAGAGATAGGTTCCATCTGGTCTATAGAGGTTGTAATAGCCATTACCATTAACAATATTAACACGTTCTAAGATATATTGATTTCCAGTAATATAGCCACGAGCTCGTGAAGTAGCAAGAATTTGTTCAAGGACACCATCGTTAAACTCCCAAGCTGGATTACCACTATCACTGATGGCAGATTGATTAAATGGAACACGACTCACACTTCTTTGCAGATTAACTCCATCACTAGAAAGACCACTGTTGCCACTTGAGGAAACTTGGCTTGAAGAAGTTGATGGACTGCTCTCCGTAGTTGGACTCGACTCAGTCTGACTAGCTGTAGTCGTTTGAGTAACAGTTGTTGTTTCAGTACTTGCTTGTTGGCTCTTACCAAGACTAATTGCCTTGTCTAGCAATTTATCAATTTCGGTATTACCTGTTTTGACTTCTGTAAATTGAGCATCGGCCTTAGCTTTAGCATTTGGATCAAAGACACCATCTGTAATAACTGGTGTTTCGAACTTAGCATTAACTTCCTCAATAGTCTTGATTTGAGTTTCTAGATTGTCATATTTTGATTTTACAAGAGTATACTCTCTTGCTCCTTCAAGTTTCCCTAAGAGGTCCTTCAGCTGACTCAATTGACTAAACTGGCTATTTTTCAGAGCAGTTTTATTTTCGTCTGTATAGAAAGTATCATAGAGAGCATTAAATTGGTCTAAGAGTGCTTGATTGCTTACTAACCCAGCATCAGATGACTGAGACTGTATTTCTTGTGAAGAGCGGTTGATTTGCTTATAAACATAGTAACCACCACCCAAAATCAATAGGAATAAAGAAGCAAGGAGGACCAAAATAAACCAGGTTTTTTTATTATGTGGCTCAGCATCTGCTTGAGTAGAACGAGACAGAGTTTCAAGTTCTTCTTCCACTTTCTCATCCTCAATGACTGGATCTTGAAGGGCTTCTACTACAGGCATCTGAATAGTTCCCTCAATATCATCAAAGGGGTGTTCCAACTCTTCTACTTCTTCAAAAAGTTCTTGGTTAGTTGGTTCAGTAGCTTCTGTTACTTCTTCTAGAGGTTCTCGATTAGTTGGTTCAGCAGATTCTGTACCTTCTTCTGCAAGTAACGTATTTTCTTGCTCTTCTGTTTCTCTAAGTTCCCTGATCAAATCATCCAGACTTTGAGTAACTTCTTCTTTTTGCTTGCAAGTTTTTCAAACTTATCTGCTTCAATCTCGTTGCGGTGCTGTTTAATGTATTTGTCTAAAAATATTATCTTCGGGTAATACCCCAGCCTCCACTTCTTCATTCTTACGAATGACTTGACCGACAGTTAAGTCTTTTACTTCATCAAAGTCAAATTGAGGTTCTTGATTTCCTTTTTTATGACGCTTATGTCTTTTCTTGCTCATTTGCTTGCCTTTCTATTTTAACTCTTGACGTTTTACACGCTGACCAAAATATTGATACAAATCAACCTTCAAAGTTCCATTATAAAGTTTACGCTTTTTATCTGCCAAACTACCAAATTTGCTCTCAAAAGCTTCATCGCTCGTTAAAATGAACTTACTCCATGTTTTCAGAGGTTCAAAAACCTGTCCCATTTCTCTGTAGAGTTTGGTTATTCCAACATCATCTGATAAGCGTTCACCATATGGGGGGTTAGAAATAATAACTCCATTCACCTTATCCGAACGTAAATCCTTAACCTGCATCTGTTTAAAGACGATATCGCCGCCAAGTCCTGCCGCTTGTGCATTTGCTTTAGCAATTTCTACCATGCGAGCATCAATATCTGTACCCATAATATCTAGTTTAAGGTCTCGATCAATTTTTTTGGCAGCCTCCGTACGAACTTCTTGAATCAAACGATCGCTGATCCAGTTCCATTCTTCAAATGCAAATGAACGACGTAAACCAGGTGCCATTTTACGAGCTATCATTCCCGCCTCAATACAGAAAGTCCCAGACCCACAGGTCGGATCAATCAAGGGCTTGTCTGGATACCAGTTTGACAAGAGCAAAATAGCCGCCGCCATATTTTCTTTAATAGGAGCCCCACCCTTTTCCGTACGATAACCCCGTTTAAAAAGGCTAGAACCTGTCGTATCAATCATAACAGTTGCTACATCCTTTAGAATGGATACCTCTATTTTGAACTCTGGCCCATTTTCCATTAGTGGAACACCTTCTGGACGAGCATAATGTTTTTGCAATTTCTTAACAACAGCTTTTTTTGAAATAGCCTGTACACTAGGCTCATTGTGAAGTTTTGATTTGACACATTTGGCCTTAGAAATAGGGAATCGGGCTCCTAGCGGAAGATAGTTTTCCCAATCCAGTGCAAAAACTCCTTGAAATAATTCTTCAAATGTTTGCAGGAAATGTACCGACTACAATTTTAATTCTATCTGCTGCTCTTAACCACAAATTTGTTTGAATGATAGCCTTAACATCTCCTTGAAAGCGAACTCGGCCATTTTCAACTTGACAGTCGTATCCAAGTTCACGTACTTCACGACCAACTACAGCTTCGAGACCTGCTGCTGCAGTCGCGATTAAATTAAATGTTTCTTTCATACTAGAGTCTTTATAGACCTTTCTCTTGTTAGCTTTAAAAAATGAGGTTGAGAAACAATTCTCAGCCCCAACCTATATGCAATTTTCTATAAGCCATGTTTTGTTCCAGAAGTGACTAGGATCACTTCCTTCGATAATCATCTGTCTACCACTACCTGCGAACAGATAGCCGTCAGAGTACTACGTTCGTTTCCGCGCACTCCATGCCCCGACCAAAATTTGGGTTGCTAGCTTGAGGGGTTTACCGCGTTCCACTCTCTCCGTTTCCAGAAAGACTCCGTCACTGTGGCACTTTCAGAGCTACTCAGACATATCCGAAAACTTAGTCTATTCACTCGCCGTAACGATCACTCGTTCCTAGGCTTATGGTTTCGCCTAGCACAAACACTACAGGCATCACAGCCTGTGCTAGCATGGACTTTCCTCATGGAAAATATTTTCTCCACGCGATTATCCAAAAATTGCACGATGGATAATTCTTACATTTCAGAATTATCCAAAATTTGTTTGCCAAAGACCTCTTTTTCAAGACGGTTTAGACGTTTTAAAATATCAAAGTTAGTCATAGAAGTTGTACTTCCAAGCTCGGCAGGTTCAGAAGTTACAGATACAGGTGCTGCTTGAGGTTTTTCGCCAATTCTTCTTTCAATTCTGCGACTTCCAAGCGTAGTGATTTAACTAGTGCAGCATAAGTTTCATAATCCTTGATAACATCATCCAAGAACTCATCAACTTCAGCCTTACTATAACCTCGTACTTCTCTTCCGAATTCCTGTTCAAAAATATCCTTTGCTGTAAAAATAATACTTGCCATGTCTCTCTCCATTCTTGGTTACTACTATTATTATATAAAAAAAGGCAAGTAAAAAGCAAGGTCAAAGGTTCATTTTTCAGAAAAATTTTCCGCTATTTCATTCAATTCCTCAAATGTTAATTTTTTTGTAACATAGCCGTCTCTCTTTTTAATCATTTCGTAAAAATACTTGAGCTGTGTTTCATTTTCTTCATCATAAAAAATATAAGAACCATCTGTGTTTTCAAGTAGAAACAATTGATAGTCCCGTAGTTGACCCTTATGCTCATAATTAGGATATGCATATTTAACAAAATCCATCTGTTTAAATGCAGTAAGTTTGATCTGATTAGCCTCATTCCAATTTGTGCCATGTGTTTCAAAATCAAAGATAGTTGCGAGCTGAAATCCATAATCTTCCTTAATTTCCTTAGCTACTTCTAAGACCCAATATTCAAAACCTAGACTTCCAGTAAAAATCAGCCATTTTAGACCTTCCTCAGCAAGTTTTTCTAAATCTTTTCGTATAGCTTTTTTGATTATTTTTAATCGAATATCCTTATCATTAAATATTCCTAAATCAAAGGCAGAATAGCCTAAAACCAAGGCTGTATGCATTTTTTTATCCTTTCTCTACACTTTTATGATATAATTGAGTGATGTTATTGTACCAATAAGGAGAACTATGGTCAACTATCCACATAAACTTTCATCTAAAAAACTTCCCCAGAAACCTAAAACTAAAAATTTCGCAAATCGGGGAATGTCCTTTGAAAAGATGATTAATGCTACGAACGACTATTATTTAGCCCATGGAATGGCGGTTATACATAAAAAACCAACCCCAATCCAGATTGTTCGAGTTGACTACCCACAAAGGAGTCGGGCTAAGATTGTTGAAGCTTACTTTAGGCAAGCATCCACAACTGACTATTCTGGAGTTTATAAAGGTTTTTACATCGACTTTGAAGCTAAGGAAACTCGGCAAAAAACAGCTCTTCCGATGAAGAACTTTCACTCTCACCAGATCCAACACATGGAACAAGTCATTGAGCAAAAGGGTATTTGCTTTGTACTACTTCATTTTTCTTCTTATCAAGAAACATATTTATTACCGGCCATTGATCTCATCCGTTTTTACCAACAGGATATGGGGAAAAAATCGATGCCGCTTGATTATATCCGAGAGTATGGTTATGTGATTGAACAAAATGCCTTTCCACAAATTCCCTATCTCGATATCGTCAAACAACATTTACTAGGTGGTAAAACAATATGAATAAACAACTTATCTGGCGTATTGCCAAATATCTAGGTATCGCTTTCTTATCAGCCTTCATCGTGTCGATACTGATTGGTGGGAGTGTTTTCTTCTACTATGTATCTAAGGCTCCAGAACTTTCCGAAAGTAAACTAGTCGCAACGACTTCAAGTAAAATTTATGATAGTAAAAATGAATTAATCGCAGATTTGGGAGCAGAGCGTCGCGAAAATATTCAAAGTAACGAAATTCCAATTGAACTCGTTAATGCAATCGTATCTATTGAAGACCATCGTTTTTTCAATCATAGAGGAATTGATAGCATTCGAATCCTGGGTGCTTTCTTACGAAATCTTCGTAGCAATGGTCTGCAAGGTGGTTCAACCTTAACCCAACAGTTGATTAAATTGACATACTTTTCAACATCAACTGCTGACCAAACAATTGCACGTAAGGCTCAAGAGGCATGGTTGGCTCTTCAATTGGAAAGAACTGCTACTAAACAAGAGATCTTGACTTATTACATCAACAAAGTCTACATGTCAAATGGTAACTATGGTATGCAGACAGCTGCTAAAAATTACTATGGTAAAGATTTAAAGGATTTATCTATTCCGCAACTAGCTCTCCTTGCTGGAATGCCTCAGGCACCAAACCAATACGATCCATACTCTCATCCAGAGGAAGCTGAATCACGTCGTAATCTTGTCTTATCAGAGATGCAAAAACAAGGCTATTTGACAGCTGAGCAATATGAAACTGCCATAAATACTCCAATTACTGATGGTTTACAAAGCCTCAAAGCAAGTAATACTTACCCCCCATACTTGGATAACTATCTTAAAGAGGTGATTGACCAAGTCGAACACGAAACCGGCTACAATCTTCTGACAACTGGAATGGAAGTCTATACAAACGTAGATCAAGATGTTCAAAAACGCCTTTGGGATGTATACAATACTGATGAATACGTAGACTACCCAGATGATGACCTACAAGCAGCTTCTACCATCGTAGATGTATCTAACGGCAAAGTCATTGCCCAACTTGGCTCTCGTCATCAATCTAGTAATGTATCCTTTGGAATCAACCAAGCTGTTGAGACAAACCGCGACTGGGGTTCTACCATGAAACCAATCACGGACTACGCTCCCGCACTAGAGTATGATATCTATGATTCAACTGCTTATATGCTTAAAGATGTTCCCTACAACTATCCTGGCACTAACACTCCTGTTTACAACTGGGATAGAGGCTATTTTGGGAACATCACCCTACAAACAGCTATCCAACAATCACGGAACGTACCAGCAGTTGAAACTCTTGACAAAGTTGGATTAGATAAAGCAAAATCTTTCTTAAGCGGTCTTGGAATCGATTATCCAACGCTGGTCTATGCTAATGCTATTTCAAGTAATACAACTGAATCAAATAGAAAATACGGTGCAAGCAGCGAAAAAATGGCTGCTGCCTACGCTGCCTTTGCTAATGGTGGTATTTACCACAAACCAATGTATATTAACAAAATCATTTTCAGCGATGGAAGTTCTAAAGAATTCTCCAATCCTGGTACCCGTGCAATGAAGGAAACAACTGCCTACATGATGACAGAAATGATGAAAACTGTACTTACAAGTGGTACAGGACGTGGAGCCTATATGTCTTGGTTACCACAAGCAGGGAAAACTGGTACATCAAACTACACGGATGAGGAGATGGAAAATTATATTAAAACGAGTCAATTAGTTGCTCCAGATGAAATGTTTGTTGGATATACCCGTAAGTATTCAATGGCTGTTTGGACAGGATACTCTAATCGCCTTACTCCAGTTATAGGGGATGGATTTAGAGTAGCAGCCAATATTTACCGCTCAATGATGGAATATCTCTCTGAAAATGACCATCCGGGAGATTGGACGATGCCTGAGGGACTTTACCGAAGAGGGGAGTATGTCTTTAAAAACGGTGCTCGTAGTAACTGGGTTACCCAAACAACGCAAACGACAACTACCACAGAAACTTCAAGTACTACATCTGAAAATACGACTTCTCTCCCTGAGATTACTAATCCTTCCACAGATCAGAATCCTACTAATCCTAACCTAAACCAAAATCCTCAACAGAATCCTGCTCCTCAAGGACAACAATAATGATAAAAGACCTAAGAATGAATTCTTAGGTCTTTCCTTTTACAGAAAAACAGTGGAGTTAGATAACCAACTCCACCATTTATTATTTCACATGTTTAGCAAGATCTTCTTGCGCTTTTTTATTAGATTCTTCTTTTTCTTTAGTCCATTTTTCTTGAGCTTTTTGATATTCTTCAGCTGTCACTGGCTTATCTTGAAGATCTAAATATTTGTACAAGAGGGCTTCACTCGTACCTTTATTACCTGAGTAGGCAAATGGAAGAGTAAATGGAACCATCTTAGACAACATTGGACGGCCTGTTTGAGATGTTGTTGGAATCAATAAGGCGCTATCTGTTAACCAAGCTTGAGCAGTACGATAAGTCTCGTAACGTTTACTGATATCTGAAGTTTCATTTCCAGCTTCAACTACCATTTTCTCGTAGTCTTCCAAACCAACTTGCTTAGCTGCAGCGTTGTTTGTTCCTGAATCAAATCCTAGGTAAGTTTTTGTATTTTCACCTACAGATGGTTTGATGATATCAAGGTAAGTCGATGGGTCAGCAAAGTCAGGTGACCAACCTACGTTATCTGAAAGATCCCAGTCTTCTCCCGCAGCTGTTTCCGCAAAGTAGGTGATATTAAGAACTTCATCTTTTTGAAGTTGTTGAATATCAACGACAACATTTTCTGCTCCCAAAGTAGCTTCAAGCGATTGTTTCAAAGATTGAACACGTTGAACTTTGGTTGTATTCGTTTGGTCTACAGGCATATCCAAATGGATTGGGAATTGAACACCTTCTGCTTGAAGTGCTTCTTTCGCTTTAGCTAATTCAGCTTTAGCCTTTTCTGGATTATACAAGCCATCTTGAGCATCATTTAGGTTAACATCTTTCCACTCATCTCCGTAAGTTACCAATTTATCTTTAACTAAATCACCAAAGTTTTTACCGTCTGCTTGAACAAAAGCTGGTGGCACAAACAAGTTACGAAGAAGTTTTGTAGCTCCGCTTTGACCATTAACTTGCGAAGCATAAGCTGTTCTGTCAAAACCAAAGGCGATTGCTTGACGGAAATCTTTGTTAAGAAGTGCTTTCTTAGTAGATGTCTTTTGTTCATCAGTAGTCTTAGAAGTATATTTATAAGACTGGCGATCAATGTTAGTACCAACTAGGAAAGTTGCAGAGTCTTGTTGAGTGTAGACGATATTATCTTTGAACTCTTTTTCTAGTTCTGGATAACTTGCACTTGTTGGGAAGAGACGAGCCATTGTAAAGCTACCATCTTTGAAGTTCTCCGCTGGTTTGTTAGTATCTTGTCCATCCCAAAAAGCTAATTTAACCTTATCAATATGAACATTTTCTTTATCCCAGTAGTTTGGATTCTTTTCAAATTCTACAGAAGACTTCGTTACAAGAGATTTAAGCAGGTATGGACCATTATAAAGGATACTACTTGGATCTGTTGCCTTACCAAAATCCTCACCCTTAGAATTAACAAATTCTTCATTAACTGGTGCAAGGACTCCCATAGTTGTCTTAGAATTCCAGAAGCTTTCTGGTTTGTTCAAGGTATATTGAATTGTGTAGTCGTCGATTGCCTTGATACCAACTTCAGCAAAGTCTTTTATTTCACCTTTAACATAGGCATCTAGCCCCTTGATAGATTCTTGTACAAGATAAAGGCCATCTGATTTTTGATCAGCCGCATATTTAAGGCCTGTTACAAAATCTTTAGCTTTAACATCTGCATACTCTTCACCTTCAGCTGTATACCATTTTGCATCCTTACGGATTGTATATGTATAAGTCAATCCATCCTGAGAGACAGACCAATCTTCTGCCATAGATGGAACTAGGTTACCATAACGGTCATTTTCTAACAAACCATCAACCACATTGTTAGTGATATTGGTAACTGCTGCCTTACCAGTAGTCAAATAATTAAGGCTGTCAGGATCTGTTTCGTACATGTAAGAGAATACTTTTTCTCCTTTAGCACTAGAACCTGAACTAGAGCAAGCAGCTAATACACCTGATGCTAACAAAGTAACACCTGCTAAAGCAACAACTTTAGAAATCTTCATAAAATCTCCTTAATTTTTCTATTTTATAGCTTATTATTATAGACAATTTTATGGTCCCTGTCAATAAAATTGTCTGAATTTTTTTAAAAATAAAACTTTTTTTAAAATTTACTTTTTAATTCAAAAATCATTAATAATTCTAAACTCAAAATATATTATTAGCAGTTGTCAAAGTAAAGCTTTATGATATAATGAAAGAAGAAATTTGAAAGGAATTACCATGTCAAAAGAAGTTATTGTTGAAAGTTTTGAACTCGATCACACCATTGTTAAAGCACCTTATGTCCGCTTAATTGGTGAAGAAACAGGTCCTAAAGGAGATATTATCTCTAATTTTGATATTCGCTTGGTTCAACCAAATGAGGATTCAATTCCAACTAGTGGACTTCATACTATTGAGCACCTCTTGGCTAAGCTAATCCGTACTCGCATCGACGGTATGATTGATTGTTCACCATTTGGTTGTCGTACAGGTTTCCATATGATTATGTGGGGACGTCATTCTAGCGCTGAAATCGCAGCTGTCATCAAGGATTCATTGAAAGAAATCGCTGAGACAACAACTTGGGAAGATGTCCCAGGAACAACTATTGAATCTTGCGGAAACTACAAGGATCACAGCCTCTTTTCTGCTAAGGAATGGGCAAAATTGATTCTCCAACAAGGAATCTCAGACGATGCCTTTGAACGTCATGTCATCTAATAATAAAAAAAGAAACCAGCTTTTGAACTGGTTCCTTTTTTTATTTTCTAAATCTTGATTTAGGCTTTTTCACGGATGACCAAAACACCATCTTCCATGTCAGCTTCTAGGTGTTTAGCATCAAGATTATCCAAGTGGAAATCTGTCACTTTATCTCGGATTTGTTGTTCAACCACACGACGGAGTGGACGAACACCCATAACTTCATCGTGGCCTTCCTCAGTCATATATTCTTTGGCTGCGTCACTCACTGCCAAGTCGATCTCTTTCTTAGCAGTGTCTTATTGACATCAACCAACATCAAATCTACAATCTTAGAAAGATCTTCTTTGCTCAAGTGTGAGAATTCAATCACTGCGTTAAAGCGGTTGAGGAATTCTGGACGGAAGTAAGGTTTCAAACGATCCATGAGTTCTGGTTTGTCCGCATCCTCTGTTAAATTGGCTTCGTAACCAAAACCAGCGTTTGAAGTTGCGATAATCACTGTATTCTTGAAGTTTACGGTGTTACCTTGACCGTCTGTCAAACGGCCATCATCCAAAACTTGAAGAAGAAGGGTGATGACTTGAGGATCTGCCTTTTCAATCTCATCCAAAAGCACGATTGAGTATGGATTGCGACGGACGCGTTCTGTCAAGGTATTGTTGTTGTCATCGTAACCAACATAACCTGCAGTTGTACCAATCAATTTAGATACGGCTGTACGGTCGCTGTATTCTGACATGTCCAAACGGATAATGGCATCTTTAGTACCGAACATATCAAGAGCCAATTGTTTAGCCAACTCAGTTTTACCAACACCAGTAGGTCCTACAAAGAGGAAGCTACCGATTGGACGGTTACCTTCATCAAAACCAGCACGGTTACGACGGATAGCTTTTGCTACTGCTTCAACAGCCTTGTCTTGGCCAATAACTTTCGTTTGCAAACGGTGACCCATATCTTTCAATCGTTCGATATCGGTTGCACCCATTTGTGATACTGGGATTCCAGTCATCCGTTCGACAGACTCAGCTACATCATTTACAGTAGCTGTAACCTTGTGATCTTCTGTATGATTAGCAATTTGCTTTTCAAGCTCTTCGATACGGACTTTTGCATTTAGAGCTGCTTCGTAATCTTCTTTAGCCGCAGCTTCTTCTTGTTTAGTTTTTTCCGCTTGAATTTCGTGCTCAACTGCATGTACATCTGTCACGGGATGTTGAGCCGCCAAGTGAGCAGCTGTCACATCCACAAGGTCAATAGCCTTATCTGGCAAGCTACGTTGTGGAATGTATTGAACAGAGTAATCAACGGCAGCTTTCAAGACTTCATCTGGCAAAATAACATTGTGGTGTTGTTGATAAAGTTCACGAATGCCTTGGAGAATCTTAAAGGTATCTTCAGCAGATGGAGCATTAACCTTTACTTCGTTGAAACGACGAGCAAGGGCTGCGTTTCAAGATGGTATTACGGTATTCATCTTGAGTAGTTGCACCAATCACTGTCAATTCACCACGAGAAAGAGCTGGTTTCAAGATATCAGCAAGACCTTTAGATCCTTGGCCATCACCTGTGCTACCAGCACCAAGGATTTGGTGAATTTCGTCGAAGAAAAGGATAATATTTCCAGCTTCTTTGACTTCGTTTACCAAGTTTTGAATGTTTTCTTCAAAGCTACCACGGTATTGAGTACCAGCTTCAAGTCCAGAAATATCAATAGAAATAATCTCTTTGTTCTTGATTGCTGCAGGAACGTCACCGTTCACGATAGCTTGGGCCAATCCTTCTACTACTGCAGTTTTACCAACACCAGCATCACCGACAAGAACTGGATTATTCTTTGTGCGACGAGAAAGAATTTCAGAAGTTTCTTGGATTTCTTTATTACGTCCAATAACCGGATCTAACTTACCTTCACGTGCTTCTGCTGTTAAGTTACGTCCAAGTTTTGCAAGAATCCCATCTTGTTTCATACCTTTACCTTGAACATACTGAGCTTGGTCACTTCCTTCACTTGGCAGTTGACCTGTTTGACGGTAAATAGCGAATTCTTCAGGCGTTACTTCACGGCCGTTAATCAAGTAACGACGGTTTTCTGAACTGTATCCACGCATACCACCCATCAATTGGTTAAATAAATCATCCATGTTGTTAAAGTTATTAAAGTTATTAAAGTTGTTATTCATATTTCATACCTCATTTGTTTTCAAATTTACTTAGTCAAAATAATTTGACTTTCTCTGACCTTTGTTTCAAAAAATTTAGACTAGCTATTTGCTACTCTACGTATAATTTCAGGTTTTTCTTTATCCAATACAGGTTTTTCGATTGGACTTCTAAAAATACTAATGTTAACCATAGGTTGTACCTCTTTTCTAGGTTTTACCCATACTTTGATCTTAAGATAGTATATACAATCATCTTAAAATCAAGGTTTTCTAAGGACTTTCCTTATCCTTATGTTCTTAGTATATCACTTTAGTCAGTTTTAGTCAATACATTTGACTAAATTTGACTATTTTTTTTAAAAAAATTTTTATAACAAAAAAACCAGTCAGTGTGACTGGTTTTTGATTTACTATTTATAAATCTTAGCTCAATGCATCATCCATAGAAAGAACTTCGTGGAAGACACGTTGTGTCAATTCAGTTTTTTGTTCTGGAGTAAGGTACTTAGTATTTACACAGTATCCTGAGATACGTACGATTACGTCTTCACCTGACATGATCTTTTCGTAAACATCGTTCAAGTCCATAACGTTCAAGTTAACGTGTTGTCCACCGTTTTCGAAGTAACCATCAAGGATTGTTACCAAGTTTTCTACTTGCTCGTCATGAGTCTTACCAAGAGCACGTGGTGATACTTGTGTAGTCAATGAGATACCATCAGCTGCGTAACCAAAGTCAAGGCTAGCAAGTGAGTTCAAGTTTTGCAACCATCCACCTTTAGCTTTGTTAGATGGGTTAGCACCTGGTGAGAAGAATTCAAGTTTAGACAAGTTCACAGAACCATCTTCGTTGAGGTATACACCTTTGTGGACTGGTGAGTTACCAGTTTGTTTAGAGTAAGCAACGTTAGATGTGATTGTAAGAAGTGAAACTGTAGCTTCAGCGTCTTTGTATAGTTTGTGGCTACGTAGACGAGTTGTGTAAGCTTCGATCAACCATTCTGCCAATTCGTTTGAACGTGGGTCATCTTCACCCCAACGTGGGTATTCACCGATTGTTTCGTAATCGTAGATGTAACCATTTTCGTCACGGATTGGTTTAACTGTAGCGTACTTGATAGCTGACAATGTGTCAACAGTGTTTGCGAATCCACAGATACCGAATCCCATGTTAGCACGTTGTTTAGTTGGCAAGAAGGCCATTTGAACAGCTTCGTAGTTGTACTTGTCAGTCATGTAGTGGATGATGTTCAAAGCATCTACGTAAGTGTCAGTCAACCAGTCAAGAGATTTTTCAAAGTTAGCTTTAACTGATTCGAATTCAAGAACATCGTCAAGAATAGGATCGATGTCAAATACTTTGTAATCTTTATGTACGTCGTCATATCCACCGTTCAAACCAGTAAGAAGAGCTTTAAGAACGTTAACGCGAGCACCGAAGTACTGGATGTTGTGACGTTGTTCTTCGTTTTCTGGGTCAAGTGGAGATACACAGCATGAGATACAGCTCATTTCACCGTATCCGTCTTTAGCCATTGTTGTAACCCCTTCGTATTGGATAGAAGAGTGTTTGTGGCTCATGTGCATACAGTAGCGACGGAAGCTATATGGCAATTGGTCAGTCCAAAGAACTGTCAAGTTTGGCTCTGGAGAGTTACCGATATTGTCCAAAGTGTTCAAGAAACGGTAGTCCATCTTAGTAACACGGTGACGACCGTCGTTACCCATACCAGCCATAGAAGTTGTGATGAAGGTTGGGTCACCTGAGTACAATTGGTCATAAGCTTTTGTACGACCGATTTAACTGTACGAAGTTTCATAACGAAATCGTCAACAAATTCTTGGATTTCTGATTCAGTAAATGTACCACGAGCAAGGTCACGTTCAGCAAAGATATCCAAGACGATTGGCACACGACCTAGAGATGTAGCTGCACCGTTGATAACACGGCAGACAGCCATGAAGGCAATGTTTACCCATTGGATAGCTTCTTTAACGTTCATCGCTGGTTTACGAACGTCAACTCCGTAAAGATCACCTAAACGAACAACTTCTTGTAATGCTTTGTATTGAAGGTTAATTTCTTCACGAAGACGGATAGTTTCTTCATCGATTTCTTTAACTGAATTCCAATCATTCAATTTTTCTTGCATCAAGAAGTCAGCTCCGTAAAGTGCAAGACGTGCGTATACACCGATGATACGTCCACGAGAGTATGAGTCTGGAAGACCAGTTACAGTGTGAGCGTGGCGAGCACGAAGAATGTTAGAAGTGTAGGCACGGAAGATACCATCATTAACTGTTGTTACGTATTTAGTGAAAATTTCGTGAACAGCAGGGTCTGGCTCATATCCATTTTCCTTCAAAGTAGTTTCAGCCATACGGATACCACCTTTTGGCATGAAGTTCAATTTGAAGAGTTCATCATTTTGGATACCGAAGATCAATTCGTTTTCTTTGTCGATAAATCCAGCTGGAATATCAGCAATAGAAGTTGGACGAGTATCCATTGGGAAACGAGTTTCTTCGTAGTGTGCTTTAGTTTCTTCTACGATTTTTTTGATGTGAAGTGAACGCTCTGTTGGTCCAGCAAGGAAGCTTTCGTCTCCATCATATGGTGTGTAGTTTGCTTGAACAAAACGAGACACACTTACTTTTTCTTTCCAATCAACACCTTTGAAGCCTTCCCAAGCTTTTTCAAAAATGTCTTGTGCTTCAACAACTGTCTTAACAACCATGTTAAATCCTCTTTTTTCTTTCTAGTAACAGCCATCTGTTACATTTATATGCTAAGTATACCATACGGTAATCGTTTTCAACAAGATAAATGTACTCTTTTTTTAACTTTCTTTACTAATACAGAGTAAAATATCGCGCGAACTGTATTATATAGTTGAAAACAAACTCCTCGTTTTCCATTTTTTCAGAAAAAGAGTATAATAAGGGGAAAATAACGTCAAATTTTAGGGGGATTCCATGCTGATTTTTCCATTAATGAATGATACATCTAGAAAAATCATCCACATCGATATGGATGCCTTTTTTGCTTCTGTGGAAATCAGAGACAATCCCAAACTAAAAGGAAAACCAGTTATCATTGGAAGAGATCCTAGACAAACCGGCGGTCGCGGTGTCGTCTCAACTTGTAGCTATGAGGCCCGGGCTTTTGGAGTTCACTCTGCTATGAGTTCCAAGGAGGCATATCAGAGGTGTCCTCAGGCAGTCTTCATTTCGGGTAACTATGAAAAATATCTGGCAGTTGGGCAAGAAGTTCGGGCTATCTTTAAGCGTTATACTGATATCATTGAACCTATGAGCATCGATGAAGCCTATCTGGATGTAACGGAAAATAAGCTAGGAATCTCATCTGCCATTAAGATTGCTCGTTTAATTCAAGAAGATATTTGGCGTGAATTACAGCTAACCGCTTCTGCTGGTGTCTCCTATAATAAATTCCTTGCCAAAATGGCTAGTGATTTCCAAAAACCACATGGATTGACAGTCATACTACCAGAAGAAGCACAAGATTTTCTAAAAGACATGGATATTGCAAAGTTTCATGGGGTTGGTAAGAAAACAGTAGAAAAACTTCATGAAATGGAAATTTATACGGGAGGCGACCTCTTAGAAATTCCTGAAATAACCCTGATTGATCGTTTTGGTCGCTTGGGTTTTGACCTTTATCGAAAAGTTAGAGGTATCCATAACTCACCTGTCAAAACCAATCGTATTCGAAAATCTATTGGCAAAGAAAAAACCTATAGCAAACTTCTCACACAAGAAGAAGATATTAAAAAAGAGCTGACTCTCCTAGCTGGAAAAGTCGCCCTCAGTCTACAAAAACATGAAAAATCCGGCAGGATTATTATTCTAAAAATTCGCTACGCTGACTTTTCAACCCTCACCAAACGTAAAAGTCTCGAAGGACCAACACAGGATGCTGATGAAATCACCAAGATCGCAAGCCAACTATATGATAGTCTTCCCAGTAATAATCAAGGCATCCGCTTGTTGGGTGTTACCGTATCCGGATTATAAAACCTTGAAGGGCTCTTCCTCCAAGGTTTTTTCTTATACAAACAATCGAATGAAGCTATAGAGAAGCAAGATGCTCCCAAGTACAATACGGTACTTACCAAAGACAGTAAAATCATGCTTTTTAACATAGCTAGTCAAGAAACGTATAGCTACCATACTGACTGCAAAAGCTACTACCATAGCGACTAGGAGTAGGAAAAATTGACCAAAAGTCAATACTTCTCCTGCTTTGATAAATTTAAATATCTTCAAAGCACTAGCCCCAAACATAACTGGAATACCAAGATAGAAAGTGAACTCAGTTACGACTGAACGACTTGTTCCATTTAACAAACCACCGACAATGGTTGCACCAGAACGACTTGTACCTGGAAAGAGTGCTAACACCTGGAAAAGACCAATATAAAGGGCTGTTTTATAAGGTAGTTTGTCTAACTCAGTCACTGTTGGCTCAATTGCTTGCGCTTTGTTACGTTTTTCAAGATAGATAAAGGCAACCCCATAAACAATCAACATGATGGCTACTGAAACCATATTATGGAAATGGGTATCAAACCAATCATCAAATTTAAATACTAGGAGAAGAGGTAGAGTCGCTACAAAAACTTTGGACCATAACTGCCAAGTTCTACGAACTTGAATTTTATCCTTACCCGGTTTGAAGGGATTGAGCTTATTAAAGTAGATTACCATAACGGCCAAAATAGCCCCCAGTTGAATAACTACGTTAAACATAGACATGAAGGCTTCATTTTGGTCCTTGTACTGGATAAACTCCTCAACCAAAATTAGGTGGCCGGTACTAGAGATTGGTAACCACTCTGTAATTCCTTCAACAATCCCATAAAAGATAGATTTCAAAATTTCAAAAAAATACATACTTTACTCCTTTTTACTGTTCTCTATTATAGCATATTTTCGCCATCTATGATAAAAATTTTCTAAAAGGCACCGACACTTCCGCCTCCACCTCCGCCAGAGAAGCCTCCTCCTGCACCACCACCCGATGATACCGAATAATGTTGGGCAGTATTTGCAACTGAGGCATAATGACTCATCTGAGTTGTTGAAAGATGAAGTTGATGATACCAGCCTGAAGCAACATACAAATTGAGGTCGGAATTGCCAAGTTTGATTTGATTCAGCTTCATCACCTTATTGATAGTTTTTGCATAGCCAAAGAGAGTTGCATATACTAAGAGACGATTCCAAATGATAATACTATCAAGCTCAGCCTTGTCCAAATGCGCAATATCTCGTAACATATTTTCAAAGCTTGTCCAAAGGTAATATATTTCTGCTCCTTCATCAGTTAAAACACCATCTCGATATGGGCTACGAGTTTCAAAATAAAACAGACCAGTCATAAGTCCACAGACTAGTCCTAAAACTAGTATCGTGATTGAAAGATAGTCATGAGTCATCAAGCTATAGATAAAGAATAGGAAGCCCATGAATCCTGCAATAATAGAGCAAAACCACATACAAGTAGCTAGTCTTCTTTCGGATGTACTTAGAGGACGATAGTAATTTGGCAGACCTAAGTCTCTAACCTTATCTCGAATACCATCTTGAATTTTCTGAAGTTGACTTTCAAAAGCATATTTGACACGGCTTCCTGTTCTTTGAATGGATGTTTCATCCGACTTTTTGGCCCCTTTATAGAGACTGTCAGAGATCTCATAGTCCGAAAACATATCAGAAATCGGAATTTCTGTTTTAGTTGAAAAGATCATCTGTAAACATTCTTTTTCAAAGTTGGCCAGTCCTTTTTCGTGTACAATTTTCAAGATGAGTTTTTTCTGAGCTGAGAATATGGAAAGATTACCACGATCCATCAAATCCAGCAAGGTTGCTTGTATCAACTCTTCAAAAGTAAATTTCCCAAATCCTTTAACAGTAGGACTTACTTCTTTTAGTGATGTCGAGTAAACCACTTCTGCCAAAATCAGCGGAGCTAAATCCATAGGCGGTTCATACAATCGATGATTTTTTTCAATTTTTTGACGAGGAGCTATCTTTTTCTTAAAAACAATAAAAAGAACAGCACTTACTATCAATAGAAGTAAGATAATAATAGGAGCAACCCAAATGACTAAAGCCATACTCATAGTCTTATCATTGGCTAGATTGGCTTCGATCTGTTTAAATGCTGGCAATCTGTTATCGACTAGTCCTTGATCTGGAGCTTGCGAAAAAGCAGTTCTTGACCAGTAGGCATGTAGTTCAATCTGATGATTTTTGGGAAGATCCCTCATTTTCACTCGATAGAAGTCATTGATCTTTTCTAGGCTAGCTTCATTAAAAAGCTTACCGGTATGGAAATATAGTTCTTCTGCTGAAACTTCAGAATTTACCTTAAATTCTAGCTCTTTGATATGTCCAGAGCTATCTGTCAAAGGCTGCCAATTCAACTCTGCTATATCACCATATAGAAATAGAAGATTCGATAATTTCCAGGTTACCGTTACTCGGACTAGATCACCTGCCTTACCCGGATTGTAGATTTTAATCTGGTAGCCATCCCCTTGATCTTCTGTATATGAGAGAACATCCCTCACTATTTCACCATTTTTTGAAACTACGATAGTCGGATTAGCATCAATATCAAACCCTTCTGGCATTTTCCCAGCTTTTCCAAGACCCACTAGCTGTCCATTATAATCATCTTTAAAGTGGTAGGTGATTGTTTCTTTGAAAACCGCTGTATTATCTGCATGAATATTCAAATCACCCTTGTAGGACAGAATATCGAAGTCTACTGCAAAAACTAAACGAGGCACAGAATAGCAAACAGGTAAATATTAGACTCAAGAAGCCATCTCTTTTCCTCATCATACAAACCCTCTCTATCATTTTTCACTATTATATCATTTTTTTAGAAGTTAAAGGTTTACTTGTATTGAAAAATCTCACCATTTTTTTAGATACAATAGAGAGCCATTTTTTTAGACTAGAAATAGGAGAAAACATGAAAGAAAATTATGCTTATCTATCCTTGCTAGCTTAGCCCTTACTCTAGGACTAGTTAGCCAGGTCCAAGCCGATGAATATTTACGCATCGGAATGGAGGCAGCTTACGCACCATTTAACTGGACTCAAGATGACGACAGTAATGGCGCTATCAAGATTGATGGAACAAACCAATATGCTAACGGTTACGATGTTCAAATTGCAAAAAAAATCGCTAAAGATCTGGGTAAAGAACCACTCATTGTAAAAACAAAATGGGAAGGACTCGTTCCAGCTCTGACTTCTGGAAAGATTGATATGATTATTGCAGGTATGAGTCCAACCGCTGAACGTAAGCAAGAAATTGCCTTCTCAAGCAGTTACTATACCAGTGAACCAGTACTTTTAGTCAAAAAAGATTCAGCCTATGCAAACGCCAAAACACTAGATGATTTTAAAGATGCAAAAATCACTTCTCAACAAGGGGTTTACCTTTATGACTTGATTTCTCAAATTCCAGGCGCTAAAAAAGAAACTGCCATGGGTGATTTCGCTCAAATGCGTCAAGCTCTTGAAGCTGGTGTCATTGACGCCTATGTTTCTGAACGACCAGAAGCCCTAACTGCTGAGTCAGCAAATGCAAAGTTCAAAATGATTCAGCCTGAACCTGGTTTTAAAACTGGGGAAGAAGACACCTCTATCGCTATCGGTCTTCGTAAGGATGACGAACGTATCAGCCAAATCAATGCTAGCATCGAAACCATCTCTAAAGATGAACAAGTTGCCCTAATGGATCGTATGATTAAAGAGCAACCTGTAGAAGCTACAACTACTGAAGAAAACAGCAGTAATTTCTTTAGCCAAGTTGCTAAAATTCTAACTGAAAACTGGCAACAACTCTTGCGTGGTGCTGGAATCACACTTTTAATTTCAATTATCGGTACCATCGTAGGTCTCGTTATTGGTCTTGCTATCGGTGTTTTCCGTACTGCGCCTCAATCTGAAAATCAATTTATCTACGTCATTCAAAGTATAGTTGGTTGGATTCTCAATATCTATATCGAAATTTTCCGTGGAACTCCTATGATTGTACAATCTATGGTTATCTACTATGGAACTGCCCAGGCTTTCGGAATCAACCTAGACCGTACTCTGCTGCTATCTTTATCGTTTCTATCAATACCGGTGCCTACATGACCGAAATCGTTCGTGGTGGTATCCTGGCTGTTGACAAGGGACAATTTGAAGCAGCTACTGCACTTGGTATGACTCATAATCAAACCATGCGTAAGATCGTTTTACCTCAGGTAGTTCGAAATATCCTACCTGCTACTGGTAATGAGTTCGTCATCAACATCAAGGATACTTCTGTATTGAATGTTATCTCTGTTGTAGAACTTTACTTCTCAGGAAATACAGTAGCAACACAGACCTACCAGTACTTCCAAACCTTTTACCATTATCGCAGTTATCTACTTTGTCCTCACCTTTACAGTAACACGTATCCTACGCTATATCGAAAAAAAACGTATGGATATGGATACCTACACTACAGGTGCTAACCAAATGCAAACGGAGGATTTGAAATAATGAATCAACCCAATTCTTGAAATCAAACACCTCAAAAAAATCCTATGGACAAAACGAGGTCCTAAAAGATATTTCCCTTACTATCCATAAAGGAGAGGTTATTTCTATCATTGGAAGTTCCGGTAGTGGTAAATCAACCTTTCCTACGTTCGATCAACTTACTTGAAACACCCGACTGAAGGTGAAAATCCTTTATCACGGTGAAAAATGTCCTTGAAAAAAAGGTTATAACCTCACTCACTATCGAGAAAAAAACTAGGGAATGGTCTTTCCAGTCCTTTCAACCTCTTTGAAAAACCTCAAACGTGCTTGAAAAATACAATCGTTGCCCAAACAACTGTACTCAAACGTGATCGCTCAGAAGCTGAGAAAAAGTTGCTAAAGAGAACCTTGAAAAAAAGTTGGCATGGGAGAACGTTACTGGCAAGCTAAACCTAAAACAACTTTCTGGTGGGCAAAAAGCAACGTGTTGCTATTGCTCGTGCACTTTCTATGAATCCTGATGCCATTCTCTTTTGATGAGCCTACATCAGCTCTTGACCCTGAAATGGTCGGTGAAGTTCTCAAAATCATGCAAGATTTAGCTCAAGAAGGTTTGACCATGATCGTCGTAACCCACGAAATGGAATTTGCTCGCGATGTATCACACCGTGTCATCTTTATGGATAAGGGTGTCATTGCAGAAGAAGGCAAACCTGAAGATCTATTTACTAATCCCAAAGAAGAACGTACAAGAGAGTTTTTACAACGCTATCTTCGATAAGAAAAAAGACTGCCATTGCAGTCTTTTTTTATATTCCAAAAAATGAAAAGGCAGATTCTTTTCGAACCTGCCTATATCCAAAGACTAATCTTCAAATTTTTCATGATTTTTATTGTAGAAATCAATTAAGCCGAGGGCTGTTTCAAAGGAAATGTTTTTAACTTTTGCACGTCCTTGAGCCAAAGCAATGATAGACATCTCACGCGCATTCGTTTCCTTAGAAATACGATACCCTGTGATCTTCTTATCACGAACCCAGCTAACAACTGCTTCTACTTTTTCAAAGTTAGACTTAGCCATGTTTTTCTCCTATTTTTTTCTTTACGCAACTTCATTCTATATGTTTTTATAGTATTTGTCAATTGAAACACATATATTAATAAAGTTATTGCGTTAAGATTATAATTATTTAGCTTTCAAAGCTGATAATATATGGGTTCGTATATCTTCAACTCCATTAGGATTTGCTGGCAAGAATATTGTATTATTTCCTTGTTTATCTGCAAAATTATTCAATGTATCCAAATACTGATTGGTTAATAGGATTGACATAATTTGTTCTTCAGTTAATTCGACATTAGCTCCTTTTAACTCTTTAATAGAATCAGCAAGTCCATCAACAATTGCTTTCCGCTGCTCTGCGATCCCCTACACCCATGGAGGCGATCTTTTTCTGCCTCAGCTTCTGCCGCTGTAACGATCTTAATTTTATCTGCTTCAGCCAATTCTTGAGCTGCCACTCTCTTACGTTGGGCAGCATTAATTTCGTTCATTGATTGTTTGACTTCTGCATCCGGCTCAACTTTGGTAATGAGCGTCTTAACGATAATATACCCATACGTTGACATTTCTTCCGCTACTTGTTTTTGAACTTCTAATGCAATTTCATCTTTTTTCTCAAACAATTCATCCAAAGTTAACTTAGGAACAGATGAGCGCAATGCATCTTCAATATAAGATTTGATTTGAGCTTCAGGTCTCATCAATTTATAGTAAGCGTCTGTAACGTTTAACTCATTTACACGATACTGAGTTGCGACATTCATAGTCACAAAAACGTTATCTTGGGTTTTGGTTTCAACTACGATCTCACTTTGTAAAAGGCGTAGCTGCACACGAGCTGCAATTTTGTCAATGCCAAATGGTGCCCGTAGATGAATACCACTATTACTTAACTTTTGATACTTACCAAATCGTTCGATAATTGCAACAGACTGTTGACGAACGACATAAACAGAGCTCACTAACACAGCTCCTACAATAAGCATTAGAATCACTAGAACAAGTAAAACATGTAAAACTTGTAAAACCATGGGAATCTCCCCCTTTCTTCACTTACATTATAGCACTCGTATATAGGTTAGGCAAATGATATGATAAAAATTTTATAGGATATTAAACAAGCATATTATATAGAGTTTCATTCCCATTCAAGTTAATATAAGACGGGTCAAATTTCTCCATTCGGTGAATCAAGCCCGCATAATCATGCTTGTTAGCAAGAGCAATCCCGATTAAGACTGGTCCTGTTCCCTTGCTAGCACGTTTAATATACTCAAAACGAGTAATATCATCATTTGGCCCCAAGATATCATTTACAAACTCACGAAGTGCACCTGGACGTTGTGGGAAGTTTACCACAAAGTAATGCTTGATGCCATCATAAATCAAGGCACGCTCTTCCATCTCTGGCATACGGTTGATATCGTTGTTTCCTCCAGAGATGATACAACAAATAGTCTTACCTTTTATATAATCTGACAGTACTTCCAAGGCCGCCACACTAGCAGCACCTGCAGGCTCAGCTACAATCCCTTGTTTAGAGTAAAGATCTATCAATGTCTCAGAGATTAAACCTTCATCCACTCCGATAAGCGTTTCAACATTTTTACGGGTTGCTTCATAGGTCAATTGTCCAACCTTCTGCACAGCAATCCCGTCTGCAAACTTATCAATTTCTTTTGAGTTTAACCGGACCTCCAGCCTCAAATGCTGCCTTTCATGGAACGAGCTCCGTTGGCTTCTACACCCAGAACTTCAATAGTCGGATTCGTTTCCTTTATATAAGTAGAAACTCCTGCAATGAGTCCTCCACCTCCTACAGGCACCAAGACAGTATCAAAATCAATGGATTCTTTTCGTGCTTCTTCTAAAATTTCATAAGCTACTGTTCCTTGACCAGCTTGAACATAGGGATCATCAAAAGGATCAATAAAGGTACGATTTTCAGCAACTGTATAGTCTTGAGCTGCCTTAGCCGAAGCATCAAAGGTATCTCCTACCAATTTGATAGTTACAAAATCTCCACCAAAGAAACGAACCTGACCAATTTTCTGTTGAGGCGTTGTAATGGGCATAAAGATTGTTGCAGGAATCTTCATCTCGTTACAAGTGTAGGCAACACCTTGAGCGTGATTTCCCGCTGATGCGCACACTACTCCACGTTCACGTTCTTCCTTAGTCAATTGTGAGATGGCATAATAAGCTCCACGAATTTTAAAAGAGCGGACTCGTTGAGCATTTTCTTTTTTGAGATAAATTTTAGCTCCGTATTTTTCTGATAAGTAATGATCATATTCTAGTGGTGTATTGACTACTACACCACTCAGAACTTTGTGGGCCTTCACCACATCTTTTGCACTAAGCATAATCTTCTCCTTGATTCTTTTTCAAGATAAAAAGCGGGTTAGGTACCCCCCAACTCGCCTTCTATTTTTATTCTCAAAAATTAGTTGTAGATTTTGAATGCGTCATCGTCGTTTTTACCAACAAATGGCATTGCTTTACGCAATTCTGCACCAACCTTTTCAATTTCAAGGTTAGCTGCTTGTTCACGGTAAGCAGTCAATTTTGGACGACCAGCTTTGTAGTCGTTCACAAAGTCGTTGGCAAATGTACCATTTTGGATATCAGCAAGAACAGCTTTCATGTTTTCTTTCACTTGTTCAGTGATGACACGTGACCTGACACGTAGTCACCGTATTCAGCTGTGTTAGAAATTGATTGACGCATTTTCTTGAATCCACCCTCGTAGATCAAATCAACGATGAGTTTCATTTCGTGAAGCACTTCAAAGTAAGCCAATTCTGGAGCATATCCAGCTTCAGTCAAGACTTCAAAACCAGCTTCGATAAGGGCAGTCAAACCACCACAAAGAACTGCTTGTTCACCAAACAAATCTTCTTCTGTTTCTTCTTTGTAAGTTGTTTCAAGAAGACCAACACGTGCTGCACCAACACCCTTTAGCACCAGTCCATAGCGATGTCTTTTAGCATTTCCTGTTGCATCTTGGTAGACAGCGTAAAGTGCTGGAACACCAAAAGCCTTCTTCGTAAGTACGACGTACCAAGTGACCTGGTCCTTTAGGAGCACACATGAAAAACATCTACATCTTTGCAGGAACTTTGATGAAATTCGAAAGTGGATATTGAAAACCATGCGCAAATCCAACTGCATTCCCAGCTTCCAAGTTTGGAGCAATTTCTGCTTCATACAATTCTTGCTTGGATTTCGTCTGGTGCCAAAATCATGATAACATCAGCCAATTTAGTTGCTTCTGCTACTGTATAAGTATCAAAACCATCTTCTTTTTGCCTTATCAAAAGATTTACCTGGACGAACACCGATGATCACATCATGACCCTGAATCACGCAAGTTTTGAGCGTGAGCATGACCTTGTGAACCATAACCGATAACAGCGATTTTTCTTTTTACCATCAAGTGCTGCTACTTTTACATCTTTTTTTCGTATTCCATTTGAACTGCCATAATTTTTTTATCTCTTTTCTATAATTTTATTTGCTGCCACTTGGGTCTTTACTTACATAAATTTAGGTTGCTTAATCTCAGGGTAAATCCAGTTGCACCCGTTCTTGCTATATTCTCTGATACCGTATGGTCGAATAACCCGAATCAAAAGCTTCACTCTTTTCAGCATTCCCAGTCATCTGAACAGTAATGGAACTCGGAGCCACATCAACAACAGTTGCGCGGAAAGGCTGGATAATAGCTAAAATTTCTGCTCGCTTCTCAGCTGGTGCTGCAACCTTTATCAAGATCACTTCACGCTCGAGGTGCGGTTTATCTGTGATATCACGGACACGAATAACGTCGACCTGACGGTTGAGTTGTTTGATGATTTGCTCCACTTCATCGTGAGATGCAACATCAATGATAATGGTAATCCGTGACACATTAGGATTTTCTGTCGCCCCTACCGAGATACTCTCAATATTGACTTGGCGTCTAGATAAGACACCGGTAAAACGATTGAGAACTCCTGACCGGTTTTGAAGTTTGGCTGTTAACATTCTACGCATTAAACTTCACCCCCAACATCTCATGATTACTCTTACCAGCTGGTACCATCGGTAAAACATGCTCTTTACGAGAAATATCTACCTCGATAAACATTGGTACATCTTCCAAGATGACTTCCAAATCCTTTTCTAAGGTTTCAGGATTATCAAATTTATAATTCTTAATTCCATAGGCTTGAGCCATCAATTGGAAATCTGGGAGGCTATCAAAGACTGACTCTGATGTTCGCCCATCATAGAAAGGCTTCTTGCCACTGACGAACCATCCCAAATGAGTGGTTATTAAGCATGATGACCTTTGATTGGAATCTTGTAGATGTTCAAAGATTGCCAATTCCTGATTGGTCATTTGGAAACCACCATCACCGACAAAGAGCACGACCTCCTTATCTGGATTTAGCAATCTTTTGCTCCAATAGTCTGCAGGAACTCCAAATCCCATGGTTCCTAGTCCACCTGAAGTTACGAGTTGACGCTCGTTTTGGTATGGATAGTATTGAGCTGTCCACATTTGGTGTTGTCCGACGTCAGTTACGACAATAGCATCACCCTTAGTCAATTCACCAACTCGTTCAATAACTGCTTGTGGTTGGACGACACGTTCCTTCTTATCATAAGAACGAACACGATTCTTATCTTTGGTAACTTTTTTTCAATCCATTTTTGTCAGTATTGTTACGAACAATTGGCTCCGCTAGTAACTTTCTGCAAAGGCCTTTTTAGCATCTCCAACAACTGGGATATCAACAGCGATAATCTTACCAATCTCTGCTGGATCGATATCAATATGCGCTACTTTGGCATTCTTCGCAAAATGTCTTAGGATTACCCAGTCAAACGGTCATCAAAACGGCATCCAATCGAAATCATAAAATCAGCTTCTGTCATTGCAATATTGGCTGCAAAGGAACCATGCATCCCACCCATTCCCAAAAAAACAGTGGATGACTAGTTGCAATTGTTCCCTTGTCCCAAAAGACTGGTAACAACAGGAATTTGATAACGCTCTGCAAATTCATTTAACTCCTTTAGAAGCTTCTGCATAGCTAATACCACCACCAGCTAAAGTAGAAACTGGCTTTTTAGCCTTAGAGAGTTGCTTCAAGATTTTCTTGATTTGCATCTCATTTGGCTCTAAAGTTGGTTGATAACTTGGTAAATCTATCTCTGAAGAATAGACAAAGTCCGTTTCAAGAGCTGAAACATCTTTTGGCAAGTCAATAACAACTGGCCCTGGGCGACCGGTAGTCGCAATGTGCACAGCCTCTGTAATCACACGTGGGATATCCGCCGTCTCACGAACCTGATAGTTGTACTTGGTAATCGGCATGGTTATTCCGACAATATCTGCTTCTTGGAAAGCATCCTTACCGATTCCCGCTCTTGCTACCTGACCAGTGAAGACCAAAAGGGGAACACTGTCACTCATAGCATCTGCAATACCAGTAATAGCATTGGTAGCTCCTGGTCCACTTGTGACGACTGCGACACCAAGTTTCCCTGTTGATTTAGCATAACCTTCTGCTTCATGAAGACAACCTTGTTCATGGCGGCCTAGAATATGGCGGATGCCTTTAAAATTATAAATAGCATCATATAAAGGCAATACAGCCCCGCCTGGATAACCAAAAATCGTATCGATTCCTAGGTCACGGAGCGTTTCCAAAACGAGTTCTGAACCTGACTTTGGTGAGTCTAAAATGATTTTCTCCATCGTTCCCCTTTCTCTTCTCTTAAAATGACTTGTTTCTATAATACCATTTTTTCAAAAATTTTCAAGACAAAAGAAACAATTTTCTGAATTTTCTATCTAGATACTTTACACTATCAAATAGATTAGAAAGTTTATACGTATTTTTACCTTTTAATAGAAAAAAGGTTGAGATAAAATGTCCCAACCTTTTGGTTATTTATTAATTAAAGTGAATTAACGTCAACCTTGATACCAACACCTTGAGTAGTTGTGATTGTCAAGCTTGTTACGTAAGTTCCTTTTGCTGTAGCTGGTTTAGCTTTTTGGATTGTTTCGTTGAATGCTTTGAAGTTTTCAACTAACTTGTCAGCTTCAAATGAAACTTTACCGATGATAGCTTGTACGATACCTGCACGGTCAGCACGGTAAGTGATTTTACCACCTTTAGACTCTTCAACTGCTTTAGCAACATCCATTGTTACAGTACCAGTTTTAGGGTTTGGCATCAAGTTACGTGGTCCAAGGACACGTCCAAGACGTCCAACAAGAGCCATCATGTCAGGTGTAGCGATAACTACGTCGAAGTCCAACCAACCGTCGTTGATTTTAGCAACAAGGTCGTCTTCACCAACGAAGTCTGCACCAGCAGCTTTAGCTTCTTCAGCTTTGCACCACGTGCAAATACAAGAACGCGAGCTGTTTTACCAGTACCGTTTGGCAATACCATTGCTCCACGGATTTGTTGATCAGCTTTTTTCACGTCGATGTTCAAGTTGTATGCAACTTCTACAGTTGCGTCAAATTTTGCAAAGTTAGTTTCTTTTGCAAGAGCTACAGCTTCTTCTACGCTGTATGCTTTTGTGCTGTCGATTTTCTCAAGAGCAGCACGAAGTTGTTTGCTTTTTTTAGCCATTTTCTATTCTCCTTGTAAGTGGTTCAATCGATTTTCATCTCCCACGTCACTTCTCGAAATGATGAAGTCTTGCGGGTTATCTTGGGATGTTATTGATTAGTCAACAACGTTGAATCCCATAGAACGAGCAGTACCTTCGATCATACGCATTGCAGACTCAAGGTTTGCAGCGTTCAAATCTGGCATCTTAGTTTCTGCAATTTCTTGTACTTGTGCACGAGTAACTGTAGCAACTTTAGTTTTGTTAGGTGTACCTGATCCTTTTTCAACACCTGCAGCTTTTTTCAAAAGAACAGCAGCTGGTGGTGTTTTAGTAACGAAAGTAAATGATTTATCTTCGTATACTGAGATAACAACTGGAATGATCATACCAGCTTGATCAGCTGTACGAGCGTTGAACTCTTTTGTGAATCCCATGATGTTGATACCAGCTTGACCAAGAGCAGGTCCAACCGGTGGAGCTGGTGTAGCTTTACCAGCAGGGATTTGCAATTTTACAAGTTTTTCGACTTTTAGCCATTTTTAAATCCTCCTTTGTGGTTTTGGCGGTAATTTAGAGATTTTTACCTCCCACAAGTATGTTTTACACATACCCTACTATTATACACTAATCTATCTCAAATGCAAGAGAAAAATCCTATTTTTAGAGAAATTTTATTACTGAATTTGGCTATTATTTCTTTCGTGAAAGAGTTCTGAACTACAAACAAAAAACCGCTCTGTTTTGAGCGATTATAAGAAATAATAAAGTTTAGTAGGAATCCAGTTTTAAGAGCAGGCTTTTCCCTTTTTCAGTACTTCCACTTTCCACAAATCCAAGGGACTCAAAACATCTTCTAGAAATCCGATTAAAAGTGTAGATTTCCTGAACTTTCAACTGTTTCCACCCCTTTTGCTGGGCTAGATCAATTAAAGCCCTTAAAACCTTGCGTCCAATACCTTGATGCTGATAAGCTGGATTGCCAATCACAATAGGAAGATTCTCCTGAGATAAGGCTACATCACCAATTGGAAGCCACTCTCCCTTTTCTCGAAACTCAATCCAGAACAAATCTCCGTGTTCCTCTAAATAGGAATACATGGCATTTAATTTTTCCAAACTATAGGGAATTCTAATGCCATCTACCAGTTCCACCAAATCCACATCTTGATACCAGGATAAAGCTGCATCACGATGATCTGCTAAAAAATAGGGAACTAGACGTAGGGAATCATCTATCTGAATAATCTTTGGCATCTTTTTTTACTCCTAACAACTGCTTCGCTGCCTGATTAAAACCATCACACCAGTTGTACCATTTTGCTTCATACTCATCTTGGGCTAAGATATGATTTTTTAAATCCAGAACAGAGTATATCTTTCTTTCCTCGCAAACTTGCGCATAGAGATGATACAGTTCATCACCACCATCTTTATCCCACTCAGCAGAAATCGTATCCTGATCTAGCAACAATGCCTGATAAGCTCTGTGATGCCCGTCTGTAATTAGCAAGCAATCTCCAAATGCAAGAACACTGATTGGATTAATACTTGGCTTTTCTACCGACTGATAAAGTATCTGGATATCTTGCAACTTCTTTTCTGATAAGTATAGTTGAGTCGGATGAAGATCTTTTATGTTGACTTCCATTTCTTTCTCCTCAAGGGAATTTGATGCCTACTTCTGCTTGCCTGTAAAGCTCCATTGAAAGCGAAGTTTGTCATAAAATGGAAATTCAATGAATAGAATTCCAAGACCCAGACAGAGACTGGCAAGAACATCTGATGGGTAATGAACTCCCAGATAGACTCTGGAAATGATTACACTTACTAGGTAGATTCCCAGTGAAATCTGGAGGATGAGCCTTACAGTCCTATCTTTCACTCTTTGCCCCACAATGATAATTAGAGAACCGATTAAAAGAGTTACTGCTAATGAGTGACCACTTGGGAAAGAAAAACCCTTTTCCTCCACTAAATGTAAAATATCTGGTCGGGGACGTTGATAGAGGTGTTTTAAGGACACAATTAAAATTCCAGCCAAGCTAAGATTGCCAGCTACTAAAAGACTTTCGGACTTCCACTTTTTTAGATAAAAGATTGCAGTCAATAGAATTGCCCAAGAAATAACGATTGGCAAGTCAATCAGGCGAGTAATCCCACGAAAGATAGTTGTCAATATAGCTGGTAAATCTCCACGGATTGCTGTCTGGATAGACGAATCAAATGGTATCAATTGTTCTGGATAAAACTTAACGACATAACCCAGAATTACAAATAGTAAAAGGGCAAAAGAGCCCTTTGTTAAATATGTTTGTTTATCTTTCATAACGTTTTAAAGTTACCTTTAGGAAGACATAAATCAACCAAAATGCTAGTGCAAAGATAATACCTTCAATTAAGTTAAAAGGTAAGACCATGGTTAGCAGATAGTTGCTTAGTCCTAGTATTTTTTCAATATCAAAGTTGGCAAACTTAGCGTACAAAGGAACGGCGTAAACATAGTTAAGAACTAGCATAGCCAAGGTCAAACCAATCGTACCAGCAAGAGAAGCTAGAGCAAAACGAATTGGCGTCCGATCTTTTTTCCAAATCAAACCAAATGCAAGAACAAAAACTCCTAAAGCCACGATATTCATCGGCAAACCGATATAGGTGCTGACTCCTTGATTGTTTAAAATTAACTTAAGCAAGGAACGGAGTAAAATTATCACAAAAGCTGCAGGTAAATCAAGTACTATTAACCCTACCAAAACCGGTAAGATGCTGAACTCAATCCTTAAAAAGGGATGCCGCAGTAGAAGTGGAAAGTCAAAGTACATCAACACAAATGAAAGTGCTGATAAAATTGCAATGGTCGAAAGTCGACGTGTGTTTGTCATAACAGGTTCCTCCAATTTTCTATAAAATCAGAAGAAGTTGGAAAGTCCCACTCTATCTATCAACTCAACTATATCAAAAATAATCTATTGGTCAAAAACACCAAAAGAACTTCCTATATATTTAAGTGGAATAGATAAAATTATTCTTTCGTCTTCTCCCATCCAGACTATACTGTCGGTTGTGGAATCTCACCACATCAGCTTGCGCTCGCGGACTTCTTTTAGAGTAAGGAAATGGAGATTTTTCTTTTAGACTAGGCGACAAGCTGTAGGCATAACTTTTGGTTAGGCAAAGCTTGGCAACAAAGTATAAAAGGAAAAGAACATTTCCAAGTTAAAGTCACCGCCGGTCGGGAATCTCACCCTGCCCTGAAGACCCTCTAATGATAACAAAAAAAGCTTGCAAGCGCAAGCATTTTATCTCTTATCAGTATTTATTTCAACTTATCCGTTTCGTAAGTATGAACCAGTTCGAGACCCGCAAAATTTTGTTGACGAAGGGCCTCATAGACAATCATACATACAGTATTCGATACATTGAGGCTACGAACATGTTCATCATTCATAGGAATTCTGAAGAGCCTTTTTTTCCGGATGTTCTCGCATAAATTCCTCAGGCAAACCCTTTATCTTCACGACCCAAAAGAGAAAATAATGGTTTCCTTCTATCGTAAAAGTCAGCATCTGAATAGACCTTTTCTGCAAACTTGGAAATCAAGTAGACTTGACCATCCATTTTTTTCATAAATTCATCTAAACTATCATAAAAATAGATCTCAAGTTTGTCCCAATAGTCTAGCCTGCGCTCTTCATTTTACGATCATCAATCGGAAAGCCCCATCGGTTTGATAATATGAAGGGGCTATTCGTCGCTGCACAGGTTCGTGCAATATTTCCCTGTATTTTTGTGGAATCTGTGGTTCAAATAATACAATATGATTGGTCATACCTTTGCTTCCTCTCACTCAGTGCAAAAAAATAGCCACACTGCCCGGAGTCAAGCTCAGCAAACAGCGTGGTTAAGGCATCGTTAACTTACCTCACAACAGGTTTGAAGTAAATCAGCGAAACTACTTTCTTAGTATAACACTTTCAGCCTGATTGTCAATAGAAATGACTTGACTTTTTCATTTTTTACAAGGGATATTTACATAAAGTTAAAATTTCAACTTTTCAGCAAGCAATATCATAGAATTTACATAGATCTGAGAATCTGGAAAGCAAGCTTTTTCAGAAACATACTGATGTTTTCAAAAGTAAACTATTTATATTAGACTTCTACTATCCCTTTGATTAAAGAAGAAATAGGCAGTTGTTGGATGCATTTTTTTCTAAAAAAGAGTATGATAGAAACATATTGAAAAAGTAGGTTATTTAACTATGAAAATTATTCTTGTCGGAGGGGGAAAAGTTGGTTCTGCCCTCTGCCGTTCACTTGTCGCTGACAACCATGATGTTGTCCTTAATTGAACAGAACGAAATCTGTTCTCAAAATACTTGACAAGCCGTTTTGATATTATGGGAATCGCTGGGTAAACGGAGCTGACTTTTGCCATGCTTAGAAGCGACCAAACGTTCAAGATTGTGATATCTTTTCATCGCCATGACTCAATACGATGAGGTCAATATGGTTTGCGGCTGTTCTTAGCCAAAAAAATGGGAGCCAAAAGAAACCATTGTTCGTGTGCGTAATCCTGAATATTCCAACCCTACTTTTAAAGAAAAAAATATTCTTGGGATTTTTCACTCATTGTCAAATCCTGAACTGCTAGCGACTAGTGCTATCGCTAATATCATAGATTTCCCCAATGCTCTTTCTGTTGAGCGTTTTGCAGGGTGGATTAGTCAGCTTAATGGAATTCAAGGTACGAAAATTTCAGCAATATTTGCCAGATGTCTATTGCTGATTTCCGTAAAAAAGTTTGGTAACGTCATTGTCTGTGTTATCGAACGCGACCACAAACTCATGATTCCTAGTGGAGATATGATTTTTAGAAGATAAAGACCGTATCTTTGTGACTGGACATCGTGTCGATATGATGCTCTTTCCACAACTATATTAAGTCTCAGAGTTGTTAAAGAGTTTACTCATTGTTGGAGCTGGAAAAATTGCTTACTATCTCTTGAGATATGTGAAAAGACAGTCGTATCGATACCAAAAGGTTATCGAGGTCAATCCTGAAAGAGCTGCCTTTTTTTCAGCGAAAAATTTTCCCTAAACTCTACATCGTTCAAGGGAGATGGAACAACTAAGGACACTCTCTTAGAAGAAAGTGCACAAAACTATGATGCTGTTGCAACTCTGACTGGAGTCGACGAGGAGAACATTATCACCTCTATGTTCTTGGATATGTAGGTGTGCAGAAAAAAATATTACCAAGGTCAATCGAACTAGTCTTTTAGAGATTATCCACGCGCCTGATTTTTCAAGTATCATTACACCAAAAACAATTGCTGTAGACACAATCATGCACTTTATTCACGGCCGAGCTAATGCTCAATATTCTGACCTTCAAGCCATTCACCATCTAGCAAATGGTCAGGTTGAGACTCTACAACTTCTTATTAAAGAAGAAAATAAAATGACAGGTAAACCTCTATCTCAACTTTGAAACTCAAAAAGATATCTTGATTGCTGCTATTATCCGCAATGGGAAATCTATCTTCCCAACGGGCGAGGATACACTACAAGTTGGTGATAAGTTAGTTGTCATCACACTCTTATCCAATATCACTAAGATTTATGATCTGTTGGAGAGGTAAGCTATGAATAGAAGTATGATTCGCTTTCTCCTTGCAAAGCTCCTCCTCATCGAGGGTGTTTTACTCTTTAGTTCCTGTCTGGTATTGCCCTTTACTATCAAGGAGTCTAATCAAGTCTTTTACAGCTCTTTTTCTACCATCGGGATTCTTGTTGTCTTAGGCCTCCTTGGGATTATTCGCAAACCAAAAAAACAGCGTATCTATGCTAAAGAAGGAGTCTTGATTGTTGCTCTTTGTTGGATCCTTTGGTCTTTCTTTGGGGCTCTCCCCTTTGTCTTTTTCAGGGTCAAATTCCTAATTTTGATCGATGCCTTTCTTCGAAACTAGTTCCGGCTTTCTACTACAACAGGGGCAACTATCTTAAACGACGTTTCTGTACTTGAGTCGTTCCCTTCTATTTTCTGGCGCAGTTTCACCCACCTCATCGGTGGAATGGGGTGTGCTAGTTTTTGCCCTAGCTATTATGGACAAATGCTCAAAAAAATAGTCACCTTGAGGTTATGAAAGGCTGAGGTTCCTGGACCAGTATTTTGGTAAGGTGGTTTCTAAAACTCAAGAAATACAGCTCAAATCCTTTATATCCTGTATCTGGCAATGTTCGCCCTCTTTGTCAGTGATTTATTATCATGGCTGGTATGCCACTCTACGATAGTGTGGTGATCGCTATGGGAACTGCTAGGGAACTGGTGGTTTCACTGTTTACAATGATGGAATTGCCCACTATCAAATAGTTCTCTAATTACCTATCTGACTAGTGTTTGGGTGTCTTGAGTCTTTGGTGTCAATTTCAACCTCTATTACTATCTCACTGCTCCGTCGAGTCAAGGAATTCTTTTTTTCCGATGAGGAACTTAGAGCCTATCTCTTGATTGTCGCTACGTTTCTACCGCGCTTAATTACTCTCAAATACACTCCACCTCTACTAGTGGCGTTTCACAAAGTTTTTGAGATGGCCTTCTTCCAAGTATCTAATATTATCACCACTACTGGGTTTGGATATGGAAGTATCACAAATTGGCCTTTATTCTCCCAATATATCCTGCTCTTCCTCATGGCTATTGGAGGTTCTGCAGGCTCTACGGCTGGAGGTCTTAAAATCATCCGTGGAGTTATTTCTAGCTAAAAGATTGCTAAAAAAACTCAAGTCTATCTATCCATATCTCCCTCACCGTGTCTTGACTCTCCATGTTAATGGAGCTGTGATAGACAAGGATACCCAGCATAAGATTCTCAAGTATTTTGTGATTTATGTAATGATTCTTCTTGGTTTAATCTTTGTCATCAGTTTGGATAACAACAATCTGATGATTGTTACTAGTGCTGTTTTCAGTTGTTTTAATAACATCGGTCCTATCCTAGGAACATCTGCAAACTTTTCAATTTTTAGTCCTTTTTCAAAAATCATACTAGCTTTTGCAATGATTGCTGGAAGGCTTGAAATTTATCCGATTTTGCTTCTCTTTATGAAACGCACTTGGTCCAAACGATAACCAATCTATTTATAAAACCTTCAAGTCAAACTTGAAGGTTTTATATATTTAAACAAGTTATTTCAGCGTCCAAATTTGACACTTGAGGGAAATCAAAACCTTTTCAATTTCCTTTTAGCTATAATGAAGAACAATAAAAGGATGTTCTTTATGGAAAAAATAACAAAGTCAATTCAAATCTTCTTATTCTTTTCTGTGTTGCATCTTGGAGTCTCTAGTTCTATCTTTTGGTCTGGACAGTCGCTTGCCCTTAAACAATCTTGTCTCATATTTCTACTTTTCTTATTAATCCTGGCAGGTTCTTGCACCTTCATCCAATATCTTTTAAGTAAGGATCACAAGCCCAAGCAACTTCTCCACCAGAGTCCTCATCTTTTTTTACTCTATGGTTCTATGATTGTTTTCAACATCGTCGGCCTCGGACTCCTCTTATCTGAGACTATCCTCACCACTAATTCCCATCAACAGGTGACCTTAGAATTGCTGGTTCCTTCCTTCTTCTTTCTTTTTGGAATGGACCTTTTCACCTTTCTCACTTTCAATAAAATGAAAAGACTTGGTCATCAGAAGACAATTAGCCTCGCCCTTATCTGTTAGTAGCAGTTTCACTTATTTTTCTGCAATCCTCATCACCATTTTTATCGATTGGTTTTTACATTGCTCTAGGAGGCCTTTCCCTAAGACTTCTATTCCCCAAAAAACTCAGACAAGGTATTTCTTTTTACAGCCATATAATCCGCAATATCTTATTTGTTGTGTCTATACTGTTTATTTGGTAACCTCTAGAATCCTTGTTTTAAATATGCTATAATAAAATAAAATTTTAGGAGATTTAATAATGAATTTTTTTAATGATTTTCGTAAACGACTTGTATGGTTTGGTATTTTACTGGTAGCCATCGTTCTTTCACAGACTCCAATGGCTCTTCTAGGATTGCTAGCCCAAACTGAGATTCCTTCCATCTGGTCTGGACTCATTGTCAGCCTTGTTTCTATACTTGTTTTAGCTATCTTTTTGTATGGCGCTCATAAAAGTAAGCTTTTAGTGATTAAGAAGAAACTCTTTAGTATCAATGATTTGCCTAGAATTGCCTTGAGTTATCTAGCTATCTTTGTTGGAAATCTCATTGGTGGTATCATGTTACAATTACTTAATCAAACAACAACTTCCAACCAACAAATTCTCAATAATCTCTTCTCTGAAAGCTCACTTATTGCTATGTTCTTTCTAGTCGTTTTAATTGCGCCGATTTGTGAAGAGATTATCTGTCGTGGCATTATCCCAACCAAACTCTTCCAAGGCTATGAAAAAGTGGGCTATGTACTAGGATGGCTACTCTTTCTCCTAGCTCACGTTCCTTCAAATATCCCTTCTTTTATAATCTATGGTTGGATGTCTGCTGTCCTAACTTGGACCGCCTACTCAACGCGTCGTTTAGAAATGTCCATCGCCATTCATATGGTCCTAAATAGTGTCAGCTTTATCTTGCTTACCCTAGTAGTATTATTATCGAGATATATCGGCATGTAAGCTAGGACAAATAAAAACAAAAAACAACTATTTAAAAACCCATGAATATTACTATTCATGGGTTTTCTATCTCTTACAACGGAAAAGTCCACGAATCGATACCATTCGTGAACTTTTCCTAGTGAAGCGTTTAGGTAAACTGCCATAACGATTACCGCTTATTAGATTACGACACGGAGTTTGGCAAATCGATTCTATTTGCCAAACGAAGTTAGTGAGACAGTCAGCTAGACCACTCCTAAATGTTACGACACGAAGAGGCGAAAACGATTATTTTTCGCCGATGAGTTAGTAAGGCAGTTAGCTAGACCGCAAAATAGCGGCTAGCGTCCATCAATTAGGAACTTCAGTTCCAATTGTTGGTACTGAGTTACATCTTTTCTTCCAACTCCACATCTGGATACTTGTCAGCAAACCAGCGGAGGGCAAAGTCATTTTCGAAAAGGAAGACAGGTTGGTCAAAGCGGTCTTTGGCCAGAATGTTTCGACTCGAAGACATGCGCTCATCTAAATCTTCTGGTTTGATCCAGCGTACTGTCTTTTTACCCATTGGAGTCATGACAACTTCAGCGTTATACTCGCCTTCCATACGGTGTTTAAAGACTTCGAACTGGAGTTGTCCAACAGCACCTAGCATATACTCACCTGTTTGGTAATTCTTATAAAGTTGGATGGCTCCTTCTTGTACCAACTGTTCCATTCCCTTGTGGAATGATTTTTGTTTCATGACGTTCTTAGGCGAAACCTTCATGAAAAATCTCAGGCGTAAAGGTTGGCAGTGGTTCAAACTCAAACTTGTTTTTCCCAACAGTTAGCGTATCTCCAACCTGGTAGGTCCCTGTATCATAAACTCCGATGATATCTCCTGCTACGGCATTGGTGACATTCTCACGACTTTCCGCCATAAACTGGGTGACATTCGATAGCTTAGCCCCCTTACCAGTACGAGGGAGGTTGACACTCATACCACGCTCAAATTCACCCGATACAATACGAACAAATGCGATGCGGTCACGGTGTCGAGGGTCCATGTTGGCTTGGATTTTAAAGACAAATCCTGAGAAGTCCTTATCATAAGGATCAACAATTTCTCCGTCTGTTTTCTTGTGTCCATGAGGTTCTGGAGCAAACTTGAGGAAGGTTTCAAGGAAGGTCTGCACACCAAAATTAGTCAAGGGCTGATCCAAAGAAGACTGGTGTCAAATCACCTGCAAGAATGGCTTCTTCCGAGAATTCATTTCCTGCTTCATTTCAAATAGCTCAATATCATCTTTCACTTGCTCATAGAAAGGGTTGCTAGCAAAGAGTTTATCGCCATCTTCTAGGCTAGCAAAACGTTCATCCCCTTTATAGAGTTCCAAGCGTTGGTTATAGAGATCATAGAGCCCCTCAAAGGCTTTCCCCATCCCGATTGGCCAGTTCATTGGATAACTGGCAATACCTAGAACTTCTTCCAATTCCTGCAAGAGATCTAGTGGTTCACGACCGTCACGGTCCAGCTTGTTCATAAAGGTAAAGACTGGAATCCCGCGGTGTTTGACAACCTCAAATAATTTTTTGGTTTGGGCCTCGATACCCTTGGCAGAGTCCACTACCATGACCGCAGCATCCACCGCCATCAAGGTACGATAGGTATCTTCTGAAAAGTCCTCGTGTCCTGGAGTGTCTAGGATATTGACTCGTTTCCCATCGTAGTCAAACTGCATAACAGATGAGGTTACCGAAATCCCACGTTGTTTCTCGATATCCATCCAGTCTGACTTAGCAAAGTTTCCTGTTTTCTTCCCTTTTACAGTACCTGCCTCACGAATCTCTCCTCCAAAATAGAGCAATTGCTCAGTGATGGTTGTTTTCCCCGCGTCCGGGTGAGAGATGATGGCAAAGGTACGGCGTTTCTTAATTTCTTCTTGAATAGTCATATTTCTCTTTCTTTCTACTTTTTTAATGATTTCAATTTATAATCACTCTTTATTACATCGGACCCTAACATTCCTTTCAACACTCCATTATATCGGATTTTAGAGAGTTTTTCAATTGCTTACACAAGAAAAAGCAGGCCAAGATACTTGACCTGCTTATAAGATTCTTTTATTCAATATTTATTCTGTATCGCTAGTTACAATCTCTTCAAAATTTAATTTTTTCTAGAGCAATTTTCTTTTCCCAACGTTTTTTAAACAAAATATCAAAGAGCACTAAGGCTGAAGAAAGAATGATTGAAACCAGAAGATACTTTATCCATATAGGGGCATCTGGGATAAAAGGCGTGGTATTCAAAAGACCATAGTTTCCACCTGTCACTTGATTGACCCCAACTAGGAAAAGGTTGAGAATAAAAGTGTAGGCGATAATTCGATACTTTTTCAGCAAGGTCTTATCGTAGTGATTCATGAGATAGACCAGGGAATTGACCAAGAGGGCATAATGCCCAATCAGGAAAGAAAAGCTGGTAATATGCGGAAAATCATAGGGATCAAAAACAGGATAGCCTAAAGCAAATACTGCGCCGCTGGCTCCCATAAGGGCAAAATACTGCTTAATTTTCCACTTATCTGGCAGGAAAACAACAGCAAACATGGCCAGACGACAATGGTAAAGGGGCAGACTGTTTGAAAATGGAATTCCAAATCCAATATACCAAGTATAGAGCGCTAGCAGTTGCGCTATTTGAATCCACTTAAACAATCGAACAAATTTGGGATTTTTGTAGTAAGTAAGAGAAGCATAAATAGACAAGGCAAGAAGGCCTATCATAACTCCATACCAAAAATCGGAATAGGCGGTGGCGTCGTTTGGGTTCTTGTAATAAAATGATGCATAAAGTCTCCTTAAGGTAACGAATTCAGTTGTATATTAACTATTCCTATGTTTATATTTAACGAGTTGATTGATAAGGATGAGAATACCTGTCATCAAACTGGTCACTATCAAATAGTTAAGCAAACTACCATGATCTCCAATCACAGGTGGCTTGCTCATAAAGCCATAATTTCCTCCTGTCAAGAGGTTGGCAAGAAAGATAATGGCATTGACCCCAAAAGTCATCTGGCATATTTTCCAAGTATCTCCTTTTTCAACCTCATAATATCTGACAAGATAGATCAAGCAGTTGGCTAAGAGGGCCCAGTGCCCGAAAACATTGTTTAAAGACGAAACATGTGGGAAAGGATAGGGATAGAAAACCGGATGAATCAGAGCCATGATGGAACCAAAAACTCCCACTAAGGAAAAATATTGCTTGAAAAAGGTCTTATTAGGGGCAAAAAGAATAATCCACATAGCCATGCGACTATGGTAAAAAGGGAGAGCCTCAGAAAGAGGCAGGCGTGCAGCAATATACCAAGCGTTGATAATGAGCAACTGAATCAATTGTCCCCAATACCAAAAGTTTCTGTAACCTTTAGATGATGCGAAACGAATCGATAAAACAGCTATGATTACCAAAGAAGTAGGTAATAAAAAGTACCAGGCTCCCAAATGAGGAGGAACTGTCTTATTACTGGTAAAAAGCAACTCCCAAAGCGTCATATGTCATCCTTAACGTGTTCTAGTTGAGTCAATGCTACATCCTTTTTACCAACTAGAAACGACTGTTATTCTTTCTTCTAATTTCAACCATTATATCGAAATAAAAAGTATTTTTCAATTTCTGTTTCTTTTTAGCTTGGCTTGCCTTATTTATAGGAAAATATGGTAAAATAGAACAGATAAAGAATCATCATTTCACGAAAGGATATCCGATGAAAATTACGCAAGAAGAGGTAACTCACGTTGCCAATCTTTCAAAATTAAAATTCTCAGAAGAAGAAACTGCAGAGTTTGCGACAACACTCTCAAAAATTGTTGATATGGTCGAATTGCTCAGTGAAGTCGACACTACTGGTGTTGCACCTACTACAACGATGGCTGACCGTAAAACTGTTCTCCGATCTGATGTGGCCGAAGAAGGAACAGACCGTGACCGCTTGTTTAAAAATGTACCTGAAAAAGATAACTACTATATCAAGGTGCCAGCTATCCTAGATGATGGAGGAGATGCCTAATGACTTTTAACAATAAAACCATTGAAGAGTTGCACAACCTCCTTGTATCTAAGGAAATTTCTGCAACCGAACTAACGCAAGCAACACTTGAAGATATCAAGGCGCGTGAAGAGGCTCTCAATGCCTTTGTCACTATCGCTGAAGATCAAGCTCTTGCTCAAGCTAAAGCTATTGACGAAACTGGAATTGACGCTGACAATGTCCTTTCAGGAATTCCGCTAGCTGTTAAGGACAATATTTCTACAGACGGTCTCTTAACAACAGCGGCTTCAAAAATGCTCTATAACTACGAGCCTATCTTTGATGCGACAGCTGTTGCCAATGCAAAAGTCTAAGGGCATGATCGTTGTTGGGAAAACCAACATGGACGAATTTGCCATGGGTGGATCAGGTGAGACTTCTTACTACGGTGCAACCAAAAATGCTTGGGACCACAGCAAGGTTCCTGGTGGATCATCAAGTGGTTCAGCTGCAGCTGTAGCTTCTGGACAAGTCCGTTTATCACTTGGTTCTGATACTGGTGGTTCTATCCGCCAACCTGCTGCCTTTAACGGGATTGTTGGTCTCAAACCAACCTACGGAACAGTTTCACGTTTCGGTCTCATTGCCTTTGGTAGCTCATTAGACCAAATTGGACCTTTTGCTCCAACTGTTAAGGAAAATGCTCTCTTGCTCAATGCTATTGCTAGCGAAGATGCCAAAGACTCTACTTCTGCCCCTGTTCGCATTGCTGACTTTACTTCAAAAATCGGTCAAGACATCAAGGGCATGAAAATTGCTTTGCCTAAAGAATATCTTGGCGAAGGGATTGACCCAGAAGTTAAGGAAGTCATTCTGAATGCTGCTAAGCACTTTGAAAAGCTTGGTGCTATCGTCGAAGAAGTTAGCCTTCCTCACTCTAAATACGGTGTAGCAGTCTATTACATCATTGCTTCATCTGAAGCTTCATCAAACTTGCAACGTTTTGATGGTATTCGTTACGGCTACCGCGCAGAGGATGCGACTAACCTTGATGAAATCTATGTAAACAGCCGCAGTCAAGGTTTTGGTGAAGAGGTGAAACGCCGTATCATGCTAGGTACTTTCAGCCTTTCATCAGGTTACTACGATGCCTACTACAAGAAGGCTGGACAAGTTCGCACCCTTATCATCCAAGATTTCGAAAAAGTCTTTGCGGATTATGACTTGATTTTGGGACCAACTGCTCCTAGCGTTGCTTATGACTTGGATTCGCTCAACCATGATCCAGTTGCTATGTACTTGGCTGACCTTTTAACAATTCCTGTCAACTTGGCTGGTCTACCAGGTATTTCTATTCCTGCTGGATTTGTTCAAGGTCTACCAGTAGGACTCCAATTGATTGGTCCTAAGTATTCAGAAGAAACTATCTACCAAGCTGCTGCTGCTTTTGAAGCGACAACAGACTACCATAGACAACAACCCGTGATTTTTGGAGGTGATAACTAATGAACTTTGAAACAGTCATTGGACTTGAAGTCCACGTAGAGCTCAACACCAATTCAAAAATCTTCTCACCTACTTCTGCCCACTTTGGAAATGACCAAAATGCCAACACTAACGTGATTGACTGGTCTTTCCCAGGTGTACTACCAGTTCTCAATAAAGGTGTTGTCGATGCTGGTATCAAGGCTGCACTCGCTCTTAACATGGACATCCATAAGAAGATGCACTTTGACCGCAAAAACTACTTCTACCCTGATAATCCTAAAGCCTACCAAATTTCTCAGTTTGATGAACCAATCGGTTACAATGGATGGATTGAAGTAGAGCTAGAAGACGGTACAACTAAGAAAATCGGTATCGAACGTGCTCATCTAGAAGAAGATGCAGGTAAAAACACCCACGGTACAGATGGTTACTCTTATGTGGACCTCAACCGTCAAGGGGTGCCGTTGATTGAGATTGTATCTGAAGCAGACATGCGTTCACCAGAAGAAGTTTATGCTTATCTAACAGCCCTCAAGGAAGTTATCCAATACGCTGGCATTTCTGACGTTAAGATGGAAGAAGGTTCTATGCGTGTGGATGCCAACATCTCCCTTCGTCCTTATGGTCAAGAGAAATTCGGTACCAAGACAGAGTTGAAAAACCTCAACTCCTTCTCAAACGTTCGCAAGGGTCTTGAATACGAAGTCCAACGTCAAGCTGAAATCCTTCGCTCAGGTGGTCAAATCCGCCAAGAAACTCGCCGTTATGACGAAGCTAATAAAGCTACTATTCTCATGCGTGTTAAGGAAGGGGCTGCAGACTACCGCTACTTCCCAGAGCCGGACCTACCACTCTTTGAAATCTCTGATGAGTGGATCGAAGAAATGCGTACTGAGTTGCCAGAGTTTCCAAAAGAACGCCGTGCTCGCTACGTATCTGACCTTGGCTAGTCAGACTACGATGCTAGCCAGTTGACTGCCAATAAAGTTACTTCTGACTTCTTTGAGAAAGCTGTTGCCCTCGGTGGTGATGCCAAACAAGTTTCTAACTGGCTCCAAGGCGAAGTCGCTCAATTCTTGAACGCAGAAGGTAAGACACTGGAACAAATCGAATTGACACCAGAAAACTTGGTCGAAATGATTGCCATCATCGAAGATGGTACTATTTCATCTAAGATTGCTAAGAAAGTCTTTGTCCACCTGGCTAAAAATGGTGGTGGAGCTCGTGAATACGTGGAAAAAGCTGGTTTGGTTCAAATCTCAGACCCAGATATCTTGATTCCAATTATCCACCAAGTTTTTGCCGATAACCAAGCTGCTGTTGCAGACTTCAAGTCAGGAAAACGCAACGCCGACAAGGCCTTTACTGGATTCCTTATGAAAGCAACCAAAGGACAAGCCAACCCTCAAGTTGCCCTTCAATTACTAGCCCAAGAACTGGCTAAGTTAAAAGATAGTGAATAGATTTTTTTACAAATACTGATGTAAACTGTTAGACGTACTTGCTCTTTTGATGCTTTGCACTTTGCAATCATATAGTTAGGAGAAATATGAAAAAATATATACTCTTATCGCAACTTGTTTACTTCTTCTATTTGTGACACCCATGCAATCCATCGATGCAGGTGTTGGCAATTCTCGAAGTGGTAGCTCTAGCCGGAGTAGCTCCAGTTCTAGTCGAAGTAGCTCTAGTAGAAGTCGATCTAGTGGCAGCTCTTCCCACAGAAGTAGTTATAGATCAAGCGACAGTTCCTACAGTTCACTTCCTTTTGAAATGAACGGATTTATACTCTTTCTGATCTTTATTTTCATCATTATAGCAATCGTTTCTAAGACTGCGAAAAATTCTTCTGGTGGCTCTTATAACACTTCTACTAGCTACAATACTGACCCGCCACGACATCGCCGAGTTGAAAATAATAGACAAGCGATCGCTCGCCTTCGAAATGGTGATCCAAACTTCGATGCAGATACTTTCACTTCTTGGGCTAAGGAAGTATATATCCAGTTGCAGGCTGCATGGACCAAGAAGGATTGGAACTCTGTTCGCTCTCTTGAAAGTGCAAGTCTCTACTCTCAACATAGCACTCAGTTAGAAGAGTACATCCAAAATCATACAACTAATGTCTTGGAGAAAGTCTATGTTGAAAACGTTAGGATTAAAGACTTCTATGAAAATCCAGATGGAAATGATACCCTTGTCGTTATTTTATCATCTACTCTTAGAGATTATCTGATTGAAGACAAGACTCGTAAAGTCCTTGAGGGTAACCCTCAACAAGACCTATTTACCGTTTATCAAATGAACTTCATTCGACAACATGGCAGTCAAACTGAAAGCTCTGTCCAAGATGAAGCCGTCAGCGACCGCTGTCCAAACTGTGGTGCTCCACTGAAAATATCAGCTATCAGCAAATGTGACTATTGCGGATCTGATATCACTCGTAGTCCTGACCAATGGGTTCTCGATACCTATGAAGTTGTGGACGAAGACGAACTTTATAATTAGGAGGAAATTATGGGATTTATTCGTGTTGCCAAAGAGCAAATTAAGGGAGTTATTGATGTTGCCAAATCTGCTGGAATTAATAGTATTAATGATAGCAAATTTAAGGAAGCCGTTGTTCTTCCAGAACACGTATCATCAGATGCATTAGCTGTCAAAGGAATCCTTCTTACAAAAGACCCTGACGGAGTTTCTAGACAAGGTAATCAACATACAGGACTTTTAACAGATGGTTCAGTTGTCATTGTTCCTCAAGGATATGTTGCTATCCTTGTAAATAACGGTACTTTCCTTGGTGATGTTTAGAAGCCGGTAGCCATGAATGGCGCTCTGGAGACAACGCTTGGCTTCTAGAAAAAGGTGGAATAAGAGGAACTTGGGAAAACTTCAAGCACCGCTTTTCATTCGCTGGTCAAGTCGTTACTCAACAAGAAATCATCTTTGTCCGTGTCCAACCAATCGCAGGGAATAAATTTGGTACGCAAAACGCTGTAGAATACTTCAGTGAACGATACCAACAATTGCTCAATATCCGTTTCTATGGTTTGTTCGACATCAAGATTTCTGACCCTGTACTTTTCTACGTTAGCTCTATCAGTCAACAAATTGACGAACATAAACCATTTACACTTCAAGATATCGCTCAAGGTACTTTACGTCAAAATATCTCTCCTAAAATTGCAATTGCGATTTCAAAGTTCACAAATGAGTACCGAGTTGATATCTATAGCCTAAATGCTAATCAAGATACTTTTAATGAAATCGCTAAACAAGAAGTCAATAAGGTATGGACTGGCCTTTACGGAATTGAAGCAACCAATATCCTTCTTGAAGACTTGAGCTACGACAAAGAAAGTCTTGACATTGTTCGTAAGCTTGACAGCGAATTAGTTGCCATGAAATACAACACGATTGAAATTGAAGAACGTCGTGCTCGCAACGAAGCTCTTATCGCTGCAGCCAATAATGAAGGTAATGGCAATGGAATGAACATGATTATGGGGATGAATCTAGGACAAACACTTGGTGGTCAAATCAACCAACAAGCTCAACCTATAAATCCAAATCAAAGCTATACCCCAGCACAACCCGCTGATCCAAACCAAGCTTTGACTCCAAGACAAACTGCAATTTCTGAACAAGTTGCTAGCCCAGTCCAAACTGCTAGTCCTGAACAGACTACTAACTCAGTAGAATCTACCAATCCCGAAGTGATTACTCCTGCAACAGAATCTACTAACCCTGAACAAGCTACTAACTCTGAAAAAACCACTAATAAAAACTTTTACATTGAGGTAGATGGCAAGTATGTATTAGTAACCAGAAATGAAAATGGGGATATTGTACCCGTTAACTAGTTTCCCTTCTCTGATATTTGAGAATTCTGGGCTATTATGATACAATAAAGAACAAACTATTTATAAAAGAGGTATTAACATGATTGAAGCAAGTAAACTAAAGGCTGGAATGACCTTTGAAACAGCAGATGGAAAATTGATTCGCGTTTTGGAAGCTAGCCACCACAAACCAGGTAAAGGTAACACTATCATGCGTATGAAATTGCGTGATGTTCGTACTGGTTCTACATTTGAAACAAGCTACCGTCCAGAAGAAAGTTTGAACAAGCAATCATCGAAACTGTTCCAGCTCAATACTTGTATAAAATGGATGAAACAGCATATTTCATGAACACAGAAACTTACGATCAGTATGAAATCCCTGTTGCAAATGTTGAAAACGAACTGCTTTACATCCTTGAGAACTCAGATGTGAAGATTCAATTTTACGGAACTGAAGTGATCGGTGTGACTGTACCAACGACTGTTGAATTGACAGTTGCTGAAACACAACCATCTATCAAAGGTGCTACTGTTACAGGTTCTGGTAAACCAGCAACTATGGAAACTGGTCTTGTCGTAAACGTTCCAGACTTTATCGAAGCAGGACAAAAACTTGTGATTAACACTGCTGAAGGAACTTACGTTTCTCGCGCTTAATCTCTAGAAAGAGGTCAATCTATGGCAATTGAAGAACAATTAGGCGAAATCGTTATCGCTCCGCGTGTACTTGAAAAAATTATCGCCATCGCTACTGCAAAAGTTGAAGGTGTCCACTCTTTTTCAAATAAATCAGTATCTGATACCCTTTCAAAACTTTCACTTGGTCGTGGTGTCTATCTAAAAGAAGTTGATGAAGAATTAACAGCCGATATCTATCTCTACCTTGAGTACGGTGTTAAAGTACCGAAAGTTGCTATGGCGATTCAAAGCTGTTAAGGATGCTGTTCGTAATATGGCTGATATCGAAATCTCTGCTGTCAACATTCACGTTGCTGGTATTGCACCAGATAAAACACCAAAACCGGCATTGACAGATTTGTTTAATGAGGACTTCCTCAATGACTAGTCCCCTATTAGAATCTAGACGCCAGCTCCGTAAATGCGCCTTTCAAGCTCTCATGAGCCTTGAGTATGGGACGGACGTAGAAACAGCTTGTCGATTTGCTTACACACATGATCGTGAAGACGAAGAGGTAAAACTCCCTAGCTTTCTTACAGATCTAGTATCAGGTGTTCAAGCTCAAAAAGAGGATTTAGATAAACAAATTACTCAGCATTTGAAAACAGGTTGGACAATTGATCGCTTAACCTTAGTTGAAAAAAGTATCCTACGTTTAGGAGTTTTTGAAATCACTTCCTTTGATACTCCTCAACTTGTAGCTGTGAATGAAGCTATTGAGCTTGCAAAAAGCTTTTCAGATCAAAAATCAGCCCGTTTCATTAACGGACTGCTCAGTCAATTTGTAACTGAAGAAAATTAAATATAAAAAGTGTTTGATAGATATCAAACACTTTTTATTTGTCTCCTCAAATGCTATCTAAAAAAACGATCGTAGATTAAATTAGAAAGAAACAACCAGATGAAATCTGCATGGATGAGAAAATTTATAAAACTATGACACAGAATTGTGATTTTTAGATTCTTTGTCCAACGGTAGACTAAAGCAAAGAAAAGACCGAAAAAACAATAAATCATCAAACTGATGGGGTCGCGATGAGACAATACCAAATGACTGAGCCCAAAAATAAGAGCAGATAAGATGACATCCAAGTAATATTTGGACTTAGGGAAAAAGGTATTCATAAAATAGCCTCTATGAACTAGTTCCTCCAATATAGGCCCCAAAATGACAACTGAGATAAAAGAGAAGCAAGTCGTTAAAATAGTAGATTGCTCACTGAAGGATAGGACCGAAAGAAGGTCTTCAAAGATATAGTGATGATTAATGAAGCGACTAAACTGTAAGTAAAAAGCACTTATCAACTGACGGACAAAATAAGTAGCCACTAGACTAACTACAAGGTAAAAGAATCTGGATTTCTTCGAGCCCTTTTTTTCAAAAATATAGAGCATTTTTTTCTTTTTTAGCCAATAGATAAATAGTCCTAAAAGGGCTAGTTGCTCTACTGCTACAATAATAGAGTAGCCATCCATACCCCAGACAAACATCTTAGCCAGATAAAGACTACTGAAATCTAGTAGATAAATTGATAGGAATACCAGTAATGTATAGATTCCCAAATGACCTAGTTTTTTCATACTCACTCCAAAAAATCTTTGTTAACTTATTTTTATTACATATATACCTTTTGTTATATTAACAGATACCTCTATAAAAGTCAATTTTTCATCCTGAATGGTACGACTATCACTAACATAAAAATATATCTCTCAATCTTACTATCAAATCAGAAAAAGTGTTTGACAGCTATCAAACACTTTTTCTTTGCTAAACTCTATCTAAAAAAACGATAATAGATAAAATTATAAACAAAAATCCAGATAGGTTTTGCATAAATGAGAAAGTTGAAAAACTATGGCACAGGATGGTAATTTTTAAGTTCTTTGTCCAACGGTAGACAAGGGCATAGAAGAGACCGCCTAAACTATAAATAATCAAATTGATAGGATCTCGGTGAGTTAGGATCAAATGACAAAGTCCAAAGATGAGAGCAGATAGGATAACATCCAGATAGTACTTGGACTGGGGGAAAAAAGTATTCATAAAGTACCCTCTATGAATCAGTTCCTCCAATATAGGTCCGACGACTACTGTCAAACTAAAACTGAGAACAGTTGATAAAAAAGTTGGTTGCCCATTGGAGTATAGGACCGAAAGAAGGTCTTGAAAGATATACTTGTTATCAATTAGATGATGAAACTGTAACTGAAAAGCATCCACCAATTGACGATTAAAATAAGTAGCCACTAGGCAAACTAGAAGGGAAAAGAGACTTGACCAACTCCAAGCATTTTTTTCAAAAATATAGAGCATCTCTTTCTTTTTGAGACAGTAGATAAATAATAGCAAAAGAGCTATTACTTCAACTGTTTAAAAGATAGAATAGCCATCTATCCCCCATCCTAAAAACTTAGTTAGATGCATAATCCCTAACTCTGGTAGATAAACCGATAAAAATACCAGTAAGATAAAGACTCCCAAATGCCCTAGTTTTTTCATACTCACTCCTTTAATGTATTAATTTCTAATACCATAATAATGTCCAGTCGCACGTTCAAGCATAGTTTTCTGATCTGTTGCTATACTATACGCATAAGACCAAGTCCAATACTAACCAAATCATACCACCGCCTGAGGCTTGCTCTAAGTCCTCCATTGAAAGAACTGTAAATGTATCTGTACCTGTCATGTCAAGTAGCTTCTTAAATGATATGTTTCTAAGCCTACATGTTCATTATACCTATTTTTTTGATTATCTTAGCAATTATTTCTTCAACAGTCAATTGTTAATCCTGAAATGTATTTTATAGAAGCTAAAAAGCTAGAACTATTTTCTAGTTCTAGCTTTCTTTTTAATATTTTCTAAAACGTTGGTATCGTTCTTCCAATAACTTCTCTAAAGGCATAGATTTTAGTCGCTCTACTTCTAGCTCTAGTTCATTTTTTACATGAGCTAACAAATCTTTACTAGTGAGACCACTTTCTGAAATAACCTTATCTACAACTTCCATCTCTAGAAGTTCGTGAGAGGTTATCTTCATCAGTTCTGCTGCTTCCATAGCACGACTCCCATCCTTCCAAAGGATAGAGGCAAAGCCTTCGGGACTAAGAACTGCATAGATAGAGTTTTCTAGCATCCATACTCGATCAGCTACTGCAAGTGCAAGAGCTCCACCAGATCCACCTTCACCAATTATAATTGCGATGATAGGGACCTTAAGATCACTCATTTCCATGAGATTACGGGCAATAGCCTCACCTTGACCACGTTCCTCAGCTCCAACTCCAGGATAGGCACCTGCAGTATTGATAAAGGTGACAATAGGACGACCGAATTTTTCCGCTTGCTTCATTAAACGTAAGGCCTTGCGATAACCTTCAGGATGAGGTTGTCCAAAATTACGGTTGAGATTATCCTGTAAACTTTTACCTTTTTGAATACCAACAACAGTTACTGCTTGATGACCTAACCAACCGATTCCACCGATAACAGCACCATCGTCTCTAAAAGAGCGATCCCCATGTAATTCAATAAAGTCATCGAAGATTCCCACTGCAAAATCCAGAGCAGTTAATCTACTTTGTTCACGTGCTTTTCTGACAATTTTTGCAATCTTCATCTGTGATTCCTCCCATGTAGTCTCACTAATCGAGAGATCATATCTGGTAGTTCTCTTCGTCTAACAATCGCATCCACAAAACCATGTTCCAGGAGAAATTCTGCCTTCTGGAAATCCTCTGGCAAATCTTCTCTCACCGTGTTTTCAATAACTCGGCGACCGGCAAAACCAACTAAACTTTGAGGTTCTGCTAAGATGATATCTCCCTCCATGGCAAAAGAAGCCGTTACACCTCCTGTTGTAGGATCTGTAAGAATGGTCAGATAAAAGAGACCTGCCATAGAATGACGTTTCACAGCAGCAGACACCTTGGCCATCTGCATCAAGCTCATAATACCTTCTTGCATACGAGCTCCACCAGATGCTGTAAAAAGAACGACAGGTAATCCCTCAAGAGTTGCAAATTCAAACAAACGAGTGATTTTTTCACCAACAACTGTCCCCATTGACGCCATGATAAAGTTAGAATCCATGATTCCAAGAGCAACTTTTTCACCCTTAATCAAAGCAGTTCCTGTTATAACAGCCTCATCTAAACCTGTTTCCTGACGAATTTGGGCTAATTTTTTACGATAATCAGGGAATTTCAAAGGGTCTTTAGTTTCAATTCCAGTAAACATCTCTTCAAAACTATTGGGTTCAACTGTTAAATTCAATCGTTCTTGAGCAGAAATACGGAAAGTATAGCTGCAGTGGGGACAGATACGCTCACTTCCCAAATCTTTTTGATAGATAGTGTGTTTACAAGCTGGACACTTGGAAAAGAGTTCATCTGGAACTACTGGTTTCACTTGATTTTTTTGCAAACTTTTAGGTTTGATTCGAATGTATTTATCTTTTTTACTAAATAGAGCCATAGATCCCCCTTTTCGGTCTCATACTCTTTTAAAATTTATTTTTTAGCTTGATAAGCTGGTAAGAAAGTTTCCATCAAGAAGGAAGTGTCATAATCTCCAGCAATTACGCGACGATCTGAAATCAAATCCAATTGAAAATTAGCATTAGTCTCCACACCTTCAATTTCCAGTTCATAGAGTGCGCGCTGCATCTTCATCAGTGCATCAAAACGATTTTCACCATGAACAATGACTTTAGCAATCATACTATCATAGTAAGGTGGAATAGTATAACCTGGATAAACTGCCGAATCTACTCTCAAGCCTACACCACCACTAGGAAGATAAAGATTTTTTATCTTACCTGGACTAGGTGCAAAATTAAAGGCTGGGTTTTCTGCATTGATACGGCACTCAATAGCATGTCCTTTTAGAACAATGTCTTCTTGTTTCAGAGTCAAAGGTTGACCTGCCGCAATACGGATTTGTTCCTTGACAATATCCACACCAGAAACAAATTCGGTTACTGGATGTTCTACTTGGATACGAGTATTCATCTCCATAAAGTAGAATTTGCCAGTTGCTTCATCTAGTAAGAATTCAATGGTACCAGCATTTTCATAACCAACAGATTTTGCCGCACGGACTGCTGCAGCACCTATTTCATTACGGAGTGTCTTACCAATCGCAATAGAAGGGCTTTCTTCTAAAACCTTTTGGTTATTCCGCTGAAGCGAACAATCACGCTCACCTAGGTGAATCACATGTCCCATTTGATCAGCAAGAATCTGTACTTCAATATGGCGGGCAGGATAAATCACGCGCTCTAGGTACATAGCACCATTACCAAAGTTTGCTTTGGCTTCACTAGAGGCTGTTTCAAAGGCTGATACGAGATCGTCTGCCTTTTCAACCTTACGAATTCCTTTACCACCACCTCCAGCTGAAGCTTTCAGCATGACAGGATAACCAATTCTTTCTGCAATAGCCAGGGCCTCTTCTGCAGTATGAACTTCACCATCTGAACCAGGAATGACAGGCACATTAGCCTTAATCATTTGAGCACGGGCGTTAATTTTATCCCCCATGACATCCATTACACGAGCTGAAGGTCCAATAAATTTGATACCGACTTCTTCACACATAGTTGCAAATTTGGAATTTTCACTTAAAAAACCAAATCCAGGGTGAATAGCTTCTGCCTCAGTTAAAACTGCAGCAGATAAAATAGCATTAATATTTAGATAAGACTCTGTTGCCTTACCAGGGCCGATACAGATTGCTTCATCAGCCAAAAGTGTGTGTAGAGCTTCTTTATCAGCAGTCGAATAAACAGCAACTGTTGCAATTCCCAGCTCTCTTGCCGCTCGAATAATTCGAACTGCGATTTCTCCACGATTAGCAATTAAAATCTTTCGAAACATGGATAACCTCCTAGTTTCCAATTGCAAAGGTTAGGGTTCCACTTGCCGCTAGCTTGCCATCTACTTCTGCCTTCGCTTCTACAACAGCAATCGTACCACGACGTTTGACAAAGGTTGCAGTCATAACCAATTGATCTCCTGGAACCACTTGTTTTTTAAACTTAACCTTGTCCATGCCAGCATAGAAGACAAGCTTCCCTTTGTTTTCAGGTTTTGATAATTCTAAAACACCTGCTGTTTGCGCCAATGCTTCCATGATCAATACACCTGGCATCACAGGGTAAGCTGGGAAGTGTCCGTTGAAGAAAGGCTCATTGATGCTCACATTCTTGATAGCAACAATTGTATCTTCGCTGACTTCCAAAACACGATCCACTAAGAGCATGGGATATCGGTGTGGCAAAGCTTCTTTTATTCCTTGAATATCAATCATTTGATACGTACCAAGCCTTTCCCAAATTCTACCATTTCTTCATTTGTAACAAGAATCTCAGTTACAATTCCATCCTTAGGTGCTGGAATTTCATTCATGACCTTCATAGCTTCAATGATTACTAATGTTTGGCCTTTTTTAACAGTATCTCCAACACTCACAAAATATGGTTTATCTGGTCCAGCAGCCAAGTAAACAACTCCGACAAGGGGACTCTCTACAAGATCACCTTCAGCTTCTTGATACTCAACTGTTGATTCTATTTGAGTTTCTTCTGCTATTGGTGTTGAATTAGTAGCAACAGATTCTATTGATTGTTCTTTGGCAATCGCTTCAATCGGCTGATGGGAATGAACTGTCTGAACTGGCTGCGCAAATTCTGAAACGATTCTTGTTTCATTCTTGCTAAACTGCAATTCCTCAGCCCCATTTTTATAAGATAATTCTCTCAGACTTGATTGATTAAACTGCGCCATCAAATCTTTGATTTCGTTTAAATTCATCTTTACTTATTCTCCCAACGTTTGAATGCAAGGACTGCATTGTGTCCACCAAATCCAAAAGTATTTGAAATAGCATATGGAATCTCACGTTCCAAACCTTGCCCAAAGATAACATTTGCTTCAATATAGTCAGATAATTCTGTTGTTCCTGCAGTCATTGGTACATAACTATTACGCATCGCTTCAATCGTAGCAATAGCTTCGACAGCACCAGCTGCTCCTAGCAAGTGACCTGTAAATGATTTGGTTGAAGACACTGGAACTTCTTTTCCTAAAACAGCTACAATAGCGCCGCTTTCGCCTTTTTCATTAGCTGGAGTTGAGGTACCATGAGCGTTGACATAACCAACCTGGTCAGGACTGATTCCTGCTTCTTCTAAGGCAAGTTTGATAGCCTTGATAGCTCCCTTACCTTCTGGATGAGGTGCTGTCATATGATAAGCATCACAGGTATTTCCATAGCCAACTACTTCAGCCAAGATAGTAGCTCCACGTTTTTCAGCATGTTCTAAACTTTCTAATACTAGCATACCTGAACCTTCACCCATGACAAATCCATTACGATCCTTATCAAATGGGATAGAAGCACGAGTTGGATCTTCAGTAGTTGATAAAGCTGTCAACACTTGGAATCCCGCAATTGCAAAAGGAGTGATAGAGGCTTCTGATCCTCCAACCAACATGATGTCTTGGAAACCAAACTTAATAGAACGGAAAGCATCTCCAATCGCATCATTGGATGAAGCGCAAGCTGTATTGATTGATTTACAAATTCCATTGGCACCAAAGCGCATAGCTACATTTCCTGCAGCCATATTTGGCAAGGCTTTGGGAAGTGTTAATGGTTTAACACGTTTTGGCCCTTTTTCGTGAAGTCGAAGGACTTGGTCTTCGATTTCTCTGATTCCACCGATACCTGATGCAACGATGACACCAAAGCGGTCTTTATCAAGTGCTTCTACGTCAAGATTAGCATGGTCAACTGCTTCTTGAGCAGCATATAAGGCATACAAAGAATAATCATCGAAACGATTGGTATCTTTTTTTACAAAATATTTGTCAAAAGGAAAATCATTAATCTCTGCTGCATTATGGACGTCAAAAGCACTGTGATCAAACTTGGTAATCTTATCAATCCCAATCTTACCAGTTTTTAAACTATTCCAGAAATTCCTCCGGTGTATTGCCAATCGGAGATGTTAATCCGTAACCAGTTACTACTACTCTATTTAATTTCATTATTTCACCTCTACTTTAACGATTATTGCATGGTTAGTCCACCATCAATAGCAATGACTTGTCCTGTTAGATAATCTTGACTTGCAAGAAAGACTGCCACATCTGCAACTTGTTCTGCTTGACCAAACTGTTTCATTGGAATTTGTGCCAACATTGCATCCTTGACCTTATCGCTTAAAACAGCTGTCATATCTGACTCAATCATACCTGGTGCAATGGCGTTTACCCGAACATTACGTCCAGCAACTTCACGCGCTACAGACTTGGTAAATCCAATTAGGCCTGCCTTAGAAGCGGCATAGTTTGCTTGACCAACATTCCCCATTAGACCAACAACACTGGACATGTTGATGATGGCACCTTCTCGAGCTTTAATCATCTGTTTCAAAACAGATTGGGTCATATTGAAGGCTCCCGTCAGATTAACTTTTAATACTCGTTCAAAGTCCTCTTCTGTCATCTTTAGCATGATTGTATCTTGGGTGATACCTGCATTATTGACCAAAACATCGACTGATCCTAATTCTTCAATCGCTTGGTCAACCATTCTCTTAGCATCGATATAGTCTGATACATCTCCAGAGATAGCAAGGACCTTAACACCGTATGATTTAAAACTAGCTAAGAGCTCCTCGGAGATTTGACCACGGCTATTCAAGACTATATTGGCACCCAAGCTGGCAAATTTATGAGCAATTGCTAGTCCGATTCCACGGCTTGAGCCTGTAATAAAGACATTTTTATTTTCTAGTTTCATTTCTCCTTTCAGAACTTCAACTATCTCAGTTAGTTATTAATAAGTGTTTCTAAACTTGCTTGATCTTCCACATTAGCTAAATCAGCCGTTCGATCAATTTTTTTAACAAAGCCTGACAAGACTTTTCCTGGGCCAATTTCGATAAATCGCGTCACTCCAGCTTCTTTCATAAGAGCAATACTCTCATAAAAACGAACCGGTTCCTTCACCTGACGTGTCAAAAGTTCAGCTATTCTATCTTTTTTCATTATTTTAGCTTCTGTATTACCAACTAAAGGACAATTAAAATCATTAAACTGAACCTCTGTTAATACCTCAGCTAATTTTTGACTAGCAGGTTCAAGCAGGGCGGTATGGAAAGGTCCAGATACATTAAGTGGGAGGATGCGTTTGGCACCTGCTTCTTTTAAAAGTTCTACAGCGCGGTCTACCGCAGCAACTTCACCTCCGATAACAATTTGGTTTGGTGTGTTGTAGTTAGCTGGGGTTACTACTCCAAATTCTGATGCTTTTTGACAAGCTTCTTCAATCACATCGACTGGAGTATTAAGGACTGCAACCATCTTGCCTGAACCTGCAGGAGCAGCTTCTTCCATATAAGCTCCCCGCTTGGCAACTAAGGCAATGGCCGCTTCAAAATCTAAAGCTCCACTCGCCACAAGGGCAGAATACTCCCCTAGGGATAAGCCTGCCACCATATCAGCCTCATAGCCTTTTTCTTGTAAGAGGCGATAGATAGCTACCGACGTCGCAAGGATAGCAGGTTGTGTATAGCGTGTTTGGTTTAACTTACTTTCTTCATGGTCAATGATTTCACGAAGATCATAACCCAATAGCTGACTGGCTTGATCAATGGTTGCTTTGACGATGGGATATTTGTCATAGAGGTCTCGTCCCATTCCAAGATACTGGGCTCCTTGACCTGCAAATAGAAAGGCTGTTTTAGTCATTTTTGGTAACTCCTGCCCAACGAGAGGCTTCTTCTTGAATTTTCTTAGCGGCACCGTAGTAAAGGTCTTTTAGGATTTCTTCGACAGTTTCTTCCTTAGAAACAAGTCCAGCGATCTGTCCAGCCATTACTGAACCACTGTTCACATCTCCATGAACAACTGCTCTAGCTAGAGCACCTGCTCCCATTTGTTCAAAAACTTCCAAATCTGGATTTTCTTGTTTGAAGGCATCTTTTTCAGCCTGTTCAAAATCCCTTGTTAATTGGTTTTTAATGGCACGGACAGCATGCCCAAAGTGTTGGGCAGAAACAGTTGTGTCAATATCACGAGCCTTGAGGATTTTTTCTTTATAGTTTGGATGGGCATTGGACTCTTTAGCAACTACAAAACGAGTTCCGACTTGAACAGCTTCTGCCCCCAGCATAAATGCTGCTGCAACACCTTCACCATCAGCAATTCCCCCAGCAATAATAACTGGAATTGAAACTGCAGCTGCAACCTGACGACCAAGGTCATGGTGGTCAACTTACCGATATGCCCACCAGCTTCCATTCCTTCAGCGATGACAGCATCAGCACCGATTTTTTCCATGCGTTTTGCCAAGGCAACACTTGGGACGACTGGAATCACTGTAATTCCTGCTTCGTGGAAACGGGACATATACTTACTTGGATTTCCTGCGCCAGTGGTGACTACTTTTACACCTTCTTCAATGACTAAGTCCACAATGTCATCTACAAATGGAGACAAGAGCATGATATTGACCCCAAAAGGTTTATCAGTCAATGATTTAATCTTATCGATATTAGCCTTAACGACTTCCTTGGGAGCATTTCCTCCTCCGATAATCCCTAGGCCACCAGCCTTGGAAACAGCTCCAGCCAAGTCACCATCAGCAACCCAGGCCATTCCTCCTTGGAAAATAGGATAATCAATATTTAATAATTCTGTAATACGAGTTTTCATAGTGCCTCCAATTATATTGCTCAGCTAATAGTTTGATGTATCTATATTTTGAATATCAAACTATTAGCTAAACAAGAGGGAGCGGGTCTCCCCTACTCCTTCTCCATTTATTCTAATTATTTTGTTTTAGCTTCAACGTAAGCAACCAAGTCACCAACTGTTTTTAAGCTATCTTCTGCTTCGATTTGGATGTCAAAAGCATCTTCGATTTCTGAGATAACTTGGAACAAGTCCAATGAATCTGCATCCAAATCATCAAAAGTAGATTCAAGTGTTACTTCTGATGCATCTTTCCCAAGTTCTTCAACGATAATTTCTTGTACTTTTTCAAATACTGCCATGATAGACTCCTTTAAAATATATAGTTTTTATAAAAATGTGATGACCACATGATTACCTAAAGTTTAACAATGACTGTGCCCCAGGTCAAGCCTCCGCCGAAGCCTGTCATGAGAATCTTTTGGCTTCCATCCAAACGAATAAAGCCTTTTTCAACACAATCAGAAAGTAAAATCGGGATGCTAGCCGCGCTAGTATTACCATAACTCATAATATTAGCGGGGATTTTATCGCGATTAACACCAAGCTTTTTAGCCATCTTGTCTAAGATTCGTATGTTAGCCTGATGAAGTAATAGATAGTCTAACTCATCTACTGATAAAGGGCTAGACTCAATGGTATTTTGGATAGACTTGGCAACATCTCGAGTTGCAAAATCAAAGACTGCCCTACCGTCCATTTTCAAGATGCCCTCGGTCTTTTCCTCAATAGAAAAAGGAGAGGTCAAGGGAGTTTTCCCAAAGGCCAAACAGTCACCACGGGAACCATCACTATGTAGGCTCTCTGCTAGAAAATGCTGACTTTCAGATTTTTCTAGCAAAACACCACCTGCACCATCTCCAAAAAGAACTGCTGTGGAACGGTCTGACCAATCCACTGATTTCGATAAGGTTTCAGCACCAATAACAATCCCTCTTTGGTAACTACCTGAAGAAATAAACTTTTCTGCGACAGATAAGGCAAAGATAAAGCCACTACAAGCAGCTGTTAAGTCAAAAGCAAATGCCTTAAATGCTCCAATATTGGCTTGAACCCGAGCTGCTGTAGACGGCATAAGTGAGTCGGGTGTTACTGTTGCAACTATGATAAAATCTATTTGATCTGCTGTCAAATTAGCTCGATTGAGGAGACTATTAGCAACTTCTGTTGCGAAGTCACTCGTGAACTCTGTTTTTGAAATGTGTCGCTCTTTTATACCTGTACGACTTGATATCCATTCATCACTCGTATCCATTACCAGAGCCAAATCGTTATTAGTAATTACTTGCTCTGGAACATAATGAGCAACTTGGCTTATTTTTGCAAAAGCCATTATTTCAAATCCTCCAAAAATTGATACAGATTAGTCAATCCCTTGCCCATGACATCCATCTCTTCCGGACTCATGCCTTCGATAATTCTTTCAATCATAGCCTTGTGGAAACGTTTATGTAAACGATGCACGAGACGACCTTTCTTGGTCAAATTCAGATGTACAACTCGACGATCCTGGTCTGAACGAACTCTTTCGATATAACCTTTTCGCTCCAAGTTATTTAGACTCGTAGTCACTGTCCCAAGTGTCACCATCAACTCTTTAGACACATGACTAGGTGTTACACCCGGATACTTCCCAATCACGTCAATCGTATGCATTTCCTTTATAGAAATATCTTGAAATTGACTACCTCTGAGGCTCACTTCTTCAATTACTAGAACGTTATTGAAGATAGATGTTAAATATTCATTTATTTTTTTTGATAATCCAATTCTTCCCCTCCTTAACTATAAAAAAGGTTTTTATAATCAAAACATTTGATAAGGAAAGTATAACAAATTTTTATTGAACTATGCAAGTTTTATTTTTCCGATAAATTGGGGGCGCCTTCTTTCCGAGTGAGCCAGGACACCCTCTTTAAAGTCTTCCGTATAGGCCAAAGATTTTTTTGCAATTCAAGTTCTAATTTAGCATAATTAGTCCACTCCTTAAATTCACTTTCCCAGACCAATTTTTTTAATGACTGCATAGGAATTGCTAGAACCTCGTCTTAACTTCTTCAACAATTGATTTCTAGTTTTTTTCTAATTGATCACTAGGGCACAAACGATAAATCGCACCAGCTTCAAAAGCCTTCTCAGCTGTAAAAAGCCTCACCAGTCATAGCCAGCTGTGTTGCACGAGTTACACCTAAAGACCTTGTTAGTAAGAACAAACCGCCTGCATCCGGTGCCAAACCAACCCCGACGAAAGCCTGGATAAATTTCGCTTTATCAGTTGCAATACAGAAATCCACTGCTAGAGCCATATTGGCTGCTGCTCCTGCAACTGCCCCGTCCACTTCCATTAGGACTGGCTTTAGAACTTGCTTTATCTTAAATGAAATAGTATTAACCAACTCAGCAATTTTGCCCAAAGAAGCAATATCATCCTCATCGACAGCACGCTTCATTTCTACCAAATCACCGCCAACAGAGAAAACTTTGCCTGCCGCATTGATTAAGATATACGAAACAGCTGCGTCCTTGTCAGCCAATTCCAAAGCTTCTAGAATTTCCTCGCACATAGGAATGTGAAAACCATTTGCGACTTCTGGACGATTGAGAGTTATGATTGCTAAATCGTCTTGAACTTGATAGAGAATATGTTCCATAGCCACTCCTTTTTGATTACTAAGTCAATTAAATTGTTTGATTTTAAAATTATATCTTTTTATTACTTTTTCTACAAGAGAAAAATCGACTGAAATTGTATCAGCCGATTTTAAATATTATATTTTTCCTTACTAGTACTCTTTATTTTCCAGATTGAAAAAAGCCCCTCTTTCTGCTATAATCGTATAAAATACTTACTTTAGGAGTTCTTATGAAGGTTGTAAAATTTGGGGGAAGTTCACTTGCCTCTGCTAGTCAGTTAGAAAAAGTTCTAAACATTGTAAAGAGTGACCCTGAACGTCGGTTCGTAGTTGTATCTGCTCCAGGAAAACGCGATTCAGAAGATACAAAGGTAACAGATGCCTTAATTAAATACTACCGTGACTATGTTGCTGGAAATGATATTAGTAAAAGTCAAAACTGGATTATTGACCGTTATGCTGCTATGGTTAGTGAGCTAAAACTCAAACCAACAGTTCTAGAAAAAATCTCAAAAAGTATCCGTGCCCTCGCAACTCTTCCTATAGAAGATAATGAATTTCTTTACGATACCTTCCTAGCAGCTGGGGAAAATAATAATGCTAAGTTAATTGCGGCTTACTTCAACCAAAACGGTTTGGAAGCTCGCTATGTGCATCCAAGAGAAGCTGGAATTGTCGTTACTAGTGAACCAGGAAATGCTCGTATCATTCCATCAAGCTACGACAGAATTGAAGAGCTTAATAACTGCTCAGAAGTCCTCGTTATTCCAGGTTTCTTTGGAGTGACTAAGGAAGACCAAATCTGTACCTTCTCTCGTGGTGGTTCAGATATTACTGGTTCTATCATCGCTGCAGGTGTCAAAGCTGACCTCTATGAGAACTTCACAGATGTCGATGGAATCTTTGCTGCCCATCCTGGTATCATCCACCAACCGCACTCGATTCCAGAATTAACCTACCGTGAGATGCGTGAGTTAGCCTATGCAGGTTTTTCTGTACTACATGACGAAGCACTCCTTCCAGCCTACCGCGGAAAAATTCCTTTAGTTATCAAAAATACCAACAACCCTGACCATCCAGGTACTCGCATCGTCCTTCAACACAGCGATGATAAATTCCCTGTTGTTGGTATTGCTAGTGACGCTGGTTTTGTAAGCATCAATATGTCCAAGTACCTCATGAACCGTGAAGTTGGTTTTGGTCGTAAGGCACTCCAAATCCTTGAAGACCTAAATATTGGTTGGGAACATATGCCAACAGGGATCGATGACCTCTCTATCATCCTACGTGAGCGCGAGCTTACACCAATCAAGGAAGAAGAAATCCTTCGTCAACTTGTTCAAAAAGCTGAAGTTGACCACGCTGAAATTGAACATGGCCTCTCTATCATCATGATTGTAGGGGAAAAAATGAAGAGCCATATCGGGGTTACAGCGACAGCTACCCGTGCCTTATCTGAAAATAATATCAACATCCAGATGATGTCCCAAGGTTCCAGTGAAGTTTCTATCATGTTCGTTGTCCAAAAAGACCAAGAAAAAAGCCGCTATCAAGGCTCTCTACCATGCCTTTTTTTCGATGAATGTAAGGAAGACTAAGTATGGCACAATCTCTCAATAAAGTCATTGAACTTCAAACTACTGGGACTTCCTATCTCACCTTCTCAGGGGAAGGTTGGAAAATTTCTAGTTGGGGATAAAGCCTTAGAGTTCTATCCTGATGTCAATGTCGAACAATTTATTCAAATCCCCTGGTCTAGCGTTAATCAAATCGGAGCCAATGTCTTTGGGCGCAAGGTCAGTCGTCATTTTGAAGTCTTTACAGACCAAGGAAAATTCCTCTTTGCTTCCAAAGACTCTGGAGCTATCCTCAAAATTGCTCGAGAAAAAATCGGAAACGACAAGGTTGTCAAACTTCCTACCTTACTCCAAGTCATTGGCAAAAAAATAAAAAATCTATTTGCAAAAAAATAGAAAGTTTAGTATAATCATAGCAACGGATAAGTAGGTTACTTCCTTCATTCAGAAAGTCTGCGGGTGCTGCGAGCAGATAGGAGGGGTAGGTGAAATTCTACCGTTATTTCAAATAAAATACAGAATCAAGTGCACACCTGTGAAGTTGGATGGAACCGTGGCCCTGCCACTCCAACACTGTAACAGGTGTGTTTTTTGTTAAAGGAGAAGCTATGTTAGATATTAAACGAATTCGTACAGACTTTGATACAGTTGCTGAAAAATTAGCGACACGAGGTGTTGATGCAGCCATTTTGAACGAGATGAAAGAAATAGACGCTAAACGCCGTGACATCTTGGTTAAGGTTGAAACCCTTAAAGCTGAGCGTAACACGGTTTCTGCCGAAATCGCCCAAGCTAAGCGCAACAAGGAAAATGCAGATGATAAGATTGCTGCCATGCAAGCTCTATCTGCAGAGGTAAAAGCTCTGGATGCAGAATTGGCAGAGATCGATGCGAAATTGACAGAATTTACCACTACTCTTCCAAACATCCCAGCTGATAGTGTTCCTATCGGTGCTGACGAAGACGATAATGTTGAAGTTCGTCGTTGGGGAACTCCTCGTGAGTTTGACTTTGAACCAAAAGCCCACTGGGATCTTGGCGAAGACCTCGGTATTCTTGACTGGGAACGTGGTGGAAAGGTCACTGGAGCTCGCTTCCTCTTCTACAAAGGACTTGGAGCTCGCTTAGAACGTGCTATCTACAACTTTATGCTAGATGAGCATGGTAAGGAAGGTTATACTGAAGTCATCACACCTTACATGGTTAACCATGATTCTATGTTTGGTACTGGCCAATATCCAAAATTCAAGGAAGATACTTTTGAGATCAGCGATACCAACTATGTCCTCATTCCTACAGCTGAAGTGCCTTTAACTAACTACTACCGTGATGAAATCATCGATGGCAAAGATCTACCAATCTACTTTACTGCCATGAGCCCATCTTTCCGTTCAGAAGCTGGGTCCGCTGGTCGTGATACTCGTGGTTTGATCCGTTTGCACCAATTCCACAAGGTAGAAATGGTGAAATTTGCTAAACCTGAAGAGTCATATGAAGAATTGGAGAAAATGACAACCAACGCTGAAAACATTCTTCAAAAACTAAACTTGCCATACCGTGTAGTTGCTCTTTCTACAGGAGATATGGGCTTCTCAGCTGCTAAGACTTACGACTTGGAAGTTTGGATTCCTGCGCAAGATACCTACCGCGAAATCTCAAGCTGTTCAAATACAGAAGATTTCCAAGCACGTCGTGCCCAAATCCGTTACCGTGATGAAGCAGATGGTAAAGTTAAACTTCTCCACACCTTGAACGGTTCTGGACTTGCTGTTGGACGTACCGTTGCTGCTATTCTTGAAAACTATCAAAACGAAGATGGCTCTGTAACTATTCCTGAAGTTCTTCGTCCATACATGGGTGGAGCTGAAGTCATCAAACCGTAACATTTTCAGATAAAAAAAGAGGAAGCTGATCTCCCTCTTTTTAAGTGATTCAAAAGAAACAGGTAGAAATCATGATTTCTACCTGTTTTTATTTATTAGTAACCACCCATCATTGATGGATCCATAGCTGGAGCTGGTGCTACAGGTTCTGGTTTGTTGGCCACAACTGCTTCTGTTGTCAAGATAAGACTTGCTACTGAAGCTGCGTTTTGAAGGGCTGAACGGCTAACCTTAACAGGATCGATAATACCTGCTTCAATCATGTTCACCCATTCACCTGTCGCAGCGTTAAAGCCTGTACCAACTTCTGCATTTTTTTCAAACGATCAATAACGATTGAACCTTCATAGCCTGCATTGTAGGCAATTTGGCGAACTGGCTCTTCCAAGGCACGAAGAACAATGCTACGTCCTGTTGCTTCATCACCTGTCAATTCTAAAGCTTCAACAGCTGGGATGACATTCACTAAGGCAGTACCACCACCTGCAACAATACCTTCTTCTACTGCTGCACGAGTAGCGTTAAGGGCATCTTCGATGCGGAGTTTCATCTCTTTCAATTCAGTTTCAGTTGCAGCACCGACCTTGATAACTGCTACTCCACCTGATAATTTAGCCAAGCGTTCTTGGAGTTTTTTTCACGGTCGAATTCTGAAGTTGTTGTTTCGATTTGAGACTTGATGACAGCTACACGGTTAGCAATCGCTTCAGGATTTCCTGCACCTTCAACAATGACTGTGCTATCTTTATCTACAGACACTTTAGCTGCTTGACCTAAAGCTTCGATAGTAGCATCTTTCAATTCAAGACCAAGATCTTCTGTGATGACAGTTCCACCTGTCAAAATTGCGATGTCTTCCAACATTGCTTTACGACGGTCCCCGAAACCAGGAGCCTTAACAGCAACTACGTTGAAAGTTCCACGAATCTTGTTCAAAACAAGGGTTGGTAGAGCTTCACCATCAACATCATCTGCAATAATCAAGAGCGGACGACTGCTTTGAAGAATACTTTCTAGAAGTGGCAAGATTTCTTGGATATTTGAAATCTTCTTGTCAGTGATTAAAATGTATGGATTTTCAAGGTCTGCAACCATTTTTTCATTATCAGTAACCATGTATTGTGAGAGGTAACCACGGTCAAACTGCATTCCTTCTACGACTTCAAGTTCTGTTTCCATACCACGTGATTCTTCAATAGTGATAACTCCGTCTTTACCAACTTTTTCCATGGCTTCAGAGATGTATTCACCAACTTTTTCAGAACGAGATGATACTGCAGCGACCTGAGCGATAGCTTCTTTATTTGCTACTGGAATAGCATTGTTCTTCAAGGCTTCAACGGCTGCAGCGACCGCAGTTTCAATCCCACGGCGAATACCAATTGGATTTGCACCGGCAGTTACGTTTTTGATTCCTTCACGAACGATAGCCTGAGTCAATACTGTTGCAGTAGTTGTCCCATCACCAGCGATATCATTCGTCTTAGAAGCTACTTCTGATACCAATTTGGCACCCATATTTTCAAAATGGTCTTCCAATTCGATTTCTTTAGCGATTGTTACACCATCATTGGTAATCAATGGAGAACCAAATGATTTTTCAAGAACAACGTTACGACCTTTAGGTCCCAAGGTTACTTTAACAGTGTCTGCTAAAATATCTACGCCACGAACCATAGCTGAACGAGCGTCTGATGAAAATTTAATGTCTTTTGCCATACTTACTTTCTCCTATTATTCTTCAACGATTGCTAAGATACTAGCTTCACCTACAATGATGTATCTTTCATCACCATCTTTGACATCAATACCTGCATGAGCTTCAACTAAAACATGATCTCCAGCTTTTACACTTGGTGCGACTAACTCACCGCTCAAGGTACGAACACCTTGTCCAGTAGCCACTACAGTAGCTGTTTTCGTTTCTTCTTGGGCTGATTTTGCGAGGACAAATCCTCCAACAGCTTGTTCTTTTTCTTCAATTTTCAAGACCACACGGTCTCCTAATGGTTTCAACATTTGTCTTCCTCCATAATACAATCATATTATTAGCACTCTTTGCACATGAGTGCTAAACCATAGTTCTATTGTATCACTTGGTCAAAAATAGTCAAGAAAAAAGTCTGATTTATAGCATAAAAAAGAGAGTGGGACAGAAATCGGTAATTCGTTAGAATTCGATTTCGTCGTCCCACCTCCGCACAGTTGAGTAGGGCTGTAAAAGCTGATGAAATCAGCGTAGTAGAGCCCACTCAACCACTGCGTCTTGCTCGACAACCCAAAGACAATTGAGAGGCCAGGACTTTTGTCCCAGCCTCCTATCATTTTAGAAGGGAAGTTCCTCCTCTTCCAAAACTAGATCTGCTAAGTCTTGGCCTGCATTATTTTCACGCATAGCACGTTGGGCACGACTTTCCAAAAGTTGGAAGCCTGTAGCGAGAACTTCGGTCACATAGTTGGTCTGACCATTCTTCTCGAACTTACGGGTACGAAGTTCTCCATCCACAGAAATCAGACTGCCTTTAGTCGCGTAGCTAGCCAAGGTTTCAGCAAGTTTCCCCCAGACAACAATGTTAATGAAGTCAGCTTCACGTTCCCCATTTTGGTCCTTGAAACGACGGTTAATAGCAATAGTCGCACGAGCCACTGACTTGTCATTGTTGGTTTTGTGCAATTCTGGTGTAGACGCTAAACGTCCAATCATAATAACTTTATTATACATTTTTCATCCTCCTACTTATCTATTCGAAGGAAATCAAAAAAAGTTACAAGATTTGTAACTTTTTTAAAAATAATATTAATCTCTATGAATCATAAATCCAGTTGCTTGTTGATTGGCCATAATGGTCATATCTGTGATTTGCACACGACGTGGTTGACTGGTCACATAAACTACAGTATCTGCGATGTCTTGCGCCTGCAAAGCTTCGAGTCCCTGATAGACTGTCGCCGCCCGTGCCTCATCTCCATGGAAACGGACTTTAGAAAAGTCAGTCTCTACAATACCAGGTTGAATAGTGGTAACCTTGATATCTGTCGCAATGGTGTCAATCCGAATCCCATCTGAAAAAGTTTTGACTGCAGCCTTGGTTGCTGAATAGACTGCTGCACCAGCATATGCGTAAATACCTGCAGTAGATCCCATATTGATGATATGCCCTTGATTAGCTGCTACCATGGAAGGCAAAAGACAGCGTGTAACTGCCATCAAACCCTTGACATTGGTATCCAGCATGGTCAACATATCTAACTCTTCATAGTCCTGATAAGGAGCTAAGCCTAAAGCAAGTCCAGCATTATTGACCAAGATATCAACCTGACCTACAATTTCTAGCATTTCTGAACAAACAGTCTTTACCATGCTCATATCTGTAACATCTAACGGAAAGGTCCAGACTTTTTGATTTGGAAATGCTTCTACAAACTCAGCTTTTAGAGCTTGGAGTCTTTCTGTTCGACGTCCTGTGAGTACAACATTCTCACCTTTTTCTAGATATGCACGCGCAATGGCTTCACCGATACCTGATGTTGCACCTGTAATGACTACATTTTTTGCCATCTTATTTCCCTCTGTCAAAGATTATAAATCACTTTTAGTGATTAAACAGTTCTATGAATACACTTTTTAAATCTTATATCCTTAATTTAATAGGGTTTTAGGACTTTTGAATCTTTCAAAATAGACTCATTTTTCAAATTTTAGTAACTTTTTAGTAACCTGTTCAAGATACGGATGTATAGCCCAGATAAAGACAATTCAAATTAGATTACGTCTATCTATTAACTTACCTTTTATTTGCTTTAATTCCTTTATCTCTTTTAGAATACTAAGAATATAGAAACTAAATAGAACTACACCTAAAAAAGATAAAACAAAGAAACCAAACGTAAGTTTTTCTCCCATACCAGCTACTACTCCAAGGGATAAAATACCGATAGCCATTATGGAAATTATGAGGATAAACCACAAGTAAATCATGTAAAACTTATAAAGATAGCAAAAGGACTCAGTCTTGTGCAATACAGAACTAAATCCTTTGGATAAATTAATTGTCTAACTTTTTGGGGTCTGTACAAAACAATGCTTTTTGTTATTCAAGTTTTTAGCAAGATTCCTTACTTTTATAAATCAAGTCATCTAGCCCTCTTTTGCTGATAGTGACCATTTCCTCCCTATAATGAAAATCCTTTATTAGCTAGATAACATTAAAATCTGTCTAGCTATACATCATTAGCAAAAGAATTCCTGTTGCATTTCCAAGAATATGAGAAAGTGTAGAAATCAAACAATTCCCAGACTTTTTATAAATCATTGCATAGATGATACTATCAACAAAAATCATGAAAATATCGTAGCTTACAAGCCCAACGCTTCCACTAGAAATATGGGCTATCGCGAATAATAAAGAAGATAGAATGGCACAAAGCCAAATGGTATAATTCTCATTGACTTACCAAGAAAGAAACCTCTCCATGCAATTTCTTCCCCAAAGGCTGCGATTACTATTTGAACCATAAGGAGCGGTATTTTATCAAAGGATAACATACCATCCGTTCTTCCCAAAATATGACTAGCAAAAGCGCCCTTAAATATCATATCGCCGATAAGCAAAGTTGCTGCAGCGGTTCCTACAGGAAGCAAGACCAAAAGAATTACCCCTTGTTTTTTCAAATCATCGAAAAATGATTTAAAGCGCAAACCTGATTCTATATGTGATTTTTTATCAAAATGTTCAAGAACAAAGAAAAAGAGAATACCAATCAGTACAGTGAGACCTGACAAAGAAAGTTCAGGTATTATCTTTGTCAAAGACAATACTGCCATTAGAAACAAACCAATGATCGTAGTATATACAGACTTTTTATCTATTTTAGCAAAATCAGGCATAAATATCTCTCCTCAACGTTAGTAGGGCGACATGGTTATTCATTTGTCCTGAATTATCAAACTAGGTGCACAATTCAAGACTTAAAAAACGGTCGCCAAAAGATTTCTAGGATTTCACGAGCAAAGTTACACACTCAACAATTCGCTGTTGTCGTTGGTAATCGAGTCCAGTGTGTAGCTGGGTCAAAGGGTGTTCCAACTACCTGGTCGTCTGATAATTCAATGACACCACGTTTTTGGGGAGCGTTTGGCAAGGCAAGTTCACGAGGACTACACATCATACCAAAACTCTTTTCCCCACGAAGTTCCCCTGGGAAAATGAGATTGCCTTTTGGCATCATAGCTCCAGGAAGAGCAACAATGGTTTTCAAACCAACACGTGCATTGGGAGCACCAGCAACGATTTGTATTGTTTTGTCATTCCCAACAGCAACTTGGCAGATATTGAGGTGGTCACTATCTGGATGTGCAACCATTTCTACAATCTCACCAACCACAAATTTTGGTTCCTTGTCATTGATGATTTCTTCAGCAAATCCTTCTTCTTGCAATTCTTGGTTCAAACGAGCTACTTGGTCGTCAGTTAAAAAGACTTGCCCGCGCTTAGCGATCTCAAACATGCTAGAAACTTCAAAAATGTTCCAAGCAACAGTCTCCCCAGTTTCTTTTAGGAAAACACGCGCTACATTGCCTTTACGCTCAACATCTAGTTTAGCATCGTCGCTGTTTTTCACAATGACCATAAGGACATCGCCAACATGTTCTTTATTATATGTAAAAATCATTCTTTCTATTTCTCCTATTTCAATCCTGCTAAAAAGTAGTTAATCTCTTCCTTAGTTTTACGATTACGATTGACAAAACGATCAATTTCCTTGTCCTTGTCTAAAACAACAAGACTTGGAATCCCGTATACATCCCAAAGTTTAGCAAGTTCCATGTACTCATCTCGGTCTACCCGTATAAAGTGAACTCTGGATTTGCCTCTTCGATCTCTGGCAAAGCAGGATAGATATAACGGCAATCGCCACACCAATCCGCAACAAAAAGGAAGACCTTCTTGCCATCCTGCTCTACTAGATTTGCTAATTCTTCTATATTTTTAGGAGAAATCATAAAACTTCCTCCTCGTAGATAAGATCTTCATCTTCGTAGACAAAGGTATAGTGACGACCATCTTCAAAAATGACACCACCAACAAGACGTTCTAAACTACTTTCGTACACTTGTACATAGAGAGTCCCAATCTCACCCATTTCTGAAAAATAGTCACGCACAATAGCAGTCAACTCTTCTTGCGTCTTCATGAGTTTGTGATCATCAGCTACTTTCTTAGCTCCAAAAGCAAGTGCTCCAAGCCCTGCCACGACTAAACCTGTTTTAATAATATTTTTCGTTTTCATGCTAACATTGTAACACAAAAAGGCTCAAGGAACAATGAAAAAGAGAGTGGGACAGAAATCGGTAATTCGTTAGAATTCGATTTCGTCGTCCCACCTCCGCACAGTTGAGTAGGGCTGTAAAAGCTGATGAAATCAGCGTAGTAGAGCCCACTCAACCACTGCGTCTTGCTCGACAATCCATAGACAATTGAGAGGCTAGGACTTTTGTCCCAGCCTCCTTTCTAATTTCTAAACATTAATAATTTCTCTCACCAAACAAGCCTTCTGGTAAATCATGGAATCCCTTGCCTGCCTTAAAGTTTTCAAACTTCCCAAGCAAGAACTGGTAGGCGTCCAAACGACTCTCATAGCGAATCATGGCATCTTTAGCGCGCTCATCTTTATCTTCTTCATAAACCTTTTGACTTTCCTTAAGAGCCATATCGTTGATCATAATCTGGGTATTAACCCAGGCTTCAAATTCCTTCATAAATTCTTGCTCGTAACTCATTTTTTCTCCTTATTCTAATCCACGGAAAAAGTCGCTATCAATCTCACGGTAGGGTAGAATATCCTGAACATACTCCAACACACCTTGAAATTCCCCGTTTTCATCATGTACTGCAGCGTAGGTGATGTGGACAAACTTTCCACGTGATTCGGACTTAAACCACATCTCGTACTTGTCTTTTTTCCCTTCACGAAGACCTTGCATAATAGCTTTGACTTTCTCCAAATATTTTGGTGGATGGCATAGTTCGACATTTCGTCCAACTTGGGACGGTGTTCGCTTGAAAATCATCTCATCTGCTGGAGTATTGTCATTATAATACTGGAAAATATCATCCTTATTAACAAAGGTAATCTCCATAGGTAGATGGTTGAGGATGAGATTTGCCTGTTCAACTGAGAGATAGCCATTGCCAAAAGCCTGCTGGCTATTGCGATCTAGCACCGTTTCCTTTTCCTTTGGTGTAAAGGTGATAGTAAACTGACCTTCTGGTGTATCGATCACTTGCTGAACTTGTCCATCTACAGTTTCTGGCTGAGTTGGTTCTTCTACACTTTTTTCCTCAACAAAACTTTGACGTTCAGGAACCCATTTCTCAGACGGACGGATAATAGCATAGCCATAGGCATCACTTTCCTCAGCAATCTGAATCCAGTCATCCTGGGTAAAGGATTCAAGCAGAATCATGAGAAGGATTGATTCTTCCTTAAAAATCATACTTTCAAACTCTGTCGCAAAAGCTTCAAAAGCTTCCTTTACGGCGGAAATTGGCACTTCTGGGAGCGACTTAGTTGTCACTAAGGCTGCTTGAAAGAGATCTCTAATCTGATCATCCACTCCCCACATAACTTTGGGAGGTGAATCATGGCCATAACGTTCCATGATGGGAAAGAAGAGCTCTTCCTTGCGCTGGTAGTGAATATCAAATTGACCAACCAGCCCCATCTGACGCACCAAACCCTTACGCATCTCCGCCAGCATTTCCTCATCGTCCATAGACTCATATGTGTCTAACAATCTACGAACACGAATCAAAGCAGCACGGAGGGCTAAATTTTCATCCTTAAAAACACGCACAGGGTGACCAGGATGCTCGGTATCTTCAACTTCTACGCCCTTAACAGCATTTTTAAAAAGATTGGCATGCACGTCACATAGCTCCATGACATCTTCAAAGGTAACGCCTGAGTCCGAGTTCATCAACTCGTGCTCCATAAGGGAAATTTCAATAGCAGATACACCTGTAAAAGTAGCATCAAATCGTTCCTGAACGGACTCTGGAGAAGCTCCATTATGCAATTCTAATAAAATATCCCGCAGGATATGAATACGTTCATCTGTCATTAGTCTAACCCGATCACTTCGTAACCATTTGCTTCAAGCGTACGCACAATCTTATCCATAGGAGTCCCTTCAAGCTTTGAGCCTTGTTTGAGCGAAACTTTTCGCCCTACAGTATTACGCATCAAGGGATTTGCTAGTGGTTTAAAACCAAGCTCTACTAAGATTTCCAAAACTTCTGGATGCTTGTCTACCACTTCAGCAACTGGAATTGATACATCGATTATATTGTCCATGAGAACCTCCATGAGTTTATTTCTAATCATTTAACTGTTTTTATTATACCATAAGGAATGGAATTAAAAAAACTAGCAATACAAGACTTGCTAGTTTCATCATATCAGTCAACTTCGATTACCTCAACCTCTTTTCGAATAATTGCCATATCATTTTGATATTGCACTTCAGAATAGTTAACTAATTTGGATAATTCTTTTTGCAATCTTTCGCCCATGGGTTTCATAGTCGCATAGGTTAATCCCCCTGAAATAACCCCACCTAGAATAGGAATCGCTTTTCCCATTCCCTTTGCCAAGCCTCTCCTTGTAAGAGTAACCCCAAAAATTTTCATAACCTTTTTTAAAATAGGGTACCAACCAGCTTTGGCTACGGCTTTCTGAGGTACTGTGGTCATTACATGTTTAGCGACTGTAACACCACCAGAACGAAGCAAGGCACCCGCTCCGTTTACCCCAAGCATGACCCCTAGATAAAGTAATAGTGTGTTTTTAGCTTCTTCACTTAAGTCATTTCTTGATGCCCAAAGATCATTAAATCCATAAATATATCCCAATTCTTGGGCTAATTTCAAGGAAAAAGCATAAAACTGAGCGACATCCGTTGGAATAGTAAGCGCCATTAGAATACCTCCAGGTAGACCTGCTAGAACAGATGTTCCACTTGCTCGTAAAACATTATCCTTTATGCAGGACCTGGCTACCCTATCTAAGGTTTCCTGGGGTAATAATGAAGGAGGACCTTGTTCTAACAATTTGGCAATATCCTTCTTATCTAATTCTTTAGAGAACTTCTCCACTAAAAATTTTTCTCTATTTACTTTTACGACAGGAAGCTTTACAACTTGTTGTAAAACTTTTATAGCTATTTCTTGTTTAGCCATCTATATCTCCATTTTATATTCAAGTTAAGCTTTATCATATCATACTATTAGAGATTTATACATTTTTTTAACCGACTTTTAAGAAGGGCAACTAATTAATCTATCATCATGTTTAAAGTAACAAAAAAGAGGGTTACCCCTCTTTCTGCTTAATGTTTATCCAGATTGCGTAACATTTCGTCAATCTTGTTTCCATATTCGATGGATTCGTCTTTGACAAAAGTTAAGTCTGGAATTTTGTATAAGGTCAAATTGCGACCAAGTTCACGTTTGATAGTTCCAGTTGCTTTTTCAAGCCCAATTTGAGCTTTCTGATTATCTGATGCAAGATTACTCAAAATAGTGTAGTAAACCTTAGCCATTGATAAATCACCCAACATCTGAACATCTGTAATGGTCACACCTTGGACACGGGGATCACGGACTTTCTTTTGCAAAATCTCATTGACTTCACGCTTGATTTCCATGCCCACACGGTCCGTACGGAAATGATTTGCCATGCTTTTTTCCTTTCTCTCAATTGAACCAAAAGCTAGGCCAGCAGACCTAGCTTTTCTGAAGTTATAAATAATCATTTCATTTTGAAATAACCGCTTCTTTCGCCATGGTGAAAGTTATGGAACTGCATTAGCAGTTTCATAGCAGGGGATTTTTGAGATATTTGGCTCAAAAATAAGCAATGAAACCATAGGTTTGCTTGCGTCCCTCACCACCTGAGAAAGGAGCAAAAAAATTATCTCTTGATTTCTTCCATGACGTAAGCTTCAATCACATCATCTACCTTAAGATCATTATAGCCATCAATCATGAGACCACCTTCACGGCCGTTTGTAACTTCTTTAACGTCATCTTTATAGTGTTTCAAACTTGCTAGTTCACCGTCGTAAGTAACTACACCGTCACGAATAACACGGACTTTAGAGTCACGGGTAACTTTACCATTGATAACCATAAATCCACCAATGGTTCCCACTTTAGAGACTTTAAAGGTTTCACGGATAAGAGCTTCACCGATGATTTTTTCTTCAAATTCTGGGTCAAGCATACCCTTCATAGCTTCTTCCATCTCTTCGATAACCTTGTAGATGATACTGTGGAGACGGATTTCCACATCGTCAGCACCCGCTTGTTGACGAGCTTGTGGTGTAGGACGGACGTTGAAACCTATGATGAAGGCATTTGATGCTTCTGCAAGGGTTACGTCTGACTCGTTGATGGCACCAACGGCTGAGTGAACAATGGTAACTTTCACACCTTCAACATCAATCTTTTGAAGTGAGGCAGAGAGAGCCTCAACAGAACCTTGCACGTCGGCCTTGATGATAACGTTAACTGACTTGAGTTCCCCAGCTTTAAGAGTATCAAAGAGGTTTTCAAGACTGACGCGTTGGGTTGTTTGACGTTGTTTGAGAAGGGCACGTTTAGCACGTTCTTCACCTGCTGCACGAGCAGATTTTTCATCTTCGTAAACGGCAAAGTGATCACCAGCCATTGGCGCTTCGTTCAAACCAGTGATGGAAACCGGTGTAGATGGCCCAGCAACCTTAACACGACGGCCAAGGTCATTGGTCATAGCACGGACACGTCCGAAAGTATTTCCGACAACGATAGGGTCTTGTACGTTCAAAGTACCTTGTTGAACAAGAAGGGTTGCAACCGCACCTTTTCCTTTATCCAAACGAGCCTCGATAACAGTACCGATCGCACGAACAGTTGGATCAGCCTTAAGTTCTTGGAGTTCAGCCACAAGAAGGACTGTTTCCAACAACTCATCGATGTTTTGGTTAAACTTAGCTGAGATTTCTACAAATTCAGAATCTCCACCCCAAGCTGTTGACATGATACCATGCTCTGCCAATTCACCGATAACACGCTCTGGGTTGGCACCTGGTTTATCAATCTTGTTAATAGCAACGATAATTGGAACATTAGCCGCTTTTGAGTGGTTGATGGCTTCGATAGTTTGAGGCATAACCCCGTCATCTGCCGCTACGACCAAGATTGTAATATCGGTAACTGAGGCACCACGTGCACGCATAGATGTAAAGGCCGCGTGACCTGGGGTATCCAAGAAGGTAATCTTCTTCCCACCCTCTACGATTTGGTAGGCACCGATATGCTGAGTGATCCCACCTGCTTCTCCTGTTGCTACACGAGAATTACGAAGGGTATCCAAAAGTGTTGTTTTACCATGGTCAACGTGTCCCATGATGGTAACAACTGGTGGACGTTCCACTAGTTGGTCTTCGTTCAGATATCCATCTTCAGCAAAGAAACGCTCAATATCAGCATTGTCCACTTCAACTTTTTGTTTGGCTTCAATACCATAATCTACCATGAGGAGTTCGATTGTGTCACCATCCAAAGATTGGTTTTGTGTCGCCATCACGCCCATCATGAAGAGTTTCTTAACAATTTCAGCTGGCTCACGTTTGATACGTTTTGCGATTTCCGCAACGGTCATACCATCTGTATATTCAAATTCTGTAGGCAATTCATGGAACTTACGCTCCGTAACAGGTTTTTGAACCTGATTACGGTTATTTTGTTTATTGCCCTTTTTATTTTTCTTATTATTGTTCCAGTTACTATTTCTTTGATTTCTCACTTGATTTTGACTACTTCGATTCTTTTGTTGTTTTCTTGGACCATCTTCTTCGTGATCGAAATCATCACGTTCTTTATCTGGTCGAGCTTGTTTTTTACGACGATTATCTACTACAGCCTCCTTAGCTACAGGAACTACTTCAACAACTGTTGGAGCTTGTTCAACAACTTTAGCGGCTTCTTCAAAGATTTCTTCTGGCTCCTTGCGCTTATTCGCTTGGGCTAAAGCTTCTTTTTCTGCTTGAGACTGTTTGAAACGTTCCTCGCTTGAACGTGCATACTCTGCATTTTGTTCTGCTTTCAGAGCAGCTGCACGAGCCTTGAAGTCGATACGTGGACCTGCCTGATTTGGACGTTTGTCCTCTTGCTGTCGACGGTCATTGCCACGATGTCCCTGACCTTGCTGTTTTTTGCCTTGGTCATTGAAGCGACGATTGTCTCGATTTCCTTGCTCTGGCTTACCAGATCTACGTTCATCTGCTTTTTGACGATGATCACCTTGATGATGATCTCGCTTGTTTCCTTTTTGTTGTTTACGTCGTTCTGCTTGCTCTTTGGCACGTGCTTCACGTTCCGCCTTAAAGTTACGGCTCTGGGGTCTAGCAGCAACTTCTTTTTCTTCTTTAGGTGTTGCTGGCTTATTTTCTTCATTAACCAGAGGAGCTTGGGGTGTTGCCGGTTTGCTTTCCTCTTTGGCTTCTGGAGTTTTAGGTGCCGCAGGTTTTACTGCTGGCTTGGCTTTAACTACAGGTTTGAAACTGGCTACGATTTTCTCAGCTAGCGCTTCTTCCACACTTGAAGCATGGTTTTTCACTTCTAATCCTAGCTCTTTTGCACGTTCTACAACTTCTTTACTTTCTTTTCCAAGTTCTTTGGCGATTTCGTACAATCTTTTCTTAGACAAATTATGTCCTCCTCTTCTATTCCATAAGAGACCTCATTTTCTTTGTAAATCCAGCATCTGTCACAGCCAAAACTCTTCTTGATTTTCCGACTGCTATGCTTAATTCCAGTGTTGAAAACACGGTAATAACTTCTACTTGATAATAGTGACTTTTATCTTGAATCTTCTTGGTCAGATTTGGACCAGCATCATGGGCTAGAAAAACCAGCTTTACTTTCTGGTCTTGAATGGCCTTGACAACCATTTCTTCACCCGAGATGATTTTCCCTGCTCGTTGAGCAAGACCCAAGAGATTGGTAATTTTTTGCTTATTCAAGTCCTAACTCTCTTCTTTTCACTTTATGTTCGACATAAGCGATTAACTCATCATAAAAGTTCTCTTCAACTTCCATATTAAAGCTACGGTTAAAGACTTTTTTCTTTTTAGCCTCAAGGGCTTCTGCATTGTCTAGCTTGATATAAGCGCCACGGCCATTAGCCTTGCCTGTCGGGTCGATAGAAACCTGTCCTTCTTTGTTCTTGACAATACGAAGTAAATCTCGCTTATCAATTACTTCGTTAGACACAACAGACTTGCGCAAAGGGATTTTCTTTGTTCTCATCTTTCCCTCCTCTTGCAGCTTTTATTCTTCAGTCAATTCGTCTGTTTCAGCGTAATCCACTTGACCTGCTTCTTCCATCGCTTCAAACTCGCTAGCAGACTTGATATCGATACGGTAACCTGTCAAATGAGCTGCCAAACGAACGTTTTGTCCACGACGACCGATAGCAAGTGATAGTTTGTTATCTGGCACAACGACCAAGGCACGTTTGCTGTCGTTCTCATCAAAGATAACTTGGTCAACTTCTGCAGGTGCAATAGCATTGTAAATAAACTCAGCTGGATCCGCTACCCACTCGATAACGTCGATATTTTCTTCAATTGGAACCATGCGGTCGCTCTTAGCATCATAGCGAGCTGGGTGGAACTTGCTAGTAATTTTCTTGATGTTAGCACCACCACGACCAACGATTGTCCCGATGGCATCCACGTTTGGATTGTGGCTACGAACAGCAACTTTAGTACGGTCACCTGCTTCACGAGCTACGCTCATGATTTCAACAGTTCCATCATATACTTCTGGAATTTCTTGTTCCATCAATCGTTTAATCATCTCTGGATGACTACGACTTACAAAAACATTCACACCGCGAGGATTGTCCTCAACCTTGTAGACATAAACTTCGATGCGGTCGTGGGAAGCAAAGACTTCACCAGGGATTTGGTCTTGTTTTGACAATTGGGCTTCGATGCTACCAAGATTGACATAGATGAAGCGGTTGTCAAAGCGTTCTACTGTACCAGACATGATTTCTTGCTCATGTTCTTTGTAAGTATTGTAGGTAATGGCACGCGTTTGCTTGCGCATTTTTTCCATAATGGTTTGTTTAGCAGATTGGGCTGCTACACGACCAAACTCAGCAGGTGCTTCTTCGAACTTGATCTTGTCGCCAAGTTCGTAGGCTGAGTTAATGGCAAGAGCATCTTTCAAACTGATTTCCAAACGGCTATCAAATACTTCATCCACAACTTCACGAACGGTATAAACTGTGAAATCGCCTGTCTTTTCGTTAAAGTCAATAGCTACACTGTCTGATTGACCATAGCGTCTGCGATAGGCAGAACGAAGCGACTCTACTACTGCGTCAATGATATCTTCCTTCTTGATTCCCTTGTCTTCTTCCAAAATTCGGAAGGCCTCTAGCATTTCTTTACTCATCTTTTATTCACTTTTGAATCTTCAAAAGCTTCCTTTCTTTTACTATAATTTTACTGCCAAACGTGCTTTTGATACCAAACTGTATGGAATTTGGACTGTTTTCTTACGTGTCTTGTCCATATATTCCACAGTCAACTCATCCTCTTCAAAGGCCAACAAGGTTCCCTCAAAGACTTTCTGCTTGTCGATGGCCTTATAAAGGCCAACGTGAATGTATTTCCCAACTGCTCCAGCTATAGCTTCCTTGGTTTTCAAAGGACGCTCCAAGCCAGGGCTAGTCACTTCTAGGAAGTACTGTTCTGGGAATGGATCTGGTTGAATCTGATCCAACAGAGGACTAATCACTTCTGTCAAGTCTGCTGTATCATTCAGGGTAATACCACCTGGCTTATCAACAAAGATACTTAGAACATAATCTCCTACAATCTTTTCATATTCAACATCCACCAATTCAAATGGAGCTTGGATAGACGGTTCAATAAGTTCCGTTACTAATTCTACAATTGTTGCGATAGGACAACACCTCCTCATAAGCAAGAGGCGAAGATATCTCCCCGCCTCTCTTTCTTATATTCTTGTTATTAGTATAGCACTTTTTAATACTAATGTAAAGTATAAGCACTCAAACAGCTTGATTTCAAGCTTTTTTCTTAAAATTCTGCTTCTACTCGATAAATAACCTGGCCTTTATTTGAGAATTTCTGTTCGTATTCTGTCAGGACATTATCTTCTAAATCACTAGCATGTAGGTCTAACCAAACTCCATTTAGCTTCATTCCGTACTGTGAAAAACTCACTAGACTGTACTCAAATAGACCACGGTTATCCGTCTTAAAATGAATTTCTCCATTTTCTGGCAAGATACGTTTAAAAGTATCTAAAAAACTCTTATAAGTTAAACGGCGTTTTTCATGGCGTTTTTTAGGCCATGGGTCCGAAAAGTTCAAATACAAGCGGTCAATTTCGCCGTCTGCAAAGTAGTTGGTCAAATCAGACCCATCTACCCAAAGCAATTTGATATTAGGAACTCCAACTTCCAAGACCTTATCCAAGGCGTAGCTTAAGACAGACTTTTGGATATCAATTCCGATGTAGTTGATGTCAGGGTTCTGTTTAGCCATGCCTGACACAAAGGCTCCCTTACCACTCCCGACCTCAACATGAATGGGATTGTTATTACCAAACAAGGTTCGCCATTTCCCTTTAGCCTCTTCAGGATTCAAAACAACATACTGAGGATTAGCCTCTAGTAATTCTGTCGCCCCTTTACGATTTCTTACTCTCATTTTTTCTTTCCATACTTGTCTCGGAATGTACGCAAGGCATAAATCTCCCGATTGACATTATCCAAATCTTGGTTTTCATAATACTTGGTAATTTGGCTCAAGTAGGATAACTGAGCATACCAAAATAGCTTATTCATAACCGTTTGATTATTCTTGTAACCGTAATTGGTTAACCATTCTACCCACCGGTATTCTGGAATATAGTGACATAACAAGTGAGCTACATCAAACATACGATCCGTTAAACGAACCGAATCCCAATCTACAAGATAAATCAAACCGCTATTCGTCTCAATCCAATTACTGTGACGCACATCTCCATGAACGATAGTAGCGTAGTCTTCTCTGAAAGTCGGAAGGTTCTCACGCATATCATTTATTACAAAACTAATGAATTGATTATTTTTTAAAACATCTGGAGTATCATTCAACCATGCCTTGAGCAAATCAGCAGGTCTTTCCATAGTGTAGCCCAAGCGTGTCAACTGGGTCATTAAGGGACGTGAACGATGCAAACGAGTCAAAATATCAATAATTTGCTTACGATTCATATCATTTGGTGTCAATATTTTTCCCGTCAACCATTCCTGCGCACACATATCGCGACCATCTGATAAGCGACGAATCCAAAGTAATTGTGGAGCGATTTGTTCCTTTGCTAAACCAGGTAGGATTGGAGAGGTATTCATTTTTATAAAAACGCGTTTCCCGTCAGGGTAGCTTCCCATAAAAGCTTTACCACTATTACCAGATATTGGAGTCAGCTTTAGCTCCTTATCACCCAAATCCATTTCTTCCCTCCATATAAAGTTTCCTTACTATTCTACTAGTTTTTATCCTATTCGTCAACCAATCTATTCAATTGGTAAGGTATATAAAAGTATTGCAAGATAAAGCTAGCTCCTAAAAGAGCAACAAGAGCCATTTTTTCCTTAAAGATGAGCAAGCCTATGACAGATTCTAAAAGTAAAACAATTAGTCCGATAGCTGTCACAAGCTGCTTTAATCCCTTCTCTTTTTGGCCTTTTTCTAAAGGGAAGAGTTGGATTAAATATTGGTAATCAAAGGCATGATAGAGGGCTAGCAACTGGAAGAGCAAGAGGTAGTTAAACAAAACAACCACTGCCGTCGCAATCCAAGACTGATCGATAAATTAGGGCTAGTAGAGACAACAAGAGAAGTCGCAAGCTGAGAGCAAATAAATCTCCATTTCTCAGATAAGAACGAAGATAGAGATTTTGCCAAATCTTGCCAGGCACCTTCTGAACAGCATTTAAGATAAAGTCTAGATAAGCGCGGCGCTTAATACTATTTGAAATCCCTTTGACCTGTGTAAACAGGGCAAAGAAACGAAGCAAGAACTGTTTTCGCTTACTTTCTTGGACGATGACATAGTCCCAGTCAAGATTATTTGAACCGAAAAACTTGCTAGCCTTTTTCTGAAAAAGAAAATATTTTCCAACTCCCAAAAGAAGGACATAGGCTCCAAAAACTACTAAGCCAAAACCCATTGCTAAAAATAAAGGGGCAAAAAGGAGTAAGAAGAGCGTCTGTACGCTAACCCAAAAGATGAAGGATACTAGCTTTTGCTTCTGGATATATTCCCTCAACTCTTCTTCAGCCACTAAGAGAAAGAGCTTATCAGGCGCTTCTACATACGTAGCTATCCCTCCCCAAATCAAGAGTAAGACAGAGACAATCCCAATTAAAAATAGAATCGGTAAATGATTTTCTGGAAAATGCTGGAGTAGTTGACTATATTGATAAGATAGAAAACCTAATAAGACCAGCAAAAATAAGATAAAGTGGTCATTTAGAACATATCGCAAATAGCCTACACACTCTTTACGAAAGGCCTGCTTTCGCTTTAAAAACAAGTCTCTCATCGCTCCTCCTCTTTGGTCAGAGCCAGGTAAATATCGTTTAGACTCGCTTGAGGCATAGAAAAAGCTTCCCTCAACTCTTCAAGATTCCCCTTGGCACGCACTTGTCCCTTATGTAAAATTACAAAAGAGTCACACATTTTTTCTGCAGAGTCAAGAACGTGGGTACTCATGAGAATCGATTTCCCCTTTTGCTTTTCCACTTCCAAAAGATGAATCAAATCCGAAATTGCCAAGGGATCAAGACCAAGGAAAGGCTCATCGACGATAAAGAGACTCGGATCCACGACAAAGGCACAGATAATCATGACCTTCTGCTTCATCCCTTTTGAAAAATGAACCGGGAACCAATCTAACTTTTGATCCAAACGAAACATCTTTAAAAGAGGTTTAACTCGCTCAAAAGCAAGTTTTTGTTCGATACCATAAGCCATAGCTACAGTCTCGATATGCTCTCTGAGGGTCAATTCTTCATATAAACTAGGTGTTTCAGGGATATAACCAATCTGCTGACGGTATTCACGAGGATTAGCTCGTAAGGTCAAGCCATCGATATTGATTTCTCCACTATAAGGTGTCAAAAGTCCAATAATTTCGTTAATTGTAGTTGATTTACCAGCACCATTTAGCCCAATCAAACCAACCAATTTCCCACTTTCAACTGTAAAAGATACATCCTTTAAGACAGGGACGTGAACATAGCCTCCTGTCAGGTTTTTTATTTCTAACATATTTTCTCCGAATTTGGTATAATGTAGCTATATTATATCAAAATTTAAGTCAGTAGAGGTGCTTTTTATGTCAGATTGCATTTTTTGTAAAATCATTGCTGGAGAAATCCCTGTATCTAAGGTTTATGAAGATGATCAAGTTCTTGCTTTTCTTGATATATCCCAAGTAACGCCCGGACATACCTTACTTGTTCCGAAAGAGCACTACCGTAATCTCCTAGAAATGGATCCAAATAGTGCTAGTTGCCTCTTCGCTCAAGCTCCGGTCGTAGCAAAAAAAATTATGGTTGCTACCAAAGCGTCCGGTATGAACATCATTTCTAACTGCGAAGAAGTCGCTGGTCAAACGGTCTTTCATACCCATGTGCACCTAGTGCCACGTTATGGAACAGACGACGACCTCAAACTTGACTTTATCGGTCATGAACCTGACTTTGACAAACTTGCTCAAGTCGCTGAAACGATCAAAAATGCTTAAGGAGTTACTATGAAACTATCTAATCTACTACTTTTTGCTGGTTCTGCTCTTGGCAGCTACCTTCTTACAAAAAACCGTCAAGCAATCACAGAGGAAGTGACAGATACAAGTGAGCGAATTCAAGCCGTCAAAGAGGACCTAGATGTCATTCAAAACAGTTTTGAGGTTATCAACCAACAAAAGAAACTCATCCAGGAATACCAAAAGGATTTGACCTACAAGTTTAAAGTATTGGAAAAAGATATCCAAACAAGACTCACTGTACTAAAAGAAATGCAGGAAGAAAATCAATAAGGCAAAGAAAGTCTCCTAGTTTCCTTATATCCTCTTAAATCCATTTTAGGTTATCAGTTCCTAACAGAAAAGAGAGGGAATGAAAATGAAACAGATCTTAAAAGTTCTGACTCGTGTGGTCCTGATTATTTCTGGTGGCCTCTGTCTTCTTGTTACCCTTGCATTTTTAATACTGTCCAATCTTTTCAAGGCCTCACCGAGTGACATCCGAGAAGGAAATGAAGCCTTAAAACAAATCTTCATCTCCCTTGACATGCCTCCTGAGAAAGTAGAATCAAATGGAAGTTATCAATATGAGGGAGGAGGCTTAGATTTTTATGTCACTTTCTCAGATGAGGTTATCAATAGCCACCCAGTCCTAAAAGAAAGTCCAAACCTCACTAAAAATCGACTCAAAGTCTATGTCCTACGCGCAGAAGATATTTCCTACCATAAGGTAGAAGACAACTTGTTCAATCATGGTTTATTCCAATTTTTAGAGGAGGAAAGTAGGAAGTACTTCCAAGAAATCGGAAAGAAATCAAATCCTTCTTACTTTATTCTCTCTTGGAAAAATCCGGAAAGTTTAAAAAAGGGAATTGCATTCTATGAAAAAGCTTTAACTTTGGTAGATATTCAGGATAATTCAGTGATTAAGCATATCGATACCGTCACACTTAAGCCTGGCAAAGAAGCGGAATTCAAGCAACTAATCCAGGAGATGGATGCAGCTGGCTTGCTCACTCAACGGTCTGAATAGCAGACCATTTAGGGAATGATTTCTCCGATAATAAACACAAAAAAGAGCCTTTTGGCTCTTTTTCTTTATTCTCCCTCAAAGGCATCTTTAATGTGGTCAAAGAAGCCTTTCTTCTTAGGATGTACTTTCAGATCACCTGCAGCTGCGAATTCTTTCAAGGCTGCTTTTTGACGGTCGTTCAAACCTGTTGGAGTCACGACATTGACAGTCACATACTGGTCACCGACAACACCACCACGGAGGCTAGGAGCTCCCTTGCCACGTAGACGGAATTTTTTACCAGTCTGTGTTCCTTCTGGGATGACTAACTCAACATCCCCATGAACTGTTGGAATGTCTACTGTATCTCCCAGAGCTGCTTGAACAAAGTTTAAGTTCAACTTATAGAAGATTGTCGTTCCATCACGCTCAAACTTATCACTAGCTTCAACTGAAACCACCACGTACAAGTCACCATATGGTCCACCGTTAAATCCTGCTTCACCTTGACCAGCTAGGCGGATCTGTTGACCTGTTTCCACACCAGCAGGGATTTTTACGTGTACGCTATGGGCTTGTTTTTCATGACCAGTTCCATGACAGGTTGTACATGGATCTTTGATTTCTTGACCACGGCCATGACAGACATCACAGGTTACTTGGCGACGCATCATACCGAGAGGTGTTTGGGTATCAACATTGATCACACCTGAACCATGACAGCGTCCACAAGTAACTGGACTTGTTCCAGGTTTAGCGCCAGACCCATTACAAGTACGACAGCTTGCTTCACGATTGTATTTGACTTCCTTTTCTGTACCAAAAATAGCTTCTTCAAAGGTCAAATTAACTCGGTACTGGAGGTCATCCCCTTGACGAGGAGCGTTTGGATTGCGCGAAGCACCACCTCCTCCGAAGAAACTTGAAAAGATATCCTCAAAGCCACCAAAGCCACCTGCTCCGTCAAATCCGCCGAAACCACCAGCACCACCAAAGCCACCGTTGGCTCCAGCTGCACCATATTGGTCGTAAGCAGCACGTTTCTGTTCATCACTTAAGGTCTCATAAGCTTCTTGAACTTCCTTGTACTTTTCCTCAGCACCAGGTTCTTTGTTGATATCCGGGTGATATTTCTTAGATAATTTCCGATAGGCTTTCTTGATCTCATCTTGAGATGCATTCTTTGAAACGCCCAAACGTTCATAAAATTCAGTATTGTTCATAATTCAAGATACAAAGGGCGTCAAACGGACACAGCCATCTAGGAGTTTTGACGACGGACGCTTGCGTCCTAGAAAAAACTATCTTTTTGGCACCGTCCGTAGCCCGTGTTCAATTGCGAACACTCTTTGTCCTTTCTATAATTTTCATGTAAATCTTTAGAGGCTGTTTTCTATACTCTGCTTCACTTGATCAAACTCTTCATCTGATAGAGTAAACATCAAATCCTCTTCAGCATACTCGTTCTGTTCTTTAAAATAGTTGTCCGTATTCTCTACCAACCTTAGACTAAGAATCACTTTTCTAGCAAACTCTTGATGTGCAAAACCTAAAGCCGTGATAATATTCCTATCTTGCACAAGAACTTTCGGTTGGAAATTCTCACGTGGAAGAAATTCAAAATAGTCAAAGAAGTTTTGCCAAATTCCACCTGTAAATTTCGTGTCCTTCAACAAACCTGCTTTCGCCAATAAAAGTGGCGCTGAAGAAATGGCTGCAATTAGGATATCTTTCTCACCAAGCCCCCTTAAAAACGAAATCAATTTCTCATCCTGTAGAGTAGGTCCAATGTTAACCATTCCTGGCAAAATCACACAAGAATACTCTTCTATACGGATTTGATCCAATGTTTTCGTCGGTTGACAGGGCAAACCATCCTCAGAGACCATCATCGAATGCTCAGAAGCTACATAATCAATCGTGATATCAAAAGACAGAGCTAAAGTACTCGTTAAAGTAGTTATCTCATAAAGAGAAAAATTAGGATAAATGATACAAAGTACTTTTTTCATACGCAACATCCTCTATTTTACCGAAAAACAGAGGCTGGGTTGCAACCTCTGGATTTCTTCTTATCATTACGACATTCTAAAACAAAGTCGATTATACTTTGTTTTAGAACTAGTAAGGCTGAATTGAGTTTCGGATTAAAGGAATCCTAAAATCTCGGAACCTTTCTTTATTTCAAGAGGTTCCGCTAAAACAATCCACTGGATTGTTTTACTTCTCCGTAAACTCTCCGTCTACGACGTCATCGCCTGCGTTTCCTGTTGCTTGTGCGCCTTCTGCTCCTGCTTGAGCTTGTTGCGCTGCTGCGGCTTGTTCGTAGAGTTTAACCGCAAGTCCTTGAGCTTTTTCGTTCAATGCTTCAAGTTTTGCTTTCATGTCGTCCAAGTTATTGTCTTCTTGAGCTTTCTTAAGATCATCAAGGGCAACTTGTGCAGCATCACGTTCTGCATCGAAGCCTTTGCCTTCAGTTTCTTTGATTGTCTTTTCAGTCGCAAAGATAGCTTGGTCTACTTCGTTACGAAGGTCTACTTCTTCTTTACGTTTCTTATCTGCTTCAGCGTTTGCCTCTGCATCTTTCATCATGCGGTCGATTTCTTCGTCTGTCAAACCTGAGTTAGATTGGATAACGATTGTTTGTTCTTTTTGAGTTCCAAGATCTTTGGCTTTAACAGATACGATACCGTTCTTATCGATGTCGAATGTTACTTCGATTTGTGGGATACCACGAGGTGCTGCTGGGATATCAGTCAATTGGAAGCGTCCAAGAGTCTTGTTGTCCGCTGCCATTGGGCGTTCACCTTGAAGAACGTGGATATCAACGGCTGGTTGGTTGTCTGCTGCAGTTGAGAAGACTTGTGATTTAGATGTTGGAATTGTTGTGTTGCGGTCGATGAGTTTTGTAAAGACTCCACCCATTGTTTCGATACCAAGTGACAATGGCGTTACGTCAAGAAGGACAACGTCTTTAACATCACCAGTGATGACACCACCTTGGATGGCAGCACCCATAGCAACAACTTCATCAGGGTTTACTGATTTGTTTGGTTCTTTACCAGTTTCAGCCTTAACAGCTTCAACAACGGCAGGGATACGAGTTGAACCACCGACAAGGATCACTTCGTCGATTTCTGACAAGCTCAAACCTGCATCTGAAAGAGCTTGGCGAACTGGAACTTTTGTACGTTCTACAAGGTCACGAGTCAAATCGTCGAATTTCGCACGAGTCAAGGTCATTTCCAAGTGAAGAGGTCCAGCCTCACCAGCAGTGATGAACGGCAAGCTGATTTGTGTTGAAGTCACACCAGAAAGGTCTTTCTTCGCTTTTTCAGCCGCATCTTTCAAACGTTGAAGGGCCATCTTGTCTGTTGACAAGTCGATACCATTTTCTTTCTTGAATTCTGCTACCAAGTGGTCGATGATTTTTTGGTCAAAGTCGTCACCACCGAGTTTGTTATCCCCTGCAGTTGCCAATACATCAAAGACACCGTCACCCAACTCAAGGATAGATACGTCGAATGTACCTCCACCAAGGTCGAATACCAAGATTTTTTCTTCTTTATCAGTCTTGTCCAAACCATAAGCAAGAGCTGCTGCAGTTGGTTCGTTGACGATACGTTCTACTTCAAGACCAGCAATTTTACCAGCGTCTTTAGTTGCTTGACGTTGAGCATCGTTAAAGTAAGCTGGAACGGTGATAACTGCTTTAGTTACTTTTTCACCAAGGTAGTCTTCAGCGTAACCTTTCAAGTATTGAAGAATCATAGCTGAGATTTCTTGTGGAGTGTATTCTTTTCCGTTAGCAGAAACTTTTTCAGAAGTACCCATCTTAGATTTGATAGAGATAACTGTATCTGGGTTTGTGACTGCTTGACGTTTTGCAGCATCACCAACGATGATTTCACCATTTTTGAATGACACTACAGATGGAGTTGTGCGGTTACCTTCTGGGTTTGCGATGATTTTGCTTTCAGTTCCTTCAAGAATTGCTACTGCTGAGTTTGTTGTACCTAAGTCAATACCGATAATTTTAGACATGTGTTTTTCTCCTTAAATTTATCTTATTTTTTCTTTTTGATACTTCCCTCAGGTGGTGGGGACGTGAGCAACTCCCTTCGGGATTTCATCACTTATTTTTGAGCCTATTGTCTCAAAAATCCCCTGTTTCAGTAGCATGAGCTACTGAAACTTTCACCACAGCGGGAAATATCTTCCTTGCAAGCCGGAGGCTTGCCTCTTATCTTTCTTTATAGTTTAGTGTCGTTTCGGACAAGGCTTTTTAAGTTCTCTAGCCTAATTGTAGACAACTACCATAGCCGGTCTTAGGATGCGGTCATGAAGTTTGTAGCCTTTTTGGAAGACTTGTGCGATGGTATCTGCCGGATGCTCGTCATCCGCTGGGACTGTTTGAATGGCCATGTGGTAGTTATGGTCAAATTCTCCATCTGCTGGGATTTCTTCGATACCTTCTTCTTTCAGAGCATGTACCAAACTTTCTTGAACCATTTCCAAGCCCTTCTTTACATCATCTGTCAAACCTTCGACGGCAAGGGCACGTTCAAGGTTATCAAGCGATGGCAAGATTGCTTTTGCCAAATCTTGACTGCGATAGCGTTGCAAGAGTTGTCGCTCTTCATTGGTACGACGCTGAATATTTTGCATTTCTGCATGGGCACGAAGGTATTTGTTTTCAAATTCTTCGGCACGTTCATTCGCCAAGTCCAATTCCGACTTCTCAGGAGTTGTTTCTTCAGCTTTTTCTACAACTTCCTCTTCTTTTACTTCTTCATTTTTTATATCTTGGGCCATTTTCGCCTCCTTTAATGATTTCAATCTTAATTCACTTCATAGTGATTGCTGCTGAGATAGCGGTAAAAATCCGTCAACTTCATAGTCAAAACTCGATTGACAACATTAAGTTGATTGACCAATTGTTGATAATCCAGATTAACCGGACCTATAATCGCAAGAATTCCAAATCCACGATAGGGAATCAGGAACTTACTGCTAATCACTGCTAAGTCAGCAAGACAAGATTCTTGGCTATCCGCAACTCGGACACTTTGCATCTGGTCGCCAATCAGATTCTCTCGAATTTCTAAAGCTACTTTTTGTGGCTGATCAAAAAACTGATAAGCTGCTAGATTTGCGAAATTCAAAAGATTGACTTTTCCAGAAACCACGATATTTTCATTGAACATTTCTTTGAAGATATGTTCAACGAGGTCCATAACATTATCCGTTGTTGTGAAGTAACGTTGGATAATCTGCGGGATCTCTGTCCGAATCTTGTAGTGAATATCCAAAACAGTCTGATCCAGGAAACGTTCTTGAATCATGGTCTTGAGGCGATTTAAATCCTCCTGCAAGAAATTTCTCGGAATCAAAAACTGACTGGTTACTGTTCTAGACTCATCAAGCGTAAAAACAGCAAGAGCTGTATGTTGCCCGAGGACAACAATATCAAAAGCTGTTAGCTTCTGCCTACTTGGTTCTACATCCAGTGCTACAACCGTACAACCACTCAAGTCTGTCAAGATTCTCGTTGCCTCTTGAAGAATATCCTCAAGCTTGAAGAATTCTTGATCAAAGGCCTTGACTATCTCATATACTTGATTTTCTGCTAAGCGATCAAAGGCTAGCGAGTGTTTGACGTAGTACTGAAAACCAGCTACGCTAGGCATTCGACCACTAGAAGTATGGGCTTTTTCAAGCAAACCTTGCTTTTCTAAAACTGCCATATCATTACGAATAGTTGCACTACTAGAATTAATAGATTCTTGCAGAGCTTTGGATCCGACAGGTTCGTGCGTTTTGGTAAAGATGTCAATAATCAGATTTAAAATATCCTGCTGACGTTCTGTAACCATTTCGTCACTCCTCTCTGTCAGATTTTTTAGCACTCAGTGCATCCAAGTGCTAACTCATGATTCTATTATACACCCTTAAAAGAGAATGTCAAGACAAAAACTCAAAAAATTAGCACTCTTTTGTCAAGAGTGCTAAAAATCGGTCTGAAGACCTAGAAACTATTGTTAATCAACCAGATATTTCCTTCTAAGTCTGTAAAAACTATAGATTAGATAAGTAATCATGAGAGCATATGGGGCAAAAATAAGGAAGAAAGACTGAGAGAGATTTTCGCGAAACAGGCTCATACAAACAACTAGACCGCCAGAGATAGAAACCGTAGATGTACGAAGTCTAGATTTCACATCAGCCCATCTAAGACGATTGTTCATAAAAATTTGATCGTTTGGAACAAAATCGCATTTTGCCTTTCGAAAAACAGAATAAGAACACCCCTCCACAAATTCCCAGTCTCTATCCATAACACTTTGTAACTCTAGCTCATTTTTTCTAAGATAGCTAGTATTCCACACACAGTAAATTACATCATCAGGTTGGCATTGTTCAAAATAGAAAAAGCCAAAACGATTCGATTTATATTTCCAACCTTTCAAATGCATCTCATGCAAATAATCTTCTACCTTATCCAAATCAAAAATGGTAAACATTCGAAATTGTACTTTGCTATTCATTGTCCTACCTCCAAATTAGAAAACATATATGGTTTTATTTATCAGATAATTCTTTCCACTTTTGAAACAATCTCCAAAAAATATAAGAAATCTGAATCGCAAAAACGATCAATAAAGCACAGTCTATGCTAACAATCAAAAACATTCCCCAACTGAAATAACCTCTTCCACTGAGTGACTTTGAGAAAACCGGTAGTAGCACTGAAAAGAGAAGCAAGATAGGAAGCATTCGCATTATTAAAATGCGCTTGATCATGGCTAACTTCCCGGTCGCATCGTTATAAATTTCAAACTCGGCATCTGATTCAATTTGAGAATAAGGTTTTCTAAAATAGGAAAAACCATTAAAGTCTGTAATATGATCCCAGCCACAATCTTTAAACAGTTGTAAATAGGAAGCTCTCTCTGACTTTTTCATAGGATAAAAGTCCAACTGATAAACCACCTGCTCCGGTTGGCACCTTTCAAAAGTATACTTAACCGCAACTACTAAGTTAGAGTAACTTACTTCCTTAAGTTTCCAGCTCTGAGCATGCATCTCTCTGAGATAGAGAGCCTCTCTATCATAATCCGCAATGGTACAAATCCTATAAACAACTTTCTTTTCCATCAAAGCTCCTCCCGACTGTTTCTGTAGAGCCGTTCAATACGTTTCAACTCAATCTCTAAAACTTTTCGGCCCAAGTCTGTTATCTGATAGATTTTTCGTTTTTCCTCTTCTCGGACAAAGGCAATCAAACCATCCTTTTCCATCTTTGACAGGGTTCCATACATAGTTCCAGGACTAATTGAAACCTGCGAGTCTGTCAACTCTTTGACCTTTTGCGTAATACCATATCCATGGTTCTCCTTTTGCAGACAGAACAGAATATAAAAACCTGTTTCAGTCATGGGAAGGTAGACTCGCCTAATCTTATCTGTTAATTCCATTTAACCAGACCTCCAATTCAGTTCGATATATCGCACTTCGTTATATAAAATATATCACACCTCGATATAAATTGCAAGAAAAAAAGATTATCCTCACGGACAATCTTTCTGATTTATCATTAGTAAAGATCTAGATAGTTATCAATTTCCCATTGTGAGACAAAGGTTGCGTAGCTTGCCCACTCGATACGTTTGGCTTCAAGGAAGCTAGTGTAGATATGCTCACCAAGAGCTGCTTTAACCACTTCGTCTTCTGTCAAAGCTTTCAAAGCATTGTGAAGAGTTGATGGAAGGTCAGTAATGCCAGCTTCTTTACGCTCTTCTGCAGTCATGATATAGATGTTTTCTTCGATTGGTGCTGGTGCTTCGATTTTGTTTTCAATACCGTGCAAACCAACTTCCAAAAGGACAGCCATAGCAATATATGGGTTTGCCATTGGGTCCACTGAGCGCAACTCCAAACGTGTTCCCATTCCGCGTGATGCTGGTACGCGGACAAGTGGTGAACGATTGCGACCTGCCCAAGCAATGTAAACAGGGGCTTCGTAGCCTGGAACCAAACGTTTGTATGAGTTAACGGTTGGGTTCATGATAGCTGTATAGTTGTAGGCATGTTTAATCAAACCACCAAGGAAGTAGTAAGCAGTTTCTGATAACTGCATTCCTTTGGATCATTTGGATCAAAGAAGGCATTGTTTCCTTCCGCATCAAACAAAGACATATTGCAGTGCATACCTGAACCAGCGATTCCGAATTTTGGTTTAGCCATAAAGGTTGCATAGAGACCATGTTTACGAGCAATTGTTTTTACAACAAGTTTAAAGATTTGAATCTTATCACAAGCACGAAGAACTTCATCGTACTTAAAGTCAATCTCATGTTGACCTACAGCAACTTCGTGGTGACTGGCCTCAACTTCAAATCCCATTTTAGTCAAGACGTTAACAATCTCACGACGAGTATTATCAGCAAGGTCTGTAGGCGCCAAATCAAAGTAACCACCCTTGTCATTTACCTCAAGAGTTGATCTCCATTTTCATCAAGCTTAAATAGGAAGAATTCTGGCTCTGGTCCAAGGTTGAAAGACTTGAATCCAACTTCTTCCATGTGACGAAGAGCACGTTTGAGGTTTCCACGAGGATCTCCAGCAAATGGTTCCCCTTCTGTTGTATAGACATCACAGATCAATCCTGCGACACTACCGTTCTCATCTCCCCAAGGAAAGACTGTCCAAGTGTCCAAGTCAGGGTATAGGTACATATCTGATTCATTGATACGAACAAACCCTTCAATAGAAGATCCATCAAACATAGCCTTATTTGACAAGACCTTGTCTAGTTGTTCATCTGTAGCAGGAATTTCGACGTTTTTCATAGTTCCCAAAATATCTGAAAACATGAGACGGATAAAGGTTACATTTTTTTCCTTAACTTCACGACGAATATCTGCAGCTGTGATTGACATGGTTTTTCTCCTTATATATGACGACTTGCGGTTGCCTAACCGCGACCAAAAGGTGATTGTTGAGAAGCAAAGCGACTTTGTTGAAGAACCTCATTCCGAAGGGCCCGACGCACCTCAGTTTGACTGACTGGTTTCTTGGATTTCGCCTCACGTTCGGCATATTTTTTCTTGATAGCAGCAATGTTCAGACCTTCAGAGATATAATCTTTAATCTCAAGCAATCGATCCATGTCATTCAAAGAATACATACGGCGATTGCCCTCGTTACGATCAGGCTTAATCAATTCCTGGTCTTCATAATAACGAATTTGGCGCGCCGAAAGATCGGTCAGTTTCATAACACTACCAATGGGGAAAACTGCCATATTGCGACGAAATTCTTTTTCCTTCATGTACACTTCCTTCTTTCTGTCTATTATAGTCTAAAAAAAATCAATCGTCAATTGTTTATGTTATATGATGTGACATTATTTTCTCTTATTTACTAGCAGACTTTTCAAGCGGTCAAGATCGTAATTTACGAGAATTGCCACAAATACTCCCATAAAGGTTTCAAATACACGGGCAAAAACGTACAAAACTGTTTCTCCACTTGGAATTGATAAGGTAATAATCAACATAGCTGAAACTCCGCCAATGACACCCGCCTTATTATTCATGGCAACGTTTGTCATGATGGTTAACATGGTACAGATTGGTACGGCAACTAAGGTTACCCAAAAAGCTTCTTGAAAATAGGTATTCAAAAGAAAGAAAACCAAGGCAAAAAAACCACCAATACTATTCCCTAAAATACGTGATGTCCCAAAGTGGACACTCTTATCAAAGTCTTCTCTCAAGCTAAAAACGGCTGTAAGAGCTCCAATCTGAAGTCCCTTCCATCCAAAAAAACCAAAAATCATGAGGACTAGAAAGACGGCGATTCCTGTTTTGAACGTCCGCATCCCTAATTTAAACTTAGATTTGTCAAATTTATATTTTTTAAAATAACTCATAGTCTCAACTTTCTCTCTCCATTTTATCATAATTTTACTTATTTGAGAGAGCTTGGTTAGAAATTAGATGAATTCCTCACAAAAAGAGAAGGAGTTAAATCCTTCTCTGTTTTTTCAATTGTCTTCTTCCAGACTAGAATAAGTACAAGAAAGCCAAGGCCAGTAAACTAGCGACTAAGCCAACTCCCCAGAAGAAGAAATCGACTTTCCATTCGCTCCAAGCTTGACCTTTTCCTGTAAAACCACCTAGTTCAAAATGGTGATGAACTGGGGTCATACGGAAGATACGCTTGCCTCCACTAATCTTAAAGTAGCTAACCTGCATCATAACAGATGTTGTTTCAAAAACATAAACGAGACCAATCAAGAGCAGGGTCCATTCCTGGTGAAGAGCCATGGAAATAGCCGCTAACATTCCTCCAAGAGCCAGACTTCCTACATCTCCCATAAAGACCTTGGCTGGCTTATGGTTAAAGATAAAGAAACCAAGCAAGCCACCAATCATGGCTAGAATCACAAGTAGGATATCCAACTGATTTTGCACAAAGGCGATGATACCATAAGCAGATAAGCTAATCACTACTGAGATACTTGCCAAGCCATCAATCCCATCTGTCAAGTTAACCGCATTTGAGAAACCAACCAACCAAAAAAGAGCAAAGAAGATGTAAAAGACTCCTAGATGCAAAGGAAAACCAAAGACATTGAGCATGTCTCCACCTCTTTCGTAAAAGAAGTAGAAAACTACCCCTCCCACTAACTGAAGCAGGAGTTTTTGCTTGGGATTTAGGCCTTCATTGATTTTACGAAAGACCTTGAGGAAGTCATCCAAGAAACCAACCAACCCATATAAGACTAGGATAAAGAGAATCATCCCAACATTGTTGGTTAATTGGTTACTCAAAAGGGCAAGAACAAAACTGACCAAGACTCCTGTAATTAGAAAGACAATCCCTCCCATTGTAGGTGTCCCAGCTTTAGCTTGGTGCTGTTTGACATCCTCATGCATTTGCTGACCTGTAATCTGCGCTTTTCTGTAAAAACGGATAAAGGCTGGAATGCCAATGACTGTTAGAACAAAGGCAGAGATTCCAGCAAGGATAGACATAAGCATACTAATCTCCTAATGTTACTTTTAATTTCTTTAAATCTTTCAAGACTGTATTGGCACGAACGCTCTGTTTGGTAACAGTGTCTCCGCTACCTTCAAATTCGACTTCCAGATCCAACCATTTGGCTAAAGTTTCCACATTTTTCTTGGTCCACCCGTATAAATCAGGCATTTCTTCAACCTGGTCAGAAAGAAGTAATATTTGCTCATTAGCATCCAAGTTAGTCCCTTCTGTCACTGAGCTCTCTTTAATTTTTGTCCCTGAGCCAATAACGATTGGTTGTACAAGATTGCGTCGTAATTCCTCCGCCATATCACCAGGACTATAATCATCAGTTTTTGGCATAGCATAACTAGTTGTAGTAGTTATTTGGTCTAAATTCTTAGCAGTTGATTGAAGATTTAAAATATCTTTCATGGCAGAAGCTCGTTCAAGAATAGGATTAGCAAATTCTCCAAACCAAGGTGTAGAAAAGTGTTCTGGCTGTTGAACTGTTACGTAAAGAATAAAATCAGGATTTTCGGAAGGATGCATGGTTACTACAGAAAAGATATAATTGGTTTTCCCAACTAAATATCCTCCGTTTGCTCATCGGCAATTTCAGCTGTTCCAGATTTGACAGAAACATTCTGACCAGGAACAGTAATTACTGGTTTATTATCATTACGATTATACATGGTCCCATAAATAGGATCTGTACCTACCCTAATCATGTGGTCTCTTGTTATACTTGCTGCTTCTTTTGAAACAGGATTACCCACAACTTCTTTTTGCGACTTCCGAACTGACTGATCATTTGGATCATAAAGGGCACTAATAAACTTTGGTTCTAACATAACTCCGTCATTCGCAATGGCTGTGAAAGCACGAAGCATTTGTGTTTGAGTAACAGAAATCCCTTGACCAAAAGAACTCATTCCTATACTAACAACATTGTCGGCTGGCAATTGACCTGCGTACTCAGCAGTCATCCCAAAGCGAGTCGGTATTCCAAATTTAAAACGATTAAGATAGTCCAACCATGTAGTATCTCCCATTCTCTTCTCTAACAAAGTCATACCGACATTACTAGAGTGGGAAAAACCTTGAGAAAAGGTCATCATTCTTCCAGTTGATAAACCATCATTAACATCCCAATCTTTGATTGTAGCATCTGCCACCTTCAACTCACTGCTATTAAAATATTCTCCCCCGGAGAATGTTCCGTTATCAATAGATGCCGCTAAAGTCATAACTTTCATAGTTGAACCAGGTTCGTAATTACTCTGATATAACAGGTCTCGCCAAACAAACTCCTCAGTAATACCTTCTTTTGTATCCGCATCAAAAGTCGGTCTCTGAGTCGTTGCCAAAATCTCCCCTGTTTTAGCACTAACCAAGGTAGCGTTCACATACTTTCCTTTAAGTTTCTCTTGAAACATATTCATTTGATTTTCCATATAGGATTGTAGAGGACTAGATAAGGTGGTATATACATCCTTTCCATCTACCATTTGACGGGTAGCTTTTTCAGTTCCAGGTACGATATTTCCAAAGCGATCTTTTTCATAAGTAAGAATACCATCTGTCCCCGCTAGTAGACTATTAAGGGAGCTTTCCATACCGGATGTCCCAACGAGACTCTTAGAACCATCTTCATTTTCATGAAGTTGGGCTAAACCGATGAAGGATGAAGCAAAGCGTCCATTAGGATAGCTTCTGTTGGGACTTGTTGTAAAGTCAATCCCCTCCACCTTGGCAGTTTCCAAGTCCTTTTTTATGGCCATCATGTTGGCGTAAGTGATTCCATTACCTTTAACACCAAAGGAAACTTGCTTGAGATTTGGTTTGGAAAGTTGTTCCTTGACATAAGACTCTTCCATATCCAAATACTTGTGAAATCTCTGCAACTTTATTGTACTGTGATTCTTCTACATATAGAATGTTACCATTAGCAGACTTATAATCTTTATCAATGACTGCGTAGACATTATAGGATGTTGCATCTTCCGCAATGGGTGTCCCGTTACGGTCATAAATCGTTCCTCTTTTAGCAGGAACCGTTTTGGTTGTTTGGTGAACCCTGTCTGCTTCCTTGACCAAGTCAACACCAAACTTTGTACCAGTACCAATAATCACCGCAAAATTAACCAAAAAAACAGCAAAGAGAAAGACGGCCAAGAGGCTCAAATTCTTTCCCACTCGTCTGCGATTTTCTTCTGGATTTTTACGATTCTTAATGGCAAAGCGTATTATTCTTTCTTTCCAGGTTTTCATATACTACTCCGCCGATCGGATATTTTCATTATTTAACTGCAACTCTTGCGAGTCGGCAATTCCTGTCAAGCGTTCTGATCGGATCAATTCATTAACTTCTTGCTTGGCATCATCTAGTTCGGTCTTCTTTTCTTCAATTTGATTATTAACTGTTGTTAACTCACTCTGAATTTGCAGGAGTTTTGTTTGCATATAGACAACACTTACTGCTAAGATCAGGGCTGTGATAGCAATTGAAAGGTAAAAGGCCTTTTCAACCCGCGAAAATCTTTTGAACCGCGCTTGTAGTAATTGGCTGGTCGTTTCTTTTCTTTCTGGCATTTTTTCCTCTTACTTGTGAATTTTTCTAGCTACTCGTAGCTTGGCTGAGTGGGAACGGTTATTGGCTTCCAACTCTTCTTTACTCGGTAAAATCGGTTTACGGGATACTAATTCCATCTTAGGCTTGAGCTCGTCTGGGATGAAAGGCAAACCTTTGGGAACTTCCACTGTTGAAGCTTCCTTAAAGAGTTGCTTGGTCAGACGATCTTCTAGCGAATGGAAGGTAATCACTGAGATTCTTCCTTCCAGAGCCAGCATATCCATAGCTTGCTGAATAGACTCATCAGCCGCTCCCAGCTCATCATTAACTTCAATTCGAATGGCTTGGAAAATTTGCTTAGCTGGGTGACCTTTTTTCTTGAGTTCCTTGGCAGGCTTAGCAGACTTGATGATTTCTGCCAATTCTGCCGTTGTCTCAATAGGTTTCAACTCACGCGCCTGTTCAATCTTCCGAGCGATCTGTTTAGAGAATTTGTCCTCACCATACTTGAAAAAGATACGTACCAAGTCATGATAGTCATAATGATTGACAACTTCATAAGCAGTCAGACTAGCCTCTTGGTTCATTCGCATATCAAGTGGCGCATCTTTCTTGTAAGAAAAGCCGCGTTCACGCTGATCTAGTTGAGGACTAGATACACCCAAGTCATAACAAATTCCATCAATTTCCTGGACACCTGCTTCCTGCAAACGTGCCTGCAAATGACGGAAGTTGTCCTTGATAAAGGTGACCATTCCTTTTTCGATATAAGGCACCAGACGTTTTTGCGCATTATCAATAGCATTCTGATCCTGGTCAAAGGCATAGAGATGCCCCTTTTCACTTAGTTTACTTAATAAATACTCGCTATGGCCCGCTCCACCCAAGGTCGCATCAACGTAAATACCGTCAGGTTTCACATCAAGCATATCAATCGTTTCATGGAGCATGACCGTTACATGATGAAATTCTTTAGTCATATCTTATCTATTTTACCACAAATCTGACCAGCTTGCACCCGCTAAAGCCAAAACCTTTCCTTACTACTTTATCCCTTGTATTCAGCAGACGACTCAGCAACCTGAGCTAGTTCTACACGTTCTTGGGGATTCAAGTGTTGATGAACAGCCTCTGCTACTGCTCTTGGTATACCAACTTCTATAATTTCTTCCACACTAGCTTCCTTGATTTTAGTCAAGGACTTGAAGTATTTCATGAGATTTTGCTTGCGTTTAGGACCCAAGCCTTCAATCCCATCCAATTGAGAGGAGAAGGAATTTTTAGAACGAAGTTGACGGTGGAATGTAATGGCAAAGCGGTGTACCTCATCCTGAATGCGTTGCAAGAGGAAAAATTCCTGAGAATTGCGAGACAACTCTACCACCTCGAGTGGGTCTCCAAAGAGTAATTCATGGGTTTGGTGCTTGTCATTTTTTTGCAGACCTGCAATAGGAATATCCAAACCTAACTCTTCTTGGATAACCTGCTTAGCAATATTTACTTGACCTTGACCACCATCAATGACGATTAAGTCAGGCGGTGTCAGACCATCGCGTTGAATCCGTCCATAACGTCTACGAATGACCTCTCGCATACTTGCATAGTCATCTGGTCCGACCACAGTCTTGATTTTATACTTGCGGTAATCCTTCTTGCTCGGTTTTCCGTTGACAAAAACAACCATGGCAGAGACAGGACTAGTCCCCATGATATTGGAGTTGTCAAAAGACTCGATACGGACTGGGGTTGGAATTTGTAGAAGTCGCCCAAGATTTTCAATAGCTCCTTGAGTCTTTTCAACTGATTTCTCTAACAGATTAAATTTCTGCTCTAGGCTAACACGAGCATTTTTAATAGCTAGATTGACCAGTTGTTTCTTCTCACCGCGTTGGGGCTTGAGAACCTTGGTATCCACCAAGACCTTGATAGCTTCTTCGTCAATATCCTGAGGAATCAGAATTTCATTTGGAACCAAGTGAGATTTCTTGATAAAACTGTCCCACATATGTCAAGAAATCCTCGTCTGGATCGTTGTAGTAAGGGAAGAGATTGACATCGCGTTCAATCAGTTTACCTTGACGTACAAAGAAAACCTGAACACACATCCAACCCTTATCCACGTAGTAACCAAATACATCACGATTTTGAAGATCTTTAGCCATGACCCGTTGCTTAGTTCGCAAAGTACCAATAGCCTGAATTAGATCGCGGTATTCCGCTGCCCGTTCAAACTCCATCGTCTGGGCTGCAGTAGTCATCTTTTCCTTGAGTCCATCGATAATCTTATCATCCTGACCTTTCAAGAAATCAGAGACCTCCTGGGCCATGGCCTTAAAGAAGGCCTCATCTTTTTTACAGATGGTATGAGCCATGCACTGGCCGATATGGTAGTAAAAACAGACCTTAGATGGTGGATTGGTACACTTACGGAAAGGGAAAATCCGATCCAATAGCCGTTTGATTTCATTGGCCGCACCCACATCCGGATAGGGACCAAAGTAAAGTCCCCCATCCTTTTTAACCTGACGCGTGATGATCAGGCGCGGATAACGCTCATTAGTAATTTTGATAAAGGGATAGGACTTATCATCCTTGAGCATGATATTGTACTTGGGCTTGTTTTCTTTGATGAGATTAATTTCAAGAAGAAGGGCCTCAATGTTGGACTCCGTGACAATAAACTCAAAGTCCACAATCTCAGACACCAAGGCTTCTGTCTTGGTATCGTGACTCCCACGAAAATAGGACCGTACACGATTACGGAGATTTTTGGCCTTCCCTACGTAAATAATGGTGCCGTTTTTGTCTTTATGAATATAACAACCAGGGCTAGTCGGCAACAGCTCTAGTTTTGATTTGATCAAGTTGTTCATAGTTCCATTATAGCAAAAAGCTCCCCTCATTGCTTACATCAGGGAGCTCTATTTTTCGTTTGAAAATCACTTATTCTCCAGACTCATATAGTTCTTGAACTGCTTGAACATCTTGAGTCTGAATACCATAATAAGAGCCTGCTGGCTGCATGACTGACACTTTATTAGTATGTTCCAAGCCAATGGCATGTCCTAACTCATGCTCTGCTGTATGCAAGATGCGATCATAGGTATAACCATAGTTTGGATTAGATAGATAATAATGATTCAAACGAACTGTAACAGATAAAAACTGACCAGTTAACAGATTGGTCTGACTCTCCGCTTCGCCAGCTACAGATATCAAGCCATCATTCATTTCAGTCGCTACAATATCTGCCTCATTAGAGTCGGATACAAGTTCAAAACGAAAGGCACCCGTCTGGTTCCAGTTTTCTATGGCTCTTACATAGGCTGCTTGAAAGGTTTCATCCATCTGGGGATCAATGTAAATATTAGCCGAAGGCTTCGCCCATTTAGCTCCTGAGTGCTGGTGATTATCTGTCTGCGATAGTCCTTGTAAGTCCCCTGTCTCTTGCCATTGTTGCCAACCTGCTTGACTGATTTTACTGATCTTTTCAACCTGATCAACTGTGGTATTTAGGTCTCCCGTCACATACCAGAGAATCCCTAAAGCAATGAGAATTAAGACTACAAGAGTCCACACAAGGCGCCAGAACATGCGCCAAATCCCTAGTAACAATCGACATAGAACACGTATAATCCAGAACATGATTTCCCGCCTTTCTAAAAAAATAAGAATCCACCTTTAAACCATGGATTCCCATTCTAAAGATAGATTCTTTATTTTACTCGAGTAAGCTGAAAGAAAACTAAAACCACTTTGTTCACTTATCTTCCGATTATTTTTTTCAAAAATTGTAAACACTTAAACTTGATTGGATTTGGATAATATCGGAAAGTTCCTGCCTTTCTCACAATATAACCATTAAAGTTCTGCTTAAATCGTAATACGCCATCACTTCCATCAAAAATCCCTTGAATACCTAGAAAGTTGTATTTGTCAATTTTTCTTTCCAGAGCCTGCTTCATTGCATGATATTGAAGCAAAAACGGAGCAGAAAACTTCTGATACTCTGTAAATGAGCCTCCAAACAAATATGTTGCTTCCGTATTTGTGTAAATGATTAAAGCACAAGCTAAAGCAATGTTGTCAGATTCACTATCCAAGTTGCTCAAAAGATCTTTTTTCTTTTGTAAAGCTTGATATTGCTGTTTAAATTGCTTTGACTTTTCATCAAGACCAACCTGCTTCACATCGAGAGCTTCGATTGATTTTTTAGGATTCACTTCAGCAATTAGAAAAGCCGCATTGTCCTCAAAGTATCATACAATTTATAGTAATAATCTAAATCCTTGTCCTTAAACCCTTGTCTTTTTCCTGTTTCTTCAATAATTTGTTTGAATTTCGAAATTTCATCTCGTTCTACATTTCTTACAATCAGATTAAAATCATATGCTGATTGAATATTTCGAATACTGTTTTTATTAAAGGATTTCATCAAAGATTTCTTATCGTAACCCTTCAAATCTTTGATAAAATGCCAAAAAATCTCGCCATTAGGGTAACCGGTTGGCAAACCATCAAATTGGTAGCCTAAATTACACAGATCTTGGATAATACTTTTTTCTTCTTCATCTATTGGCTTCCCATCACTGTCAAAAGTTTGATAGGTCTCATAGGGTTTTACAAGCAACTCTAATACACCATTCTGCTTGGCATATTCTTTTAGTCCCTCATAAAAAACTGGAAGGGCATCTTTTTGGGTATAGATAGGCCCAGAATTCAACTCCATATGAAGACCACCTAACATAGGCAAGCTATAGACCAGAGCTGCAACTTGAATTTCTCCTTCTTGTTTCAAAGAAAGATAAACAACTCGAGCTCCTCGCTTTTCTAACAAATCTCCCATCTGGACAGACTGCATGAAGGAATAGCTAGGAACTGTTTCCGAATAACATTGAAACTCTTCTTTAGTGAGTGTAATCAGTTTCATAAATTTACTTTCTATGTTGTTTTTTTCTTAGTGTCTTACGAAGGTGATAAAAATAGTTGGCCAATCGATACAAAAAATTTACAGGTAGAGTAAACTCTCCTACGTATTCTTGAACAACAGGACTAAAGTTGGATTTAAAATCCGTTAACCCATCATCTAAAGTACCTTCAATCCCCCCCATATTAGCCCATTTTTTACCATCATTAAAAGCATCCTCAAACACTTTTGGATAAAGCACATATTGAGGGTAGAATTTTTTAAATCTATCATCCATTCCAGCATAAAGCATTTCTAGTGTATCACCGAACGAAACAGACAGTACTCCCGCTATAACTACTTCTTCTGGATATCTTTGAACAAGTTCTTGAAATTCTATGATGTATTTTTCAACAGATTTTTCCTGTTGTTGTAATTTGGTTAGACGCTTCTTTTGATATTCGTCTGTTTCAGACAAATCTTTTTTTATCTTGTTTAACTGTTCCCTATACTCCATTAGACGTTCTGGAATATTAATCTTTGCTAAATGTAAATACGCATCTTCTCCATAGGTTTCCATTAATTTTTGGAAATATTCCTGATTGCGGAGGGAAACATTTTTACGACGTTCCGTTAAAGCTATAATCGTTTCAAAATTTGAAATGTCTAACAAGCTACCCCGATAGGTAATAACTCCTCTCTTAACAGCATCCTTCATCAACCTCTTAGTATGCTTTGGAAAATCCGAATCTAACCCATCTTTTAGTATTCTATTAGCTTGATAACGTGGTTGTATAGTTTCGGACATAGCTATAGTCCTACCAGACCATTGACAATTTGCATCTTTTAAGTTTTGAATAGCTTCTATAGATGTACTATTCTCAGAAAATTCTTTAGAAGAGTTGTCAATAGGATATTGTTTTAAGATCAGAGACGGATCAAACTTAATAAAAACAGACCGCCTACTAGCCCCAAATTGTTTTAAGCTTCTCATCACAAATGTTACCAAATCTTTATCTTGATAATCCATTATTGGTCCTCTTGGGATATACATCATAGTATATCCAAGTGGCAATTTTTTTATGAGGATACTTGCAACAGCTACTAATTCTCCATTTTTATAAAAACCTAAACGCTCATTCCCCCAATTATCTTTTATCTTTGCCCAAGAACTACTCTGTAATAGACTAACTTGTGGATGTTGACTAACAAAAGCATCATGTTCTTGGGATGAAATCCCTACTTTAAATTCAAACACTTTAACTCCTCCCATTAAATCTTCATATAACTTATAATTTTTTCTATAAAAACACCAAGAATGTCATGTCACTTTTTTAAGACATCATTTCCACCAAATTTCTATTACTATTTTACTACTTTCAATTAAAAAGTCTAGTAAAAACAAACTCTCATTTTCATTTTTAACCCTAGAGAGACAATCTATATTATTTTATCGATAAAAAACTAGCTCAATCGCTCTTCCAAAACAAAATCAATCGGTAGAGTTGCCAAAAAGCGTTCTAGTTGATTTTCCCAGTAGTACCACTCATGGGCACCTGGACTATGACTGTAATGAATATCAAAGCCAAGTTTCTTGAGGTTTTTGACTTCTAGATTGTTAGTGGCGTAGAGGTAGTCTTGCTCACCACACCAAGCCCAAAGCTTGGTTTTCTTATCCGACTCTTTCGCTAGAGTTTCTAATGAATAGGGACTCTTCTCCCAGTCCTCAATCTTACCAAAAATTCCTCGCCAATATTCATAATTGCCTAAATCCTGACTTTCTGGTGAAAACCCTTGAAAACTGAGAGCTCCTGAAAAACTAGCAGCATGGGAGAAAGAATTGGTTGAAAGAGCTATTTTAAAGGAACCATAGCCTCCCATAGAAAGACCTGCAATAAAGGTTTTTTCACGTTTCCGCGTCATATTAGGAAAGAAACGCTTCATAACCTTTGGCAATTCATCTGCCAAGGCTGTGTAATAGTTAAAACCGTATTGGGTATCTGTATACCAGCCGTTACTTGTATTAGGCATAACAACAATCAAATTAGTCCCTCGTAACAAGCGCTCCACATTGGTCCGTTTGAGCCAACTGTTGTGGTTCCCTGACATCCCATGTAAGAGATAGAGAACAGGAATATCTGTGCAATCCGGGTCCTCAACCCGAGATGCATCAGGGTAGAGAACATTTACTCCCCACTCCATATCTAAAACTTCTGAGTAATACTCAATCTTCATTACTGCCATAACTTGCTCCATATTCGTTTGAGATAAGAAAAAGCCGAAACTCGACTTTCTCTCTTGTTATCTAATCCTTATTTTGCTTCCATGACTACTGGTAAGATAGCTGGACGACGTTTAGTCTGGTCAAAGAGGAATTTAGACAAACTGTCACGAACCTTTCCTTTGAGTTCTGCCCAATCAAAGTCTTCTCCTTGGAGATAGTCTTCAACTGTTTGGTTAATTAATTCAGAACTTTCACGTAGGATATCACGACTCTTCTTGAGGTAAATAAATCCACGCGTGTGCACTCGAGCCTTGGCGATGATTTTCTTATCATGACGGTTGACCGTGATGGCAACGATAAAAATTCCATCTTCTGACAGGACTTTACGATCACGAAGGACAACATTGCCGACATCTCCCATGGCATTCCCGTCAATCAAAACATCTCCTGCCGTCACTGCTCCAGATGGAACAAAGTCCCCATGTTCATAGGACATGGTGCTTCCTTTTTTAGGGATAAAGATATGTTCCGGTAGCATACCAACTGCCATGGCTGCCTTAGCGTGGGCGTCCAACTCACGATATTCCCCTTGGATAGGGAAGAGATATTTAGGACGCAAGAGGTTGATCATCAACTGCAAATCACGCGCATTCCCGTGTCCAGACACTCGCAAGCTTTGAGTAATTGATTTAACGATACCACCCGCTTGGTAGATCATATTTTCTACACGCGCCATCACAGCTTCTTTGGCAATTGATGGAGTTGTGACGATATAAACTAAATCTCCATCCTTGATTTCAACATAACGGTGGCGACCGATAGACATCTTGCGAAGCCCGTTAATAGGCTCACCCATACGACCTGTCTCAAGGATAATCAACTCATGGTCTTCGAAGCGAGACATATCTTTTGGTTTAATCAAGAGACTTTCATTGGCTAGGGACAATTTCTTGAGGCGAATAGCCGTACGAACAATATTCTCAATATCAAAACCTGTCAAGACAATGCGACGACCAGTTTCTGAAGCGGCATCAAAAACCTGTTGGATTCGAGAAAGGTTACTTGCAACGGCCGCTACAATGATACGACCTTCCCAGTCGGCGATAGTTTGGGTGATTTCATCCCCAACTTCACTTTCACTTGCCACTTGGATGTTGCTATCTGCATTAGCCGAATCGCTTAGAAGAGCTAATACTCCCTCACGACCAATCTCAGCTAAACGTCCAAAGTCAGTTGCATAAGATTCACTTGCTGTTTGGTCAAATTTGAAGTCCCCAGTATAAACAATGCTTCCCTCAGAAGTTTTCAAAACTACACCCAGGCTTTCTGGAATGGAGTGGGTCGTACGGAAGAAGGACACTTCTGTACCACCAAAATCAATCTCTGTATTCTCATCGATGACATGGAAATCATCAAATTTCTTGACGCTATCATTTCCCTTAACAAAGAGTTTAGCCAATTCGATGGTCAATTCCGAACCAAAAACGGGAACCTTGACTTCTGTCAATAGATAAGGTAAAGCACCGATAGCATCCGCATGTCCATGGGTCAAGAAGACACCTGCAATACGGTCGCTGTTTTCAAAAAGATACTCCATATTTGGAATAACGACATCGACACCTAGTTGTTCAGTTTCAGGATATTTCAAGCCCGCATCTAAAATAAAAATTGAGTCATTCACTTCTGCGACGTACATGTTCTTCCCATTTTCACGGACACCGCCTAGTGTTGTTAATTTAATATTGGTCATTTTCCCTCCGAATAGTTACTTTTACTTATTTGTAGAGCTAGAAAGGCTCTCTTTATCTGAAGGTATCATCCACCTTCAGCCGAATCTTTTCCTCTCATTATACCATTTTTTTACTGATTTTCAAAATGAAGGTTTCCAGTTAAAGAACTATAAATAACTCTTCTCCAAGGCACAAACAAGAAAGAACTGGGAGCACCTCAAAAGAATGTTCTGACTAGCTTCCTGTTACTCTTCAAATCTTTCCGCGACATTGAATAGCACTTCGCAGTCACAGTAGGCTCCATTTACTTCTAAAAAGTCTCTAACTGTTTCGACATCCACATTGTGCTCTTCTAGAAAGGTTTGTGTTAATAAAAAATCGTCCTGACAAGCTTGAGTTTCAAGTTCTACATCCAAAAAGTCAAACAAGTCAAAAAAGAGCTCCCTTGACAAGGGCAAACTTTCTTCGAATTTTTGTCTTTCTTGCTTTTTATAGTCCGCTCGTAACCTCTTTTTCTTCAGTTTATCCATTTGACACCCCTAAGCTTTCCTTGGGCCAGTTTATCTAGCCAACTAGTTCTCTTTTTCATTATAACATTAAACCGACTCCTTTTGGACCCTATTCATGAATATAAAAAGAGTTAGCAAACCAGCCAACTCTTTTAGATTCTATTTATTTTTCCATCAAGAAATCATAAATTTCCTGCACAGTCGCTAGGGCCATCATCTCCTGATCTTTAACGGTTTGTTTTAGTTGTTGATAAATATGACTCTCTGCTATGTCCCTCTTTGGAGCTTCTTTGTTCACTTTCATCACACCATTCTCAATCGTGACAAATCCAAGCTCTTCAAAAATCTGAATCATCTTAACTAGTAAGATTTGTTCAATTTTGAGATAGGCTGACAGATCTTTTAATTTATAACGAATATCAAACTCAGGAAACTGATAAATAGTCTTATAGAGTTTGGCAAATTGCTCTCTAGTTCCATAGCCCGTCAGATAATAGGCCTTATCTATATCGTTTTTAAAGTAAATAGCTGAAAAATCTTGCTCCTGGATAATTTGCTTAAGCGGATTAAGGTCTTCTGGGATATTTTTTACAACTACTGCTGGGCTTGTGGTCAAATCTGGCAAATCCTTAGTGAAGTCCAAGACAGGAATGCCTTCTGGTAGAGGAACGCTCTTGCCACGAATATTAAAGAGTTGCACCCCGTCTACACGGGCATCGACCATCATCAACTGCAAGGTAGTTTGCCCATTCCATTGGTTGACTGACAGGGTTACTGCCAACTCTATGCCTTTGGCTTGAGAGAATTCTGCTGCTAAGCTACCTTTACCAAAAGCTACCACTTCAAAATTACTTGTACCTCTAAAAATCTTTAATTTTAGATGGGCATTGCTTGCTCCCATAGCGCGAGCATTTTCAATCTGAAAATCTCGGATATAAAAGACTGGTTTTTGGTTATCCATTCCAAAAGGTGCCAAACGTTCAAAATTCTTGACCACATCAATAGTCAAGGCCTCTAAATCCAACTCTTCATCTAGGGATAAATTATTTTTAGTAGTTGCATCCAGGCCTTTATCCAAGACATAGCTTTCCAAAATCTCTGATAGAGTATCTAGCTTATCAGCTTCCAAAGTCATACCTGCGGCACCCGCATGACCTCCAAAGGCGATAAAGAGATTGCGATGAGGATCCAAGGCCTCAAAAATATCAAGAGCTTCGATACTGCGAGCACTTCCCTTTGCCCGTCCATCTTCTAGATTGAGCACAATGACCGTCTGACCTAATTCTTCCAGTAAACGTCCAGCCACAATGCCGAGAACGCCTGGATTCCAGCCTTCTTTAGCTAAAATCTGCACTTTCTTAGCCGGGTCCACCATGGCTTTGGCTTCTTGGTAAATAGCTTGGACAATTTCCTTGCGCTCTTCATTTCTCATGGATCATGAGAGCAATATCGTGAGCTTCTTCATCATCAAAGCCAGTTAATAAATCGATGGCTGGATTAGGGTCGTCTAGACGTCCCAAGGCGTTTAATCGCGGTGCTAGTTGAAAACCAACTGTCTCTTCTGTTACATCATTTCTAGCAATTCCGGCTATATTGAACATTTCTTGCAGACCCATTCTCTGGGTATTGCGCAAAACTTCTAAACCATACTGGACCATGATGCGATTTTCATCTGTCAGACTGACCATATCAGCTATAGTCCCAATAGCAACCAAATCCAACAGTTCAACTTGTACTTCTTCTAAAAGAGCGCAGGCCAGCTTAAAAGCAACCCCACAACCTGCCAAATGCTTGAAAGGATAATCAGCATCTGGATGCTCAGGATGGACAATCGCATAGGCATCAGGCAACACTTCTGGCATGGAATGGTGGTCTGTCACAATGACATCCACTCCCATGGACTGAGCCAAGTCAATGGCTTCATGTCCTGCCACCCCATTGTCCACAGTCACAATTAAGGAAATACCTTGCTGCTCAATGAAATACTTGTAAACACTGGCATTAGGTCCGTAGCCATCAGTGAAACGATTGGGCAAATAGACCGCTACCTCAGCCCCTAACTGCTCCAAGCTTTCCTTGACAATAGAAGCCGAGGTCATTCCATCTGCATCGTAGTCACCATAAATCAAGATAAACTCTCCATCTTCAATAGCCCGACGAATGCGCTCCACCGCCTTGTCCATATCATGCAAAAGGTAGGGATCGTGCAAATCATCTAAAGTGGGCGTCAAAAAATGAGATAAGGCCTCTTGATCCTTAACTCCTCGACTATACAACAGACGAGCCACTTCAGGTCCGAGACCAGCTTTCTTGGCTATCTTGGTAAAATCTTCATCCTCCACTTGGGGACGAAATTGCCAATTATAAGTTGGAATTATCAAAACTCATTCACTCTTTCTTACCATTCTATTCTAATATTATAACACGATTTCCAGCATTTCTCCCAATATTCTCATCAGTTTCTAGAAGCCTAAAACTCTTTTCATCTTAAATGACTAACTTTGTGTTAAACTAAAAGCATGAAAGAACATTTTAATCATCGAGCAGAGTTATTTGACTCTCCAAAAAATACATTTCTCGCCCAACTTGTCTATCAGCAAATCAAAAGACAGGTCCCTGACTTGTCAGGAAAAACTGTTCTAGACTTTGGTGGTGGTACTGGCCTAATTACCCTCCCTCTCGCCAAAGACGCCAAATCAGTAACCTTGGTAGATATAGCCGATAAAATGCTGGACCAGGCAAGGATAAAGGCTAAAAAACAGGAGCTTCAAAATCTCACCTTCCTTTGTAGGGATTTACTCGCAGAGCCTTTGGAAGATACTTTTGATCTCATCATCGTCAGCCGCGTCCTCCATCACCTGCCTGATCTAGACAAGACTCTAGCCCTCTTTCACAGGCACTTGAAGGACCAGGGACAACTATTTATCGCTGACTACACAAAGACTAGCAAATCCCATCATGGCTTTATTATTGCTGACCTAGAGGAGTATTTAAGACAGGGAGGTTTTTCTGACATTAAGAGCCAAATCCTATATAGTTCAGATCATCTCTTTCTTGGGAACCCTTCTCAATTATTTTTAACATCAGCCAAAAAATAAATCCCTAGTATAAATTTCCAGGAAAACGCTTGCACATTTTTTTACTCCATGCTATACTAAATTTAAAATAAAATCCTAGGAGTTTCTTTATGAAGAATACATCATCTCATCACGAGAAAAAAATGGTTTATAGTATCCGTTCTTTGAAAAACGGAACAGGCTCAGTCCTTATCGGAGCGAGCTTTATCCTACTGGCTCTTGCAACACCTCATGTTGCAGCAGATGAAAATCTCTCGAACACTAGAGAAAATGTAAGCGCTATTGCTGTAAGCCCTACAGATACTGATTCTAAGTCAGCTCCAACTCCAATTTCTAGCAAAAACAATGCAAACGATTCCCTTGAAACTACAGAAAAGTCTCAAGCATCTAAGGTAACTTTAACTACTGAAAGTCCTAAAGTAGAGGCTGCTACAACCAGCCCTTCTGGCAATCAAGTAGAAAAGAAAGACGAACCAGCTCCAACTTCAGAGGATAAAAAAACTGAAGTAGCTGCACGTCCAGTTTTAGATGAAAAAACAAAAGCAGAAGCTGTATCTGAAACCCCAATCGCAGACAACTACTTCCGTATCCATGTCAAAAAACTTCCTCAAGAAAACCAAGAATCACAAGGACTTTGGACTTGGGACGATGTTGAAAAACCATCCGAAAATTGGCCAAATGGCGCCCAGTCCTTCAAAGATGCCAAGAAAGACGACTACGGCTACTACCTAGATGTCAAACTAAAAAATGAACAAGCCAAGAAAATCAGCTTCCTCATTAACAACACTAAAGGTGACAACCTTACTGGAGACCGTTCGGTAGAGCGCCTCTCTCCAAAAATGAATGAAGCTTGGCTAGATGAGGACTTCAAGGTTCATAACTACCAACCTCAGCCAGCGGGAACGATCCGCGTCAACTATTTCCGAACCGATGGAAATTACGATAAAAAATCTCTCTGGTATTGGGGAGATGTTAAAACCCCAAGTAGTGGAGAATGGCCTGACGGTACAGACTTTACCGCAACTGGAAAACACGGACGCTACATCGATATTCCGCTAAATGAAGCTGCAAGAGAATTGGGATTTTTACTATTAGATGAAAGCAAGAAAGGCGATAACGTGAAAATCAGAAAAGAAGATTATAAATTCACTGACCTGAAGAACCATAGTCAAATCTTCCTCAAGGATGATGATGAAACTATCTACACCAACCCTTATTACGTGCACGATATTCGTATGACTGGTGCCCAACATGTGGCAAATCTCGTATCGAAAGTAGCTTCTCTACACTAGTTGGATCTAAGAAAGAGGATATCATCAAACGTTCAAGTATTACGGACCACCAAGGAAACAAGGTTACTATAGCAGATATCGAAGTTGATGAAGCAGGTAAGAAAGTGACCTACATCGGTGACTTCTCTGACACTCAAAACCCTTACACAGTTGCCTACGATTCAGATCGCTTTACAACTCGTTCTAGCTGGCGTCTCAAAGACGAGACTTATAGTTACGATGGTCCACTTGGTGCAAATCTTAAAGAAGATGGCAAACGTGTTGATCTGACCCTCTGGTCTCCAAGTGCTGATAAAGTTTCAGTTGTTGTTTACGACAAGAAGGACCCTGAAAAAGTAGTCGGAACCATCGCTCTTGAAAAAGGAGAAAAAGGCACCTGGAAACAAACTCTGGATGCAAACTCTGGACTCGGTATCAGCAACTATACCGGCTACTACTACCACTACCAAATCGAGCGCCAAGGTAAGACTGTTCTCGCACTAGATCCTTATGCTAAATCTCTGGCAGCTTGGAACAGCGATCTAGCAAAAACTGACGCAACACACAAGGTTGCTAAAGCTGCTTTTGTAGATCCAGCAAAACTAGGTCCACAAGACTTGACCTATGGTAAGATTCGCAATTTCAAATCTCGCGAAGATGCTGTTATCTACGAGGCACATGTTCGCGACTTCACTTCAGATCCTGCCATCGCAAAAGATTTGACTAAACCATTTGGTACCTTTGAAGCCTTTATCGAGAAGCTCGATTATCTCAAAGATCTAGGAGTTACTCATATCCAGCTCCTCCCAGTCTTGTCTTACTACTATGTCAATGAATTGAAGAACCAAGAACGCTTATCTGATTATGCTTCAAGTAACAGTAACTACAACTGGGGTTATGACCCTCAAAACTACTTCTCATTAACTGGTATGTACTCAAGTGATCCTAAGGATCCAGAAAAACGTATCGCAGAATTTAAAAACCTCGTCAACGAGATCCATAAACGTGGCATGGGTGCTATCTTAGACGTAGTTTACAACCATACTGCCAACGTCGATATCTTTGAAGACATTGAGCCAAACTACTACCACTTCATGGATGCTGATGGGTCGCCACGTACTAGCTTTGGTGGTGGTCGTCTAGGAACAAGCCACTACATGTCTAAACGCGTCATGGTAGACTCTATCAAGTATTTAGTTGAAACCTATAAAGTAGATGGTTTCCGTTTCGATATGATGGGAGATCATGATGCAGCTTCTGTCGAAGAAGCTTACAAGGCTGCACGCGCCCTTAATCCAAACCTTATCATGTTAGGTGAAGGTTGGAGAACCTATGCTGGCGATGAAAATACGCCTACTAGACCTGCTGATCAGGATTGGATGAAACACACTGATACTGTTGCTGTCTTTTCAGACGACATCCGCAACAACCTCAAGTCAGGTTATCCAAATGAAGGCCAACCTGCCTTTATCACAGGTGGAAAACGCGATATCAATACCATCTTTAAAAATCTCATTGCTCAACCAACCAACTTTGAAGCGGACAACCCAGGAGATGTTATCCAATATATCGCTGCTCATGACAACTTGACTCTATTTGACATCATTGCCCAATCTATCAAAAAAGACCCAAGCAAGGCCGAAAACTATGCTGAAATCCATCGTCGCTTGCGACTTGGAAACCTCATGGTCTTGACAGCTCAAGGAACTCCATTTATCCACTCTGGTCAGGAATATGGACGTACTAAACAATTCCGTGACCCAGCCTACAAGACTCCAGTAGCAGAGGATAAGGTTCCAAACAAATCTCACTTGTTGCGTGATAGGACGGCAATCCATTTGACTATCCATACTTCATCCATGACTCTTATGACTCTAGCGATGCTGTCAACAAGTTTGACTGGACCAAGGCAACAGATAAAAAAGCATATCCTGAAAATGTTAAAAGTCGCGACTACATGAAAGGCTTGATTGCTCTTCGTCAATCTACAGATGCCTTCCGACTCAAGAGTCTTCAAGATATCAAGGAGCGTGTTCGCCTCATTACTGTCCCAGGACAAAATGGGGTTGAAAATGAAGATGTAGTTATCGGCTACCAAATTACAGCTCCAAACGGCGATGTCTACGCAGTCTTTGTCAATGCTGATGATAAAGAACGTGAATTCACTCTAGGAACAGAATTTGCTCATTTGAGAAATGCTCAAGTCTTGGCAGATGAAAACCAAGCTGGAACAGTTGGAATCGCCAACCCTCAAGGTCTTAAATGGACAGAAAATGGTTTGAAGTTAAATGCCCTTACAGCTACTGTTTTGCGCATCACTAAAGAGTCTCCAGTACTCCCTTCAACCCCAGAAAAACCAGAAGTACAACCAAGCACACCTGAAACAAATACAGACAAACCTGAAACTAACAGTCAAACTCTAGTTAACAAAACTGATACAACTAATGTTCAAACTCTAGCTAACCAGGCTGACTCAACTAACGATCAAACTCTAGCTAGCAAATCTGACTCAACTAACGCTCAAACTCTAGCTAGCAAACCTGACTCAACTCAACCTGGAATTGACTCACCAGCACAAAAAGTTCTTCCAAACACTGGAACAGAAAAAGTTTCCTTCCTTGCATTGGTAGGTATCAGCCTCCTAGCCCTCCTAGGACTTGGTAGCTTCCTCAAGTCAAGAAAGGAAAAATAAAACCAAGGTTTCTATAAACCTAGCAACTTGGTAGAAAGACACGTAAAAAGCAAGAACAAAAAAAGTTCTTGCTTTTTACTATCTAGGTAGCCCTAGCTTAAATCCATGGACAATCTCATTAGAAAATCCTTGGTTTTTAACAATTCCTCACCACAGAATTCCCTTGTATAAAAATAGCAGGGCTAAGAATAATAATCCGTAGAAAAACATAAAGAGCCACTTTAATTTTACACACAAAGCTACATATTCACGGATAAAGGCTGATGGAATGTAGTAGCCTGCTGTCCGACAACCTAGACCATCACCTTTCATTTTTAGCTTACGAGCATAGGTACTTGTTCTAAAGACATGATAATCATTTGTCACAAAAAGAAATTGGGGGCTTGCTACCAGTTTCTCGCCAAGCTTCTTAGAATAAAGAAGATTCTCATAGGTCGTTCTTGATTGGTTCTCAAGGACAATCGCATCACGGGGGACATCTGTATCCGTAAGCAGATAGTTTGTAATCGCTTGGGCCTCAGAAATCTTTTCGTCTACCCCTTGTCCACCGCTGGCTATGATTTTGATATGAGGATTCTTAGAATTGTGGTAAGCCTCAACTGCCTTGTCAATCCTACGCTTGAGCAAAGGAGTTACCTTTTCTCCATCCAACAAGCCTGCTCCGTGAATGATTATAAAATCATAATGTTTTTTCTTAGGAATAATGAGATATAAGATAGAATATAGCAGAAATCCTGCAAAGGCAAAACCAAAGATAAAATAGGAATAAAGAATGAATAGAAAGATTAGATTGATTAGATGATTAGTATAGAATAAATCACTCGTATTGGTTAATCTAAGCGCAACTATCCCAAAAAACAGAAGAATCAAAAAGCCCAAGCCCATCGACAGATAATTTGCCTTGGAACGTCCTTCTCGTTCCAGTAGGATGACTCCATTATAGATTAAAAAGATGCCACTCAGAAAAAGCAGCAACGGGAGTACAATAAAGGCAAATACATAAAAAGCTAACTGAACATTCTCATACCCATTTTTATAAAAAAGGTCGGCTAGATAAAAATAATTTGAAATGAGAGATAATAAAAATAATACTGGATTCCACAGACTTCTATTATCCTTCAAAAATGACAGTATAAATGCTAATACAATTCCTATAACGAGATACATCTCTTCCTCCTTTAATGATTCTATTTTATCATAATTATCCACATAGAAAAAGAGGAACTAAATTCCTCTTAACTTTAGATTCTTGCTTCTGCATCTGCCACTACTCGAGCCAGACTAGTTTGGCTTAATTCCTCTTCCATAGCTTCTTGAATTTTATTTAACTTTTCATCTAAAACCCCATGGATGTTAGCTCCTACTGGACAGGCTGGATTGGGATTGTCATGAAAACTAAAGAGTTGGCCTGTCTTTCCAAGGCATTCAACTGCTTGGTAAACATCTAATAAGCTGATGTCCTCTAGGTCTTTGATAATCTCTGCTCCACCAGTTCCACGCGCGACTGAGATTAACTCTGCCTTTTTCAGTTGGGACAAGGTTTTACGGATAATAACAGGATTGACTCCAACACTACTAGCTAGAAAATCGCTAGTCACCTTGCTTTCCTTCCCTTTTAGGGCAATAATGATCAACATATGAGTCGCAATGGTAAATCGACTTGAAATTTGCATCTTCTTCTCCTTATACCAACTAGATCTTAGCAATCTACTTGTTTTAACTATTATAACCTATCTAGTTGTAATGTCAAACGTTACTACTGAGCCAATCATCTAACTCGGCATCATGCCCTTGTTCTTGAGCTATTTCATGTAGCAAATCTTGATTATGGGTATGGTGGATCCCCTTGACCAAACTTTCATAATAAACTTGATAATAAGGTAAATTTAAGTCTTTAGCTAGTTGCAGTTCTGCCTGGACATCATAGTCTACTCGTCGAAAATCGACATTCTTCAAACCTTTTTCATCAAACTCCAAAATCATGTACTGGGCCCGTAAATCCCTGCGGAGATTGCTTGATAAAAAGAAGGGCTGGCCGATGGATCCTGGATTGAGAATGAGTTGCCCACCGCTTCCATAACGAAGTAATTGCTGATGGATATGGCCATAAACAGCAATATCACATGCAGGATCAGTTACCAGACGATCAAAATCTTCCTGCTTTCCTAGGTGGATTAACTCCCTACCCCAGTTTTTGTCCGGCAAATGATGGCTGAGCCCAATGGTCAAGTCTCCAAACTGACGATGAATCTGCAAAGGATAGTTTTGCAAGGCATCAATTTCCTCTTGGCTAACCTCCTCCATGATATACTGGCACTGGCGCAATAAATAGCGTAGACTAGGCTTGGTTTCGTCTAATTTTCGATGGCAAGCCCGCCAGAGACTATATTCCCAGTTCCCCAGCACCTGAGCAGTAATCGGTAAATCCGCCAAGGTCTCTAAAATATTTTTTCGACCCGTACCTGGCATGAGAATATCTCCTAGCAACCAATACTCGTCTACCTGCAAACTTAGGGCATCTTCTAATACAGCGTTTAAAGCCGTCGTATTCCCATGAATATCTGAAAGCACAGCAATTTTTGTCATCATATTTCCTCTTGATTTTCTCTAATTTCATTATACCAGACCCCTTTTTAAAATCAAAAAACACGTCTTTCCCATTTGTTTTTTACTTTACTTTTTTAGTGAAAAGGGTTACAATAAAGATGAAAATAACAAGGGGGTTTTTGCTATGACACAAAGATATGAAAACATCATGGTCGCTATTGATGGTTCTAAAGAAGCAGATTTGGCCTTTCTCAAAGGAGTCCATACCGCGCTTCGAAACCAAGCTAAATTAACCATTGCTCATGTTATCGACACTCGTGCTCTTCAAAGTATTTCAACTTATGACGCTCAAGTTTATGAAGAATTACAACTTGAAGCTCAAGACTTGATGGCTGAGTATGAAAAACGGGCTAAAGATGCTGGACTTACTGATATCACCATTGTTATCGAAATGGGAAATCCAAAGACTCTCCTAGCTAAAACAATTCCTGATCAAGAGAAAGTTGATTTGATTTTAGTTGGGGCAACAGGCCTAAATGCCTTTGAGCGGCTACTTGTTGGCTCATCTTCTGAGTATATTCTCCGCCATACCAGTGTAGACTTACTCGTAGTTAGAGATAAGGACAAAACTTTATAAACATCAAAAAAAGGAGCGACTTCGCTCCTTTTTTATTTCTTGTTTTCTCTTTCTTTATGGCGTTCATAAGCCTTCTTTTGTCTTTCAATTTCCTTTTTAATAGCTGGTTCTGGGGCATGTTTCTCCTCCCAATCTTCAGGTTTGAGAATCTTGTGAGTCACTGGATCAAACTGGGCCTTACCATCTGGGAAAATCTTGGCCATATTGGCTTGGTGGACAATTTCAAAAATACGCTCTGGGTCCACTCCCATCAATACAAAACTACCATAAGTAAAATACAGAGTATCAATCAAGGCATCTACTTGCCCTACTATTGTCGTCTCAGCTGGAATTTTTTGCAAAACTTTCTCAGAGGCCTTATCCAAAGCTTGATGCAAATCACCAATAGCTTGCTGGAAGTCATCTTCTGAATTACTAGAAGCGCGGACAAACTCAACTAGCTCTTCTAATTTAAAGGCTGCTCGATGTGTTGCTCCCTTAACATCCCAGGCCTTAGGTTCTTCCTGGGTTCTCTCATCCATCATGTGATGGAAGGTCTTAACCTTATTAAAATGGTAGTCACGACTGACAAATACTTTTTCAGAAGATAGTACCCCAAAGTATTCAAGAGCCTTATGGATGCCCCCCTCTTGATTGCTGGTTGTAATATGCTTAGCCACTTCCTTAACACTACTGCTACCATTTCCCATGGCAACAGACATCCCAACACCAGCCAACATCTCTAGGTCGTTATCTGAATCGCCAAAAGCCATGACTTGGTTGAGGTCAAAACCATACTCCTTGCCGACTCGGCGAATTCCTTCTAACTTAGAATTCCCTTGGTTGATGATATCCGCTGCAAAGGGATTACTTCTAGTGAACTTGAGGTGGTTTAGTGTTGTGGCTGCTTGTTCAGATTCTTCAGGTGTCATCAACATGAGAACTTGATATATAGGTTGGTTGATTAAGTTCAGTAAATCCTTTTCTTTTTGAGGAACGGCTTTACTTACCAAACGGTTGAAAGAGTTACTGATAGTCCGAGTCAAAAATTTAGGTACAAAACGACTGACCAATTGTGATAAAGGACTGAGACCAAAGGACATGATTCGAGAACCAACGACATCCTGTCTAGTTCCCATAGCGATTTCTTTTTGATTTGCCTTTGCATAAGAGATGATTTGTCTAAGACTTCCCTTATCGATAGGACTGGCAAAAAGAACACGGTCTTTGTTAAAGATATATTGGCCATTATAGGTAACTGCAAAGTCCAAATCTAAATCTTCCATCAATTCCTTAACAAAAAAAGGTCCTCGCCCTGTCGCTACCCCAACAAGGACCCCTTGGTCTTTTACAATCTTAATGGCTTCCTTAGTGGATTTCAAAACACTCTTACTATCATTCACTAGCGTTCCATCTATATCAAAAAATACAGCTTTGACTTCCATGACTATCTCATTCCTTTCTTTTATGATACAATGATTATACCATATTTCAGAAAAAGTGAGTGAATCATGACTAAGAAAATCCTCGTTTTACACACTGGCGGTACTATTTCGATGCAAGCAGATGATTCTGGTGTGGTTAGAACTAGCTCTGACAATCCTATGAATCATGTCTCTAATCCTCTGGAAGGAATTCAAGTCCATTCTTTGGATTTTCTAAATTTACCTAGTCCCCATATCAAGCCTAAGCACATGCTAGCCCTTTATCAAAAATCAAAGATGAAGCCAACAACTTCGATGGTGTCGTCATCACCCACGGTACTGATACTCTAGAAGAAACAGCCTATTTCCTAGATACTATGGAAATTCCACAAATTCCTATCGTGCTGACTGGAGCTATGCGAAGTTCTAATGAACTTGGTAGTGATGGTGTCTACAACTATCTCAGTGCCTTGCGAGTGGCAAGTAATGATAAGGCTGCTGATAAGGGAGTATTGGTTGTTATGAACGATGAGATTCATGCTGCTAAATACGTTACCAAGACCCATACGACCAATGTCGGAACTTTTCAAACACCAACACATGGACCACTTGGTCTCATTATGAAGCAGGAAATCCTCTATTTCAAGACTGCTGAACCCCGTGTTCGTTTTGATCTCCATTCCATCAAGGGCTTGGTTCCAATCATTCCTGTATATGCAGGTATGACCGATGAGCTACTTGACCTACTTCCTGTTAACCAGTTAGACGGCCTTATTATCCAGGCCTTTGGAGCAGGAAATGTTCCTCAAGAAACTGCTCAAAAATTGCAGACTCTAATCCAAGAAGGACTACCAATCGCTCTAGTTTCTCGCTGTTTTAATGGTATCGCTGAACCTGTCTATGCCTACGACGGAGGAGGGGTTTGTTTGCAAAAATCAGGTGTCTTTTTCGTTAAAGAATTGAATGCTCAAAAAGCCAGACTCAAACTCCTTATCGCCATCAATGCTGGTCTCAAGGGAGATGATCTTCGAACATATATGGAAGGATAAGAAAAACTCAGGAAATCCAAGTATTTCCTGAGTTTATTTTTAATTTTTTGCGAGTTGAACAACGTTCTGTCAATCCATGCTGAAGAAGAACTTCTCTTTCTTCTAGCTCTTCCTTATGCATAATCTTCGTCAACATACGCATACTAATCGCTCCAATATCATACAAGGGTTGAGCAATCGTTGTAAGATTTGGTCGTGTGTAGCGAGCAATTTGAGAATCGTCACTGGTAATGATTTCAAAGTCTTCAGGAACTGAGACACCTTTATCTGCCAAACCATTCAAGACACCTGCTGCTAACTCATCTCCTGTAACAATAGCTGCTGTTGCTTTTGAAGAAATTAAACGTTCTGCCAAGGCATAACCATCATCATAACGGTATTTAGACTCAAAGACAAGACCTTCGCTGTAGTTAACCCCAGCTTCTTTCAAAGCGTCCTTGTAACCAACAAGACGAACTTTTCCATTGATATCATCCACTAAAGGACCACTGATAAAGGCAATTTTCTTGTTGCGTTTTAAAAGATGACGAACAGCATCTGCAGTTGCATTTTTATAGTCAATGTTAACACTTGGCAACTGATGTTCTACATCCACTGTTCCAGCTAGAACAACTGGTGTTCTTGAGCGTGAAAATTCTGAACGAATCTTTTCAGTTAGGTGATAACCCATGAAGATAACACCATCAACCTGTTTGGAAAAGAGTGTATTAACTACTGATACTTCTTTTTCATCGTCTTCATCACTATTAGCAAGGACGATATTGTATTTATACATTTCAGCAATATCATCAATTCCTTTTGCTAGAGTTGCAAAATAAGTATTTGTAATATCTGGGATAACAACCCCAACTGTTGTTGTCTTCTTACTTGCCAAGCCACGGGCTACCGCGTTAGGACGATAATCTAAACGATCAATAACCTCTAATACTTTCTTACGAGTATTTTCTTTAACGTTTTTATTCCCATTCACAACACGGCTGACAGTTGCCATCGACACTCCCGCTTCACGGGCAACATCATAAATTGTTACTGTATCATCTGTGTTCATACCGTTTCCTCTCTCTACTGAAAATTCTGTTTTCATGTTTATACCACTTTCATTCTATCACTTGTTGTAAGCATTTTCAAGCATTTAATAAAGTTTTATTAAAAAATATTCTTCCCATCATTATTTTACAATAATCTTTTCTTGATTTTTCCAATATTTTACAGTATCATAATAAAAAACCAGATAGGAGGCATAGATGGCTTTTACAGATTCTCATAGACGATCAGCTAGTTTGGTATCGTAACCAATCTACCAGATGATATCATCGATTCTATTTGGTTCATCATCGATCATTTCCTTAAACATGTGTTTGAATTGGAAGAAGAGTTGGACTTTCAGTTGCTCAACAACAAGGGGGCCATCACCTTCCGTTTTTCAAGCAAACACCTGCCCACCATGATTGACTTCGACTTTAGTCACCCTTACGAGCCACTCTATCCACCAAGGGTCATTGTACTGGATATGGACGGCAAGGAGACCATTCTCCTACCAGAAGAAAACGACCTATATTAAAAACTCTAGCTCTCTGCCATATATGCAGGAAGCTAGAGTTTTTTTATTGCTTCAATGCTTGATACAAATAACGAATGGGTTGCTTCAGTACAGGGTGGATAAAATGAGGTGCAATTTCCTGCAGCGACTCTAAGACAAAGAGTCGCTCAGCAACGTAAGGATGCGGCAAGATGAGACTATCGTTATAAATGACCTGATCCTCCATAAAAAGCAAGTCCAAATCAATCAAACGAGGTCCCCAATGCACTTCTCTGACCCGTCCCATTTCAGACTCAATAGCTAATAAGTTTTCTAATAAAATTGGAGTCGACAACCATGTTTCTACTTCAATAACCTGATTGGCAAAACTATCTTGTTCTACACCACCCCAAGGCTCAGTTGTAATCACACTAGATTCTTTGAGAATACGAAGCCCTCGAGTACGCATCTTGTCAAGAGCTAGTTCGAGATTAGCCGTCTTATCCCCCATATTGCTACCTAGAGCAATAAAGGCTCTTTGTTTGCGGCGATGGATGGTTACTGAACAGGTATCTAGTGGTAGATGAATAGGCGCCCATGGTTTTTTGAGTTCCAGTTTAATTTCTTGAACTATTGGATAGGTTTCAAAAGTGCGCTCTACTAGTTTGTAGGCAACTGTTTCAATCAAGTCTTCAGTGGTTTCCTGAAACCAAGTCGTCCATTGCTGACAGAGCTCGCCATAATGGATAGAAGCTTCCAAATCTAAGTCCGTAGCAGCCTTGGTCATATCATAGGATAAGCTTGCATCAATGATAAATTTTTGGCCCAGTTCCTTCTCACTCGGGAAAAGACCATGATAGGCAAAAATCTCCAAATCCTTAATGCGCAATTGATCCATAACTAGTCCTTTCTAGAAAAAATCGTTTGAATCGATTTTTATAACCCCATGAGACGGTATGCTTGATCTCGAAGATCTTTATCCGTTTCAAACACTCCACGAGCTACTGTTGTCAAGGTTGCAGTTCCTGGTTTTCGAACACCACGCATGCTCATACACATATGCTCTGCTTCAATAACAACGAAAGCACCTTTGGCACCTAGATAGTCCATCAAAGCATCTGCCACTTCGATATTCAAGCGTTCTTGAATCTGTGGCTTTTTAGCATAAACCTCAACTGTACGTGCCAGTTTTGACAAACTGCCACCCGTCCGTCTGGAATGTAGGCGATATGAGCTTTCCCATAAAATGGCAAGAAGTGATGTTCACACATGGTATGGAAAAAGATATCTTTTTCCACTACCATATTATCGTCGATAATTTCAAAGGATTTTGACAAATGCTCCTCCGCAGTTTGACCAAGTCCTGAAAAAATCTCCTGGTACATGCGAGCTACACGTGCAGGAGTTTCCTGCAAGCCTTCGCGGTTGACATCTTCACCGACCGCTTCGATAATCATTTTTACAGCCGTCTCAATCTTTTGTGTATCCATTCTCTAGTTTTTCCTCTCCATTAGATAGGCTCTCACCTGGCTCAAGAAATACAAGGAGCCCGTAACTATCTTAACTGTTTTTTTCTCTTCATTTTCTGTCATTTTTTGATCTAGAAATTCCTTCCAACTTTGATAGTTGAGATTTCTAGAATAAGCTACTTTTTTTAGTACTTTTTCGTCTGTCGCTCGACCGTCATCAAAGTGAGTCAATGTCAGCTCAGTATCTGGCAAAGTTTCTAACAAGTCTAACATATCCTCCAAGGCCTTGGTTTTGATACATGTAAAAAGTATTTCCTTGTGATAATCAGCAAATCGTTCTTCCAAGGTATCTAACAAAGCCTTGACAGCATGAGGATTGTGGGCCCCATCCAAGATCATTAAGGGTTCTCTACAAACAACTTCAAAGCGTCCTGGCCAACTTGTTTCTTCTAAGGCTTGAGCCACTATGTTATTACTAGCTAATTCTCGACCATCTTCTTTACAAAAAGTATCAAGTAAAGCTATGGCCATCCCAGCATTCTCTATCTGGTGCAAACCCAGCAATCCTGTCTGAAAGCGACCTTGTCTAAGCGGGCTTGAATAATCAAAGATTTCACCCGTCTCCACACTCTCATGATGGCTAACTTGATAATCTTCCCCATAAACAAGCCTAGGAGCCTCTTTCGCTTTCGCGATTTGGTTGATAACTGCTAAGCCTTCTGGGACAATATTCCCCGTTACCAGGGGAACTCCTTGTTTGATAATTCCAGCTTTCTGCTCCGCGATAGCTTCCAAGCTATCCCCTAGTAAAGCTACGTGATCCAGGCCAATGGTCGTAATACCTGTTAAGATAGGCTGACAAACATTGGTACTATCCAAAAGTCCACCCATACCTACTTCCATAATGGCCACATCGACTTGCTCAGAAGCAAAATAGTCATAGGCAATGGCAGTCATAATCTCGAATTCTGTCGTTCCTTGTAAGGTAGGAGCGTGTTCACCTTCAAGTAGTGAGCGATAGTCTACCATCAAGGCCTCTAATCTTGCTTCTGGGATAGATTCCTCATTAATGGCAATCTGATCGGTATAATGAATCAGATAGGGTGAGCTAAAGACACCAACTCTTAGTCCCATCTTTTCCAACAGATTCTTCAAAAAGGCTATAGTAGAGCCCTTTCCATTGGTTCCACCAATATGGATAACTTTGAGTTTAAGATGAGGATTGCCACGTAAGGCTAATAGCTCCTCCATCCTCTCCAGACCAAAATGCGGTTGGTCTGTCCGGTAGTTAGCTATCCACTGATTCGTTTCGTTTTTATTCATCTTATTTATACTGTTTCAAGTTTAAATTTTCCGCATCATCTGCCAGACGAATGGCTGATGCGATTTCAGCTGCCATCTTGTGGCTGGCTACATCGTGTACACGCACCACTTCCACACCTTGTCTAGCGGCGATACTGGTCACATGAGATGAAGCCGTATCACGATTTCGGAAGCCTTCTTCAGTTTCTGGATTTACTTCAAAACCATTTTCTTCCAGAATATTGATGACAAAGCGCTTGCGAGAGACTCCTAAAAAGATAGGATAGCCCATCTCTTGTAATTTATCAAGGTCACGTAGAAGTATGAGATTTTCCTTTTTGGTCAAGCCAAAGCCAATCCCAGGATCCAGCATGATCTTTTCTTTCGAAATTCCTGCTTTTTCCGCTCTTACTAGAGCACGGTTAAAGAAAGCTATCATCAATTCTTCTACTGGTAGTTTTTCAAACTCATCTAAGTCTTCCTTTGTAAAAGGCTCTCCAAAGCCAAAATGAGGGAAGATAAGTGAACTAGGGTGCTGAGGGCGTGCCATGACTGGATTAAACATGATGACTACCTGAGCTCCAGCTTTGGCAACCACTTCCGCCATCTTCTCATCCCCCATAAGACCTGTAATGTCATTAACTATATGGGCCCCAGCCTTTAGAGCTGCTTCTGCAACTTGACTTTTCCAAGTGTCTACCGAAATCAAGACATCACTTTCTTGACGGATAGCCTCAATGACTGGGACGACACGTTGGATTTCCTCTTCAATCTCAACATAGCTACTTCCAGGTCGAGTAGACTCTCCACCGATATCTAAAATAGTGGCACCTTCAGCAATCAATTTTCGAGCTTGTTTTAAGGCTTCTTCAATAGCAAAAAATTGGCCCCCATCAGAGAAAGAATCTGGGGTGACATTGATAATACCGCAAATAGCTGTTTTTGTATGATTGTCTCTTTTTTCCACGATTATCACTCAAATTTCATTTAGATTGGTATTCCTCTATTTTACTGTTTTTTTTGGATTCTGTCCAATTATCCCTCGCTACTCTCAAACTTTAAAAGAGCGCAAAAAAGAGAGTGGGACAGAAATCGGTAATTCGTTAGAATTCGATTTCGTTGTCCCACCTCCGCACAGTTGAGTAGGGTTGTAAAAGCTGATGAAATCAGCGTAGTAGAACCCACTCAACCACTGCGTCCTGCTCGACAATCCAAAGACAATTGAGAGGCTAGGACTTTTGTCCCAGCCTCCTTTTTTATATTCTTATTTTTCAGTCAAAGCTGCAAGTCCTGGAAGAACTTTACCTTCAAGAAGTTCCATTGAAGCTCCACCACCAGTAGAGATCCATGAGAACTTGTCTGCACGACCAAGGTTGATAGCTGCGGCAGCTGAGTCACCACCACCGATGATTGATTTAACGCCTGGTTGTTTCACGATAGCGTCCATTACACCGATTGTACCAGCTTGGAAGTCAGGGTTTTCAAATACACCCATTGGTCCGTTCCATACAACTGTTTTAGCACCAGTCAAAGCTTCGTCAAATTTAGCGATAGATTTTGGACCGATATCCAAACCAAGGAAACCTGGGTCTACTGCTTCACCTTCAGTGTCTTTCACTTCAGTGTAGTCTGCAAATGCGTTTGCTTCTTTTGAGTCAACTGGCAAGATCAATTTACCGTTTGCTTTTTCAAGAAGAGCTTTAGCAACATCCAATTTGTCTTCTTCTACAAGTGAGTTACCGATTTCGATACCTTGTGCTTTGTAGAATGTGTAAGTCATCCCACCACCGATAAGAACTTTATCAGCTTTTTCAAGCAAGTTTTCGATAACACCGATCTTGTCTGAAACTTTTGAACCACCAAGGATAGCCACGAATGGACGTTCTGGAGCTTCAACTGCTTCTTGGATGTAAGCAATTTCGTTTTCAAGAAGGAATCCAGCGACTGCTTTTTCAACGTTTGCTGAGATACCAACGTTAGATGCGTGTGCACGGTGAGCTGTACCGAATGCATCGTTTACGAAGATACCATCTCCAAGTGATGCCCAGTATTTACCAAGTTCAGGATCGTTTTTAGATTCTTTCTTACCGTCAACATCTTCAAAACGAGTGTTTTCAACCAAAAGAACTTGTCCATCTTCAAGAGCGTTAATTGCAGCTTCCAATTCAGCACCACGAGTTACACCTGGAAGGAATGTAACTTCTTGACCCAATTTAGCAGCCAAGTCAGCAGCTACAGGAGCAAGTGATTTACCAGCTTTGTCTGCTTCTTCTTTTACACGTCCAAGGTGAGAGAAAAGAATCGCACGTCCACCTTGCTCAAGGATATACTTGATAGTTGGAAGAGCTGCAGTGATACGGTTGTCGTTAGTAATCACGCCATCTTTTACAGGAACGTTGAAATCAACACGAACGAGAACTTTTTTCCCTTTCAACTCAACGTCTTTAACAGTCAATTTTGCCATTTGGAAAGACTCCTTAATTTTTTTATGTGTTAATTATATCACAAATTCATTAAAAGTGATAGCAAAACCTTATACTTTCTTTCGTAGATTCAGTAGTTTATCAAACAAAAATTTTACTACTACTTATCCTTAATCTTTGATTTAGGTAGAATTTTTCCCTCCAATATTTTCCCAAAGTTCCAGACAAAGAAAGCTTTGATTCTAAATAGAACCAAAGCTTTCTTTTTGACTATTATCGAATTAAGTTAGACGAGACTACTTACTCTTCTTTTCTCTTTTGAACTAACAAGCCAAATCCACTTAAAACTCCAGCTAGTCCAAGAGCTACTAGATTTGCATCTACTACTGTACCTGTATTAGGCAACTCTTGTTTGCTTGCTTGTTCAAGTTTAGGCTCAGCTTTTGCTTGTCCCTGTTTGTTTGGTTGAACCACTTGATAAGATACTTCTGATTTTTCAGTTTTAACTGGAACTACTTTATTAGGTAACTCTGGTTTCTCTGGTGCAACTGGAACTACTTTTGTTCCAACTTGGACAATCTCAGTTACAGCTTCCTTGAGAACCTCTGTTCCCTTAAGGCTACGTTTACCTTCAGAATCCACTTCAACTAGATTTCTTCGGAGTCCTGCTACTCCCTCTTGAACAAGGTGACGTTCTCCTGCTAAGAGGTCCGGATTCTTACGTTCTTCGCGTCCAAAGGCAATAGTTTCTTCTTCAATTATCAGGCTTGGTTCCTTAACTTCCAAGACTTTTGGTCCTTCTAGTGGCTCTACACGGCTTTCTACCTTAGTACCAACCTCAACAATCTCAGTCACAGATTCCTTAACTACTTCTGTTTGAAGAGGCATGCGGTTACCCTTACCATCAACTTCGAAGAAGCGACGAACCTGGCCTGCTTGACCTGCTTGAACTAGACGACGTTCACCTAACAAGAGGTCTGAGGTTGGACGTTCTTGGCGGTCGAAGGCTACTGATTCTTCCTCGGTGACAACCTCTGGTTTTTCAAGAATCAAATTACCAGATCCTTCTAGTGGCTCTACACGGCTTTCTACCTTAGTACCAACCTCAACAATCTCAGTCACAGATTCCTTAACTACTTCTGTTTGAAGAGGCGTGCGGTTACCCTCACCATCAACTTCGAAGAAGCGACGAACTTGGCCTGCTTGACCTTCTTGAACTAGACGACGTTCACCTAGCAAGAGGTCTGAGGTTGGACGTTCTTGGCGGTCGAAGGCTACTGATTCTTCCTCGGTGACAACCTCTGATTTTTCAAGAATCAAATAACCAGATCCTTCTAGTGGTTGTACACGACTTTCTACCTTAGTACCGACTTCAGTAATCTCAGTCACAGATTCCTTAACTACTTCTGTTTGAAGAGGCATGCGGTTGCCCTTACCATCAACTTCGAAGAAGTGACGAACTTGGCCTGCTTGACCTGCTTGAACTAGACGACGTTCACCTAACAAGAGATCTGAGGCTGGACGTTCTTGGTGGTCAAAGGCTACCTCTTGTTCTTCAACCACTAACTCAGGTAGAGCTTCAACTGTCGGACTTCCTTCTCCTTCTTGCATGCTACCGACATGATGAACTTCAGGAACAAGTAATTTTTTCTCAAGTTCTTGCTTCATATCAGCAAAGGCTTGAGGCGTTGGTGTTGCCGAAGCAATTAAGGCTGTTGCTTGATCTAGTATTGGATCAGTTGCATCTTTCTCACGAACTTTCGCGGCTAGGTTTTCCAATTCTTGCTTAGCAGCTTGGTAAACCTGAGTTCCATTCAAGTCAGAACCTGCTTGTTTCAAGTCATTTAAGGCTTGGTTGACTGCTTCTTGACTAGCGTCGTGGTTTTCTAAGATAGCTTTCGCTGCATCTATTTTCTCTACAAGCGCTGCTTGTTTTTCAGGATCCGCAAAGGTATAGGCTGTTGTTTCTTTTCGACCTTGAGCAGTTGTGATTTCTTGTTTCAGGTATTCATCATTGACAGCTGCTTTTGGTGAAACCAAGACATCAAATTCAAGGATTTGACCTTGGTAATGCAATTGAAGTTTTTGACGACCAGTCTTTTGCGCATCGTAACCTGTAATCTCTACACCTTCATCTGTAAAGCTATGTTCTGTTTCAGTTTCATCATCGTACAAGACCTTGAAACGTCCTTCAGACAAGTCAAGAGCATCGCCTACAAAGTAGTCAATTTTCGGTTGTTTGCTAACGTACAAGGCTACTGCTTCTTTAGGTTTAGCCTCGTCGGCAGTCACTGTAACCTTCAAGTTTCCTGCAACCGGAACTCCTAGGTAAGTTAATGTTAATTCTTGCTCTCCATTACGATGGGCATTATAACCATTTACAGCAATTCCGGCATGAGTCAAGTTAATCAGCTCATCAGCTTCACCACCTTCGTATTGAACACGGACTAGACCACCTTTAAGATTCAAATCCTCACCTTCTTGGTAAGTTGTCTTTTTAGGCGCTTGTTCAAGGCTGACAGCCTTAATCTTTCTATCATTCTGAGGAATTGTGACTGCTAGTATATTACTGATTTCTTTACCTGGTAACTGAGTACGGTAGTAAAGAAGGCTTGGACGATTCTCAAAACTCAATGGTTCTGTCGCTAAATCTCCACCATTCTCGCTCTTCAAGGTTGCGATTGGTGTTTGTGAGTCTGCTTTATCATAAACTGTAATAGTTGCTCCAGCAGGAACTTCTGAGAAACCAACTTGGACCTTATTGTCAGCAAGGACACGAGCAGCCACTTTTGCCATTGGAATGTTTTGGCTTTCTGTATCTAGGCTTTCGTACATCTTCCAGTTGTAGATACGGATAGCTTTCCATGGTGTACCATTATCCGATGTGATAACGTTCAAGCGCCAGTCTTGAGCTGTAATTGGGCTATCCAGGGTAATATCTGACACATGGGCTTTATTGCCACGAACTTCCTTAGCTAGCTTCCATTCGCCAGCTTCATCTTTGTAGTAAAGGTCAAAGTCTTTGGTGTTCATCAAACCATCATTGACAGACTCTCCACCAGCACCAGCATGATCCATGACCCATCTAACGACACGGCGTGGTTGTGTCAAACGAATATCAACACTACCACTCAATTGAGCCGATGACCATTTATCAGATAGACTAGTGATGGTACCGTTCAACATTCCTTCGATTCCTTCCCCACCTTCAGTATTCGGGAAGGTGCTGCCAATCACGGTTGCTCCTGGGACAATGTTTTCAGCCAAAGGTCTTGGAAGACTTGTATCTTTAACGGTCATTCCCCATTCAAATATTGTTGTAGCAGCTTCAGAACGAAGACCATTCTTCCCTACAGCGACAACCTTCAACTCTTGGCTTGTTCCTGTTGCACTTGCTGAACGACTAACTTTTGGCAAGTAGATGGTTGTAGCTGATGATCCTGTTAATAGGCGCCAGCTGTCACCATCTTTTTCATAGACTTCATAGAAGTCCGCATCTTTATGACCAGAAAATTGGACAACTGCCTCAGCTTCTTGAGCATTTTTCAGAGATTGTTTGGTTACTTTAAGAGCAGTTGGTGCTTGAGGTGCCTCTTGATTATCTGACACTGTCAACTCACCCAAGTTAAATTGGTAATCCTTAAGAGCAGCAGTATTTTCAAAAGTAAGTTTGATACCGTAAATGGTCTGACCTGCCAAGGCACTCAAGTCAAATTCGTCTTTTGTCCAATCGTCAGATAGAGTCAGTTCTTTACGAGCATTCTCGCTACCATAAGTATAGTTTTTCTGAGTCGCAAATTCTACATAGACCTTGCTTCCTTTACCGCCTTTATGGGCAACACGGAGTTTCGTTTTATCTGTTACTTCCAGTTTTGTAGAGTAGAGACGAACATCTTGGTTGGTATTTTCAGCTAAATTACCCGCAAACTTGAGGGAATTTCCTCCATTGTAGGCATCTTCAAAGTCATAGTCAGCTTGGAGTTTAGCAGCTGAGGATGTTTGCCACCAGCGCCATGTAGGCAAGATACCTGATACAGAACGATAGTTCCATTCAGAATCCTTGGAAACTTTACCATCTACAAACCATTTTTACCATGTCCAGTGTTAAAGGATGTTGTGAAGCTACGTCCAACTGCTGGTGTGCGGTCAGCTACGAGGTTGGCAATCCCGTACCAGTCCTTATCCTCTGGTTTTTGACCAGTTGGATCTCCTTGATAACCTGTAAAGAAGATGTTTTCATTCTTATGATAGTCTTCGCCTGTCTTACCAAGACTCGTGATAGTATCAGGTGCAAAGAGGCCAAGTGATAAGCGAAGCTTGCCATTTTCATCTAGAAGGGCATCCCATTTCACTTTTGTCTTGTAAGAACCACCTTGTTGCAATTCCAATCCTGCAAAGACATCGTACTGGCTACGCTCTAGCCATTTTGCCATAGCTACAGAGTAATCATTTTTCTCTTTGGTCCAGTTAAAGTTGGCAAAGAAGTGATCCGCAGGAACCTTGTCTCCCTCTTTTTGCATGAATGGATAGTTGTACTCGCCTAGTCCATCTTCGTGATATCGACCATATTCATAAGTCATGGCATCATACCAAGAATACTTGACTGGATGGTTGACTTGTGCTGCATATTCCTTAGTATAGAGCATAAAGTCACGCATTTTCTTACCAAGGGGTGATACGATATCTCCTGTTGTTTCTTGGTTAATAAAGTAACCATCAAATCCATAGTATTTAGCCAAGTCTACCAATTTACGAGCAATAGGGAAAGTACCGTCCTCATCTTGTTGAAGGGCTGCTGCAAATTTTTCTTGGTCTGCAATACTATTAGACCAGTTGAAGAAGAGTGTACCCAATACAGGGACACCATTACGGTGACCAGCATCAATCACGTCCGGAGTTGGAACGAGCCCTTCCCAGAAGACCATTGAATTCAAGTATTGCCAGTAGTCAAAAGCATAGGCTTTAAACTCTTCACCACCTACAGAAGCGTGGTCTTTAGCCTTAGAGTTGGTATTGGCAAGAGCTTCAACCTTGGCATCCTTATTGGCTTTTTCGTTAACTACATGTCCACGATAGCGCTTGGCTAGTTCTACTGAAGAGCGGTTAATAGCATCGTCTTCGCGAGCACCTGGTTCCCATTTCAACAAATCTTCCCATGTGTCAAACTTAATTTCTTTTGGTCGAAGACTTTTTTCTTCTTTCTTAGGAACGTCAGCGACAGTAGCTTTTTCTTCTGGCTTATTTTCTGTAGTAGCAGGCGTTTCTTCAACCTTAGGAGTTTCAGCAGCTGGGCTAGTTGCTTCCTTATCAACTGCAGTCAATTGGTCCAAGGTTGGTTTTTCTTCTGAAATAGGTTGTTCACTAACCTTGTTTTCCGTCTCTTCCAACTGCTTTAATACCTCAGGTGAAGCTGTAGTTGGTTGCTCTGATGTGGCAGGAGATGCTTGCTCTGTAGCCACAGCAGTAGTAGTTGTTTCATTCGCTTGGATTGCAACTTCTTCTGCTAGAGCTTGGTTGGCAAATAAAACCGAACCAATCATCAATGAGCAAGCACCCACTGATAATTTTCGGATACTATAGCGGCAACGTTTTTCAAAAAATAGATTTTTCATCTTTTTCTCCTTTTACTTGCAACAAGTAAGCGCTTTATTTTTGTTTTAAAAAAGTAGCTGCCCTAATAAAGATAATAGAACAGTTCACTCCCATTCTACGCTATTTAAGGGAAGAGTCAAGCATAGTACAAAAAGAACTATAAAGAAGTGAAGAAATGATATAAATTTGATAATCTTCTGGACTTTTTTTCCTTAAAATTGATTTTTTAGAAAAAAATAATAAATAGCACTTGTTAGATTTACTTTAATCCTTTAAAATAGAATGGGAGAGATTCCGCGATTATTTTTCGGAGGAAAAAGAAATGTCCATTAATTGGCAGGAAATTGTATTTCACTTTTTAGGTGGTCTGGGACTATTCTTGTATAGTATCAAGACCATGGGGGACGGCCTGCAACAAGCTGCAGGAGATCGTCTTCGATTTTACATTGACAAATATACCAGCAATCCTTTCTTTGGAATTTTAGTTGGAATTGGGATGACTGCCCTGATTCAATCCAGTTCAGGGGTTACAGTTATTACTGTCGGTCTTGTTAGTGCGGGACTATTAACCTTACGTCAAGCTATCGGTATTGTCATGGGTGCCAATATTGGAACCACAGTTACATCCTTTATTATCGGTTTTAAACTGGGAGACTACGCTTTACCTATGCTCTTTCTCGGAGCTGTCTGTCTCTTCTTTACCAAGAATCGCTCTATTAATAATATCGGACGAATCATCTTTGGTGTCGGTGGTATCTTCTTCGCCCTTAACCTCATGAGTGGCGCTATGGAACCTCTCAAGGATCTACAAGTCTTCCGTGACTACATGGTAGAATTGAGTAAAAATCCAATCTTAGGTGTCTTTGTCGGAACAGGATTAACCCTTCTGATTCAAGCTTCTTCAGCAACCATCGGTATCTTGCAAATCTCTATGCTAGCAACTTGATCGATCTTCAAGGAGCCCTACCGGTTCTCTTTGGTGACAACATCGGTACTACCATCACTGCTATCATCGCTTCACTTGGAGCAAATATCGCTGCCAAACGTGTTGCTGCTGCCCATGTGGCCTTCAACGTTATTGGAACCATTATTTGTATTATCTTCCTTGTACCTTTTACGGCTCTGATTCAATGGTTTGAAGGTGCCCTTAATCTCGCGCCAGAGATGACTATTGCCTTTGCCCATGGTACCTTTAACATTACCAACACAATCCTCCAGTTCCCATTCATCGGAGCCCTAGCTTTCGTGGTTACTAAGCTCATCCCTGGAGAAGATGAAGTTGTCAAATACGAGCCACTTTATCTTGACCAACAGCTAATCAAGCAAGCGCCATCTATCGCACTTGGTAATGCCAAAAAAGAACTCTTACACTTGGGTAATTACGCTGCTAAAGCCTTTGACCTTTCTTATGACTACATCATCAAATCTGATGAAAAGTTGGCAGAAAAAGGTCACAAAACTGAAGAAGCTATCAATACTATCGATGAGCAATTGACTCGTTACCTCATCAGTCTATCTGGTGAAGCCTTGAGCCAAAAAGAAAGTGAAATTTTAACTAACATCCTTGACTCTTCACGAGATTTGGAACGTATCGGAGACCACGCTGAAGCTCTTATCAATCTTAACGATTATTTGCAACGCAAGAATGTTCAATTCTCTGAGGCTGCCTTAGAAGAACTAGCAGAGATTTATCTTAAGACAAGCGAATTCGTCAAAGATGCTCTTGAGAGTGTGGAAAACAACGACCTCAAGAAAGCTCAAGCTCTTATCGAGCGACACGCAGACATCAATAACATGGAACGCGTCCTTCGTAAGACTCATATTAAACGTCTTAATAACGGTGAATGTTCTACTCAAGCAGGTGTCAACTTTATCGATATTATTTCACACTATACTCGTGTATCAGACCACGCTATGAATCTTGCTGAAAAGGTTTTAGCAGAACAAATTTAAAAGATAAGAAGCCACCTTGACTTAGGTGGCTTTTTCATCTCTTACTCGAGAGTATCTTTTCTAACGTATAGAAAAATGCTTTGATTCACAATGGAATCAAAGCATTTTAAATAGTTCTCCAATCATAAAGGCAGAGGCAGCCGATCCCCTGTACTTGGCCTCCTCTTTTTTGATAAAGCGGGCAAGATTGACTAACTCTGGTGCCGGTGTCTTGGTGTTCTTGAGTAGTTCAAGAGTAACCAGACCTGACAGACGCACCGCTAGCAATCGCTCATTGGTGCTAGGTAATTGTTTAGCAGTCTCTACAAGTGCATGCACTAAATCTTCACTCAGATTCTGACGTGCATTATTGTAAAGATCCCGAATCAAGGTTTCTAGGTTTGGTTCTTCCATCCCTATCACCTCCATCTTTTATGTTTAATAATTTTTGATTAAATCTACTGTAGAACGATCCAATTTTTTAACCAAGGCTTGTAAGAAAGCTTGAGCTTCAAGGAAATCATCCATTGCATAAAGTGTTTGGTGAGAGTGGATATAACGAGCACAAACACCAATTGTTGTTGATGGTACACCACCATTTTTCAGATGAGCTGCCCCGGCGTCAGTTCCACCTTTTCCACAGTAGTATTGGTACTTGATTCCAGCTTCTTCAGCTGTCGTCAAAAGGAAATCCTTCATGCCTGGGAGAAGCAAGTGACCTGGATCGTAGAAACGAATCAAGGTTCCATCACCAATCTTACCTTGACTACCATAAACATCACCAGCAGGTGAACAGTCAACTGCTAAAAATACTTCTGGATCAAATTTGGTTGTTGAGGTATGAGCACCACGAAGTCCGACTTCTTCTTGGACATTGGCACCAAGATAAAGTTCATTGCCTAGTTTTTGACCTGACAAGTTTTCTGCTAATTCACTCACCATGAGAACTCCGTAGCGGTTGTCCCAAGCTTTTGAGATGATATTTTTTTCGTTAGCTGTTAGGATTGCGCTACTATCTGGAACGATGGTATCTCCAGGACGGATACCAAAACTTTCAGCCTCAGCCTTATCCGCAAAACCACCATCAAAGACGATATCTGAAATAGCTGGCATGGTTGGACCACCTGTCCCACGAGTTAGATGTGGTGGTACAGACCCTGAAATCACTGGAATTTCACGACCTTCACGAGTAAAGAGCTTAAAGCGTTGGCTGCTGACAACCATAGGATTCCAACCGCCGATTTCAACTACTCGGAAAGTTCCATCTGGTTTGATTTCGCTAACCATAAAACCCACTTCATCCATATGAGATGCCACCAAGACACGGGGTGCATCAGCTACTTCTGAATGCTTAACGCCAAAGATACCACCTAAACCGTCGGTCACTACTTCATCGACATGAGGAGTAATTTTTTCACGGAGATAAGCGCGGACAGGTGCTTCATGACCTGAGATAGCAGGGATTTCTGTTACTTCTTTGATTTTTGAAAATAATGTTGTCATATCTGTTCCTTCTTTCTTCCCTCCATTTTACCACTTTTTATAGGAGAAGGGTAGCAGAAATCAAATTTCCTATCCGCTCCTAGTTCTTGCAAATAAAAACCAATCATAGTTATGATTGGTTTTTATTATGATTTCGTTTCAGTGAAAAACGGTCTGGAACGGGATCCTTGCCTATTTTCGACCAAGGATGGCAACGTAAAATCCGAGCCAATCCCATCAATACTCCCTTAAAGCCATGCTTTTCAATGGCCTCAATCATGTAGTTTGAACAGGTAGGCTCAAATCTACAAGAAGGTGGGAATGCAGGTGAAATAAAGCGTTGGTAAAAGCGTACAGGCGCTATTAAAATTCGTTTCATTATTTCTTGGTTACAGCCATGGTGTGTAGTTGGCTGATTTCTTTTTTATTGAGGCGACGGGATTCTCCTGGGCGGAGACCTGTCAAGTCTAGGTGTCCAAAACGAGTTCGAGAGAGTTTATCCACTTGAAGGCCTACAGCTTCAAACATCTTTTTAACCTGGTGGTTACGTCCTTCATGGATGGTCAACTGTACAACAGAACGGTTTTTAACAGGATCTACTTTGAGAATTTCGTAGACGGCCGGCTTAGTCTTCTTACCATCAATCTCAAGACCACGAGTTAAGGGGCGGAGGTTTTCCTTGTTAGCAATCCCTTTTACACGCGCAACATAGACCTTATCGATTTCATTACGTGGGTGAATCATCTCGTCTGTAAAGTCACCATCATTGGTCAAAATCAAGACACCTGATGTATCCCAGTCCAAACGTCCTACAGGGTAGATACGCTCTTTCACATTAGGCAAAAGATCGACAACAGTCTTACGTCCCTTATCATCTGTCACACTGGAAATCACTCCGCGTGGTTTATTGAGCAGATAGTAAACCTTTTCTTCGTTATAGATGGGTTGCCCCTCAACCTCAACCTTATCACCAGACTTAATGGTTGTCGCTAATTCACGTACTACCTGACCGTTAACAGTTACCAAGCCTTGCTTGATCAACTCCTCTGCTTTTCTCCTACTGGCCACTCCTGCGTGGGCAATATATTTATTGATTCTCATCTTCTTCTATCCTTTCACCAAATAATTGGCTTTCTTGTGCTTGAATTTCAAGCTCATCAATCACAGGCAATTCTTCCAAATGGTTAATACCCATGTAATCTAGAAAATAATCCGTAGTTACATAGAGATTAGGGCGACCAAGAACTTCTTTTTTCCCATCTTCTCGTATCAAATCGAAGGCCTGTAACTTAGCTAGAGCTCCGCTTGAATTAACCCCACGAATAGCGTCGATTTCTATACGTGTGATAGGTTGCTTATAAGCAATAATGGATAAGGTTTCAAGCGCAGCCCGAGATAGGCTCTGGTTGATTGGCGCCTTAGAATATTCTTTTAAAATATCAGCAAATTGAGGCTTGGTCACCAATCTGTAGGCACCTCCTGTCTCAATCAGGGCCAAACTAGAATCCTGGTCTTTTTCATACTTTTTGGCTAATTTTTCAAGACTCTGCTGAATACCTGTTGGAGGTAGTGAGAGGAGCTCTGCTAACTGGCGAGCCCTAATTCCATCTTCCCCCGACACAAACAGGAGTGCTTCTATTTTTGCTAAAGTACTCATACTTCCTCTCTATCAAGCCTGGCTTTGCTCTGCTTGATTTTCCTCATTCTTTTTCATGAGATAGATATCTCCAAAACTCTCTTTTTGAATCAAGAGAATTTCTTGGGTTTTAATCAACTCCAGGGTCGCCAAAAAGAGTGTAATGATCTCTTGTAAATCCTTGGTTTCTTTAAACAAATCCTGCAAACATAGCTGTTGCCCTTCTACCAAGGCTTCCCGAACGATGAGCATCATATCCTCAATCTTGTACTCATCCCGTAAAATAGTTGTATGATTTTTTGAGAATTCTTCCTTTTTCTTGGTCAGTAAGGTTGAAAAGGCTAAGAAAGATCAATCGTGGTCTTATCATGCACAAGTTCTGCATCCTCGTAAATCAACTCTGTCGGTGCTTTAGAATAATACTGGGCTCGGTCTTGGTGTTTAGCTTCCAAACGTTCCCCTAAGAGCTTAAACTTACGATACTCTTCAATTTGAGAAAGGAGGTCCTGTTCAAGATCATCTTCTAAATCTGTCAGTTCTGCAACCTTTGGCAAGAGCTTCCGACTTTTGATAAGCATAAGCTGGCTAGCCATCACCATATATTCACCTGCTACTTCAAGGCGCATAGCTTGTAAGGTAGATACATAGACTAGATACTGCTCGATAACTTCTGTAATGGGTACATCATAGATATCCATCTGGTACTTGGAAACCAAGTGCAAGAGCAAGTCTAAAGGCCCTTCAAAATCTTTTAATTTAATATCCATTATCTATATTTTTCTAAGGTCAGGACTGTTTTTAATCCCAATTTTTTGGCGATTTCGTACAAGTCAACCTTCTCTTCAATTTGTCTAAGTATAAACTGTTCCCTTAACCCTTGAGCCGATAAATCTGCAAAACCTTTTTCCTTTAGAAAGACTTCTAACTGACGAAAGGCCCACTGACGCGAGTAGGATTTACCAGCCCGTTCAAAGAGATAGGTCTGCTCCATCAAGGGTTCTAACTCTGCAAGTAATTTTGTGGGAAGACTCAAGATTCTTTGTTGAGAAGCTTTATTGATTCTCAACACTTGAAAATCTAGATTCACATCACTTATTTTTATGGCTAGAATTTCACTAGGCAAGAGGCCCAATTCAACTATCAATAAGGCTATTAAACGCCCTTCTGGATAGGTGCTTTCTTGCCAGAAAGAACTCAAGTCTAAAAGCTCTGACTTGACTTGCTTTTTCTCAGCCTGTTTCGGCAATTCCAAACGATAAAAGGTGTCAATCTTTCCTTTTTGGTACAAAAAGAAGAGAAATTGATTGCAGGCTGAAATCTTACGTTTCTGGGCACTAATTTTCAATTCCGACAGTTGAGCTTGATATATCTTCAGGCTGGTCTCTGTGATTTTCTGGTCAACAAGCTCTAAAAACTGCTCCAAGTCATATTTATAAGACTGTTTAGAATTAGGTGACAAGCCTTGTTTACTATCTAAAAATATTGAAATCCATTCTCTCATTTGTTTCGAATCTCATATTCCTTATTAAATTCGTGCAAGAGGGCATTGACCGCCTTGAGAATAGACTTACGCGTGATAATTCCTTGGAACATACCCTCATCATCTACTACAGGCAAGAAGGGCTCATCTACTAACTTGTGCAAGACCTCTGTGATGTTGTAGTCTGGAGCGACTACTGCCACATCTTTTTTGGTCATGTGAACAATATCAGTTGAAGCCATCTGCTCATCGGTCAAACCTTGCTCCATTTGATATGCCAAGATATCTCTTAAACCAATGGTCCCCACAAAGCGTCTGTCGTATGTCACAACGGGAATCCGAGAATAAGTAATCTGACTCAAGACCAAAATGGCATGATCAGCATTATGACTATCAATCAAGGCTGCTAGCTTTTCTGCCGGAGTCAAAAAGGTTTCCTCTTGCTCCAGTAAAAAGAGTTCAAATTCCTTGGCAATCATCGAACAAACTCCTTGGACAAGCCTGGGTAAATCTCATGATTACGTGTTAAAAAGTCCACTTTAAAACTCTTGTCATCAATCTCTACACGCGCATAGAGGCATTCTCTGATGGTTCCCCGTGGTTGACTGATAGAACCTGGATTTAGAAAGAGAGTCTTGCCTTCCATCCAAGCACTTGGCACATGCAAGTGCCCGTAAAGACAGATATCTGCCTCTTCTTCTTGAGCCCAAAAATCTAATTTTTGAAAATTAAAGTTAATATCAAACAAGTGGCCATGAGTCTGGATAATCTTAGTAGGTCCTAACTGAGTCACGAGTCGTTCTGGATAAGCTGCATAAAAGTCCATATTGCCTTTTACGACATAAATACCTTCCCATAGTGGTGACTCTGGACGTAACTCTGAATCACCATTGTGAAAAATAGCATCGACTTTCCCTAGGTAACGATCGCGGATTTCTTCCACAATCAAGCTATCTCCATGGGAGTCGCTCATTACAATGATGGTTTGCTTTGCCATGATGGAAATACCTCCAAAAGTTTCTTGACGGCTAAGGCACGGTGAGATTGGCTATTTTTTTCTTCTAAGGTCAATTCAGCAGATGATTTCCCTGTTTCCCCCACTAGGAAAAGCGGATCATAGCCAAATCCATTTGTCCCCTTCGGTTCAAAGTTAATGTATCCAGGCCAGTCAGCTTCGACAACCAAGCTTTCCTTACCTGGACTAGCTACAACCAAGGTGGTGTGGAATTGTGCCGAACGGTCCTTGAGGTCAAAGACCATGGCTAATTCGTGCAAGAGTTTAGCATTGTTTTCTTGGTCGCTTGCTCCAACACCTGCAAATCGAGCTGACCAAACGCCTGGCAAACCACCGAGGACATCGACTTTAAGACCTGAATCATCTGCTAGAACCATCTTGCCTGTCAATTTGGAGATGGTTTCAGCCTTAAGGCGAGCATTTTCTTCAAAGGTCATACCAGTTTCAGCAACTTCAGGCAGATCTGGGTAATCATTGAGATTTTCCACATCATAGCCAAGCTTGTCAAAGATAGCTCGAAATTCCTTGGTCTTACCCTCGTTACGAGTCGCAATCAGCAAAGTTTCTCTGACCTTACTAGTTTCAAAGAAGGCTTCCACATCGACTCCTTCTTTAGGCAATTCCACATACAAGAGTTGCCCATTCTCAACCAAGAGCAGAGCTCCTTGACGTTGAATAACCTCCAAGTTTCGGCCTAATTCTTGATTGAGCATATCTACCACAAATGAGAGCAAACGATAAGGGGAACCATATCGTAAAACAGTGACTGAAATCGGGAAACCGTAGTCTTCATCTCCAAATATTTTGGCGAATTGAAACAGAGGAAACTCTACCTCATCATCCGTCAAAGTCCGAATACCACCAAAAACACCATAGGATCCAACATACCAGTCCTGGTCATCCTTATATTCATAAATTTTATTTGTCATAATGTTACATGCTCCACATGAATCTCTTTTTCCAGCCATTCTGCTCCTATCTGGGCAAAACTTTGGCTACTAGCTGTTGTGTAAAAACGGTGTTGCAACGATCCTGCATCCCGGCTACGATTAATTTCAAAATAGTTGAGCAAGACAGAGATATCCCGTACACACTCGGCTCCACTATCGATCAGTTTTACATCCGGTCCCATAACATTTTGAATGATGGGTCTCAGCAGTGGATAGTGGGTACAGCCCAAGATCAAACTGTCCACCTTGCCCACCAAGGGACGCAATGTTTCATAGACTACTTTCTTAGTTACACTAGTCGATAGGGCCCCAGACTCAACCAAGGGAACAAACTTAGGACAAGCCAAGCTTTCCACTTGAAGGTCTGGATCTAGGTCCTGAATCTTTTTACGATAAATATCTGAGGTTACCGTCATGGGTGTTCCAATAACACCAATCTTGCCTCCTTGAGTAGACTTAATAGCCGCTGAAGCTCCAGGCAAAATCACTCCTAAAACAGGGATATCCAGCTTGGCCTTAACTTCTTCCCAAACGACTGCTGTTGCAGTGTTACAAGCAAGGACAATCATTTTGACATCCTTGGTTAAGAGAAAGTTAACCAACTGCCACGTATATTCACGGATTTGTTCATCAGAACGTGGTCCATAGGGCGCCCTCGCCGAATCTCCAATATAGACGATTTCTTCATGGGGAAGCTGGCGCATGAGCTCACGCACAACGGTCAAGCCCCCAACACCCGAATCCAAAAAACCAATTGGTCGATTATCCATAGAGTCTTCTTTCTAATCTTCTTTTTTCTCATTGATAGTTCATTATGATTAACACGATTTTTAGGCAATTACTGACAGGTCAAAAAAATCAACTGCCTCCCTCTTAATCATAATCAAATATCAATAGAATGCAAGGAAAACGTCTCATCTTTGAGAACTATTGAACATAGTGAGAAGTCTGGAACTTTCATCCCAGACTTTTCCTTATTTATTTCTTTTTGTTTTTAGCAAGAGCTGCTTTTTGTTGACGGATGATTTGGTGGTAAACTTGTTGTACCTTAGCTTCGCTTGGTTTTTGACCATTTGCGCTCAAGAGGGTACGAACTGCTTCTGCATTCAAACGTGGGTTATCAGCAAATTCTTTTTCAATTTGCTTGCGCACCAAGTACATTCCTCCAAGAGCTCCACCTAGAAAAGCTAAAACAATCAAGACAATTGCTAAAATAAGATCCATAATATTTCTCCTGTTTCTTTTTGAGTCCTCTATATTATACCATAAAGTCATTTCCCTGACTAGTTTGTTTTATGGTTTCAGCCACTGTGATTTCCTAAGTAATTAGCAAATACTTCATACTTAGTAAAACTTAGTAAAACAACCTCGTTTTCCTTGAAAGCCCTTGCAATAGTTTCATTTATTTGTTATATTAAGACTATCCGAAAACAAATCACATATATTTCTGAAAGACCTATTTTTTTATAACAAAATGTATGCGCTTCCAGAGAAAAGAAAGGAGAATTTTGTGGATAAAAAATATTGGGAAAAATCCTGTAAGTATAGCATCCGAAATTAACTGTTGGAACTGCTTCCGTATTACTTGGAGCTATCTTTCTGGCTACAAATACTGTTGCTGCAGATAGTATAGAAATTAAGGAAAAGGAAGCAACCATTACCGAGACTGCGGTTAATATAGATCAAAAAGTGGAGGAAACCCTTCCTGCCAGTACAGATACTAAGCCTGTGGTTGAACTAACTGATAAGATAGACGAAACAGAGAAAGAAGCACCTCAGACAAGCAGTCAATCAGAAACGAGTCCTGTTACACCTGCTGAAAATACAGAGAGCGAGAAACCAGAACTTCCTGTGAACAAGCAAGAACATTACGAATTACATTACAATCAACCAACAGCTCCTTCCTATGACGGATGGGAGAAACAAGCCCTACCTGTTGGAAATGGAGAGATGGGAGCAAAAGTCTTTGGCCTCATCGGTGAAGAAAGAATCCAGTACAATGAAAAGACTCTCTGGTCTGGAGGTCCACAGCCCGATAGTACTGACTATAACGGAGGAAACTATCAAGACCGTTATAAGGTTTTGGCAGAAATCCGTAAATCTCTCGAAGCTGGAGACAGACAAAAGGCGAAACAACTTGCTGAAAGAAATCTCGTTGGTCCTAATAATGCCCAGTATGGTCGCTACCTAGCCTTCGGTGATATCTTTATGGTCTTTAACAACCAGAAGAAAGGGTTAGATACTGTTACAGATTATCACCGTGGCTTGGATATTTCTGAAGCTATCACAACTACCTCTTATACCCAAGACGGGACAAGCTTCAAACGCGAGACATTCTCTAGCTTCCCAGACGATGTTACTATCACCCACTTGAGTAAAAAAGGGGATAAGACCCTTGATTTTACACTCTGGAATAGCTTGACAGAAGATTTGATTGCTAATGGGCAGTATTCTTGGGATAATTCTAATTACAAAAAAGGTACTGTCAGTGTAGATTCTAATGGTATTTTGCTCAAGGGTACTGTTAAGGACAATGGCCTTCAATTTGCCTCTTATCTTGGTATCAAGACTGACGGACAAGTCACTGCTCAAGATGGTTATTTGACCGTTACAGGAGCAAGCTATGCAACACTGCTACTCAGTGCCAAGACTAATTTTGCTCAAAATCCAAAAACCAATTATCGTAAAGACATTGATCTAGAAAAAACGGTCAAAAATATCGTAGAGACTGCAAAGGCCAAGGGCTACGAGAAACTCAAGGAAGATCATGTCAAAGACTATCAAAGTCTCTTCAATCGAGTACAATTAAATCTCGGCGGTAGCAAGTCTAATCAAACTACAAAAGAAGCTCTTCAAACCTATAATCCAACAAAAGGACAAATTAGAAGAACTCTTCTTCCAGTATGGACGTTACCTACTAATCAGCTCTTCTCGTGATAAGACAGACGCCCTTCCTGCAAACTTGCAAGGGGTTTGGAATGCTGTAGATAATCCACCATGGAACTCTGACTACCACCTCAATGTCAACTTGCAGATGAACTACTGGCCTGCCTACATGAACAATCTTGCTGAAACAGCCAAACCCATGATCAATTACATCGATGACATGCGCTACTACGGCCGTATCGCTGCCAAGGAATACGCTGGTATTGAATCTAAAGAAGGACAAGAAAATGGTTGGTTAGTTCATACCCAAGCTACTCCATTCGGCTGGACAACTCCTGGTTGGAATTACTATTGGGGCTGGTCTCCTGCTGCCAATGCTTGGATGATGCAGAACGTCTACGACTACTATAAATTCACCAAGGACGAGACCTATCTAAAAGAAAAGATTTATCCAATGCTCAAGGAAACTGCTAAGTTCTGGAATTCCTTCCTGCATTATGATCACTCAAGTGACCGTTGGGTATCTTCTCCATCCTACTCACCAGAGCATGGAACTATCACTATCGGGAATACCTTCGACCAGTCTCTAGTTTGGCAACTTTTCCACGACTACATGGAAGTGGCCAACCATCTAAAAGTGGATCAAGACCTTGTAACAGAAGTTAAGGCTAAATTTGATAAGTTAAAACCACTTCATATCAACCAAGATGGTCGTATCAAGGAATGGTACGAAGAAGACAGCCCTCAATTCACCAACGAAGGTATTGAAAATCATCACCGTCACGTTTCTCATCTGGTCGGACTCTTCCCTGGTACCCTATTTAGCAAGGATCAACCTGAGTATCTTGAGGCTGCGCGTGCTAGCTTGAATCACCGTGGTGATGGAGGAACGGGTTGGTCTAAAGCCAATAAAATCAACCTCTGGGCTCGTCTCTTAGATGGAAATCGAGCACATCGTTTACTTGCAGAACAACTCAAGTCTTCAACCTTAGAAAACCTCTGGGATACGCACGCGCCTTTCCAAATCGATGGTAACTTTGGTGCAACCAGCGGTATGGCAGAAATGCTTCTCCAATCTCACACAGGTTATATTGCACCATTACCAGCCCTTCCAGATGCATGGAAAGACGGGCAAGTCTCAGGCTTAGTCGCTCGTGGTAACTTTGAAGTCAGCATGAAATGGAAAGAGAAAAACCTTGAAACGCTATCTTTCCTTTCTAATGTTGGTGGGGATTTAGTCGTAGACTATCCAAATATCGAATCTAGTATTATCAAGATTAATGGCAAGGAAGTTCAAGCTAGTCGCCTCAAAGATAACCGTATCCAACTTGCGACTCAAAAAGGTGATGTCATTACCTTTGAAAACTTCCCTGGACGAGTGACTCGCTTATCAGCCCTTCGAAAAGATTCTGTCACAGCTGAACTCGATTTTAACACAGTTGAGGGAGCAAGTCATTATGTCATCCGACGAGAAAGCAAGGATGAAAACAGTCAAACTCCTATCGTTCGTGAGTTTATCACCAACCAAACTCACTACATCGATCGCTCGATTGATTCTAGCCATGCCTATACTTATACCGTTAAGGCTATGCTAGGGGATCGTACAACACCAGTTTCAGATCCTGCTTCTATCGATGCCTTCAGTGAGTTGATGGATGACCGTGACAAACGCATCCAGTACGGATCTGCCTTTGGAAATTGGTCTGACGCAGAATTATTTAGTGGTACAGAAAAATTCGCCGATATCTCAAACGGAAATTACTCCGATAAGGATGCGACTGCAACCATTCCATTCAATGGACCTGGTATTGAAATCTATGGTCTCAAGTCATCTCAATTGGGACTGGCTGATGTTAAAATTGATGGTAAATCTGTTGGAGAACTTGATTTCTATACAGCAGGAGCAACTGAAAAAGGTGTCTTGATAGGACGTTACACAAATCTATCTTCAGGTCCTCATTTGATGACCATCACAGTTAAGCGCGAGCACAAAGGACGTGCCAACGAGCGTGCAAAAATTTCTCTCGATTACTTCAAAGTCTTCCCAGGACAAGGAGAATCTGTTGAAAAAATTGACGACCGCGACCCTCGCATCGAGTACGGATCTGTGTTTAAGGATTGGAGTGATCCAGAGCTCTATGCTTCTACAGAGAAGTATGCCGATATCAACGCAGATGACAGCCTCGCTTCTGAAGCCACTGCAACCATTCCATTCTCTGGTACAGGTATCCGAATCTATGGACTGAAATCATCATCTCTAGGCAAGGCACTTGTCACAATCGATGGCAAGAAATGCCAGCTCTTGACTTCTACACCCCAGGAGCAACTGAAAAAGGTGTCTTGATTGGAGAATTTACCAATCTATCTGACGGCGATCACGTTCTTACTCTAAGAGTGGATCCAGATTCTCCAGAGGGTAGAAAGAAAGTTTCTCTTGATTCCTTTGATATCTTAAAAGCTCCGTCCGTATCACTCGATAGTCCCAGCCTTGACCCTATCAAGCCTGGGGATAAGACAGTTTCTCTAACATTACCAAGCGGGGATTGGGAAACTATTTCTATTAAATTCCCTGGCATTAACGATTCACTTCAAGTTCGAAAAGTCGATGAAACTCATGTTAGCACATCTGGTGATCAGAAACAATTAACAATTCAAGATAATAAAGTGCAACTTAACATCCCTGAGACAACTGACCGTAAAGCCGGTAATCCAATAGAAGCTTACGCTATTTTAGGAAAAACAAGAAGTAGCGCTGTTGTCACAGTCTTTCCGAAGGATGAAACTGCTCCAGTTGAAGAAAAAATCCTTACAAGTAAAGGTGACCAACCTGCCCCTACTGTAGAGATTCCTGAATATACTGGACCTATTGGCACTGCGGGAGAGCAAGAACCACCTACTCTTGTAATTCCTGAATACACCGAACCTATCGGCACTGCAGGACAAGAAGAACCGCCATCTCTTGAGATTCCTGAATATACTGAACCTATTGGCACTGCGGGAGAGCAAGTACCGCCGTCTCTTGAGATTCCTGAATATACTGGACCTATTGGTACTGCGGGAGAGCAAGAACCTCCTACTCTTGTAATCCCTGAATATACTGGACCTATTGGCACTGCGGGAGAGCAAGAACCTCCTACTCTTGAAATTCCTGAATATACTGGACCTATCGGCACTGTGGGAGAGCAAGTACCGCCGTCTCTTGAGATTCCTGAATATACTGGACCTATTGGCACTGCGGGAGAGCAAGAACCTCCTACTCTTGAGATTCCTGAATATACTGGACCTATCGGCACTGCAGGAGACCAGGAAGTGCCTTCCGTGGTAATCCCTGAATACACTGAGCCTATCGGTACTGCAGGAGACCAGGAAGCGCCTTCTGTGAAAATCCCTGAATACACTGAGCCTATCGGTACTGCAGGTACCCAAGAAGCACCTTCTGTAGTAATTCCTGAATACACTGAGCCTATCGGTACTGCAGGTGCCCAAGAAGCACCTTCTGTAGTAATTCCTGAATACACTAAGCCTATCGGTACTGCAGGTGCCAAAGAAGCACCAAGTTTCACACTTCCTGAGTTTAAACTCAAAGTAATGAAAGATAAGACTACAGGAGCTCAAATTATTAGTGGTACAAGTGAACTAGGAAATGCTGCTTATCTTGAAAGCAAAAAAGTAGAAAATCAGGAACTTTTAGGCAAGAAATACGATGCCTTTACCCTTCAACTCAAGGATAAAGATAGTCAACCAGTTCAACCAACAGGTCCTGTACTTGTCCGATTACCAGCAACAGGTACTATCCAAGAACTCTATCAATTCACCTCAACAAAAGATTTGAAACCTCTAGAATTTACAATTCGAGATGGTATGATTGAGTTTATTAGTCCTGAGTTGAATACCTACGCTATTGTTTATAAGACTGAAGTCTCAACTGCACAATCAGTCCAAACTAACAAGGAAAAAACAAATGTTGAAGACACAAAACCATTGGTTCAAAGAAAAGAAACTAATGATACAGTCTCTACAAATGAAAAACAACTTCCAGCGACAGGTGAGAAAACGAGTCATCTCCTCTTTATGGTAAGCCTCAGTCTTGCCCTCACTGCAACTTTCTTACTACAAGAGAAAAGAGACTGATCTTAAGAAAGTAAGATTATTGCACCCATGGAACTCGAAAAGGATGGAAATCTCCATCCTTTTTTTATGTTACAAAATTTTATCAGTAAGTGAGATTCGCTAGATTCCTGATTATCGTACAAGAATCCTTAACATTTTTCATACTCTTTTAAAATACTTTAAAAAATAAATCAAGAATACCCAAAATAAACTTTATAAAAATATACTGGACTATAAAGCTAATCACGTACCAGATAACTTTTACTATAACAACAATTGGTTTGATAAAAATAAGTAATAAAACTACCCATACAAATTTCATTTTTTATCTTCCTTTCTAGGAAGTCCAAGAATCCATGGTAAGGAAGAACTTAGTTTTAAAGCTAGAATCAATCTAGTCAATTCTAAAACTTCTGGCTCTGATTCCTTCTTTTCAGTTAATGCTTCCATCCCTTTTACCCAAAGGCAAGCTCCGATAGTTCTAGCAAGAGCAGTAAATAAATTTGGTTGATGATCCATTTGATTCTCCCTTGCTTAATCACACTTATAATCACTCACTTCTTATTACATTTAGTATATCAAATTGTTAAAGATAATCAAGTTTTATAACTAAAAGAAAAAAGTTTCATAACCTTGATCAATAATATCAACCAAGATTATAAAACTTTATTATTTCATATCATTTTTATAGCGTTCCAACTCAGCTTGGTTAGCCCAAACATAATGACCTGGACGAATTTCAACCATTGAAGGCTTATCAGTCTCATAGTTATGCTGACTTGGGTCATAAACTTTCAAGACTTTTTTGCGTTCCAAGATTGGGTCTGGAATCGGTACTGCGGACAAGAGAGCTTGAGTATATGGGTGGATAGGATTGTTGAATAATTCTTCTGTCTCAGCCACCTCAACAATGACTCCCTTATAAATAACCGCAATACGGTCAGAGATGAAACGAACCACTGACAAGTCATGGGCGATAAAGAGGTAAGTCAAGCCCAACTCTTTTTGGAATTTCTTGAGCAAGTTCAAAACTTGGGCACGAACAGAAACGTCCAAGGCTGAGATTGGCTCATCCGCAATAACAAAGTCAGGTTGCATGACCAAGGCACGGGCAATCCCGATACGTTGACGTTGCCCACCTGAAAACTCATGTGGATAACGAGTCAAGTGTTCTGCCAAAAGTCCAACTTCGCGGATGATGTTTTTAACCTTTTCTTCTCTTTCTTCCTCATCTTTAAACAAATGATGGTTGTAGAGACCTTCAGAGATAATGTAGTCAACTGTCGCACGCTCATTCAAGCTGGCAGCAGGGTCCTGGAAAATCATCTGAATACGACGGATAATTTCTAAAGCTTGCTTACGTGATTTCTTCCCATTGATTTTTTGACCGTCAAATATAATATCCCCTTTACTGGTATTATTCAAACCGATAATTGCACGACCAATGGTAGTCTTACCACTTCCTGATTCACCAACTAGAGAAAATGTTTCCCCTTTATTGATAAAGAAGTTGGCATTCTTAACAGCTACAAACTTTTTACTTCCTTCACCGAAGGAAATCTCTAAGTCTTTAATTTCTACTAATTTTTCAGACATTTCCTTCCTCCTAGTTTTCAAGATGTACAAGACCCATTCTCTCACGAATCTTGTCATGTAAATCTGCAATTACAGCTGGCTTTTCAACTTTTGGAGCTCGTTCATCAAGCAACCATGTTTTTGCCCAATGGGTATCTGACACCTTAAACTGAGGTGCTTTTTCTTCGAAATCAATCTTCATAGCATAGTCAGAACGAAGGGCAAAAGCATCTCCCTTCAACTCTGTATAAAGTGATGGAGGTGTACCAGGAATTGAGTACAATTCTCCTTTGTCGTCTGCCAACTGTGGCAAGCTTGACAAAAGGCTCCATGTATAAGGGTGGCGTGGATCGTAGAAAATTTCTTCAACTGTACCATACTCAACAATTTCACCCGCATACATGACCGCAACCTTATCAGCGATACTTGCTACAACACCAAGGTCGTGTGTGATAAAGATGGTTGTAAAGTGATATTCATGTTGAAGTGATTTCAACAAATCAATGATTTGGGCTTGAATAGTCACATCGAGGGCTGTTGTAGGCTCATCACAGATAAGCACATCCGGACGACAAGCTAGAGCGATAGCGATAACGATACGTTGACGCATCCCACCTGAATACTGGAAGGGATATTCGTCGAAACGTTTTTCAGAATCTGGTATACCAACCTTGTTCATGTAGTCGATAGCCATCTCTTTAGCTTCCTGAGCTGTTTCCCTTGGTGTTTAATGATAACTTCTGTAATCTGACTACCAATGGTTTTGATTGGGTCCAAACTAGTCATTGGGTCTTGAAAGATAGTAGCAATCTTAGCACCACGAATCTTCTCCCAATCTTTGTGAGAAGTGAGACTTGTCAAGTCTTGTCCACGATAGTCAATTTTACCTTGAGCAACACGCCCGTTTTCTTCCAACATTCCTGTGAATGTTTTAGTCAATACAGATTTTCCTGAACCAGACTCCCCAACCAAGGCTAGAACTTCCCCTTCAATCAGGTCAAGAGAAACTCCGCGGATAGCTGTCAAAACTTTGTCACGAACGTCAAATTCCACGACAATATCTTGAGCAGATAAAATTACATTTTTACTATTTGTCATTTCTACTCCTATCTATGTGTACGTGGATCACTAGCATCAGCTAGGTTTTGCCCAACAACGAAAAGTGACAAGGAAACCAAGACCAAAGTAGTCAATGGAATCCAGAATAGGTAAGCATTAGTTGTTACGTTCTGTGAATATTCTGAAATCAAACGACCCAAACTTGGAACTGTAATCGGTAATCCAAGGCCGAAGAATGATAGGAAGGCTTCATAAGAGATAAAGGATGGAAGCATTTGCGACGTACTTGTAACGATAACAGATACCAATTGAGGCATGATATTTTTTATAATAATTTTGTAGTCAGGTGTCCCCAAGGTACGTGAAGCAAGGTTATACTCCAAATCACGGTAACGCAACATTTGAATACGAATTGAGTGCGCAACGTTAATCCAAGTAGTTACACTCATGGCAAAGATCAAGTTCCAGAAACCTGCTCCGATAGAGTAAGTCAATACGATAACAATCAAGAGTGATGGAATGTTATTGATAACGTTGTAGACTTCCAACATGAAACGGTCAACAGACTTTGAAATCCCCCAGATTCCACCGATGATAACACCGATAAATAGGTTGACAAAGGTAGCAATCACCGAAATCAAAATTGAGTTACGAGCTCCAAACCAGACACTATCAAAGAGAGATTTACCATTACTGTCTGTACCGAACCAATATTCAGCATTTGGTTTAATGAAGCGGACACTAAAATCGTTTACCTTACTTACATCATTAAAGTCAAAATCAGAAAAGATTGGATAGATGAAACTCATTAAGACAATGGAAATCAAAATCCCAAGCATGATCACTGTTGATTTCTTCTTCAAAAATTGTCTAAAAACAGAACCCCAATATGAATAGGCAGGAGCATCAATTGCTTCAGAGGCAAAATCATCGCGTTTTACAAACTGAAATTTTTCATTATTAATCGTAGACATTATTTGCCTCCTTTCTCTGTCAATTTAATACGTGGGTCAATTATCGTCATCCAAATATCACCAACTAGGTTTGAGAAGATTGAGATACAAGTGAAGATAAATACGAGACCAACAACCATGTTGTTATTTGATGCTTTTACTGAGTCGATCAACATTTTACCCATACCTGGATAAGCAAAGACTGTTTCAGTCAGAGTTGCTCCACTAATAACACCAATGATAGATCCTGGGGAATTCCTGAAACCAATGGTACCATCGCGTTCTTAAAGATGTGTTTGCTAGAAATTTCTTTCTCAGACAAACCTTTGGCACGGGCAAAACGAACAAAGTCTTGAGATTGCAAGTCAATCATGTAACGACGAATCCAAATTGCCATGGTAGGTGCTCCAAGCAAACCAAGAATGACTGCAGGAAGCACATATGAACGCCAGTCCCCAGCACCCAAAATAGGGAATGAATCAGGGAAGCCGATAGATGAACCAATCAAACGAATGATATAAACTAGGGCAATCGTCGGAAGGGCAAGCAAGAAAGTCAAAGTCCCGGTAGAAAAACTATCAATCCAGCTATTCTTATGACGAGCCATAGCTGAACCAAGTGGAATCGCAATAGAGTACGAGATAACAAGACCAATCAAACCAGAGATAGCAGAGCTGACAATCATTGAAGGATACTGATAATTGCTTTCAGTAGCAGTATAAGGGTCATTTGGACCATAGTTAGATACTTCACGAGAATCAGCTTGGCTTGGTGATTTGTAGGTTCTTGAATAAATGTTAACTGATGAAGTTTCTTACCTGTTGGGAATTGAACCTCAGAAGTCTTGGTTTGTCCTTGACCTTGAGTGATAACTTGTAGAACCGGAGTATTAGCGTAAGTTGGGTAAGAGTCACCCAAATTTAAGTTAACGAAGTTTTGATGAACAAATGGGAACTGACTATTGAAGTACAAGAGATACTTATGTTTTGTACCTGAACCAACGAGAGACCAGCCAATTGCTGGATCATTTTCAAAGCGCAAATAACGCTCTAAGTTAGGATTTTCTGGATCTTGAATCTTATTTGTATGGTCAATATCAAGCAAGTTTGCATAGAAATGGAAGACACGTTCAAAAATTGGAATTTCACGTGTCGCATAGAATTGACCACTTTCTGAAAACACACCCAAAGTCCAACCGTTACCTAGTTGTTGAATATATTTTTCATAGATAGCTTTATTTGTATCATTTGCATCTACTGTCACAGAAGAGTCAATGCTACTAGCTTTTTCTTGCAACTCTTTGGTATCGAAGTATTCGATGTAGCCCATACGCTCAAAAACGGTATTTTCATAATCGTCCCGTTTATCAGGAGTTGTTGCAATTTTATTGTAGTTAGTATCTTGTTTAAAAATCAATTTCCGTGGAACCATCGTATAGATGATCGTATAGATCAAGGTCGTTACTAGAAAGATAGAGACTAGCGACCGCAAGATACGCATAAAAACATATTTTTTCATATTATTTCCTTTAAAATCCCAAAAGAACCTTCTCCTTGTGGAGAGAAAGTTCTAATGAGCATTATTTATTTCACATGACTCGCTAATTCTTTTTGAGCTTTTTCATTTGCTTCAGCTTTTTCTTTAAGCCATTTTTCACGAGCTTCTTTGTACTGGCTAGCAGTTACAGTGTCAGATTGCAACTGAAGATACTTGAAGTAAACATCTGATCCCTTATCTCCAGATTGAGTGTAAGACGCTGAGAATGGTACTACACGAGAGATAATTGGTGCTGCACCACTTGAAGACATTGCTGGAAGGAAGAGTGAGCTATCTGTCAACCAAGCTTGAGCCGCCGCATATTTTTCATAACGAGCAAAAAGGTCGCTAGTTTCCTTACCTGCTTCATCAACCAACTTGTCATATTCTTTCAAACCAACTTGAGCAACTACTGGGCTAGATGGATTGTCATATCCCATGTAAGATTTAGTTGTTTCGCTGTTAGTTGTTTTTAGGATATCAAGGTAAGTTGAAGGGTCTTCGAAGTCAGGGTTCCATCCAACAGCACCTGAAAGGTCCCAATCTTCTGCTGCTGCACTAGCTGCGTAGTATGTAATATTGTGCAATTCATCAGTTGTCATTTGTTGAATATCGATGACAACATTTTCTGTTCCTAGCACAGTTTCAACAGACTGTTTGAATGACTGGATACGAGCAATAAAGTTTTTAGATGTTTGATCTACTGGAATATCTAGATGGATAGGGAATTTAACTCCTTCAGCTTCCAAAGCAGTTTTTGCTTTAGCAAATTCTGCCTTAGCCTTGTCAGCATTGAAGAGACCATCTTGGCCATCTGAAAGATTTACATTTTTCCACTCATCACCATAAGAAACAACTTTTTCAGTTACCATATCACCAAATGTTTTACCATTTGCTGAAACAAACTCTGGTTTCACAAACAAGTTACGAACGGCAAGTGCTGCTCCATCTTTACCATTAACTTGAGCTGAGTAAGATGTACGGTCAAAAGCAAAGTTCAAAGCTTGACGGAAGTCTTTGTTAAGAAGAGCTTTCTTAGTAGATGTTTTTTCTTCGTCAGTTGTCTTAGAAGTGTATTTGTATTCTTGACGGTCGATATTGACACCCAAGCCACCGATACCAGCTCCTTGTGGAGTGTAGTAGATATTGTCTTTATATGTTTCTGCTACTTTAGAGTAGTTTGAGCTTGTTGGGAAGAGACGTGCATAGCTATAAGCTCCGCTTGTAAAGTTACGCTCAAGAGACTCTTGGTCTGAACCATCATAGTAAGCAAGCGTTACAGTGTCCAAATGAACATTGTCTTTATCCCAATATTTTTCGTTTTTAACGAATTCAATAGAAGACTTAGCAGTCAAACCTCTTAGCAAGAATGGACCATTATAAAGCAATGAAGTTGGGTCAGTTGCTTTACCGAAGTCAGATCCTTTTGATTTTTCAAATTCTTCGTTCAAAGGATAGAAGATTGAGTAAACCAATTTAGTATTCCAGAATGGCTCAGGCTGATTCAAAGTATACTCAAGAGTATAGTCGTCCACAGCTTTGACACCAACTGCAGAAAAGTCTTTGTTATTGCCAGCTAAATAATCACCAAGTCCCTTAACAGAATCTTGAGCTAGATAAAGTGCTGCAGATTTATTATCAGCTGCGTGTTTCAAACCGTTTACGAAGTCTTTTGCAGTTACTTCTGCATATTCTTCACCATCAGATGTGAACCATTTAACACCTTTACGAATCTTGTATGTGTATGTCAAGCCATCTTTAGATACTGACCAATCTTCTGCAACTGCAGGTGCAAGGTTCCCGTATTTGTCATTTGTAAATAGACCATCGATACCATTTGAAGTAGCGACTTTTGTACTTTGTTTACCTGAGATAAGATAATCCAAAGTCTCTGGATCAGCAGTATATGTATAACCATAAGCTTTTGGAGCTTCTGAATTAGATGATTTCTGAGAACCACCACATGCAGCAAGAACACCAGTTGCAAGCAAAGCAACACCGGCTAGGGCAAAAATCCGACCTTTTTTCATATTATCTAACTCCTTTGATAAAAATTATATGATACTGTTCATTATAACACAGTTTCTATAAAAAGTAAACGAATTTTCAGAATATTTTGTCTCAATTTTTTTGAAAGTTATAAAAGTTATTTTTCAGAAAAGAAACTATTGACGGAAATAAGTTTTCAAGGTATAATATTAAAAGTTAAGGCGGTATAGCCAAGTGGTAAGGCACGGCTCTGCAAAAGCTTGATCGTCGGTTCAAATCCGTCTACCGCCTCTATGATACAAGAGACTCTTTCGAGAGTCTTTTTCTTTTTTAACAATTAGGAAAGCTTTACTGGATTCCCAGTAAAGCTTTTTTCTTATTCTGTTTCTTCTTCTGCTTCAATCTCTTGGATTTGAACCTTGAGTTTGGTAACACGACCATTTTTTACCTTATCGTTAGTCAAAATAATGTGTTTATTTGCACTTTCCACTTCATAACTAAGTTTTTCTGTTGTCGGAATGGTTCCGATACCAGTTAGATAGTAACCAGCGATTGTATCGACATCATCACTTTCAAGTTCAACATCGAAATAACTATTGAAGTCGTTCAAGTTCATCGTACCTTGAACAATATAGGTATTCTCACCAATAGTATGAACGTAAACCTCAGCACGGTCAGTTTCGTCGTCAATCTCTCCGACAATCTCCTCAAGGAGATCTTCTAGTGTAACTAGACCAGCCATACCACCATACTCATCCAAAAGGATTGCCATCTGTCTTTGAGTGTTTCTGAACTCTTTTAATAAATCATCCACAAAAATCGTTTCAGGTACGAAGAGTGGATCTTGTAGAATTCTCTTCCAGACAATATTGTCAAAACCATCCTCAAAGGCTGCTTTCAATAGGCTCTTGGTATGAATGACACCGATGACATTATCCTTGTCCCCATCATAAACTGGGATACGAGAAAAGTTTTGTTTTAAAATACTCTGAATAATTGTTTGAGTATCATCCTGAATATCCACCATAAAAGCGTCTGTCCGAGGAACCATGACTTCACGCGCCATCAACTCATCTAGTGAGAAGATGCCCTGTAGCATCTCGATTTCATCAGCATCCAAGGTTTCCTCACTCTTAGTCAACATGTACTCAATCTCATCTCGAGTCATCTTTTCATCCGCATCATCCAAGGTCATGGGAGTTATATGGCTTAAGAGATTGGTCGAAGCAGATAGCAACCAAACAAAGGGGCTGACAATCTTTCCGAGAGCGATAATAAAGGGAACTGATCGAATAGCGAGGGCGTCCTTGAGATTCAGGGCAATACGCTTAGGATAAAGTTCTCCAAAAACAATAGAAATGTATGTCAAGAAAGCTAATGATAGGAAAGAAGCTGCTGCTTGTGCTGTCTCGCCACTTCCAATCCAAGAGCCAATCACTTTTCCAAGTGTATCTGCTAATTTAGCCCCTGACAAGATAGTTATCAAAGTAATTCCAACCTGAATGGTCGATAAAAAGTGGTTAGGGTTTTCAAGTACCTTTAGCAAACGGATGTAGCGTTTGTCTCCCTCTTCTGCCTTCTGCTCAACACGTGAACGACTCAGTGAGACCATGGCCATCTCTGTTGCAGAGAAAAAAGCGTTAAAAAGAGTTAATACGACTAATAGTAAAAATTGCAGTAACAAATCCTGACTGCTCGGGTCTTCCATTTTACCTTCTCCTAAATAGTATAATTGAGTCTATTATACCATATTTTTCGTTTTCTACACATTTTTTGCGATTTCAACAGTTAATCCCCTATCTGAACAGATAAGGGATTATCAGTTTATTTAGTTACCGTAACTTCACCTGTACGATAATCTAGTTGGATTCCTTTCTGAACATTAGGAACGACAACATTAAACTCTAGCTCTCCATCCGATGATTTGGCTTCAATTTGAGATGCAGAAGGGACCAAGTCTTGGTCTGTTGCATAGAGTAAAGTTACACGATAACGAACCCGTTTATTCTGATCCAAGGCTTTACGGACCAAACTCTCATAGTAGTTTTGACCCGTAGAATCCTCTGCACGGGCCTGATTGGCCCAGGCTGTCTGAACAGCAATATTTTTAGGATTACTTGTTGAGGCATCAAAACCATCAAGTCCACCAATCAAGGCATAGCCTAATAAATGACCTCTATCTACAGCATGATTATAGCTCCCTTTTAAATTTTTAACCTGATGCCATCCCGCTGGTGTCCAAGAAGTAGAGCCATTCCCGGTTTCTTCACGATCTTTGTACTGTCTAGTCGCTTTTGACATAAGGGCATTAGCGACAGTTGGAACCATCTCCTCACCTACAGTTTTTGTTTTATTATCCGCGTAGGGCTTGCTCGAAACTTTAGCGTCTAGATTGGTTTTATTGCCATTCACTACAAAAGCCCCTGCTCCATTCCATTCAAGAGAGCCTTTAATTTGTTTTTTTACAGTCTCTGTCAGGACACTCTCAGCTAATTCTTGACTTGGAGCGTCAGATGACTGGGATTTCTGTTTTGTTGACGTTTGAGACGTAGTGTTGGAAGACTGCATTTGATTGATGTAGTAACTTCCTGCAGACAAGAGTAGAAAGACTAAGAGACCAACTAGAGCCTGTCTTGTTTTTTTATCCATATTTTCTCCTTGATTTCTCTAGAAAAAGGCTGGTTCCCCAGCCTATTTTCCTGTAAATTTTGATATAAGTTCCTGCCACTTGGCTGGTGCCAAAATAGCCCAAGGGTCTTGACCTTTGCCCAAGATACCATAGCCCAGCATTAAACCGATAGCCAGAGCTAGAGCACCCAACAAAAGTACAACGATTACCAATAGAAATCGACGCAATACATATTTTGCTTCTTTATTCATCTTCATCAACTTCCACACTTACCCGTTCAATCTTAGCTCCTAACTGAGCCAATTTTTCATGGAAACGATAGTATCCTCTGTCCAAATGAACTAGCTTGCCAACTACAGTTTCTCCTTCTGCTACTAAGCCCGTTAAAATCAAGGCTGCACTAGCACGTAGGTCGGTCGATAAGACTTCTGCCCCCTGAAGAGCTTGCCCTCCTTGAATGCGAGCAGTATCACGAATAATTTCTGAGTGCAAGCCCATACGACGCATCTCTTCTAAATGCTGGAAGCGGTTCTCAAAGACAGTCTCCACCATGACGGACTCTCCTTTGGCCACTGTCATCAAGGCTGTGAACTGAGCCTGCATATCCGTCGGAAAGCCAGGATGAGGCAAGGTCTTAACATGAACAGCCTTTAGCTTTCACGTTGAGAACGGATCCGAATCCCTTCATCCTCTTCAATGACTTCAACACCCATTTCTAGTAGTTTTGCTATCAAGGGACGGTTGTGTTCCCAGATAGCGTCCTGGATCAAGACATCCCCACCAGTCATGGCAGCTGCCACCATAAAGGTACCTGCTTCGATACGGTCTTGAACAACATTATGAGTCGCACCAACAAGTTTTTCAACACCTGTGATGGTAATGGTTTCAGTCCCTGCACCCTTGACCTTAGCTCCCATCTTGTTTAAGAGAACAGCTAAGTCTACAATCTCAGGTTCACGCGCAGCATTTTCCATAACCGTTACACCGTCTGCCAAAGTTGCCGCCATCATCAAGTTCTGGGTAGCTCCAACACTTGGAAAATCCATGTAAATATGAGCCCCTCGTAGACGATCTGCCTTGGCTTCAATGTAACCCGCTGTCTGAGTGATTTTAGCCCCCATCGCCTCCAAACCTTTCAGGTGAAGATCGATAGGGCGACTCCCAATGGTACAACCACCTGGCATGGATACCTTAGCATGCCCAACACGAGCTAGGATTGGTCCCAAGACCACAATAGAAGCACGCATTTTGCTCACATATTTATAAGGCGCTTCCTCTGTAATGTCTCCTGAAGCATCGACTTTAACTATGTGGGCATCTTGATCAAAGGTTACTTGAGCCTTGAGACCACGAACGACCTGATTCATCGTAAAAACATCTGATAAGATGGGAACATTTTTTAAGATTGTTTTTCCTTCACTTGCCAAAACAGTTGCAGCAAGCAAGGGGAGAACTGCATTCTTTGCACCCTCGATAGCAACACTTCCTACTAGGCGATTATCGCCACCTTGGACTATAATTTTTTCCATAAATTATTTCCTTTAATGTTGATTTTATAAATAGACTTACTTTCTGAGTAAATCTATTAACTAATTTGTTAATAATCCAAGCCAAAACCAGACTTATCAACAATACAAAAAATGTAAATAACACATCATTTACTCTGGATGACACAAATGTTTTTCTAGAATAGAAATTACTAATCCATGTATCATATATAATTCAAATGATATACGACCTATTAAAGCTAAATAGACATTTGAAAAATTTATTTTTTTCAAAAAAAGTATAATAAAGTAGATTGTAAAGATAATATTATCTAAATTAGCGGCCAGTGCATAACTATAGCTATTTTCTAAATGTATATACTTCAATAAAAATATTGTATTTATGTGAGAAAAAAAGAGTAACACAGTGACTAAAAATAATTGCAATAAAGTAATATCTATCTAAAAAAATCTATCAATTTTATTTTTGATTTTTTTAGCCCATATTAAACCAATAACGAAGGCCAACGCACTATTATACCACCAGAAACTATAACCTAATTTTATAGCCAAACAGATGTAACAGATTATAAATATTGTATTGAGAATAATAGATAAGAACTTATTTTGAAAAAACTTAAACGATATGTAAAAGAACACATACATTAAAATAATAATATCGACGAACCAACCATTATATATGATTGTACTTCCTTTTTTAAATAAATTAATAAAAAAATTCAAATCCATTAATTGACCGTTTAGGAATCTGTATAACAGATAAATCAAAGATATAGCAAAAAATGGAAGTAAAATTTTGGAAAGTCTTTTTTCTAAAAAATTATCTAGGTAATGTTCCTTACTTTCATTTTGAACATACAACCCGTAAGCAGATAAAAAGAAAAATATAGAAACAATATAGGTCCCCATATATGAGAAATTAGAAAATTCTTCGCCAGTTTTAACCAATGGCGATAAGTGATGAAATATGATCCCTAAAGCAAGGAAACCTCTAAGTCCTGATGTAGATTCAACACTTAGATATTCCTTATTTTGAGGCAACAAATAAATTAATAGCGTTATTAACAATAAAATTACAATATCCATTATATTTAATTCTCCCAATATTTTTGTTAACCCCCGAAATATCTGCTTATTATAATTTTTAAAACATAGAAATTATAATAAGCCTCGTACTGCTTCTTGCCACAATTGGTAGAGATTTAGGAAGAAGGAACTTACAAGAAAACCCAATCCTATGCTACACAATGCCACCAATAGGCGAACTTTCCCTACATTGTAATTGGTCACCTTCAAAATCTGATCCCACTTGACCAAATCTTTCAAGAGATGAAAGACTAGGTAGATAAATAATATATGACTACTAAGGGTAAATAATAATTGAATCATCGGCCTATTATACCATCTTATCTTTTCCTATGCTAGTTTAGGGACTAGGCAGCTGCCTTAAGGATTGTTCTTCAAGTAGTCAATCGCATCTTGGAGCGTTTTTACTGGAACAATCTTCATATCTGTCTTGATCATTTCAGCCGCCTCTAGAGCTGTTTCATAATTGCTTTTAGCATTTGGATTGGCTTTTTTTGCTTCCTCAGTAACTGGGTTGTTAGGAGCAAAGAAAACTGTAGCACCTTTTTTTGATGCAGCAACAACTTTTTTATCAATTCCACCAATATCGCCGATATTCCCATCCCTGTCGATACTTCCTGTACCCGCAATATCACGACCGTTACGAAGAGTTGGTTCAGCAATTTGTGTATAGATTGACAAACTAAACATGAGACCTGCACTCGGACCACCAATACCAGCTGTTGAGAAACGAATAGGGACATCACTGGTTACTTCCGTGCGGTCAATCAAGCCGATACCAATCCCGTTTTTCCCATTTTCAAGAGTCACGATACTTCCTTCAGCATTTTTGATTTGCCCGTCTTCTTCATAGGTAACTTTGACCTTATCCCCAAGATTCTGAGAATTGACGTAGTCAATCATTTCTTTGGAACTTTCAAAAGTCTTATCGTTAACAGCCGTCACCGTATCAGCAATATTAAGAATCCCCTTAAAAGTAGAATTATCTGTCACAGTTAAAACATAAACACCTAGATAGTTAAGTTCGATGTCCTTGCCAGCTGTTTTCAATCCCTGATATTTAGCCATGTTTTGTGAGGTTGCATATAGAACTGATTAATGCGCATAAATTCAGCATCTGAAGACCCACCTGTCATTTCTTTGGCACTATGGATATCTGTAAAAGGTGTTAGCCAAGCATAAATCAAATGAGCCAATCGAGCATGCTTAACACCGACTGTCACAAACTGGTAGGAGCCTTCCTCTTGATCAGGCTGATCATTTACCTGCAAGACCTTACGGATATCTTCTGAAGTCCCCGGAACCTCGATATAATAAGGTAGGGGTACTGTAAAAGCAACAAAAATTACCACAAGGCTGATAATCAGGTATATGGGCCATCTAGTTTTTTTCTTCATTCTTTAACTCCTCCAAAACCGAACTTGGGACATAGGCTCTGATGTCTTGACCAAATTTCAATAACTCTCGCACTGCCGAAGAACTGACAAAGACATGCTCTAATCGACTATGAAGATAAATGGTATCAATCTCTGTCGCCAAGCGATGATTGTAATAGTCAAAACTTGCTTCATACTGAAGATCTGCTGCATTTCGCAACCCTCGTACCAAAACTTTGACTCCTAGTTTCTTGGCAAGATCAACAACTAATTCATCATGAGAAGCCACCACTTCCACATTCTTCAAATGTTGAACGGCCGTTTCAACGGCTTTTCTTCGACTTTCTATCGGCAAAAAACCTGCCTTGTGAGGATTATAAAAAATTCCCACATATAACTTATCAAAGAGCTTGCTCGCACGCTCAATCAGGTCCAAATGCCCATTCGTAATTGGGTCAAAGGAACCTGTAAATAGTCCAATCTTATCTGACATAGACCGTCACCTTACTAATTCCATATATTTTTTCTTTCCAAATGCCCAGACAGGAAATTTCCTCTGGAAGCTCTACGGTTTTATCCGTCTCACAGACCACCATCACATCCTCCGAAAAGAGATTTTTCTGTGCCATCTTTTCAATATTTGCCACAATCTGTTCTTTAGCATAAGGTGGGTCCAAAAAAACAAGATCGAAAACACCCTCTAGTTGGTCCAAAGCCCGTTCTGCTTCCATTTTCAATAACTGAAATTTAGCACTTTCTTTGGTCATCTGGATGTTTTCTGCAACGATACTCTGAGCTCTTCTGTCTTTCTCAACTAGAACTGCACTGGACATACCTCTAGAAACAGCCTCGATTGACAAACCCCCGCTTCCTGCATAAAGGTCCAAGACACGCCCCCCATCAAAGTAGGGGCCAATCATGTTGAAAATTGCTCCCCTCACCTTGTCTGAAGTCGGTCTTGTTGTTTCCCGTCTAGCGTCTTGAGGGGACGCCCTCCGTAGATTCCTGATACGATTTTCATACCGTATATTATACCAAATTCTAAGCAAAAAGAGAAAGAAAATCGAACCTTGCGGTTCGATTGCTTACAAGATATTGTCGTAAGTATCTCTGATTTCTTGAGGCCAAACGCTGGTTTGAACCTCTCCGATATGTTTTTTACGAAGCAAGAACATGGCCATACGAGACTGACCAATACCCCCACCGATTGTCAATGGGAATAGGCCATGGAGGAGAGCCTTGTGCCATTCGAGCTCCAAACGGTCCTCGTCCCCAGTAATAGCTACCTGACGACGGAGTGTGTCCTCATCTACACGAATCCCCATAGAAGACAACTCAAAGGCCGCTCCAAGATTTTCGTTCCAAACAAGGATGTCTCCATTCAAGCCCTTATAGCCATTTTCAGATGGGGTTGTCCAGTCATCATAGTCAGGCGCTCGGCCATCGTGAGGTTTGCCATCTGATAATTCTCCACCGATACCGATTAAAAAGACTGCTCCAAACTCTTTACAGATAGCATTTTCTCGCTCTTTTGGAGTCAAATCTGGATAACGTTCTACTAACTCCTCTGTATGGATAAAGGTGATTTGCTTCGGCAAGATAGACTCAATATCATAGCGAGCTTCTACAGCTAGCTCTGTCAAACGAATAGCCTTATAAATCTTCTCTACAGTCTCCTTAAGGTAAGCAAGATTACGTTGCCCGTTTGGAATGACTTTCTCCCAGTCCCATTGGTCAACATAAACCGAGTGAGTCGCATCTAGCGAATCCTCATCTGGGCGAAGGGCCTTCATATGAACAAAGAGACCCTCACCTTCGCCAAAACCAAAACGAGCCAAGGTATGACGTTTCCATTTGGCAAGTGAATGAACTACCTCATAAGTTTCATTAGGAATCTGCAAAACCTTAACTGAAACTGGATTTTCAATACCTGAAAGGTTGTCCTGCATCCCATCACCAACCTTACTCAAGATTGGGCCTTGTACTTCAACCACTTCCAATTTATCTTTCAAATACTGGGTGAAGGTGTTTTTTACAAATGAAATTTCCTCTTGTTGGAGGATAAAACTTTTCTTCATACATCTCTCCTTTTGAATAATAAGAAGATTATACCCTTTTGACAATAAAATTGAAAGCAAAAAATAAAAAAAGAGCTCATTTGAGCTCTAAAAGTATTAATCATCACTTCCGAAGATACGTAAGAAGCTAAGAAAGACGTTGATAAAGTCAAGGTAGAGACTAAGTGCCAATGAAATAGCCCATCCTGTAGCTACCTGGCCATCTGACTCTTCATAAACATAACGAATTTTTTGGTTGTCCCAAGCAATCAAACCTGCGAAAACAAGAACCATGATGATACTGATTATATAGTCAAACAGGGGCACTATTTAAAAAGATATTGACAAACATGGCAATAATGAGACCAATCAAGGCCGCGATTAATGCTCTTCCCAAACTACTCAAATCCTTTTTAATCACTACTCCAACAATTGCCATAACAAAGAATAGGGCAGCGCTAGAAATAAAAGCCGTTAGAACCGTTCCTGGTAGATAGAGCGATACGATGAAACTTAGTGAAAAACCGTTCACTACTGAATAAACGAGAAACATTGGAAGTGCTGCTGGACTATTTTTATAAGCCATATTACTAGCTACAATAACCAGACCAATTTCGACAACCCCTGTGATAATCAACCAGAGACGGGCGTTAAACATAAGTTGAACGAGAACATCTTGAAACACGGTTAACATCAAGGCTGATACAAGGGCTGACAAGGCAATCCCAATCCCAACAAAAGCATAAACTTTTGCGTAAAATTGATTCAAGCCTGAACGTTCTTGAATAATTGTTTGATTCATATTTTTTCTCCTTATAGAATCTTTTTATTGATTATAACAAAAATAAAATAATTTAACTCAAATAAAACATCAGTATTCCTGCAGCTATGGCCACATTAAGACTTTCTGCCTGCCCCTTCATATTGATGTGAACGAGCTGGTCAGCTTGGTCTGCCATAGCTTGGCTAATGCCCTGACCCTCATTTCCCATAACTAGGACAAAATCCTCTAATCGATCAAGCTCTCGATAATCCTTAGAATCTTTAGAAAGAGTCGTTGCCAGAATCGGCAAGCCACTCTTTTGAGCTTGTTCTAGAAAATTTTCAACCGGCATCCGATAAATAGGTAGATGGAAATGACTACCCTGCATGGAACGAAGGGTTTTAAGACTATAGATATCTGCTGATTGAGTCGATACGAGCACCCCAGAAAATCCAGCAGCATCTGCCGTCCGAATCATGGTGCCCACGTTTCCTGGATCTTGCACATCTTCAAGGAAAAGGTATTTCCCCTGACTAAAGTCTGGAAGTCTCTCCTCTTCTTTTTGGATAACAGCGACAATCCCCTGAGGGGTTTGCGAATCTGCTAAATCCAGCAAGATTTCTTCTGTTACCAGTATCGTTTGAGGATAATTTTCTAGTTTTTCAGCATGTTCTGCCAAGGCAAAGATTTTTTCAATCTTCGCTCCAGCTTGCACAGCTTCTTCAAACAAGTGCCAACCCTCAATCAAGTAAGAGGTTTTACGGTATTTTTTTTGGTGTAATTTCTTGGTATTTTTCACCACAGAATTGGCTTTAGAGGTTATAATAGTCATAGAAATATTATAACACAATCAAGGAGGTTTAGTATGCAAAAGGTCAAAATGATTGCACAGGGTCGCGTTCAAGGCGTTGGTTTCCGCTGGGGTGTTTATAGCCTAGCCCTAGAAATAGGTGGCATTACCGGTCGAGTCTGGAATAACGATGATGGAACTGTTGAAATCCTTGCCCAGGCGGAGTCTTCAGCTATTATAGCCAAGTTTATCCAAGAAATCAGAAAAGGCCCTACACCTTTCTCTAAAGTAACCTACCTAGATGTGCAAATGAGTAACTTCCCATCCTATTCGGATTTCAAAGTCGCAAATTAGGTCTCTAGAACTATTGTATATTTTTTAAAAAAACAGTAGAATAGAAAGGTATCATTTATAGAGAAGGAATAAAAACAGTGAAATCAATAAAACGTTTCGCCCTCTCAGCTATGGGAGTGGCTATGCTATTAGTCTTGACAGGTTGCGTTCAGATTGATAAAGCAACCGGAGAGCCTACAGGATTGATTTGGAATACAATCGGAGCACCTATGGCGGAAGCCATCAAGTACTTCGCTAACGACCAGGGGCTTGGTTTTGGTCTCGGAATCATCATCGTGACCATTATTGTCCGTTTGATTATTTTACCACTCGGTATCTATCAATCTTGGAAAGCAACGCTTCATTCTGAAAAGATGAACGCCCTCAAACATGTCCTTGAACCACACCAAACTCGACTTAAGGAAGCAGAAACTCAGGAAGAAAAACTCGAAGCCCAACAAGCTCTCTTTGCAGCTCAAAAAGAGCATGGCATCAGCATGTTTGGTGGAATCGGATGTTTCCCACTCCTCCTTCAAATGCCTTTCTTCTCAGCTATCTACTTCGCTGCTCAACATACAGAAGGTGTTGCGGAAGCAAACTTTTTGGGAATCCAATTAGGTTCTCCAAGCTGGATCTTGGTTATCTTCGCTGGTGTTCTCTACTATCTCCAATCACTTCTTTCTCTTCATGGGGTTGAAGACGAAACTCAAAGAGAACAAATTAAGAAGATGATTTACATGAGCCCGATGATGATCGTCATGTTCTCAATCTTCTCACCAGCCAGTGTAACTCTTTACTGGGTTGTCGGTGGTTTCATGATGATTCTTCAACAGTTCATCATCAACTACATCGTTCGTCCAAGACTTCGTAAAAAAGTACGAGAAGAATATGCTAAAAACCCACCTAAAGCAAGTAAATCTTCAGTTGCTCGTAAAGATGTGACACCTGAGTCAGTCTCAGCTATCACAACTTCTAACAAGAAGAAAAACAAAAAACGCAATTCTGGAAAACAACATTCTAGATAAAAAATAAAAGGCTTAGCTAGATGGCTAAGTCTTTTTTTCATTATAAAAGCCCAATGTTCCCATCAGGCTTATTTTTTATCCATGTACACGTTTCATGTAATCTTGATAACTTTCTGTATCCATTAGTTCCTTAGCGTTCTTCACACGATCTGCTGTCGGAGGTTTAACCCCTTCAAGCGAATACGGAATCCCAAGTTCACGCCATTTGAACTCACCCATGGTGTGGTAAGGCAAGATTTCAAACTTGTCAACGTTTTTAAGAGTTTTTACGAACTTACCAAGTTCAATCAAATCTTCATCTCGGTCTGTCAATCCAGGCACGAGAACGTGACGGATCCATACAGGTTTACCGATTTCTGACAAGTATTGAGCACAGGCCAAGATGTTTTTGTTGGTTTGACTGGTTACAATCTTGTGTTGTGCTTCGTTGATTTCCTTGATATCAAGGAGAACCAAGTCTGTAACAGCCATCAATTTGTTGAATTTTTCTAGATAGCGTGGTTTATTACGGAATGGAAGAGCACAGGTATCAAGGGTACAGTGTATACCTTTTTCTTTTGCCTTTGTAAAGAGGGCAATCAAAAAATCAATTTGAAGTAGAGCTTCTCCACCGCTGACTGTAATACCACCCTTTTTGCCCCAGAAGCCACGATAACGAAGAGCTTCTTCTAAAACATCGTCCACTGTTCGTTCACGAGATTTATTAGTTTCCATAGCCCATGTATCTGGGTTATGACAGTACTGGCAACGCATTTGACATCCCTGAAGAAAGACAATAAAACGAATCCCGGGCCCATCTACCGACCCAAAACTCTCTGTTGAGTGCACCATTCCTGTCACTTGTCCATAATCAATTGTTTCTTCACTCATATCATTCCCTTTCTTGAAACCGTTTTATA